>ENA-UOJP01000026-UOJP01000026.1-human-gut-metagenome-genome-assembly--contig:-C102-NODE-26-length-346755-cov-32.319856_pt1 | contig 346755 bp, 268 predicted proteins | sample MGYA00242353_ERZ723900 | MGnify/ENA metagenome assembly ERZ723900 | reverse complement strand
AGGAAAAATTCCGCGACAGAATTTTTTTCATAGGTCCTGATGTGTGGCAAGGAAAAGAGAACCCTCTATTCATCGAGTCGGATAATCTGTGCGCTGCCTGGAAAACGCATGCACTTGAAAACGATCATCTTTCCGTCCGTATAGGACGATGGAATATACCCGGTGAACCTATTGTCATTCTTGTTGATTTCCAACCTTTTTTTGAAAAGAAGAACGATATATACACAGAAATGTGGAATCGTTTTCAAGTAGACTCGTTGCACGCTTATGGCGATTATGACGAGGCTTCTATGTTTTCGTACGCTGCTGGAAGAGTAGTAGAAAGTTTCTACCGCTACAACCTGACAGAAACGGATAAGGTGGTATATCAGGCACATGAATGGATGACCGGAATGGGAGCACTTTATGTACAGGAAGCTGTCCCCGAAGTTGCTACTATTTTTACAACCCACGCTACTTCCATCGGACGTTCGATAGCCGGCAATCATAAGCCGCTGTATGACTATCTGTTTGCGTATAATGGCGATCAGATGGCACAGGAATTGAATATGCAGTCGAAGCATTCCATCGAGAAGCAGACGGCGCATCATGTAGACTGTTTTACGACAGTAAGTGAAATCACCAATAACGAGTGCAAGGAATTGCTCGACAAACCGGCAGATGTAGTACTGATGAACGGTTTCGAAGACGATTTCGTACCCAAAGGCAATACATTTACCGGAAAACGTAAGCGTGCGCGCTCATTAATGTTGAACGTAGCCAATAAATTGTTGGGAACAAATCTGGATGATGATACGTTAATCATCGGTACCAGTGGTCGTTATGAATTCAAGAACAAGGGGATCGATGTCTTTCTGGAGTCATTGAACCGCCTGAACAGAGATAAAAACCTGCATAAGAATGTATTGGCATTCATCAATGTACCCGGTTGGGTGGGAGATCCCCGTGAGGACTTGCAGGCGCGATTGAAAAGCAAAGAAAAGTTCGACACACCGCTTGAAGTTCCTTTCATCACTCACTGGCTGCACAATATGACGCATGACCAGGTATTGGATATGCTGAAGTATTTAGGAATGGGCAATCGTCCCGAAGATAAAGTAAAGGTGATTTTCGTACCTTGCTATCTGGACGGTCGTGATGGTATTATGAACAAAGAGTATTATGATATATTGCTGGGACAGGATTTGAGCGTTTATGCTTCCTATTACGAACCTTGGGGATATACTCCTTTGGAAAGTGTAGCGTTCCGTGTACCTACAATTACTACTGATCTGGCAGGCTTTGGCCTTTGGGTGAACAGTCTGAAGAATCAGCATGGCATCAATGATGGAGTAGAAGTGCTGCATCGTTCGGACTATAATGATTCGGAAGTGGCGGATGGTATCAAGGATACGATTACGCTCTTTGCGGATAAATCGGAAAAAGAAGTGAAGGAAATCCGCAAACGTGCGGCAGATGTTGCAGAGCAGGCACTGTGGAAGCACTTCATTCAATATTATTATGAGGCTTATGACATTGCTCTGCGCAATGCTCTGAAGCGTCAGTTAAGCTAAAAAAACATTTTATTCATCAATAAGTAAACAAAAACATTATGAAAATTAAAGTTAGTAATGTGAATACTCCGAACTGGAAAGAGGTTACAGTGAAATCACGTATCCCTGCTGAGTTGGAGAAATTGTCCGAAATTTCACGCAACATCTGGTGGGCATGGAATTTTGAAGCGACAGAACTATTTAGAGATCTAGATCCGGAACTTTGGAAAGAATGTGGACAGAATCCTGTGTTGTTGCTGGAACGTATGAGCTATGAGAAGCTGGAAGCTTTGGCAAAAGACAAGGTAATTCTGAGAAGAATGAATGATGTTTATACAAAATTCAGAGATTATCTGGATGTGAAGCCGGATGAGAATCGTCCGTCTGTAGCCTATTTCAGCATGGAATATGGTTTAAGCAGCGTCCTGAAAATATATTCCGGTGGTTTGGGTGTATTGGCTGGCGACTACCTGAAAGAAGCTTCTGACAGCAATGTAGATCTTTGTGCAGTAGGTTTCTTGTACCGTTACGGCTACTTTACTCAAACGTTGTCTATGGACGGTCAGCAGATTGCTAACTATGAAGCACAAAACTTCGGTCAGCTTCCTATCGACCGAGTGATGGATGCGAATGGTCAGCCGTTGGTAGTGGATGTTCCTTATCTGGACTATTATGTACATGCTAACGTATGGCGCGTAAACGTAGGACGTATTTCTTTATATCTGTTGGATACGGATAATGAAATGAACAGCGAATTCGACCGTCCTATTACTCACCAGCTTTATGGTGGCGACTGGGAAAACCGTCTGAAACAGGAAATCCTGTTGGGTATCGGTGGTATCCTGACACTGAAAGCATTGGGCATCAAAAAAGACGTTTATCATTGTAACGAAGGACACGCTGCATTGATCAATGTTCAGCGTATCTGCGACTATGTAGCTACCGGACTGACATTTGATCAGGCTATCGAGCTGGTTCGCGCTTCTTCTCTTTATACAGTTCATACTCCGGTTCCTGCCGGTCACGACTACTTCGACGAAGGTTTGTTCGGTAAATACATGGGCGGTTACCCTGCAAGAATGGGTATCAGCTGGGATGACCTGATGGACCTTGGACGTAATAATCCGGGGGATAAGGGCGAACGTTTCTGCATGTCAGTATTTGCTTGCAACACTGCTCAGGAAGTAAACGGTGTAAGCTGGCTGCATGGAAAAGTATCTCAGGAGATGTTCTCTACTATCTGGAAAGGTTACTTCCCCGAAGAAATGCACGTAGGTTATGTGACTAACGGTGTTCACTTCCCTACATGGAGTGCTACGGAGTGGAAAGAACTGTACTTTAAATATTTCAATGAAAACTTCTGGTTCGACCAGTCGAATCCTAAGATTTGGGAAGCAATCTATAATGTGCCCGATGAAGAGATCTGGAAGACTCGTATGACGATGAAGAACAAGCTGGTAGATTATATCCGCAAGTCATTCCGTGATACATGGCTGAAGAATCAGGGAGATCCTTCACGTATCGTTTCATTGATGGATAAGATCAATCCGAATGCATTGCTGATCGGTTTCGGTCGTCGTTTTGCTACTTACAAACGTGCGCACCTGCTGTTTACTGATCTGGAACGTCTTTCTAAGATTGTGAACAATCCTGACTATCCGGTACAGTTCCTGTTTACAGGTAAGGCTCACCCGCACGATGGAGCAGGACAGGGGCTGATCAAACGTATTATCGAAATCTCCCGTCGTCCGGAATTCCTGGGTAAGATCATCTTCCTCGAAAACTACGATATGCAGTTGGCACGTCGTCTGGTTTCCGGTGTTGATATTTGGTTGAATACTCCGACTCGTCCGTTGGAAGCATCCGGTACATCTGGTGAAAAGGCTTTGATGAACGGTGTTGTCAACTTCTCTGTATTAGACGGATGGTGGCTGGAAGGTTACCGTGAAGGTGCAGGTTGGGCGTTGACTGAAAAACGTACATATCAGAATCAGGAACATCAGGATCAGTTGGATGCTGCTACTATCTACAGCATTCTTGAAACAGAAATCCTGCCGTTGTACTATGCTCGTAACAAGAAAGGCTACTCAGAAGGCTGGATCAAGGTAGTGAAGAATTCTATCGCTCAGATCGCTCCTCACTATACGATGAAACGCCAGTTGGACGACTACTACAATAAGTTCTACAATAAGTTGGCAAAACGTTTCCATATGCTGTCTGCTAATGACAATGCAAAAGCAAAAGAAATTGCTGCATGGAAAGAAGAAGTCGTTGCCAAGTGGGATTCTATCGAAATCGTATCTTGCGACAAGCTGGAAGATTTGAAAGCCGGTGATATCGAAAGCGGAAAAGAATATACTATTACTTACGTAATCGATGAAAAAGGCTTGAATGATGCTATAGGGCTTGAACTGGTAACTACTTATACAACTGCGGATGGTAAACAACACGTTTACTCTGTAGAACCGTTCAGCGTTATCAAGAAAGAAGGCGACCTTTACACATTCCAGGTTAAACATAGCCTGTCAAATGCCGGTAGCTTCAAGGTGTCTTACCGTATGTTCCCGAAGAATCCGGAACTTCCGCACCGTCAGGACTTCTGCTACGTGCGTTGGTTTATCTGATAGCTTGACGAAGTAGGGAAGTGACGCTTCCCTGCTTGACGTCCCTATATAAAAGAAGCCCCTGCAATTCGAGCGATCGAAATTGCAGGGGCTATCTTTTTATATCTCAATGTAACGGTGTGGATAAGATCAGTATTTTCGGCAAAAGTGCCTGTACTTGGATCAGATTTACCTACTGCGTTAACAGGAATAAGATACCTTGTCGGATGTTGTGCCATCCTATTGGCACAACTGTGCCAACGGCGTGGCATAACTGTGCCAATATGGTGGCACAAGTGTGACAACGGTATGGCACAAGTGTTACTTCATTAGGTGAAGTCTCTTATCAGCTTCATTTATTTGACTACTTCTGCCAATTTAGCCTGAAGACCTTCTCCATGAAGACCACGGGCAATGATAGTACCGTCGCCATCAATCAGAACAGTGTGAGGAATGCTGTTCACTGCATAAAGCTGTGCGCCTTCACTCTGCCAGAACTTTAGGTCAGACATTTGCGGCCAGGTCATATTCAGTTTTTTAATAGACTCTTTCCATGCAGCAGCATCCTGATCAAGAGATACACCGACGATTTCGAAGTTTTTGCCTTTGTACTGAGCGTAAGCTTCTACCAGGTTAGGCATTTCACGACGGCAAGGACCACACCAGCTAGCCCAGAAGTCTACCAGTACCACTTTACCTTTACCTGCGTAATCAGACAGTTTCACAGTTTTTCCTTCCGGAGTCTGCATTTCGAAGTCAATGAACTTAGTACCTACGGCAGTCTTCTTTTGTTTTTCAGTCTGTTCCTTAACTTTTACGATTGTTTCGTCATTTTGGAAATTAGCCGGGATTTGTTCCAGCAAAGCTGCATTCTCTTCAGTAGAGTTATTGTAGAAAGTCTGTTTGAACAAGAATACACCTACCGGGTTGGTGATGTTTTTCTGTACACCTTCTTTGATTACTTTATCATATTCTTCTTCCAGCCGGGCACCTTCTTTTTGCTTGGCTTCTTTCTGCTCGTCACTCAAAGAAGAATCTCCCATCGCTTCGTAGATAGCGTTCATCTTTTGGCTGATATCATTGATTTGAGTTCTGATAGCTTGGTAAGCGTCATTGTTGGAAGTACCGGTTGCAGAATCATTGTCCTTTGTCAGTGCAATGTTTATTTTACCGTTTTCAAGGAAGAAATCAATCATCAGAGGTTCTCCGTTCACTTCGCAAGTGACATAACGGTTTACTGCAGAATCCTGTGTGCCTTCGAAGGTGAAAGTACCTTTAGAGATGACTGCGGTATCTAGTTTTGTAAGATTTCTGCCTGTTGCTTCCTGAAGGTAAACAGTGTCGCCGTCAGCAGCGCCTTCTACTGTACCTGTGATAACGTATCCGGCTTTGTTTCCGGTACAAGCTACCATACCCAACGCTGCCGTCGCAATAACTAAATAAGTTAACTTTTTCATGCTTTTGTAAAATTAGTGAATAAATATTTATGCAAAGATAGATTTTTTTTCTGTCTGGCATCGAAAAACACTGTTATATTAGATTAACACGTAGGTGGAAATCGTAGAAATGTGTACCTTTGCAGCCCAAACTTTTAGTATGAATATGCAAGAAGACAAATCCATCATTGAGGTTAGCCATGTATCGAAGTTTTTTGGCGACAAAACAGCTTTGGATGATGTAACTCTGAACGTGAAAAAGGGCGAGTTTGTTACGATTCTCGGACCTTCCGGCTGCGGAAAAACAACATTGTTGCGTCTCATTGCCGGTTTTCAGACAGCTTCGGAAGGCGAAATCCGAATATCGGGTAAGGAAATCACACAGACTCCACCCCATAAACGTCCGGTGAACACGGTATTTCAGAAATATGCCCTGTTCCCGCATTTGAATGTATACGACAATATTGCTTTCGGCCTGAAGCTGAAAAAGACGCCGAAACAGACAATCGGCAAGAAGGTGAAAGCCGCATTGAAGATGGTTGGTATGACGGATTACGAGTATCGGGATGTAGATTCTCTTTCCGGTGGCCAGCAACAGCGTGTAGCTATTGCCCGTGCCATTGTCAATGAGCCGGAAGTGTTGCTGCTCGACGAACCGTTGGCTGCGCTCGACCTCAAAATGCGCAAGGATATGCAGATGGAACTGAAAGAAATGCATAAATCTCTGGGCATTACATTTGTATACGTAACTCATGATCAGGAAGAAGCCTTGACATTGAGTGATACGATTGTCGTGATGAGCGAAGGAAAAATCCAGCAGATCGGTACGCCGATTGATATCTATAATGAGCCGATCAATTCATTTGTTGCGGATTTTATCGGAGAAAGTAATATTCTCAACGGAACGATGATTCATGATAAACTGGTACGCTTTTGTGGTACGGAGTTTGAATGCGTGGACGAAGGTTTCGGTGAAAATACTCCGGTGGACGTAGTCATTCGTCCGGAAGACCTTTATATTTTCCCGGTTTCGGAGATGGCGCAACTGACCGGTGTGGTACAGACTTCGATCTTCAAAGGGGTACACTATGAAATGACTGTGCTTTGTGGCGGATATGAGTTCCTTGTTCAGGATTATCATCATTTTGAAGTCGGTGCGGAAGTGGGGCTGCTGGTGAAGCCGTTTGATATTCATATTATGAAGAAAGAACGTGTATGCAATACATTTGAAGGAAAGTTGCAGGATGCTACTCATGTAGAGTTCCTGGGCTGTACGTTCGAATGTGCTTCTGTGGAAGGGCTGGAATCCGGTACGGATGTCAAGGTCGAAGTAGACTTTGATAAAGTGATCTTGCAGGATAACGAAGAAGACGGTACGCTGACGGGAGAAGTGAAGTTCATCCTTTATAAAGGTGATCATTACCATCTGACTGTATGGTCTGACTGGGACGAGAATGTGTTTGTGGATACGAACGATGTCTGGGATGACGGAGACCGTGTGGGTATTACTATCCCTCCGGATGCGATTCGTGTAATTAAAATAACCGATTAACAGGAAAGGAAGTGAATAAGAAGTTTATAGTATTTTTGTCATCACGTAAGAGCTGGACTCTTCCTTACATTATTTTCTCGGCGATCTTTGTGGTCATACCGTTGGTTCTAATTGTCGTGTATGCGTTTACCGATGATAACGGTCATCTGACACTCGCCAATTTTCAGAAATTCTTCGAACATCCCGAAGCGATCAATACCTTCGTCTATTCCATAGGTATTGCCATTATTACGACTCTTATCTGTATCCTGCTGGGATATCCCGCAGCCTGGATATTAAGCAACAGCAAGCTGAACCGTTCCAAAACAATGGTGGTGTTGTTTATCCTGCCCATGTGGGTGAATATTCTGGTACGTACCCTTGCCACTGTCGCTTTATTCGACTTTTTCAGCGTTCCGCTGGGGGAGGGAGCACTGATCTTCGGTATGGTTTACAACTTTATCCCCTTTATGATCTATCCCATCTATAACACATTGCAGAAGATGGACCATAGCTACATTGAGGCGGCGCAGGACTTGGGGGCTAATCCTGTACAGGTCTTTTTCAAGGCAGTTCTCCCGCTTTCCATGCCGGGAGTCATGAGCGGTATCATGATGGTGTTTATGCCGACCATTTCGACATTCGCCATTGCCGAACTGCTGACGATGAACAATATCAAACTCTTTGGTACTACCATTCAGGAGAATATCAATAACAGTATGTGGAACTATGGGGCAGCACTTTCGCTGATCATGCTGCTGTTGATAGCCGCGACTTCACTGTTCAGTACCGATGATAAGGATAATACGAACGAAGGAGGTGGGCTATGGTAAAGAAGATATTCGCTCAGACTTACCTGTGGGTATTACTGCTGTTGCTATATTCCCCTATTGTGATCATTGTGATTTACTCTTTTACCGAGGCGAAGGTATTAGGTAACTGGACCGGGTTTTCGACCAAACTTTATTCATCGCTATTTAATACAGGTGCCCATCATTCTCTGATGAATGCCCTGATCAATACCATTACCATTGCGCTGCTGGCTGCCACGGCATCTACCTTGTTGGGCAGCATCGCTGCCATCGGCATCTTCAACTTAAAAGCACGCTCGCGCAAGGCGATTGGTTTTGTGAATAGTATTCCTATTCTGAACGGTGATATCATAACCGGTATATCGCTTTTCCTTTTATTCGTATCTCTCGGAATCACGCAGGGATATACCACAGTGGTACTGGCGCACATCACTTTTTGTACTCCTTACGTCGTATTAAGCGTTCTGCCGCGCCTGAAACAAATGAATCCGAACATTTATGAAGCTGCCCTCGATTTGGGAGCTACACCTATGCAGGCTTTGCGGAAGGTAATCATTCCGGAGATTCGTCCGGGAATGATCAGTGGCTTTATGCTTGCACTGACGCTTTCAATCGATGATTTTGCCGTAACTGTATTTACCATCGGTAATCAAGGGCTGGAAACGCTTTCCACCTATATCTATGCTGATGCCCGCAAGGGAGGTCTGACTCCTGAACTTCGCCCGTTGTCCGCCATTATTTTTGTGGTGGTGCTGGCTTTATTGATAGTGATTAATTACCGTGCCGGAAAAACGAAGAAGAAAGAATCATGAAAATGTGCTGCTACGTAAATAAAATGAAAAGAATAGTTTCTGTTAACTTGTTTTTGCTGGTGCTGGCTGGTTTTCTGAGCGGTTGCTACAATTCCGGTGAGTCACGCGAGAGAGTCCTTAAGATCTATAACTGGGCAGATTATATAGGAGAAGGTGTACTCGAAGATTTCCAGGCGTACTATAAAGAACAGACAGGTGAAGATATCCACATCGTCTATCAGACATTCGACATCAACGAGATCATGTTGACGAAAATAGAAAAGGGACATGAGGATTTTGATGTGGTTTGTCCTTCGGAATATATCATTGAGAGAATGCTGAAAAAGCATCTGTTGTTGCCTATTGACACCACTTTCGCCCATTCCCCTAATTACATGAATAATGTGTCACCATTTATTCGCGAACAGATTAATAAACTGAGTCAGCCGGGTGAAGAAGCAAGCCGTTACGCTGTCTGCTATATGTGGGGGACCGCAGGTATTCTTTATAACCGGGCATACGTTCCCGATTCCGACGCTTTCTCCTGGGAATGTCTTTGGGATAAGAAATATGCAGGAAAGATTCTGATGAAAGACAGTTACCGTGACGCTTATGGAACAGCCGTTATCTATGCCCATGCCAAAGAGCTGGAAGAAGGGACGGTGACGGTGGAAGACCTGATGAATGATTACTCGCCACGTGCTATGGAGGTAGCCGAAAAGTATCTGAAAGCTATGAAACCGAATATTGCCGGTTGGGAAGCGGACTTCGGTAAGGAGATGATGACGAAGAATAAAGCATGGCTGAATATGACCTGGAGTGGCGATGCGATATGGGCGATTGAAGAGGCGAATGCGGTAGGAGTGGACCTTGACTACGTGGTTCCGAAAGAAGGAAGTAATATCTGGTATGATGGCTGGGTGATTCCTAAATATGCGAAGAATCCGGTGGCTGCCAGCTACTTTATCAACTTTATGTGCCGTCCGGACATTGCGTTGCGTAATATGGATTTCTGTGGATATGTGAGTTCTATCGCTACACCGGAGATTCTGGAAGAGAAAGTGGATACGACTCTGGATTATTATGCGGATTTAAGTTATTTCTTCGGTCCGGATGCCGACAGCATACAGATTGATAAGATTCAATATCCCGACCGTAAGGTGGTGGAACGCTGCGCTATGATTCGTGACTTCGGAGATAAAACCAAAGAGGTACTGGATATCTGGTCACGCATCAAAGGTGACAATCTGGGGGTAGGTATTACTATTCTGATTTTTGTTGTCGTAGCTTTGATGAGCGGATGGATGATTTATAAGAGATGGCAACGCTACAGCCGTCGGAAACAACAAAATCGCAGAAGCAGAAGAAAGAGAAAAAAGAATGTGAAGCGGTAAGTTAAAAACACCCGGTAATAAGCGGTGGATGATAAACGAATGAAACGGTTAAAACCGGGCATCGTTTGTCATCCACCGTTTTTTATCCTACTCTTTTCATAGAACGGATGATGCCTTTCGTCTCTTTATCTACACGCAGAGATTCAATGATTTTCTGCAATGATTTATTGTATGTCCAGTTATCCAGTTTGCTTCGCTTCAGATATTTCATCGTCTTATCTGGAAATTTAATGAAACAGATTGATATCATCCATGCCATTGCCATACGTGCATAATAGGCTTCATGAGTGAATAAATCGGCATATTCTAGCAATGAATCGATATGATCCTCATCTACATAATGAAACAGCATCACAATTCCGAATCGGATTTCATATTCTTCTTTTGATTTCAGATAAGGCTGGATAAACTGCCATACTGTTTCTTTCCCTTTTCCTACCGCCGTCTTTTTCAGTTCACCTGAGAAAATATCGCATACGGCCCAGTTGTTGATACGCGGGACGAAGAGACGAATATAGTGGATTCGTTCTTCCAGCTCCATTTTAGCGAGTCCGATAATCATTCCCTGTAGCATTGTCTCTTCATAATACTGTGTATCGGTTGCTTCAACGAATGTACGCCAGCCTTCTTTCTTGGCGAGCCCTTTAGCCATTATCCGGAGTTGCGGGATGCGTACACCGAGAATATTATCGGCACCGGGAATTAAAGAGGAGTGAAATTCCCTGTATGCAGGGTCTTCCAGAGTTTTCAGTTCTTTTCGGACGCTTTCTGTTGTTGTCATTAGCTGTAGATTTATTATTGATGCAAATATAAAAAAAAGAGTGTGTCTTCTTTCGCAGACACACTCTCTTTTACATTTTATTCTGTAAATAATTAAACAGTCACCTTATTTCTTAGTCATATCAAAAGAAAAGGTCGTTGCCGGAAATTTATCAAACCGTTCTTCATTTACTGTAACTTCTGTTGCCTGAATAGCAAACTTCAGTTTCTGACCTTCATAAGCATAACTGCCTTTCTCGTCAGCTTTGATTGTCACTTTTACGGTGAGTTTAGGAGTTTCTTCTTCCCCTTCAGTTTTTCTTATGGGTTGTGGTTCCATTGCGATTTCCAATACCAAGGGTTCAGGTGACATTTGAAGTAAGATGTTGTCTTTATTATCATTGAAAGCTGCCTGATAAGGGATTTTGTATTCTACATCTCCTACCGCTTTGATGATGGCTTCGGCTGCGTCCGGATCTTCGATAATGCTTTTGATCAGATCCTCTACCGGGAATTTGCTGATTAATATATGATTATCTTTTAATTCGGCATTTACGGTGACTCCGTCTCCAGCTTCATTCTCTGCATTTTCCAAAGGAGCGATAGAGGTTGTCTGCATTTTGCCGGAATAGGTGCCTTCTACATCTTTGAGAGAATATACCGGAATATTTTCATCATCATCACTGCTACAAGAAGTAAAGATACTAGTCATCCCCAATGCCATTACCAATAAAACAAAACGACTTAAGCAACATACTTTTTTCATTTTAGTTAAGGTTTTCATACTTGTTAAACAAATTAGATTATTAATTCTCAAAATTAAGGTGTACGTACATAGAGTAAATACCGGAAATAACGGAATACTGCATCAAGCAAATGAAAAAGAAAAAGGTACTCCAGTCGATTTCTCCGTAAATATCGCGCTGGAGTACCTCCGGACATATTTTTATATGTTCGTTTTATTCCGACTATTTTTTCTTGATAGATTCTTTAGGGGTAATTCCGAAGTATTCTTTATATCTGTTGCGGAAGTTTTTTACATCTTTCAATCCGATCATTTCCGGTATGGTGCCGACAGGATATTTCCCACTTTCTAACAATTCATGTGCCTTCCCATTCGAATAGCTTCAATAAAGACAGTGGGAGCTTCACCGGTCAGCGTTTTCCACCTGTTGTAGAATTTAGTTCTGCTCATTCTTAAGTGTGAAGCAATTGCATCAATAGTCAGGTCTTCGTGCTCTATTCGTTCCAGAATATAATCTTTCACTTCATTGATCAATGAGTTTTTAGCCCCCTCAGTAGCTTCCTTTATGATTTCTACTGGTTGTACTTGCAGAAAATGTTCTCCGAATACTTTGTGCAGGAATGCTTTTCTAAGAAGGCGGCTGTTCCTGATAAGAACAGCAATCTCTATCTTTAAATCCTCCACATGAAAAGGAGTATGCATGAATGTGTCTGCTAATGACGCTTCCCTTTTACTGCGTTGGTCGGCATCTATATGCGATCCGTAAAGGATGACCGGTATAATAGATGTTTCTTTAGACGTCTTCAGTCTTGAAGAAAGTTCATCACCGCCCATTCCGTTGAGCACTGTATCGCATATTACCAGATCCGGATGTTCCCCTTTGATATATCCCAATGCGTCCGCTCCGTTTTCAAAGCCTCTGACTATGTATTCCTCTGATAAACAGGTCTCCAGATAGGATCTGAACTCTTCGTTACTGTCGACCATAATCACGACAGGTCTGGACGAATTTCTTTTCTGCGAACTTTTGTGGAATAAGGCATCAATCTTTTCTTCTTCTATATTCTTCTCTATATGAACCAAACTGCGTTCGGATACATTTTCATAAGAGGGCTTTACAGGAAAACGCAATGTGATCGTATGACATGAATTATTGATTAATATTTCTCCATTGCATATTTCTGTCAGTTTTTTGCATAAAGCACTTTTTGCAAAGTAATATTTAGATTCTGTTTTTTGTTTAATAAGATGTTTACCGGAGCATTTATAACATTTCATTAGGTTTTCATTTCCAGTATAACTCACTTTTATTTTCCAATATTTATTGCATAAAGATGCATGTATAATAACTTTTTTTGAATATTCTGTATGATCTATTATATTCTTTATAAATTTCTCTATTACGGGAGATATTTTACTTTGATCTATCCATACGCTTGCATATTTGAATTCTGTTTGGATTTCTAATTTAATATGTCTGTTTGCTGCGTGATCTTTCAGAGAAGATATTTTATTTTTAAGGAAATTTCCTAATTCATATTCCGTAATATTCATTCTTTTGGAATGAGTGGCTATTTGCTTCAGATCCATTAATCTGGTTAAATGATCATTAAGGCAATCTATGTTGCGGATAGCCAGTGACAGATCCTTTTTGATAATGTCCGGGCAGTTATTACTATAGGTTGACTTTAAAGGCGTATGAAGCAATGTGATCGGGGTACGAATGTTTCGGAAAGAGTCCATGAAATACTGATTTTCTTCTTTTAAAAAAGCAATTTCTTTCCGCATGGCAAGAGAATGAGACAAGAGCCAATACAATAAAAGTATTCCTGCTGTTGAAAATAAAATTGGCAATAATTCACTTTGGGTGGTTGTAACCACGATAATAGAAGTGTATAATGACGTTATAATTAAATATTTCATATTAATCTGTTGTTTTAGTAACGTCACTTGGCGAAATTGATTTATTCCTCTCGTTCGAGTTTGAAGCGAGAAAAATGCACTGTATTATGGTTTCATGATTGTATATCAATAAGTTCAAATAACATGATCTCTAAATTATTTGTTCTTTGAAGGCTGATATCGGGAATGCGTAGTATATATGTAGAGTTTTAATTCTAATGTTTGAACCCTTTTGAAAGGAATAGGGCAAATTTCCTCCAAGTAACAATAATTATTTGATTATTTTTTATTAAATATAAATGTTAAATATATTGTAAGTAATGCGCGCTCCTCAGGAGGTGCCCGCGCTTTGTGTTGGGTACTTTTGGAATAACTTCCATTTAGTACCAATTTAGATTCTCTCATTTTTGGGTTCTTGGATAATATATACGTATTTTTTTATAATATAATATTGCTTGTTCTTATGAGGTAAATATACGTCATAGTTGTAAAAAATTGATATAATATCTGATTAAAAATAGGGACTTGTTGCTCTTTTGTATGATGTTTGCGATAAAATGTATTGAAAACTTGTATATTTTTAATACAATGTTATATTTATTGTTCGTAGAAAATGATAATGCTTGCTTATTGAAGGTTCTGTCTATTATTAATTTATGTTTAATAAAATCATAATTAGATCAAAACAGTCATGGAATTCTTTGTTTTTATTCCTGGTTTGGGAGATTGATACGTAGATTTACAGTATGGTTCTATGAAGTATGCTTAATAAATTGGTATAATGCTATATATCTTTTCTTATATTTATCAGGTTGGTTTAAAGCATTCTACCATATGAATTAATGAATTCTTGCCAGCTATTAGCCGCTTGTTGCTTATGTTTTATTCTGTTGCACTTGTGTAGCTACAGGGATGCATAACTGTAGCAGACTTGTTGCACAAGTCTGCCTGTCTGATTACTCCACTGTAACTTTATTGTTTCTTTATGATTGGATAGGGGGGAGTGAAAAAAGTGCAGTTTTCTTCTATGAAAAAGTGAAAAGTATATAGATGATTTTTGTAAACTTGTAGAAAAAAGAACTGTTTTTGGGGGTAAAGTGTTGATTAGTAGTGCTGTGACATTTTTGCTTTTCCCCTTATAATAATTAGATTAGATACAAAAATGTCACAGCATTCATCTGATTATCCTCGGTTGCTACTTCTCTTCTTTTTTTGCACGTAACTTTCCCTCCAGTTAATTATATGAGCGTTGGAAGAGTGAGTAGCTTCCGAAGGATATATTATCTAATAAATGTTGTATGAGTAATTCTTCACATGTTTCCTTTACTAAAAAGGAACATGTGAAGAAATACATTACTCTCTCACTTTAAACTACTTCCCCCTCTTTTGTTGAAAGAGGGAGAAGTGTATTTTAATACTTCATCAAGTGTGATGCTTTAAAGCTTTTGGTTAATAATTCTTTGGATAAGAATTACCGTCATAAGTACAAGTAGAATTGAAAGCTCCTTTTGCAACACCATTCAATACGCTTACGATATTGTTGGCTCTAAGGTCATAGTAACCGATAGCACCATAACCTTTATTTGCAACTTGTGTTGCATAAATTTGGGCACTACTAGCAGATGGGGCACTGTTAAGGTTGATGGTATAAGGTGCCCATTTGCTATTCGGCATGCCAAAACCTGTACTCCATGATGCAGAGTTAAAGTATGCATAAATACCATAGTTAATATAACTATTTACGTTTGTAAGCTCATAGGCATAGCCGTAATTGAAAGCTGTAATAGTTTTGTTTGGCATTTTGTTGTGGAGCGCAGTAATCAAATTGGAGAAAGAGCCTGTACTTCCAGATGGATAACCATTTCTTCCGTATTCAGCCCATTCGTCGTCAAAGTCTACACCATCTAATCCATATTGACTAACAGCATTGGCAACGGCGGTAGCAAACTGTTCAGTCTGAGCTGAATTCATGTTTGCGAATCCGAGTCCTGTATGGTCACCTAATAGACCGAGTAAAACTTTGATACCTTTGTCTTGAAGAGGCTTAATCAGAGTGTCTTTGTGGTCCAAAATGTACTGTACATTTGGATTGTTATATAAAGTAGCGTCTGAGCCTACACCTCTTATGTTGGCAGCGAACAGAATTACATAATCGAAAAATGGAGCATCATCCATAATATATGACCCTGCATTAAGAGGATTGATATCATTTACTTCAATATAAACGATGTTTTTAATACCTGTGCCCGAACGGGTGACTACTTCAGATTGATTATTATCTGATTGGTTTACTGGCATTTCTTCTTGTGAGCATGCGCAAAATGCAAATATAGCGATAGATGACGCTAAAATTTTATACAAGTTTTTCATAATGTAAATTTTAAAATTGATTTAATGATTTTTCTTTTCTTATAATCAATGCGGAAGACATGTCTTTGGCATTGATAGGATACGTGTTTGGTGGAAGTTCCTCCTTCATAGTCTGATTTTTATGCGTAAATATTCTGCATCTCCTTTCTCAGTTTGTCCATATTCACAGATGCTTTATAAATATGAATGTTATATCTTAATAATCTTTAGGCATGAGAAGATCATGAATGTTGAGGTATTGATTATTTGGAGAGTTAATACCTGTTACAAAATATTCTTTTTCCATATCACATAAGTTACAGATAGCACCATAAGCCATATAAGTCGGTGCATAAGATTCCGTTCCTGCACTAACATAGTCTACTCTATTTACTACAAATACATGGTTTATTCCAGCGGTTATCATTGGTGAGGGTTGAGTAAACATTTCTATCACTTGATCTAAAATATTAGTTTGTTCACTTGATATATGTATATCAGTGTTCAAAGCTCCCCATTTTTCTTTGTTTAATCCTGCAATAGGACGTGTCCATTTTTCAGGAGTACTCCAAGGATCAATAATTGTGTTCAATTGATCACACCAAGCATAATCTACAAGTTCTCCTAATTTCAAATTAGCGTCATTAGTAATCCCTTCCGGAGATTCAGAAGTTTGTGTATAGGTTATGATCTTGTTTCCTAGCTTATCTCGTAGAGATTCTACGAATTTGCATAGATTGTTTGAGTAATTAATGTTTTCATTACTTTCTTCATAGGAAAAATTAGCATCATATAGATTGACTCCATCTAAATGATATATATCAATCATTTGTTTTATTCTTTCTACAAATATCATCATTTCTTTTTCTCCCAGATTGGAAAACCCAATTCCTTCTCCGGCTCCCTTAATGGCAAGGCAAACTTTGTGGTCTAACTGTTGTAATGGTACAATGTACTTCTCACGTTTTTTTAGTACGTATGCCAGATCATCTTTTAGATATAAGGATGGCAACTGATTATCGTCTGCCTTGACGGTAGCGAACTGTAGGTTGATTATATCGAATGGATTGTAGTAATCTACTTCTGGTGATGAAAGAGACATAGATTCAAAATAGAGCTTGTTGAGCAGTAGAGGATTGGTGAATTCGGGATCTACCCCTGCTATCTGAATGAAGTTTTTCTTTATAGCGTTATATTCGGCAGGAGCCATTCCCCATACATTAATTATATAATATAATGTTTTGCGTTCACTAGATATGGCCGGGGAACTATTGTTCTCTTCTACTGTCAGAGGGAGCACATAAATAACAGAATCTTCTATGGCTTCATCATATTTGAAAGCAATAGAGACAGAGTTTGACTGCTGTTCTCCTTTCTCTATTGTCATTTTTCCACTGTTACCTAAATCTACGTATTCTGTAGGATACAGAGGGTAATTCGTTCCGTGCTTCGAATTGAAGTCCAGTACTTTCGATTCGTCTACTTTTACGGTATAATTTCCTGTTTGTGAAGCCGGTTCTGTTAAGCTGATGTGAAATTGATCGCTCAAACTGGCATGGTCCATGTTTATCTGTGGGTTTTCCATCGCATAATTATCGCTTTGTAATATACCCATAGAAAGACCTATACCTCCGGTTTCGGGGAATGTACCGGCATCGATATTAAGATCGTTATTTTCGCAGGCAGTCCCAATAAAACCTGCCGCAAATGCCAGAATCAGTATATGTTTCAATATTTGTTTCATATTTTGATTTTTATAAGTTTCTCATTTCTAATCTTCCCTATTCACTTGCGGAACTTCTATGCCGCTTGGCCATAGTTCCTCATTTTTTACGTCATATTCTTCTTTGCTATTGAAATCTTTCCAATAACGAACAATGTGTGCATCGTTATGATATTTGGAGTAATCCTTGATATCATTGCCGCTTCCTTCATTGAATTTCCAGTAAGCAGCGAGGTGTGCTTCATTTTCCGGATCTTCAATGTCGTACATGTTTTTCCAGATTTCCTGTTGTGTACGTGCTACATCCCAGATACGTGCCTCACAGACATTACCGTTAAGTTGACGGTCGATAAGCCAGCGGTCATTATAAGAACGTCCTATGTAGAAAAGCCAGTCACCATCGCTTGCACCGGGAAAACTTTCCTGTTTGCGGTTGGCAAGTTTTATTTCGGAGAATTCGCTGTTGCCATAGTTAGTGCTTCGGCTTTGTTCTTTTCCATTGACGTAGAAAATAATTGTTTTGGTGGCAATGTCGTACGTTAGTGCGAGATGGTACCATTCATTTTCTTTCAGTAATTTGGCTTTGTTGGCTTCGGGGAACTTTCCTGCCGGAGTCTGTATCTGCAACTGTTGACGTGGGAAGCCTGCATCGCCTGCCCGGAAACAGAAATATTGCTCGATGCCCATCAGACTGGAAATGTCTGTATTGGCTTCGTCGAAATTGGATATACGGGTGATTATTTCAAAGGTGACAGCCTTCAAATTGTTCAGATGAGCAGCATTGCCGGCAGGCTCTGTTCCCCATTTGGGTACATAGAATCCGGGAACTTCGACGTAGCAATAGCGTAAGTCAACAGCGGTAGTGATGGCGCTGGAGCGTTTCACTATATACCAGTAGGTGGTTGAGCCATCCAATAGGCCTACACCTTGTGCGGAATTAAGAGACACTGGGCAGAGATATGCTTTATCAATCTCCAATTCTGTCAGGTTTTCAAAATAAATATGTAACGGAGCTGAATTGATTTTGCCTGCGCGTATTGTCATTTCGTTGCTCTCCAATCGGTAATGTTTGGCCGGCAATATATCATAGCTGGTATTATTGCGTGAGTTGTAGGCTTCTACTTGTGAAGGGTCAACTGTTACGTTGACCGTAACATCAGTACCAGCAGGATATGCCAGCCGGGCTGTGAAGCTCTTTTCGCGCTGAATAATCGTTTTGTTGAATGTCATAGTCTCCGACGTTTTACTTTCGGCTACACTTAAATAGACACCGTTGTCGAAGGGGGCGCTTTTACTATAATCGGCATTGTCGCAAGCAGTGACAGCAAGTAACAACATGAAAATTGCGAATCGTATTTTTTGCTTTTTCATCTTAGATTCCTCCTGTGTTTATTTTAAAGGTGAAGGGTTTAAAGTCTGTATGGCACCACGTGTCTCCTTATAGGTGATGTTAGCATGCGAATAATCTGCAGCGACATTCTGTATCATTAAGCCGCCGATAGGCCCGCAGTCTATTACCTGTATGGCGAAGAAAGGCACTTGTGAGACAAGCCCGTCATTATTGTCCGTAGTCATTAGCTCCGGATCGCCGGTAATGAGCAGCTTGTCCGAGGGAATACCTGCATAATAGATAGCTTCATTAATCAGAAGACGTAACTGGCTGGCATTTTTAGAGGAAGTAGTATTGAGTACGTAGCGGGTGAATACATCCCGGTTCGCTTCGGGAATAAAAAGTGGATTACTTTCCAGAAAAAAGATTTTTCCATTTTTTGCTAACGGTGTAATCTTGTCAAGCAGTAACTGACGCATCTCGGCTATACTTGCATTGACTGCTGCGTTATTACCAAGTCCGATGTCACCGGTGTAGGAGATTGAGGCTCCGTCAAGTCCATTGTCGTTAATGGCGGATACCATTTGTTCTAAAGCGGGAGTCAGAAGTGTTTTGATTTCTTGTCCTGAACTTTCTGCATTCTCTTTGATACTGGTCAGGTTGAAACTAAAAAGAATCTTTGTTGCAAAATTAGTCTGCAATACAGGAATGTCTTCCAGATCGGCTGAATTAAGTGTTACCGCATTTTCCAGAATGACGGCATCAATGCTATCCGGCATCGAACGAAGAAAGTCTTTTTCTCCGTCTCCGCTATGTCCATTGTCGAAGCGTACACATACGGCATAGTGTTTGCGACTTTTATAGTTGCGAACAGCTTGTGTGTAACGGGCATATAGTTCAGGGTTCTGACCATCGGGGGTAGTTACTCCGTAGTCCACCTGTTCCGTTTCGGTCCAATCGTCACACGATATCCATAGACAGCCTGCACCAATCGTGAGAGTGACGACGGTAAGGAAACTGAATATAAGGTTTTTATTTTTCATATTATCTTAGTTTTTAAAGATTCTTACTTGTTTGCTTTACGATCCCACCATACATGGGTACCACCGGTATCTCCCCCCTGATTATTACTACTTTCCTTTATCAATACATTAATGGCATTGTTAAGGTGGAAAGAATTCTGGGTGTATTCTTCGTTGGGATACATGAGTCGGCGCATGCCGGCTTCGGTACTAACATTGCGGCCTTTGTTCACGACAACAGGCAATAATTTGGGATATCCGGTACGCCTGTGTTCACTCCATGATTCAATGCCGTTGGGGAAAAGTGCAATCCACTTTTGGGTAATGATACGTTCCAAATTCTCTTCGAATGCCTGTTCTCCCATTTCATTCCATTTTACTGTAATGTTGGCGGGGCTACCTGTGCTATACGAACCTAGCGGGTCAGTATAGCCACTTGGAGAGGCTATTGAATTCAGGTAGTCTTCCGCTCCGCTGGCTCCATGTTCTTCAAAAGAAAGCTTAATCCCTGTTTCGTAGAAATCTTTGGCTTCACCGCCCATATTCCATTTGCGTAATGCTCCTTCGGCTCGCAGGAATGCTACTTCGGAGGCAGTCATCCATACATAAGGATCGCTGGCGGTCATCAAACGATTGGAGTACGATGTTATCATGTCGTCATCAGAAAATGGTGAATTTATGCCGATACGCATGCCGTAATAACCTTCCTGGTCGTTATTCTTCACCTTGGTAAAATATTTATCCCGACGTGGGTCTGCATAACCATTCATGTAACAGATGATATCGGCTCCTACACGATAGTCTTTCCAATCGTTGAAGCAGAGTGCTGAGCGATTTTCTGCTACATGGAATAAGGCATTGTCGTCGTTCTTTTCGATCACTCCTGCCGTTACGGCTTTCTCGGCAATGCTTTGGGCTTCGGCAGCCATATCGGTGTAGCATAGGCGCATAGCCATGCGTAGTTGTAGTGAATGGAGAAAAAGGCGCCATTGTTGTAGTTTTCCGTAGTAGACATCATCCAGCTTTTCAAATCCGCTATTGCCTTCTGTCATGTTGTCTTCAAGTGCCTGATCGGCTTCTTCAAGTTCTTGAAACATACGCATGTAGACATCTTTCTGTGAATCGTAAGCCGCATTCAGTCCATCGCTTTCAGAACCTTCTCCGGATACTAACACTTTGCTATAGGGGATAGGGCCGTAAATGTCCGTCACGCGTTGCATGATAGTTACTCGTAGCAGTTTGGCTAATGCAAGGGCTACAGGGGCATCTTCATGTTGTAAAACTGCATAATATTTAGGATATGTTTCTGATATAACATCTGTAAATGGTGCCTTCAACCAGTCGGTTTTAGGATTATAGGTAGAGTATTTCTCCAGCCATCCGGTACGTGTTTCACCGAAATATCCTGCATAAGAACCACCACACATGGCTTCCATGAATTGGTAAAGATGCTCTTGTGCAGGTATTACTAAGCCTTGCAGGCCTCTGATAGTGGAGCCGAGGTCGTAGTTTTCACGGCCGATTTCTTCGCTGTCCACTTCGTATTTATTACGGTTCATGTCCGTATCCATGCAACTTCCCAAAGGTAGAAGCAGGCAGGCTGAACATGCTGCTATCAGCATATATCGCAGGTTTTTCATAAATTTCATGGTTTTAGAAGTTAAACTTAACATTAAACCCGATGTTGCGGGTGCTCGGCATCATGAAGTAATCTATCCCTTGATAATAGTTGCTGGTAGTAGCGACTGATTCGGGATCGAAAGGTGCTTTGCAATAAATCATCCAGAGATTACGTCCTACCAAAGACACGTTGATATCACATATGTTTTTCAACCAACGGCGGGGAATAGTATATCCGATATGTGCTTCTTGCAGGCGAATATTAGTCGCGCTGTAAGTATAGTATTGCGGGAGTCCGCTGGAACTACCAATTGTCTCGTACCATTGCTGGGCATTGATCATAGTGCGTCCGTTGATAACTACACCACCTGCGTCGCGGGCTTTTGCACTGGCTTCAGATACTCCGTATTGGTCGAGAGCTGCTTGCGTGGCAGAATAAACGATACCTCCCAACCGGCAGGAAAGCAGGAAGCCGGCAGAAACACCTTTGTATGTGAACTCGTTACTGAAAGCAAAGTTGGCTTTAGGTAACACGCTTCCCAATTTGATCGGTTCTACGTTGGCATCTTTGGCCAAAGCACCATTGGCGTCCATCTCAATATAACCTTTGTCATTACGTACAAGGTCGGCTTTAGAGTAGAGGTCGCCCAAAGTTCCGCCTTCTTTCAAGATGAAACGTGAATAGCCCAAGCCATTCATTTCAAGTTCGGGTATATTGAGTATCTTGCCTGTCTCGGGGTGATGGAAGTCTTTTACTAATTCAATAATCTTGTTTTTATTCCATGAGAAAGTAAAATTGCTATTCCAGCCAAATTCATTCCAGCGGTGTCCGTAGCTCAACATTCCTTCCATACCCATATTGCGAACGTAACCTGTTTGAACGTAGAATTTGGAGTATCCGAAGGAAGCGGATATTTTGGGGTCGAAGGTTTGGTTATAAGTATTGGCATAGTAGAATGAAGCACTTAGGCGAAGGTCTTTGAAGAAAGTGGCGTCTAAGCCGGCTTCCCATGAATCCGTACGTTCCGGATAAAGCTTACCGATAGGATAATGTGTTTTGGGTAGCCATCCTAATATCGTGGTATCATATTTATAAGTTGGGATAGTCAGGAATCGAGGGTAGGGCATACCTACGGAACTGAATGATCCGCGTACTTTCAAATAATCAATCCATTCGGGGAGCTTGACCATTTCGCTGATCACGCCGGAAAGTCCGACGGAGGGATAGAAGAAAGAGGTTTGTGACGAACCCAGTAATTGTGAAGCCCAGTCGTTACGTCCTGTTAAAGTAAGATAGAGCATACTCTTCCATCCCACTTCCGCACTTGCAAATATGGATTGGGTCATTTCTTCCCATCCTTCTTGTGTGGCGCGTTTCTTTGTGTTATCAAGGTCGAATACGTTGAATACATTAGGTATTCCTTTTTCCTGTATCGGACCGTTGTAGCCTAGCATATCATAGCTGTTGTCGCTTAATGATGTACCAATATTGGCTACGATAGTGAAGTCGCCCACTCTCTTGTTAATATTTACAAGAAAGTCAGCGTACGTCTGGCTGTTTCCACTCTTTTCTATGCCGTAGTATCCTTGTTCGCTACCTTCGGTAAGTGTAGTGATGGTACTTGCATAGTATTTTTGCTCATACGTGTTGTTTGAATTATCTATGCGGATGCGTCCTGATAAACTTAGCCAGTCGAGTACGTCGTAAGTTAATCCTGCAGAGAGCATATAACGTTTTTTACTGTTTTCACGTAGATTACGATAGGCTATCCAATAAGGATTCTGCATGCGGAGGTCACCTTCGCCCGATGGCCAGAACTGTTCGTTGATTTTGCGAGCTTCGTTGTAGCGTTCAAAGACCTTGACTGTAGAGAAATTATCACCACGCGGATAAAGGTAAGCAGGAACTAAAGGATTGGAATACTGTCCCTGATTAGTCATATTACGGTCGTTTTGCAGGATGTAGCTGGCTCCTACGTCTAGTTTCATCTTGTCATTGAGGAAACTTGTAGTGTTGCGGAAAGTAAAATTATATCTGTTATACCTATTGTTGGGAATCATTCCGTCGGAGTTCAGCGCAGCGGCAGAGAAGAAAGTCTGGTTCTTTTCCGTACCGGTGGATAAAGTGACTGAATTGTTGTAAACAGCTCCTGTTTTTAGAAAGTCGTTGGGGTCGTAGCCAGGACTGTTTCCCATCTTCGGTCCCCAGCTCCATACGGTGGAACCGTCAGATTTACCGTTACTTCCTGTCCCGTAACGGTTTTGAAACTTAGGCATTACGAATGGTTTCAACCAGTCGATGCCGGTAGAAACACTGGCCTGTAATTTCCCTATTTTCCCTTTTTTTGTAGTGACAATAATAGCTCCATTTGCAGCATTGCTACCATAAAGGGCGGCTGCGGCTGCTCCCGTAAGAACGGACAGACTTTCGATGTCATCCGGATTGAGGTCGGCAATACTTTCCGTCTCTCCTTTTGAACCAAATTCTGTGCTGCCACCACCTCCGAAGTTATACATAGGTATACCGTCGATTACATAAAGTGCATTATTACTCTTTTCGATGGATTTTGTACCGCGCATCACTACTTTGCTGGCACCGCCGACACCGGAAGAACTGCTATTGATAATGACACCTGCTACCTTGCCACTCAAGCTGTTGACGAAGTTGGCGTCTTTGATTGTAGTCAATTGATCGCTCTTGACTTGTTGTACATTGTAACTTAACGCTTTTTGTTCGCGTTTGATACCTAAAGCGGTGACTACCACTTCGTTCAGTTGTTTAGTATCACTTGCCAATCTTATTTCGTAGATATTCTTATCTGTTATTTTTACAGTTTGAGGTGTATATCCCACGTAAGTGAAGCTTAATGTGCTGCCTTGAGGAGCCATTATATTGAAATTACCATCAATGTCGGTGATTGCACCTTCAGAGCTTCCTTCTACTTTAATATTCACTCCGATCAGTGGCTCATTATTTTCATCGATTACTATTCCACTTACTTTTTTTGTAGGAGTTTCTTTAAGTTTCTTGTCGGGAATAATCATGATATACTTATCTTTGAACTGATAAGTAAATCCACTTCCCCGAAGGATTTGCGAAAGGGCATATTCAAGTGTCGCTGCTTTTAGGTCAAGATTTAAAACAGGCTTGTTTTTCAGTTGCGAATCATTGTATCCGACAGAATAATCGGATTGTTTTTCTATTTCCTTAAGTGCCTCGATAACAGATATATTTTTCTTCTGAATCGTGATCTTGGCACTATTTTGTGCAAAGGAGGGTGTTTGCATCATCAACAAACAGAAAAAAAGTAAAAAACTTCTTCCCTTTGCGGTTTGATCTACTATAAATTCATAAATTTGTAGCATTTTCTTAGTATTAGGTTATTAACTAAATTATTTCACGGTAATTGAATAGAGTAAAACTCTAATATTGAGAATTTTGATTTCATATCCGGGATAGAGTTAGGGCTCCGTTCCGGATACTTTTTTGCATGAGTCTTTAGTGGTTAAAAAGGTTATTATATTGTTGTTTTTTTACTGTTTTTCTTTTGGGATGATACCCGTTACTTGGGGATTAAGTAACAGCGGTCTCCTTTTATCTTATAGTCCATTTGACCTACTACATTTACTATCACATCCATTACCTCAGATAGTGGTGCCTGGTCTTTAAACCTGAAACTGTATCTGTCGTCTTTCAGCGTTTTGAGCTGATACTCGAATGTATAAGGATATTTACGTTCAAGGATTGTGATGATATCTTTGACGGACATTTCTCTGAACACAAGTTCTCCACGTTGCCAGGCGGTAACTTCTTTCATGTCCGGATGGTCCAGGCTATGGTAATGAGTATTTTTGTTATAAGCCAACTGCTCATTCGGTTTTAGAATCACCTGCGATTTTAAATCATTGTATTCTACCAATACGCTTCCTGAAATCAATGTGGCTGCCAACACCGGATTTTCCGGATAAGCTGAAATGTTGAACTCCGTACCCAAAGCTGTCACCTGAAAATCATTGGATTTGACGATGAACGGATGTTTCTTATCCGGTTTGACTTTAAAGTTGGCTTCGCCGATTAAAAATACGCTACGGTTTTTCCCGGTAAAGTTTTGCGGATATAAAAGTGTACTTTGTGAGTTCAGCTGTACCTGAGTTCCATCGGGTAAAGTGAGAGTCCTTATTTCAGCAGTAGGAATATATTGTTGAATAAGGTTCTCTTCTGCATCTTTACCGATGGTAGAAAGGTAAACCGAAGATGCGGCCACTATAAAGAAAACCGCAGCGACAGCCTGCCACATACGAATCGGTCGGATTGTTCTTTTTCGTTGTATGGGAGGTATTCCGGCATTCTTTTTCAAAAGTTCATAAGACTCCTGCATATCGGTTGCGGTTCCCCGTTTATGAGCCTCATCCCATAATTTTTGTAATGCTTCGTCTTTTTCGGAAGTATGCTCTTCATCTACCAGCCACTTGTAGAAGTCTTGCTGAGTAGATTCCGGATAGTCATTTCCGGTGAATAATGTTATTATTTTCTGAAAGTAATTCTTCATATTGAGGTATTAATGTTATAACTGTTATATTAATACTTCAATTAACTAAGGCAGCTTACTTAAGGGAGTAGCAGAAAAAATGCAAAAAAGATGATTTTTTTCATTTCAAGCAGAGTTAAGTAGATATGATGTTCCACTGTTCGTCTCGAAATATTTAGTTTCTCGGCTATTTCAAGATTGCTCATATGCTTGAAACGACTCATTTCGAAAATCATTCTGCGTTGTTCCGGGAGACGTTCGAGAACTAATTTGATGATTAGTTGCGCCTCTTTATAATAGATGGGGTTGAGTGTATCTTCTGATTGGAAAAGTTCGTCGATGAGAGTTTTTTCTATAATTTTCTCCTGATAAGCCAATTCTACTTTTTTGTGTTTGATAAAATTGAGAGTTGTACTTTTAGTAAGAGTATAGATATAAGGAGTCGGATTAGGAACTTCTGCCCATAATTCAGGCTTAGTCCATAGTTTAGTGAAAACATCTTGGGTAATATCCTTCGCGTCTTCTTCGGATTTAAGCAGCATTAGGGCGAAATATTTCACTACTGAATAATACTTCGTGAATATTGTTTCGAATTGTTGCGCTAAAAGTCTTTCGTCTTGATCTGGGGTCATCGGGTTAACAGATTATTGAAATCGAAAGACAAATGTAAACAAATTAAATTAAGATACGAAGAAAAAAGGAATAGTTTATAAAAAAGAAAAAAGATAGTGACACCATCCGGTCCGGATAGTGTCACTATATGAGTGGGATGCTGACACTATCGCAACAGGATAGTGTCACTATCTTAAAGTTAGTTTTTACCAGTTCCTTTTCACTGTACGGTAGCCATAACCGATGATTACCAGGAAACAAATGAATGGCAAAATGAATGATACATTGACAGCCGGCATGGAAGCTATCTCTTTCATGTCAATAATGCTTGCTTGCAAGGGAGGAAGTATGGAACCTCCCAAAATGGCCATAATCAGACCGGCTGCCCCGAACTTGGCATCGTCTCCCATACCTTTCAATGCAATTCCGTAAATGGTAGGGAACATCAAAGACATACAGGCAGAAACTGCTACCAGACAATACAGTCCGAAGATATTCTGAAGGAAGATCGTTCCTAATGTGAAAATGCCTCCGAAGATGGCAAGAATCATGAGCAACTTCCCTGCATTGAGATAGCGCAGAATGAAAGTACAGATAAAGCGGCTGATACAGAAAATAACCATCGCTACGATATTGTATTGCTGGGACAGAACTTCCGCACTTTTTTCATCCATGCCATATTCCGGCGACATAAACAGGCGTGTACCATACTGAATGATAAAGGTCCAGCACATAATCTGAACACCCACATAGAAGAATTGTGCTATTACACCTTCCCGATAGCGTGTCTGGGTGAAAATACGTTTTAGCGTAGGAAAGAAATCTATTTTGTGATTCTGATCTCCATTCTTGGGCATTTTTACAAATCGTATCAGAAGCAGCATCGCCAGAATAACGAGTCCGATAGTGAGATAAGGAGCTATCAATACGGCAAGATCGCTTTCCTTGATGGCCTGAAACTCACTGTCGTTCAGTAAAGCGCGTTCATCAGTGCCCATCGGGTGCAGTTTAGCCTGAATAAATTGCATCGCCACGTACATTCCGAGCAGCGATCCCATTGGATTGAAAGACTGGGCGAGGTTCAGACGTCTTGTAGCTGTCTCTTCCGTTCCCATAGAAAGTATATAGGGGTTGCAACTGGTTTCCAGAAAGGAGAGTCCGCAGGTCAGAATAAAGTAAGCGATCAGAAACGGGTAATACTCTCCTGTCATCTTGGCGGGAAAGAATAAGAAGGCTCCGAAAGCATACAGGCCGAGTCCTAACAATACTCCGGCTTTATAAGAGAATTTGCGGATGAACATGGCGGCAGGGAAAGCCATGGCAAAATATCCACCGTAAAAGGCTACCTGAACCAGTGCCCCGTCGGTAGCGCTCATCCGGAAAATTTTGGAGAATGCCTTTACCATCGGGTTGGTAATATCGTTCGCAAATCCCCACAGTGCAAAGCAGGAGGTAATAAGTATGAATGGAATAAGATAGCTGACGCCATCCTTTGAGATAATAGACTGCTTAGTGTGTTTCATGGTAATTTCTTGTTATTTTAGGTATTATATAAATGGAACATTCTCTCCATGGGTCTCCATTTCTCAGCGGAACTCATTCCCGGAGCGGCCTGCTGGAGGATGGACATGTATTCTTCCCATTCTTGTTGCCGGGGGAGAGTGTTCAGACGTGCCATGGCTGTGTCCCAGTCAAAGTCGACGGGTGCTTCGACGATCATGAACAAACGGGTGCCGAGAATGTAAATTTCCATCTCAAGGATACCAACTTCATGGATTCCTGCAAGGATTTCGGGCCAAACTTCTGCCTGGCTGTGTCTTTTCCGATATTCAGCTATTAACTCCGGTGAATCCCGTAGATCAAGAGTCTGGCAATATCGCTTGACAGGGACGTTGTAGGTTTTTACTTGATAGCCAGTTTGAGGTGTTTCCATATCTTTCTTATTTTTCAGGGTAATATACTTGTGGTGTAACACTGCGGCTTACTATTTCTCTGATTTCCCGGAGGCTGGATATTTCTCCTTTCGCCATTGCCTGAGTCAGGATATTCCCCATTGCTGTGGCTTCTACCGGTCCGGCATAAACAGGGATGCCGAGTGCGTTGGCAGTAAGTTGGTTGAGCAGTTTATTTTGTGAGCCTCCTCCGATAATGTTTAGCCGGTGAATCGGAGAGGGGAGACAACGATTGAGCTGTGCTACCGCCTCACGATATTTGGAGGCCAGTGACTGTAGTACGCATTTGACCATTTCTGCCTTGTTTCCGGGAACTTTAAGTGAATGATTCCGGCAGTAGTTCAGAAGGGCTGTTTCCATATTTTCGGGGTTCATGAACTCTGCATCGTCCACGGGAATAATCGTGTCAATTTCTGCGTCCGCAGCTTGCGGAAGAATCATATCATAACTTTGTTCTTCGCCACGTAGCTTCCATTCGCTCATCAAGCGTTGCAGAATCCACAGTCCGGTAATGTTTTGCAAGAATCGGATGTGACCGCCTACGCCTCCTTCATTGGTAAATTGAGCCAGTCTCGCTTCTTCCGTCAATATGGGTTCATCCACTTCGACTCCCAACAATGACCAGGTGCCGGAACTGAGAAAGGCTACTTGACCTTCAGTTGCCGGAACGGCAGCAACGGCACTGGCTGTGTCATGCGAGCCGACAGCGATAATGTCGACGGTGCCTAATCCTGTTTCACGGCCTATCTCTTCTTTAAGTGTTCCTCTGACAGTTCCCGGCAGAATAATTTCTCCGAATAAGTGTTCGGGGAGTCCCAAAGTACGGATGGTATCCATCGACCAGTTTCGTTGGTGTGCATCGAGTAGTTCGGAGGTGGAAGCTATGCAATATTCATTATTGGCTACTCCCGTCAGGTAATAGCTGAAGAGGTCGGGCATAAAGAGAAGCCGCTGTGCAACTTCTAGCAGTACATCCTGATTCTGTTGCATGCTGTAAAGCTGAAACAGCGTATTGATAGGCATTACTTGTATGCCTGTGCAGGCGTAATGCTTTTGTGCATCCAGTATTTGAAATACCTTGTCCGGCATTCCGTCTGTTCGGGCATCCCGATAGCAGACAGGGTTGCCCAGTAAATTTCCTTTTTTGTCAATCAGGCCGAAGTCTACTCCCCATGTATCTATGCCGATTCCTTTGACATGATATCCCTTTTGTGCAGCAAGTTTCAGTCCGGTTTTCATATCTTCGAACAGGGCGGGAAAGTCCCAGTAAACATGATTCCCGAGTTTAACCTGTCGGTTGGTAAAGCGGTGTATTTCTTTTAATTCCAGCTTTCCCTGGAGAAGGGAGCCGGCGATGACCCGACCGCTTCCTCCTCCAAAGTCTACTGCTAAATATGTGTTTCTTGTGGTATCTTTCATGGTATTCCCGGATACTTATTTGGTTTTCTTTCCTAATACGTATATTTCCAGGTCTTCTATTTCTTCCGGTGTCAGTACGGAGTAATCACCGCCGGACTGAACTATGATGCGGCAAGCCATTTCGAAGAAGGTAGCCCGTTCGTAAACTTGGTCGAAGTCTTTTCCGCATACTACTTGTCCGTGATTGGTCAGTAAGACGGAATTATGTTTCAGCATTGCTTCTACTACTGCTTTGGCTAATTCGGGAGATCCCGGCCGGTAGTAAGGAATCACGGGAATTTCCGACCCGACATGACAAGGTATTTCTGCCGTTACGTTGAAATTTGTCGGTTTGTTTTTCATGCAAGAGATGGCAGTGGCATATTCCGACTGGAAATGGAGTACTACATTTACATCTGGCCGTTCGCGGAGAACGCCAAGATGGAATGTGCTTTCCATAGATGGTTTTACGCCATTCGTCGGTGTACCGCTGGCTATATTACAGATAGAAACTTTTTCTTTGGCAAGGGTAGGGACCCATGAACCTGTACCCGAAATCAGTGCTTCTTCTCCGATTCTCCAGGAAAGATTACCGCTGCTGCAAAGCATTAATTTTGCGTCTCCGTAGCGGTGTGCCTGTGCCAGAAACAGTTCGATGTGTTCGTCAGTTATCATAGTGTTTTTATTTAAGCCGTCATATAGTGGAAGCTTGTGTTTGAAGACTGCTTCCACTATGATACGGCAAAGTTAAATTATTAAATTAAATAGGACGAAAGATTCTTGTTTATTTATAGATAGGACCGTAAGTTGTACAAGCTCTGTAATCTGCTCCTTCTTTGTCCATACCGAATGCGTTCCATGCAGCCGGACGGAAAATTTCGTTTTCATCTACATTGTGCATGCAAACAGGGATACGAAGCATAGAGGCAAGCGTAATCAGGTCTTGTCCGATGTGACCGTAGCTGATGGCTCCGTGGTTAGCGCCCCAGTTGTTCATTACAGAATATACATCCTTGAAAGCGGATTTATCACACAGACGAGGAACGAACCACGTAGTCGGCCATGTCGGGTCGGTACGCATATTCAGTTTCTGATGGATTTCCGGATCAATCTCAACGGTCCATCCTTCTGCGATTTGCAAGACAGGGCCCAAGCCTTTGATCAGGTTCAGACGCATCATAGTAACAGGCATTCCACCTTTTGAAAGAAAGTTGGACGAGAAGCCGCCGCCACGGAAGTAATCGCGGTCTGCCGGATACCAGGTCGTTGCTTTGAGGCAGTTTTCTACGTCTGCGTCAGTCAGATTCCATGGTTCTTTCATGACAGGATTTCCTTCTGCGTCTAATGACTGGCCGGAACCGTCGAGTGTTGTTGCACCGGAGTTGATCAGGTGGATGATACCGTTGGCTGCCAAGCCGGTCAGTTCTTTACCGGTTACACGTTTCACGGCTTCAGGGCTCCAATACGTACGTACATCAGAGAATATTTGTGCACGATTGGTCAGCAAGTGTCCGAACAGCATTGCTACACCGTTACAAGCATCGTTTTCGGTAGCCACTACGAATGCTTCACGAATACCGTTCCAGTCGAAAGAAGTGTTGAGCAATGCTTCCGGATAGTCACCGTTAGGATAAAAGTCTGTCCATTGGCGTTGTCCCTGGAAGCCGGCAGCGATAGCATTGTGTCCCAAAGCTTCTTCCTTGAATCCCATTTCTTTCAGTTTCGGGTTTCCGGTCATCAGGTCACGCATGATGATCATCATCTTCACGACAAATTCCCAGTCAGCATCTTTTTGTTCGCGGTTTTTGCGTTTCTCCGGGCGGTTCTTGAAGTCTTCTCCTTCATTTACTTTGCAGTATTTTTCAGTCCATGCCATTGCTTTGGCATATTCTTCGTGGTCATAGATACCTTCTTCCATGCGGCGGATGATTTCCGTCAGGTCAATTGACTCATTGCGCATTCCCAGATATTCCTGGAAGAAGTCGGGGTTGACGATAGAGCCGGCGATACCCATTGATACACTACCCATTGACAGATAAGATTTGCCTCTCATCGTTGCTACTGCCTGTGCGGCACGTGCAAAACGAAGAATTTTTTCCGCTACGTCTTCAGGAATTGTATTATCGTCAAGGTCTTGTACGTCGCGTCCGTAGATACCGAATGCAGGGAGTCCTTTTTGTGCATGACCTGCCAATACGGCTGCAAGGTATACTGCTCCCGGACGCTCGGTTCCGTTGAAGCCCCAGACAGCTTTCGGGTAATGAGGATTCATATCCATTGTCTCCGCACCATAGCACCAGCAGGAGGTAACAGTGATAGTGGACCCAACGCCTTCTCTTTCGAATTTCTCTGCGCAAGCAGCGCTTTCGGCTACACGTCCGATAGTATTGTCTGCAATAACACATTCTACAGGACTTCCGTCACCGTTCTTCAGGTTGCTGCTGATTAACTCGGCTACTGCTTTGGCAAGATTCATAGTCTTTTCTTCAAGGCTTTCACGAACGCCGCCCTGGCGACCGTCGATAGTGGGACGAATCCCGATTTTCGGATACTTTTTCATGGTTTCTAAATTTTTATTTGGTGATTGAATTCTGTGCTGAACTGTGCTGTCAATACAGCAAAAAAATTACAGGGACTTTCGGAGTCTTACTTCAGTAGGCAGGTACTTTTGTATCGGGACATTGTTCAGGACAAAGTTTGCCGCTTCATTTCCCATCATCTCCCAATCAATACTCAATGAAGTAATTCCTTCGTCGATCACTTCGTAGGAAGGAATATCATTGTATGCCAACAGACCGAAATCTCTTCCGCATTTCAGTCCTTCCAGTCTTCCTTGTTTCACAACCTTTACTACATCTTGCTGCTTGATGGCTATGTAGACTACTCCTTTGCGTACGGTCAGATTCTCGATATCTTCCTGAATTTCGCATAAAAATCCTTGTTCCTCACAAAAACGGGTAAAATACTCTTTACTGCTTTGGGGATGCTTCAGATTTTTAGAGAATAACAGAACAAGTTGTGGGTAGTGCCGTAGTTTCTCCTTCAGCATGAGTAATGCCTGATAGAAAGCTTCATCAAAATCCTGACAGATATAAGAATACTTTTCTTTCTCGAATTTACCGAAGTCAAGAAGCAATAATTTTGTTGGATGAATCTTATTGAGAACCATACTGAATTTCTCATTATCGAAATTCATCACTATGTATTTATTATATTTCCCGACAGATTCGCGGATAATGGTATTGAAAAGCCGTTCATTATATTGATGAAACAGCAAGTCTACTTTGTAATTAATAGGCAGATGTTTGACGAAACTATTGTAAAGGGCTTCTTTAAAAGGAGTGTACTGGTCGAGCAGGAGCAGGACATTGGTCACCTGACTGGTTACATAATATCCTTTTCCCGGAGTGGAATCGATCAGTCCCCGTTCGCGCAAATCAAGAAAGGCCTTGAAAACGGTATCGCGTGATACTCCATATTCTGCACTTAACTGATTGATGGAAGGCAAAGAATCTCCTTCACGAAATTTTTTCATGGAAATCGCCTGGCTTAATGTATCCGCTAATTGCGTAACTTTGCTGGACTGTTGACCGAATGTTTTCTTTTTATCAGTTCGTCTCATACTGTTATAAGATAAATGACTGTGCTGAGCTATGCTGTTGCAAAGAAAAGAAATTTATTCAGAAGTAGAGAACTATTTTAATATGTTCTATAGCAGGAAATAAAAAAAATCCCCTTCGGCGAACCGAAGAGGATTTATAGCTTTTTCCAAATGTCTTGTTAGGAACCTGCCGAAATTTATTCAGCAGCAGCTTCTGTTGCAGCAGCTTCTTCAGCCGGAGCTTCAGTTGCTTCTTCTGCAGGTGCTTCAGCAGCAGCTTTTTCAGCAGCTTCAGCAGCTTTCTTTTCAGCGAGTGCTTTTGCTTTCACTTCGTTGATCTTCTTTTCTGCTTCCAGACGTGCTTTAGCTTCAGCTTTCTTTTCTTCGTCTTGTTTAGCTTTCAAAGCAGCCAGACCTGACTGTTTGTTGTTCTTCCAAGCTTCGAATTTAGCTTCTGCTTCTGCTTCTCCGAATGCGCCTTTTGCAACACCGCCAAGAAGATGTTTCTTCATGTAAACACCTTCACGAGAAAGGATATTACGTACAGTGTCACTTGGTTGTGCACCTTTCAGTACCCATGCCAATGCAGCGTCGAAATTCAAATCTACTGTAGCAGGATTGGTATTTGGGTTGTAAGTACCAATCTTCTCAATAAATTTACCATCACGTGGTGCTCTGCTGTCTGCAATTACAATTGAATAAAACGCGTAACTTTTACGTCCGTGTCTTTGCAATCTGATTCTAGTTGCCATTTTTAATAATTGTTTTTAATTAATGATTTGAATTATGCTACTAACTCGTAATAGCGGGCGCAAAGATACAGCTTTTCTTTTGATTGACAAATATTTCCTTTCTTTTTCTTATGAATACCTCCTCGGATATCGGAACAGGATAGCGAGCAGGGCACAGATCCCCATCGTAAACGGATAATAGAGATTGCCGATGATACTGATAGGAGAGATGTTGGCTAACCCTGCAGCAATCAGCATTTGTGCTCCATAGGGTATGATGCCTTGTATCAGACAGGAGAATGTATCCAGAATACTGGCTGTTTTTCTCCGGTCGAGATGGAATTTCTTTGCAATATCCTTTGCAATAGGTCCTGTGGTGATGATGGCAATCGTATTGTTGGCAGTGCATAGGTTGGCGATACTTACCAGAGCGGCGATGCTCAGTTCCGCACCACGCTTGCTGTTGACATGACGGGTCAGTTTTTTGATGATGAAATCAATACCTCCGTTATAACGGATTGTTTCGAGCATACCGCCTGCCAGTAATGTGATAATGATCAATTCACCCATGCCTGTGATACCCGTACCCATTGCCCCAAACCAATCGAATACGCCAAAACTTCCGGTAGCTATGCCAATGATACCGCTGGTCAGGATACCAATTATTAATACCAGCATCACGTTCATTCCGGCAATGGCTGTTCCCAGTACTATTATATAAGGTATGACTTTTATCCATTCAATAGTCTGTACTTGTGCGGGCGCAGTGATGGATAGTCCTTGAAAAATGTAGATTCCCAGTACGATAATCGCTGCCGGAACCACAATCATGGAATTTACCCGAAACTTATCACGCATCACGCATTCCTGAGTTTTGGTTGAGGCAATGGTCGTATCGGATATAAACGACAGGTTATCTCCAAAGAAAGAACCTCCGACAACGACTGCTACCATAAACGGAAGGGCGATTTCTGTCTTTTCGGCCAGGCCGACAGCAACGGGAGTAAGGGCTACAATTGTCCCTACGCTGGTTCCGATGGATAATGAGATAAAACAGGCGGCAATGAATATCCCGGCCAATAGCAGATTATCAGGGAGGATATGCAGTGTCAGATTGACGGTTGCATCAATAGCTCCCATCTGCTTGGCGCTTTGTGCGAAAGCTCCGGCAAGGATGAATATCCATATCATCAGAAGGATATTCTTGTTGGCGGCTCCTACGGAGAACTGGTAGATACGCTGGTCGAGCTTCAATCCTCGCGTAATGGCAATTGCGTAACAGGAAGACACGAGGAAAGCCACAGTGATGGGTACTTTATAAAAGTCATTAACAAGAATGGAAGTTACCAGATAAAGGCAGAGAAAGACGAGTAACGGACTCAATGCCCACCAGCTGCCATGACGTTCTTTATGTATTTTTTCTTCAGTCATAAATTGATATTGTGGTATATATTCGAACTGCAAAGATAGTAAGGAAACACATAAGTACGATAAAAGGCTCAGATTTTCATCTTTTCTTTTTCCGTTTCATCTTTTCTTTTTCCGCTTCGGAAATTAAATTCCCGTTCTTTTTTCTCCTTTCCGCTACTTTCGTGCCGTTGACAACGTAACTAATGTAGAATAGAATGACAACGACTAATTTTTCATTGTGTATTTTTTGTCTTTGCCTGCTCACATCGTGTAGTAAGGGTGAGAAGAAAACAAACGAGCCTGTACGGGTAAAAGTGGCGGAAGTAGAAATGCTGGTTCCTTCTGCCGAGCGTGAATTTTCGTTTATTGCCAAACCATTCAAGGAGACCGAACTCTCTTTTCGGGTGGGCGGACCGATTGACCGTTTCGAAGTGTATGCGGGTAATTACTATCATCGGGGAGATATCATAGCTGAAATCGATTCCCGTGATTTTCGTATTCGTAAGGAACGTGCGGAAGCTGTTTATCATCAGGCAAAAGCAGAATTTGAGCGAATCAAAGTGTTGTATGAGAAAAACAACCTGTCCGCCAGTGCCTATGAAAAAGCACGTGCAGACTATACTTCTGCCAAAACTGCTTATGAAACAGCCGTAAATGAACTTGAAGATACGAAACTTATTGCTCCTTTTGACGGATATATAGGGGAAGTCTACATTGAAAAATATCAGGATGTGAAAGCGACTCAGTCTGTTGTCTCTTTTATCGATATCACTCAGTTGAAGATAGAAGCGTATGTTACTCAGGAGATCGCATTTCAAGCGAAGGAAATCAAGGAAGTGGGTATTCGTTTTGATGTTCGTCCCGAAGCAGTATATCCGGCTAAAGTGATAGAGGTTTCAAAGAGTACGACGCGCAATAATCTTTCTTTCCTGATGACGGCATTGCTGCCCAACAAACAAGGAGAATGGCCGGCCGGTATCTCAGGAAAAATGTTGTTGGACCTTCCTGCTACATCATCTGTTCCTATGGTGACTGTTCCGCAAACGGCCCTTAATCATCGTCCCACTGAAGGAGACTATGTATGGATGGTGGATCAAACGACAGGACAAGTCGTGAAGAGAAAAGTCGTTTTAGGCGAATTGCTTTCCAATGGAAAAGTAGAAGTGAAAGGCGGATTGCAGGCAGGAGATAAAGTAGCGGTAAGCAAATTACGTTTTCTTTCGGACGGAATGCCTGTCGATATCATTTCTCAGAAAGAAAAAAGGACGGTTGCCGCTCAAAAGTAAGTAGAAGAATATGAAGTTGGTAAAATATTTCTTGCAGAAGAAGTCGGTGACTGTTCTGCTGTTGATATTAGTGCTGGGAGGAGGATTGTTTTCTTATATCAAGATGGGAAAACTGGAAGATGCCCCGTTTACTATTAAGCAAGCATTGGTGATGACTCCATATCCGGGTGCTTCCCCTTCCGAAGTACAATCTCAGGTGACGGATGTATTGGAGGAGTCGATACAGTCATTAGGCGAATTATATTATCTGAAAACTGAAAATCGGGCAGGCTTATCCAAGATCACGGTGTATGTAAAGAAAGAAATCCGGGCGGATGAGATGCAGCAGTTGTGGGATAAACTTCGTCGGAAGGTCAATGATGTACAGTCGAAACTTCCTGCAGGAGCCGGTCCTTCAGTGGTGAATGATGATTTCGGTGATGTGCTGGGTGTTTTCTATGGTCTGACGGGTGAAGGATATTCATATCGGGAACTGGAAAATCAGGCGAAGCTTATCAAGAATGTACTGCTCAGGGTGAAGGATGTGGCAAAAGTGGAGATTTATGGTGTACAGTCTCCAACGATTGACGTCATTCTTAATCCTTCCGTTATGGCACGGAGTGGAATCACGACTACGGATATTTCACGTGCCTTCGATGCACAGAACAGGGTAGTGGATGCCGGAGGAATTGATGCCGGCGTAAACAGAATACGGATTGAATCTACCGGTAATTTTTATTCTCTGGATGATATTCGGAATATGACTATCGTATCACGTACAGGAGAGCATTTCCGGTTGGCTGATATTGCAGAGATTGAGGAGAGTTATCAGACGCCTCCAAGTAATAAAATGCGGATTGACGGGAAACCTGCGGTAGGTATTGCTATTTCTACGATACCCACAGGAAATGTTGTCGATATGGCAGAGGCGGTAAAACAGGAGATTGACCATTTTGCAGAGACAATGCCCGAAGGTTTTGAGCTGCAGACGATTTATGATCAGGGTTATGAATCGGCAGTGGCCAATCAGGGATTTATTCTGAACCTGATTATATCTGTTGTAACGGTAGTAGCTATTCTGTTGTTTTTTATAGGATTCAAGAATGGTATTCTGATTGGCAGCGGATTGGTGTTTTCCATCTTTGCGACCTTGATTGTGATGCTATCACAAGGAATCGCCTTACAACGTATGTCACTTGCTGCCATTATCATTGCTATGGGAATGTTGGTAGATAATGCCATTGTGGTCTCCGATTCGGCATTGGTCAATATGCAGCGGGGAATGCGGAAACGGGTAGCCATATTGCGGGCTTGTTCTTCAACTTCGTTGCCCTTATTGGCGGCGACAGTCATTGCGATTCTAACTTTTTTACCTATATATTATTCGCCGCATATTACCGGTGAGTTATTGTCATCCTTAGTTGTAGTTATCGGCGTTTCGCTGATGTTCAGTTGGGTCTTTGCGCTGACGCAGACTCCTTTCTTTATTCAGGAGTTTGTCCGTCGGCCAAGACCCAACGAACTTAAGGCGGCTCTTTTTGCAGGCAAGTATTATGATAAATTTCGTTCTGCATTGAGATGGGGGATTCGTCACCGGTATGCAACGATTGGGTGTATGGTCATTATGCTGGTATTGTCGGCATGGAGTTTCAAGTTCATTCCGAAGGTCTTTGTCCCCGCATTGGATAAGCAGTATTTTACATTGGATATGTGGCTGCCCGAAGGGACACGGATTGAAGAAACAGATAAGATGGTGATGGATATGGCAGAGTATATCCGCGGACAGGAAGAAACGGAAATGGTATCTACTTATGTAGGACGGATTCCGCCGCGTTATTACTTGTCAAACGTTTCCTTTGGACCTCAATCCAACTATGCACAAATTTTGGTGAAATGCAAGACTTCGAAACTTTCCCGTCAGCTGCATGCCCGTTTGCAGGACTCTGTTTCGTTGAAGTTTCCCGAACCGTTGATTAAAGTAAATAAATTCGAGCTAAGTCCGTTAACGGAAGCGGTGATCGAGGCTCGTTTCCTCGGACCGGACCCTGCTGTACTTGATTCTCTGGTAGGGCAGGCCATTGAGATTATGCGACAAAATCCTAAAGTTGCGGATGCCCGGAACGAATGGGGGAATATGTCGATGGTTATCCGTCCGGTATATGATCCGGTGAAGGCCGGAGCATTAGGGATTACAAAAGCTTCGATGATGGAATCGGTAAAATCAATTAATGATGGTTTGCCTGTCGGTGTCTATCGGGATAATGAGAAAAAAGTTCCTGTTCTTTTGAAATCGGGTAATGTGGATATAGCGGACACCCATTCTTTAGGAGACTTTTCGATATGGAATGGAGAAAGGTCGGCTCCGCTTTCGCAGGTAACAGAACGGATAGAGACGACCTGGGAGTTTCCCCAGGTGAGAACTTATAACCGTCAGCTGTCAATGGCTGCAATGTGTGGCGTGAAACCGGGGCATACGATGGCGGAAGTACATGGAGAAATCCGGAAAGAAATAGAGGACATCCAGCTTCCTGAAGGATATACTTTCTTTTGGGATGCCCAGTATAAAGATCAGGGTGAGGCGATGCAGGCCATTGCTAAATATTTCCCATTGGCATTCCTTGCATTAGTGGTTATCCTGGTAGGGCTGTTCGGTAATTTCCGTGAACCGATTATTATTCTTTGTGTCTTGCCTTTGTCTTTGATAGGTATTGCGGTGGGGATGCTCTTGACCGGTTTTGACTTCGGTTTCTTTCCGATAGCCGGTTGGCTGGGGTTGCTTGGAATGATCATCAAGAATGTGATTGTACTGATTGATGAAATCAATGTGCAGCATCGTAGTGGAATTGATCTGTATACCTCTATTGTTGAGGCTACGGTTTCCCGAACCCGTCCGGTATTGATGGCGGCAACCACTACCATCTTCGGTATGGTCCCGCTATTGTTTGATGTCGCTTTCGGCGGAATGGCTGCGACTATTATTTTCGGACTGACGTTTGCCACGGGATTGACCTTGTTTGTCACGCCTGCATTATATTCAATGTTTTATAAAGTAAAAGGAAAATAAAGATGAAAATAAGGATATATAGCTTGTTGTTATGTGGTTTTGCTTTAGGGTCTTTGTCTGCTTTAGCCCAGCAAAGTCCTCTTCTTGAAAAGTACCGGACTATGGCATTGGATTACAATCACGACTTGAAAGCGGCTGAGAAGAATATAGCTGCCAGTATGGAAGTGGAAAAATCGGCACGGGCAGATTTGAAACCGAAACTTTCCGGAACAGCCAACTTTCAGTATACGGAGAATCCGTTGGAATTGACTCTGGATGTCCCTTCTTTAGGATTATCAAGAACAGTGGAAGGGAAACAACTGAACTATGGTGGTTCTCTTTCCATTCTGCAACCGGTCTATACAGGCGGACGAGTACTGGAATCCATCCGTATGGCACAACATCAGCAATCATTTGCCGCCAATCAGGCAAAGGCATTGAATGATGCTGTTTGCTATCAAACGGATATTCAATACTGGAGTGCCGTAGCCCGGCAGGAGATTGTGACTGTTGCCGAAGATTTTCGTAACTCAATAGCCGCTTTGGTTAAAACAATTAAAGAAAGGGTAGAGGTGGGGCTGGTTGATCCGCAGGATTTACTGATGGCGGAAGTAAAACTGAACGAAGCGGAGTACCAGTTGCTCCAGGCACAAAGTAATTTTGAAACAGGGCGGATGGCATTGAATTCTATGATTGGTGTCCGGCTGGAACATCATACGGAACTGGATTCACAGATACCGGTGGTGGTTGTCGATGATTCTACATGGTTGTCTACCGGTATGGCACGTCCTGAAATTCAGATGGCTTATGACCGGATTCGTATGGCCGAGAGTACGAAAAAGTTGAATGATTCGCAGTTCAAACCTCAGTTTTATGTGGGAATAGACGGGAGTTACTCTTCTCCCGGATATAATTTCAAGAAAGATCTGGATCCCAATTATGCTGTTTATGCAAAGGTCTCTGTACCTATTTTTGAATGGGGAAAGCGTAAAAGTGAGAAACGTGCTTCTTCTTTTCGGGTAGGTATGGCAGAAGATAATCTGAATAAAGTGATGGATCAGGTTGAACTGGAAATAGGTGTGGCACGTAAAGCCCTGTCACAAGCAATGGAACGGGTTCGTTTGAGCGAAAGTTCACTGGCGAAGGCAGAAGAGAATGAAGCGAAAGCAATAGAACGTTATAATGAAGGAAAAGTGTCAGTGGTGGAAGTGATTGACGCGCAAACCTATCGGCAGACATCGCAGGTGAATTATGTACAAGCCAAAGCTGCGGCACAAGGACACTATTCGGAGTTAATAAAAGCGCTCCACGGATATGATTGTCGATAAAAAGCACTAACTTTGTATGAAAAGAGCCAACTGTATGAATGTAAAGTTGAACACCTTATTGTATATAGCGCTGTTTTCAGGATTGGGTATATTCTCTTTCCTGTTACTGATAAATTATGCAACCTTCTCTGATCGGGTTGCCGATATGCTACATTCAGTCAGTACACTGGGGTTCTTCATACTGGCTTTTAATGTGCTGGGATATACTACCATCAGGCTGAGTTCATGGATTGATAATCAGTATGCGTTGAATCTGCATCGGCGTTGGAAGCTGGTTTCAGTCTATATTATCGTAATGGGGATGTTTCTTTTGCTGAACTACGGTTTAATGGTAACTGCCAAGTTGTTGGCAGGAGCTTCTTATCCGTTTACGTTTCCCAACGGAGGCTGGCGGATTCTTATAACTGTATGGCTGGTAGAGCTCGTCATCCTTGGATTGTTGCTGGCCAATCGTTCCATGCGTAATACGTTAAGATTACAACAGAAAGCGGCTGCCTTGCAAAAAGAGAATAATACGGCACGCTATACAGCTCTACAGAATCAGTTGAATCCTCATTTCTTGTTTAACAGTCTGAATACCTTGATTTCTGAGATTCGCTACAATCCGGCTAATGCGGAATTGTTCACCCAGCATCTTTCGGATGTGTATCGCTATATTCTTCAGTGTCAGAATCAAAGGTTGACAACATTGCGGGAGGAACTGGATTTTCTGAATTCTTATATTTTTCTGCATAAGGTTCGTTTGGGCGATTGCATTCATATTGACAACCGTATTCCGAAGACTTGTATGGAGGCTCAGTTGCCTCCGCTTACTATTCAATTGTTAGCGGAGAATGTAATCAAACATAATGTCATTCATACGGGAAAGCCGATAACTATCGAACTTTTTTATATGGAAAAGGAACGGGAACTGATTGTCAGAAACCGGATACAAACTAAAAAAACAGTGATAACTTCCGGAATGGGACTTAAGAACCTTTCTGCCCGATATATGCTGTTGTGCAACCGTGACATTGTGGTAGAAAATGACCGGAAAGAGTTTACCGTAAAAATACCTTTGCTCTATGAATAAGATAAAAGCAGCCATCATAGAAGATGAAATTCCGGCAGCCCGTCTGCTGAGGGATACGTTATTGTCTCTTCGTCCCGATTGGGAGGTACAGTTATTGCCCGGTAATATTGAAGAGGCAGTAGAGTGGTTCGGGCAGCATCTTCATCCGGATATCCTGTTTCTGGATATTCAGCTAACGGATGGCAATTCTTTTCTTTTTATAGAACAGGCGCATCCGGAGAGTATGATTGTATTTACTACTGCTTATGACGAATATGCTGTGCGTGCTTTCTCAGTGAATAGCATTGACTATCTTTTGAAGCCGATTCATGAAGACCGCCTGATGCAGACCATTCAACGTTTTGAAGGATTGACAAAGAACTACATCCATGATTTCAATCAGGAAAGCCGGATGCTGGAAATATTGCAGCAACTTTCTGCTGCGCAGGAGACCTCTGTCTCTGTGCAGAAAAAGTATCGTACTCGTTTCCTTATTTCTAGTGGCGAGAAACTATTCACCTTACAGGTGAGTGATATCGCTTACTTTTATTCGGAAAATAAGCTCACCTTTGCCGTAACCCATAAGAATCGTGAGTATCTCATTGATCTGGCACTAGACCGATTGAGTGAACAACTCGATCCGGATCACTTTTTCCGGACGAATCGTCAGACATTAGTCTGTATTGATGCCATTCAGCGTATTGAATCCTATTTCTTAGGAAAGGCAATCGTTCATGTACAACCACCTTTCAAAGATAAGATAATGATAAGTAAAGACAAGATGGCTTCATTCAGAATGTGGCTGAATTATTAGCTGTTTTGTTATCTTCCAAAAGGGAATTGATTTCCCCTATAGCAATACAATACGTTTTTGCATGATATCTGTCAGTTGCGCCTTCAACTGACGGGCATTGATAGGTTTCGGCATATACCCGTCAAAACCACTTTCCATCACCCGTTGCTCGTCTGAAGCATATGCAAAAGCCGTAATGGCGATAATCGGTACTTTGGCAGAGTACTTGCGGATTTCTTTGGTTGCTTCATATCCATCCAGGACAGGCATATTGATATCCATTAATATAATTTGTGGATTATGCTCCTTGAACATGTTTACAGCTTCCTGACCATCCCAGGCATGAAGCAGATGATAATCATATTTTAGAATAGATTCGAACAACTTATAATTGCTTTCATTATCTTCAGCAATCAAAATTACCAGCTTATCCTTTTCTATGGCAATAGGTTGTATGTCCTTTGGAAGGCTCTTCTTAACAGTCTCTGCTTGCTTGTAAGGCAAAGTGAACCAGAATGTAGAGCCGTTTCCTTCTTCTGATTCTACCCCGATTTTACCTCCCATGTGTTCGACAAGTGTCTGGCAGATTGAGAGTCCTAAACCCGTACCTTGTGCAAATGAATTTAATTTGACGAAACGTCCAAAAATACTTTTTTGCTTATCTTGAGGAATGCCGCAACCTGTATCAGCCACATAGAAATATAATTCATTGTTCTGACGTTTGTATCCAAATCGGATACTACCTTGAATGGTGAATTTTATGGCATTCGTCACCAGGTTAATAATTAACTGAGATAACCTGTTCTTTTCTATATGTGCGAAACATGGTTCTTCAGGAGCTACGAATTCCAGTTTGACAGCATCCGATTTAAGTTTCAGTTGACACATGTTTTCCAGGTCTTTCATTAAATCATTGATTTCAACATTGGAATAGTGCAGGTCCAATGTTCCTGCTTCTATTTTTGACAAATCAAGAATATCACTGATGAGCTGCAATAATAACGTATTATTGTTTTCAATGATACTGACATATTCTTGTTTTTCCTCTTCTTCTTCGGTGGATGCCAATATACCGGAGAAACCGACGATAGCATTTAGAGGAGTACGAATTTCATGACTCATGTTGGCAAGGAAAGCAGACTTCAGCCGATTGGACTCTTCGGCACGGTTTTTGGCATTAATCAGTTCCATCTCCATTTTTTTTCGTTCAGTGATAACGAGTGAGGAGCCAACAAGAGTCAATGGTTTGCCATTCTCATCCCGCGTTTCAACGGCTGCTTGGGCTTCCACCCATTCTATCCTATGAAATCCTTTTTGTGTGCTGACTACGCGATATTCTTCTTTTACTTTTTCCGAATGACCGTCTATTAAGTTCTGATAAGCCTGTTCTACCCGTTTCCGGTCTTCCTTAAATATCTTGGAAAAATAGTGATAGTCGGGTACTGCCAGTTGTTCTTCGGCAACGTCTTTTCCTTGTGTGCTAAGTTCTATCGGTTTGTTGATGTCGCATAAAATTGTTTTACTTCGCAAATCCCATTTCCATGGCACGATATTAGCTACGTCAAGTGACATGGCGAGTTTGTTGTTGATAGTACTTAGCTTTTGTTGTGCCTTATGGAGCTCTGTGCTGTTCAGGCAAAATACATCAATCATATTATTTTGCCGGTTTGCTTTAAGTACTATATCGTAGAAGGTATCTATTTTTTTGAAATAGTAGGGGAATGTTATTACTTTATTTTCTGATAAGGCTATTTGAGTGAAGTGCAGGAAGTCCGGCATTGATTCTGGAAATATTTCACTCGCTTTTTTCCCGACAACTTCTTCTTTGCGGAAAAAGTTTTTCTCAAAATGCGCATTCACATTGCGGTAAATCAGTTCTACGGGAATGCCATTTTTATCAGCAAGCACTTCTTCCTGCATATAGAGAATGGGCATGTTATTAACCAGATTCTTATAATTTGTCATTGCGTCAATTTCTTTTTGCTGTGCTTTTTTGATGCTATTCAGGCTATGGATACGATAAAAGAATACGATTGCCAGTAATATCATAAAAGACAAGGTACCCATAATGAAATATTTGTTCTGTTTCCAGAATCCAAGCGGTTTATTCAGAAAATGTGTGTTTGGAGGACACATGGAAGGAGAGAATCCTTTACGGAGTAATATCGTATAGTTGATAATAGGTGCGCCATCTGATGGCATATAAAAGGGAATTTCTCTAGCCGGCTTTCCTGTAAGTATTTCTGAAATGGTATGAATTAATTGCTGGTTATAGTGTTTTTGGTCATAAGTATAACCACCTATCATGCCACCGTTTTCTTCTGTTATATCAGCCATATTAAGGGTGAAAATTGGAGCTGTAGTTGTTACGATAAGTTTGTGAGCATTGGTAACCAATGAAGTATTACCTGCAAATGTCGTTTTGTAGAACCAGGAAGCAAATAAAATTCCGGTTGTATTCGGATCAACATGATACAATGAATCCAATAATTGGTTCGTTGTCATTTTTTGTGGCGTGATGTACTGGTATTCAATATTAGGATTTATGGTTTTTAACTTTGTCTGTATTTCCTGATTATTGGTCTGATTGACTTCTCGCTCGTCACCGATAAATATGAATTTCTTCATATCAGGGATTATGTGAGAAATCAGTTGGATATTTTCCCGTAAATAAAGGTTTGAATATAAAAGTACCAGATTGTAGGGATCGGCAAGTTGGGAGATCGGAACACGCTCCGCTTGTGTAACTGGTTGTTTGTAGATGTAGGTGTCTTTAGGACCTATAAACTTTTCTTCCGAACAGAGTACAATAGGAATGTCTCCCCAAAGCTCTCTATATTCATCACGTAGTAATAGAGAAGGGTTTCCCAATAATATTAGCAGCCGTGGGCGATGATGCTCGTATTTCTGAGAGATCATATTCTTGAATTCTCCTAAAATCGTATCGTTATCGATCATTAAAGTATTCATATGTTCCGCATATAATGCCAGTTTTGGGTTCTTTTGAACGTACTCCGATACGGTTGAAATCATCCTGTTACTCCAAGGAGAAGATTCTGCATAGGAATTGATGCATAAAATATAGTTTGAAATATCTATGTGGTCTCTTTGTGCTAAAATAGGAGTAATAGATATGAAACATAGAAAAAATGCTAGCACATATTTTTTCATATTCATGAGAGTATGATGTTTGTGTTCGATATATTATTTATTGATTTGATACGGGCAAAAGTACTAAAAACAATCTGAAAAACGATGGCATCCAATTAAAAAATAATAAAGTAGATGTATTGTTCAAGGAATTTCGAATCCGACCTTATGCGGATGTGTAAACCAAAAATATGTAGGTGTACGAAAAAGGATGCACTTGTTTTTATCAATAATTAGCCTATTGTTGTCTGTTTTTATTGATGAATGAAGCTGCAATATTTGCTTGTTAAAAGCAGAATGCGTAAATTGTTGATTATGAATGTTGTATGGGTGACTGTTTTTCCTTTAAAACCAACGGCTCGTTGGTTTTAAAGGAAGGACCCGTTGCACACCGAGGAACGGGCCGTTGGTTTTAAAGGAACGAATGAGTTTATTATTCAATTGTATGAATAATTCTTTTTGTGTGTGGATTTATTCCTTTCTATACTTTCCGGCATTATTTCAATGCTTCTATGACTTTCGGCAACATTGTCCAGATCGTATTCTCATCTTGTGCAGTAAAGAAGTTGCCATCTATCTCAGATTTTTCATCCGTGGCAATTCCGTTTTGAATGGCAGGTTTGGCCAGCGGATGGACAGCGACTTTTTTACCTTTTGTTATACCTGTAAAGTCAAACATCATTGCACCGGCACAGTGTCCGATCATCATCTTTCCTTTTTCTCCGAAAGTCTTGATGACTTCCATCAAGTCCACATTGTATGGCTGGTTTGCATACTGCTGGAATACAGGTACTGCATCTCCACAGGAGAATACAAGTGCATCAAATTCGTCTTCATGCCCTTTTAGATTAGCAATCACATCATCTACTATTAGGACCATTCCTGAATTGGTTTTGATCTCTTTCGTATCCGATACGGCAAATACTTTATAGGAAATGCCATTTTCGAAAAAGGCTTCCAAGTATTGGAATAAACCACAACCATTTACCGGATTCACTGCTAAAACTGCTACTTTCTTTGCCATAATCATAATTATTTAAATGAAACAATAGTTATTTTTAGTAAGTTTATTACTTTTGTGATGCAAATGTATCTACCTTAATTGAAAAATACAAGAACGAACCTCAGAATAAGGTAGTTACATGGAAGTAACTATTGTTGAAACTCAGTATAATACAAAACGTTAAAAAGATGAAAAACTTTCACCCGACAGGGAATTGCCCTGTAAGAGATGTCATAAGCCGCTTGGGAGACAAATGGTCGATGCTGGTACTGATAACTTTGAATGCGAATGGTACGATGCGTTTTAGCGATATTCATAAAACGATAGAGGATATTTCACAGCGGATGCTGACTGTTACTCTTCGTACGCTCGAATCTGACGGTTTGATTGAACGGAAAATATATGCGGAAGTACCTCCCCGTGTAGAGTATTATCTGACAGATACAGGAGGAACTTTGATTCCGCATATTGAAGGATTAGTGGGCTGGGCTTTGGAAAATATGGATACGATTCTGGAGCATAGAAAAAGTAACTGACCGGATTATGAATAAAGTAGTGGATACTGTTCTACAAAGTATTCACTATTTTATTTCATTCCATTTCGGCGGAGTTGTATTTAATAGATTGCGCACGAAGAAGTCGTAGCGTTTATGTTCACCGAAACTTTCTCCCATAGTGTGGTGAGCACCGGGAATAACCACTAACTCAAAATCTTTATTGGCTTTGATCAACGCATTTGCTACCTGCATGGTAGAAGCCGGATCTACGTTATCATCCATTTCACCTACTACCAGCATTAACGGGCGACTGAGTAAGTGAGCATTCTCAACATTCGATCCTTCTTTATATTGTTCACCAACCGGATAACCCAGCCATTGTTCATTCCACCATATCTTATCCATACGATTGTCATGGCAGCCACAGGCAGAATATGCTGCTTTATAAAATTCGGGATGAAACAGTACTGCTGTCATTGATTCCTGTCCACCTGCGGAACAACCATAAATTCCGACACGATCTATGTCCATATAAGGGTACTTTTGGGCAGCGGATTTTATCCAGGCAATATGATCGGGCAATCCGGCATCTTTCAGATTCTTGTAACATACGTTTTCGAAAGTGCGTGAACGGAAAGAAGTTCCCATCCCATCTACCATGACAACAATAAAACCGAGTTCGGCAATACCACTCATAAAGTAGTTATAAGGAATAAAGGTTTTGGGTACGTATTGATTACCCGGTCCTTGATAGATATACTCCAAAACGGGGTATTTTTTGTCAGGATCAAAATTGCTGGGACGAATGATGATTCCCCACATATCCGTTTTTCCGTCACGACCTTTGGCGGTGAATACTTCGGGAGCTTTCCAGCCTTCAGCTTCCAGACGACTGATATCAGCCGTTTCAAGTGGCATGATGACTTTTCCGTTTTTGGCATCCCGGAGTACGGCTACAGGAGCTTTGTCTACCATAGAATATACATCAACTAAATATTGCATATCTTTTGAGAACCATGCATTATGCATTCCTTCTGTCGGAGTGAGACAAGTGAGATTCTTACCGTCGAAGCCGATACGATAATAACGGATCAGGTAGGGATCTTCTTTAGCTTGTACGCCATTTGCCGAGAAATAAATAAGTTGGTTGGTTTCATCTACCCGGAGGATATCACGTACGTACCATTCGCCTTTGGTTATCTGACGAATAGGCTGGGCTGTAGTACGGTCATACATATACAGGTGATTCCAGTTGTCACGTTCACTCATCCATATCATTCGTTTTCCATTTTGTAAATCATGTCGGAAACGACGGGAATAATTAACGTATTTGTCGCTTGTCTCTTCTATTAACGGGCGTACCTTTCCTGTTGCGGCAGAAAATTCCAATACCCGGTAGACCTGATGTCCGCGCTGATTGTATTCGAAAGTGATGGCTTGACTGTCGCTGTTCCATTCGGGGGTCGTAATGTAATATTGTTGAGAGAATAAATCTGTCGATGGAATCACACTGTGTCCTGTTTCCACATCGTATATGCAGGGTATCTTAAACGGAAGTTCATCGCCCGGTTTGGCATACTCTTGTTTGTGGAGTTTGGGTTGAAGCTGATCGCTTGGGGAGGATTCCACATAATATACATAGCGTTTTTCTACCGGACGAATCTTGCAGGAAGCGACTTTTTTGCTGTCGGGAGACCAGCGGATATAGGCTGAGTAATAATTTCCCAAAGTACCGTCCAGACTTAGCTGTTTTTCTTTTCCGGTAGCTGTTTCTTTTACATATATATTATGATTCTTAATGAATGCTGTATATTTCTTGTCAGGAGAGGTGACGGGAGCAGCCGTCTTTTCATCATCTGTTTCCATCCAGTGGCGTTGTTTGCGTGGAGTGGGCAGAGCACCTTCATCTGTCAGCTGATTTTTGTCGATGACATACATCCAGCGATGATTGTTGAAAACGAAATGTAGCGTATCCAGTCCGTTGTTGACAGACAGACGATCCAGATAAAGAGAAGTGGCTTCTATTTTGCGTCCCGATGCCTCACTTAAAGCTGCTGCCACGAGTTTGTGGTCAAACAAGTCTTTTCTGTTTTGAGTGTCGGCATCCACTAATACATAGATACGTCCGTCGGGAGTATTTCGTACATACCAGAAATAATGCGTTTTACCAATCCACTCCGGATTGACATTGGAATAGAATACTTTGTTTGCACTGAATTTTTCTCCTGCTGAGTAAGCACGACGGTAATCTTCTATAGTACCTTGTGCGATGGCTATGTTTGTGCAGAAAAGCATGGCTGCTAATAGTAGGTTTTTCATGGCTCGTTAATTAATTTTTGCCAACAAAGTAAACGATAATAATAAGAGAAAACAAGTGCATTGTATTATTTTTCTATTGATTTGGATGATTGTTTGATTCTTTAGTACACCTTTAAATTGGAGAATGACTACTTCCTTGAAATGGAAGTCAGTGGTGTGGTGCGTGAATAGTATTCGGAAATATTTTGTTGTATTATACGGAAGAAGCTGCTCAGGAGTTTTCGGGAACAGTATATGTTCCCGAAGACGTGGAGAAAATACTTCTCTGATATATGTGATGCAGCAAGCTGCTATCAATTTATCCCTTTACGCCCATAAATTTGAAAGGCAGCGCTGTTTTAAAATTCTTGGCTGTATTTCCATGATACATCTCTCCATTGGCAATAGACAGTTTGAACACCGGAGCTCCTTCCGATAAATCGAAATCTTTCAGATTTACCCAAAAGGTATTCGGAGTCAGACTTGATTCGAAAAAGTATCTCAGGTTCTTGCTCTCCGAAACGGTTCTCCATTGCGTAGTGGAAATCTCGGGACTTTCGGGAGTGGATATCCCGTAAGGAACAGAAGCATTGCGTACAACACTGAATACACTGGCAACAGCTATTCTTTCATCGTCGGTCTCGGGCAATGCGTTGATGTAGAAGCTGGCTCTGGCAAAGCGGTCGGCAGCGCGATTCGTACCGGGCAGAAAGCTCAGTCCTCCTATCGATTTCCAGTATTCGCTCAGTGCCAGTTGCTTGTTGTAAGTAGGAGAGTTGGTCATAACCTTGTATTCCTTACTGTGATATACCGTGAGTTTCCCACCGATATATTCAAAAATGGCACAGTCACCTGTAGCATCCGAAATAGATAAATGTAAAGTAGCCAACCGGGAACCGTCCGGCATCATATCCGAAACGACCTGAAAGGTATCTTCGTCAATGTATGCTACGGCTTCTTCTACGGTGGCAAAATTGTCCAGCATATATTGCACCCAGGCTGTAATGGCAAGTCCCGGTTTATTCTTATCTCTTACGGGGTATTCGGTTTCGGGCAACCAAAGCAGATTGGCGACCAATCCTTTCTCATTCATACCGTCCGTACTGGCGATCTCGAAAGCGGAAGTCACTACGCTACCGTATCTGGAAGTCCATTCCAGCGAGTTCTCTCCGGTTTCTCCGTTCCGTTTCATCCCTCTGGGAAACACCCAAAGGTTGCTGTGCATATCTGTTTTCCAGTCCATAGAACGACCGGTTGCTACCATACCATTGCTTCCTGAATAAACGACTCTCGTACACATAATTTCGATTTTTAGTTATAGGTTTATTATTGGTTATTCATCTGTGAGATGCAACCTGTTCGGAATTCTGTCACAGAACTATCAGTCACGATAGTGAGAAGTTAACAAGAATATGCCCTTAAAGTTCAGCGTTTGTATTGATAGCGCGAGATTGCTGAGCCGGTTTTTCAAGATATACTTTCGGGAAATTGTTTATCAGGTGAATTTTTATACCTTTGCAAGATACTGATGAAAGGTTCAAAGTTTTAAAATATGGAGATAAAAAAAGTAATTTCGGATAAAAAAGAGTTCTTGGAACTGTTGCTTTTGGCTGATGAACAGGAGAGTATGATCGACCGCTATCTGGAACGTGGCGATATGTTTGTCTTGTATGATAACGGATTGAAAGCGTGCTGTGTCGTAACCCGTGAAGGGGAAGGAATTTATGAAATCAAGAACATAGCTACGATCTCTTTTTTCCAGCGGCAGGGATATGGAAAACGCTTGATTCAATTTTTATTTGATCATTATCGGGGGAAATGCTCAGAATTGCTGGTCGGTACAGGCGATGTACCTTCTACGCTTTCTTTCTACGAACATTGTGGCTTCACCATTTCCCATCGGCTAAAGAATTTCTTTACCGACAATTACGACCATCCTATGTACGAAGACGGCAAGCAACTGGTGGATATGGTATATCTGAAAAAGACATTTTAGTATTTGCTTTGTGATGGAGATGGATATAAACCGGTTGGTGAAAGAGTATGGAAGCTATCAAAAGAGATTTAGGTTATCCGATTGTGTGGATGAAATAATAGAACTGTATGTTTATATTATCAATAGAAGAGCCCGTAATATTGATAGTTTCTTCATCTGAAAAGAGAGGTCTATTATTCTTACATTTATTATTTCCGTTGTTAATAAACGCAGTTTCAGTTTCTAATAAACTTTTTGCACGTTTATTAGAAACGGTATTCGAGTTTATTAAAAACTATTTTTTGAGTTTTGGAAGAAAATATAAAATGAATTAAGCGAAAATATAAACAAAATGGGGCAATAATCATCCGACTATTGCCCCATATCATGGTTGCTCTGATATAAAGAGATATCAGTTTATGTGTGTGTTATGTATCTATTTTTTTAATAAAACTCATTCTTTTTTAGTTTTCTTTCCTCAAAGATACAACATTAAAAGCCGTTTGTCAAGTGTTTCATAAGAAAAGCGGGTTATTCACCAAATAGCTCTGATTTTATTTATAAATCATATACGGTTACAGCTATTTCTTTGGTGATAAGCTCTTCTTTTATGATTTGCTCCATAAGTTCCCACTTGCCACCTGCCAGTCCACAGCCAATACGGGGCATATGTACACTTGCCTTGTGGTCAATTGCAAACAGGGCTACCTCCTTCAAACATTGCCGAACAGCGTCATAACGGATGGGAGGGAGTCCTTTACTGTCTTTATAAATGCCATGTTGTCCTATCATATTGGCGACATATAACTCATTTTCAACATTTACAAACTGTACAGCTCCCAAAGTAAATTCTTCCTGTGATTTGTACCACTGGCGATAGGCTTCTTCCGGCATTTTCCATTTTTTAGAAAGTGCCAGTACAAACCCTTTTCCCCATCCTCCGATATCGTTGCAAATATGAGTAATCACTTTGACACCTGAACCAATCGGTGCTGTGGCATCTCCTTTTATATATAGTATTTCCATCGTTTTATCTTTTTAATCAAAGCAAAGATAGAAAAAAACAGAGATATGGTGAATAATAATGGAAAGTTCTTCTTTGAATGAATATAAAAATGATTATAATTAAATCAATAATGAATAAAATTAAATTCTATATTAATATTATTGATGTGATCGTTTGTTTTATTCGAATTTATCTCTACTTTTGCATCATAAATGAAGATGATATGAATGAAGTAAAGAAACGGTTACCATTGCAATGTCCATCCTGTGATGCTCCATTGAAAGTAGGACGGTTGTTTTGTGAAGAATGCAATACGGAAGTTTGTGGCAATTTTGAATTGCCTTTACTGGCGCGCCTGTCGGAGAAAGAGCAGCAATTTGTTCTTGATTTTGTAAAGTCAAGCGGCAGTTTGAAAGATATGGCGAAGAACATAGGAGTCAGCTACCCTACAGTTCGAAATATGTTGGACGATATAATAGATAAACTAACTAAAATGGATATGTGATGAAAAACAAAGTAAAATTAATAGTGAATCCGTTTATTCGGATTGCAGGTGGTCAAGCGTTGATATGGGGCTTTCTGGGCTTAATAGTATCTACCTTATTGTGTTGGATATCGGGTTATCATTATCATGGTTTGCTTCATTTTGGACCGGCCCCCAATCCGGCTTGGTGGTGTTATCTGGCGGAACATCTGATTGTGTGGCTGATTCCTGCACTGCTCTTTTATCTGGGAGGTCTTTTTCTGTCTCATTCCCGCATTCGTGTGATAGATGTACTGGGTACTGTTTTGTTTGCTCAGCTGCCGTTGCTTGGAATGAATCTGATCAGCCTGTTGCCGGCCATGCGGATGATGTCACAAATGAACATGAATATGTCTCCCGAAGAAATGCTGGCACAGCCTTATTTTATCCTGGCAATGATTCTTACACTGTTGGGATTGCCGTTTCTGATACTTACTTTGATTTGGATGTTTAATGCCTTGAAAGTGTCTTGTAACTTGAAACAATGGAAGTTATGGACAGTCGCACTTATAGGAATTATTGGTGGTGACGTCTTGTGCCGGTTCCTGATAGGATGGTTGTATTAACGGCTTAAATATAGTGACACTATCCCGTCACGATAGTGTCACTATGTCTCTGTGATAGTGTCACTATAACGAGCGGATAGTGACACTATTTTCAATCATGGTAATTATTACACCATAATTAATTTTACTCATTGAACCAGTCTATCTTCTTGGAGAAATACATTACCATTGCCAAAATGATAAATAGTCCCAGACTGCCTGCTAATAATGCAAAGGTTTCCAGTTGAATCAAAACGAAGATATAAAGGTAGAGTACACTTAATAGTCCGGACATGATCAATGACGGTTTCTTCTTTTTGGTGATTCCCAACATATATCCGCCAACTAATATAATAGTCAGTGCCGCAGATAACAAATAAGCAGGATTAAAGCCGATATGTTCGGAGAAGGAGAGCAGCAGACTATAGAACAGGCAGAGTGCTAAACCTACCAATAAATACTGTAACGCATGAATACGGGTTTTATTCATGATTTCAGTGAAGAAAATGACACCGAACGTCAGCAGAATAATCAGAATAGCATATTTGGCTGAACGCATGGACTGTTGATACTGCTCTACCGGTATTTTGAAGTTGACGCCGAAACTGGAGTTCTCAATATCCTTGATATTGGTATTGTTGTAATTCACCAGAACCTGCGAATAGTTGCGGTTCAGATTCAGTACCTGCCATTGTGCCGAGAATTCTTTTTCTGTAATCTCGCGGTTGTTGGGCAAGTAGTTTCCTGTAAAACTTGGAGTATTCCAGTTGGCTTTCAAATCAACACGGGTCGTTTTACCCAATGGGATAAAGTTGATGGACTGCGAACCTTTCAGCTTGATTTTAATCTCATAAGGCAGTTTCTTGTTCTTCTTCAGATCGGATAAGTCGGTAATGGCGTGTACTCCCGTAGCGCCTATCCCTCTGTTATCCATTCCCGGTTCAAAGACGTAAACAGAATCTCCCAGCGTGATACTGATCTGCTCGCTGATGCCCCGCATATCCGTCAGGTTCAGGCAGATGGCAGCTCTGTCAAATTGTAGTTGTTCCATATCCACCCTGCTTTTTATCAGCTCTTCGGGACTGAATAAACCTTTCAAAGTCAGTTCCGACTGATACACGTTCACTTCATAAATACTTCTTTTGAGTATTTCGGTTTTCAATTGTCCATTGACCAGAAGTTCGTCCGGAAACAAGAAAAGGTCCTTGATTGATACCTTCTTTTCCCCGTTGTTCTCTGTCGTTACCGGATACTGGATATTCAGATAGGGACCGGTAATGGTTTGGGCAAGGCTCCATTTCTCGCTTACTTCATTAATAGCTTCTTCCTGCGTACGTCCCCGCTCGGAAATAAGATCTTCGATCATGAACATCGGTATCATCAGAAGAATGATTAATCCTCCGATAATGATGACCTTGATTGTTTTAGAGAAGCGGCGGAGGCATCCCAGCGGTTGTTGTTCCTGCACTTGCTCAGTTGATTTTTCATTGAAACCGTCCATAAGATAATAGTGTTTAGTGAATTATTATGTTGACTTTAGAAAATTCTCCAGGGCTTCAATATGAGATTTGAAGGCTTCTCTGCCTTGCTTTGTGGCCCGGAAAACAGTTCGCGGTTTTCGTCCTACAAAGCCTTTGCTGCATTCGATGTAGCCGAGTTCTTCCAGCGCACGGGTGTGGCTGGCCAGATTGCCGTCTGTCAGTGAGAGTTGTTCTTTCAGAAAATTGAAATCAGCTTCCTCATTGACCATCAGAACAGCCATAATTCCTAGCCGGACCTTACTCTCGAATGCCTTATTTATATTTTGAAATGCTTCTATCATTTATGACTGCTTTCTTTCGTAATGTAAATAGAACAGTATTCCATAGAGGATATGAAATCCACCGAAACCTATCGTCCAGAACAGTAAGGCGTGGCCTTCCCAAAAACTATCTATGACTCCCAGACAGATAAAAGCGTATCCCAACCAAGCTATATTGGCATAGGTAAATTTAGAAACATTGACCAAAGTCAGTCCATAGAATAAAAGCATGACCGAGGATAAAATGTCATAATATCCATGCAGCAGCAGAGAAATACATAAAGCACCTCCGGTCAGCATCGGAAGTGAAAAATTCCATAATGCCCGATAGGTCAGCTTGCTGAAAAATTTTTGTCGCAGCTTTTTGGACTTGTTGTAAGACAGTATGCCGGCAGTGACGGCGGCAGCTGCCAATACAAGGATGGCTACCATAATCATCAGCTTCAAGGCTACGATTAATGTTGTGTCCGGGGTAACAAGGCAAGTGGCGATGTATGTACCCGCTAGTGCGTAAACTCCGGCCATAATAGCCGCTAATCCACTGATCGAGATAAACTTGGAGGACTTTTCCATCAACTCTTTTATCTCATTTACTGATTCTAATGCTTTATCTTTATTCATATAAAAAGTACTTTGTGATGCAAAGTAAAATAAAAGATTTCAGATGAACAAAGATTCTGCTCATTTATTTTGAAAATTAGAGATTAGTGTGGGTGAATGGAACAATTTATAGAGTCGTTTTATATGAAATTAGTCAAACATTTGACTAATTCGGTAGAAATACATACCTTTGCGCCCGAAAAAGGTAAAAAGTACTTTTATGATAAGAGAAGGAGCAGAGTTTAGAGAACTCATGCTACAGGTTTTCCGTACCCGCATGGCTTTTCGTAGGTCGATGCAGCGGACACTGAGAAAGAACAACGCAGGTATCACATTCGAAATGCTTCAGGTACTGAGCTGTTTATGGCATGAACAAGGCATTAGCCAGCAAATATTGGCTGAACGTATCGCAAAAGACAAAGCATGTCTGACCAATCTGATGAACAATCTGGAGAAGAAAGGGTATGTCCACCGGAAGGAAGATCCGGCAGACCGCCGCAACAAACAGGTTTATCTGACTCCGGAAGGAGAGGAGTTTAAGGAACAGATTCGTCCCATACTGGATCAGGTTTATGTATACGCAGAACAGGTGATTGGCATAGAAAGCATTGAACTCATGTTATCGGAATTAAAGGGAGTATACGATGTTCTTGAAAACGTATAGGGTATATCTGATGGGGCCGCTCTGCCTGATGTTCGCCGGTCAGCCGGCAAAGGCGCAGACGGATTCTTTATTTCTTTCCGTAGACCAGCTTTTCGAACGGGGGGTGCAGCATAGTTTGCAGCTTCAGGCGGATGCGCTCAAAGAAGCCATGGCGCAAGAACGGACACGGACGGCACGCACATCATCACTGCCCGATCTGCAAGTGGGATTGAAAGGAGGTTTTGTGGGACAGCCGGTCGTTTGGGAACGGGGATTGTCCGGCCCGACATATCCGGATATTCCGGACTGGTCACAGAATTACGCCATCGACTTTTCCCAACCACTGTATCAAGGTGGCAAGATTCGGAGGACTATCCATAAGGCAGAGATGGAAAAACAAGTTGCCGAGTTGCAGACATTAACAGACCAGGCGGAAATCAAACTTGGTTTGCTGAACCAATACATGAATCTGTTCAGCCTTTTCAAGCAGCATGAGATATTGATGCGGAACATTGAGGAATCCGAATTACGCCTGCGGGATATTCGCCGGATGAAAAAGGAGGGGGTGATAACGAATAATGATGTATTGCGCAGCGAGATGCAGTTGACGAACGACCGTTTGTCTTTGCAGGAAACGGAAAATAGCATCGTACTCGTGTCGCAGCAGCTGGATATTTTATTGGGACAGGATGAGAACCTGTTACTGAAACCGGATACGACCCTACTGCATCAGGCAGTTGCTCTGGAAGCGTATGACGACTATATCACCCTTGCTTACACAAATGATCCGGCAATGAAATTGCTCAGAAAACAAACGGAACTTGCCCGGAACGAGATCCGGTTGGCTCAGTCGTTGTCTCTTCCCAGCATATCGCTGTATGCCTCAAATACACTGGCACGCCCTGTTTCGCGTACATTGACGGATATGTACAACAATAACTGGAATGTAGGACTGTCGGTTTCTTATCCTTTATCCTCAATCTACAAAAACAGTCATAAAATAAAGGAAAGCAAACTGATGGTGTCTTTGCGTAAGAATGATGAAGAGCAGAAGATGCAGAGAATCCGTATGGATGTGCGCACTGCTTTTCTGCGGCATCAGGAAGCTTTGCAACGGGTAGAAGCCTTACAGTTGTCTGTCCGGCAGGCGCAGGAGAACTATCGTATTATGCAGAACCGTTATCTGAATCAGTTGGCTATTCTGACTGACTTGCTGGATGCCAACTCTGTCCGTTTGAATGTAGAGTTGCAGCTGGTCACTGCCCGCACTCGTGTGATTTATACTTATTATCAACTTCAGAAGGCTTGTGGTCGTCTATAATATATTAGGGTTATGGCAACATTAAAGGAAAAAAAACGGAAACTTAAAAAAATGAGAGCTCGCAACATCATATTAAATATGGTGTGTGTATGTTTGGCTGTCTCCGGGCTCTGGTGGACTATTACTTATTTTTGGCGTTACATTAACTACGAAGTGACCAATGATGCTTTTGTAGACCAATACGTTGCTCCGTTAAATATACGTGCTTCGGGATATATCAAGGATATCCGTTTCAAGGAACATCAATATGTGCGTCAGGGAGATACCTTGTTAGTGCTCGATAACCGTGAATATCAAATTAAAGTGAAGGAAGCCGAAGCAGCTCTGCTGGATGCGCACGGTTTGCAGGATGTTCTTCACTCAGGTATCGAAACTTCCCATACTAATATAGCCGTGCAGGATGCCAATATAGCCGAAGCGAAGGCGAAGCTCTGGCAATTGGAACAGGACTATCATCGCTTTGAACGTTTGCTGAAAGAAGAATCGGTGCCGGAACAACAGTACGAGCAGACCAAAGCCGCGTATGAAGCAGCTGAGGCACGCTATCAGGCATTAGTCGCACAAAAACAGGCTGCTTTGTCGCAATATGCGGAAACGAGTAAAAAGACAACCGGAGTTCAAGCCGGTATCTTGCGTAAAGAAGCGGATTTGGATTTGGCTAAATTGAACTTGTCTTATACGGTACTCACTGCTCCATACGATGGATATATGGGCAGGCGCACCTTAGAACCCGGACAGTATGTCCAGACGGGGCAAACCATCTCTTATCTGGTACGCAACAAGGATAAATGGATTACTGCTAATTATAAGGAAACACAGATTGCCAATATCTATATTGGTCAGCAGGTACGTGTTAAAGTAGATGCGTTGCCCGGGAAGATTTTTAACGGGGAAGTCACTGCTATCTCGGAGGCAACCGGGTCGAAATATTCTCTGGTTCCCACAGACAATTCCGCGGGAAACTTTGTAAAAGTACAACAGCGTATCCCGGTACGGATAGAACTGGAGAATATCTCTTCAGAAGAAATGGCACAATTAAGAGCGGGTATGATGGTTGAAACAGAAGCTTTGCGCAAATGATAACAATGAAAGAGTTGGGAGTACCCGTTCGTTCCTGGGTGCCCGATTGGTTGGGGTTCTGTTGCATTTTCATTGTTATTCTTCCGGTTACCATGCTGAATGGTTCGTATACCGGAAGCATGCTCGAAGTATCGAATACGCTTGGAACCAATTCGGAAGATATAACGATGGGATATTATGCGGCTTCGGCAGGCATGGCCATTGCTTATCCTATTATTCCTAAAGTGCTGGCAGCCGTTTCGGTCAAGTTTCTCTTGCTGATAGACTTGCTCCTGCAGTTCTTTTTGAGTTGGATTTGCGCCCGTTCGCAGAATGCCGATATTCTGATTGCCTGCAGTTTTGCTATCGGCTTTCTGAAAGGTTTTCTGATGTTATGGTTTATTCGTTATGCACAGAAGATTTTCAGTGCGAAGAATATCCGCAGCGAGTTCTATTCTTATTTTTATCCATTAGTGTACGGGGGCGGACAGGCTTCCATGTTGGTCACTGCGCAATTGGCATATCACTATAACTGGAAGTATATGTATTACTTCATGATGCTTTTGATTCTGGTTTCTGTTCTGTTTGTTATCATCTGTTTCCGGCATAACCGCCCGATTAAATCGGTGCCGTTATCCGATTTGCATATTCGGGAGATGTTTATCATTTCGGTAGGGCTGCTGATGCTGATTTACGTCATCAATTATGGGAAAGTTCTGGATTGGATGGCTTCTGCCAAACTTTGTGCTTATATTGTAATTTCTCCTATACTGATCGCATTATTTATCTGGATTCAGCACCATTCGAAGAATCCCTATGTAAGTCTTGCCCCTCTGTTTCAGCCTAAAGCAATCATCGGATATTTCTATATGATGCTTGTTATGTTTTTCAGTACATCCACCACATTATTGACCAATTACCTGAGCATCATCCTGAAAGTAGACAGCACGCATACCTATTCTCTTTATATCTTTTTGCTCCCGGGGTATGTAATCGGAGCTTTTATCTGTTTCTGGTGGTTTCGTTGGCAGCGTTGGCGTTTCCGGTTTCTGATAGCGGGCGGAATGAGTTGTTTTGTTATTTTCTTTGGTGTTCTTTATTTTGGCATTGCGCCGAACAGTACGTATGAAATGTTATATCTGCCCATCTTTTTTCGCGGATTGGGTATGTTGACTTTGATTATAGCCTTTGCCTTGTTTGCCGTAGAAGATTTGAACCCGAAGTTTTTGTTGTCGAATGCTTTCTTTCTGATAATCTTCCGTTCGGTACTGGCACCTATCATGGCTACTTCTTTTTACAGCAATATGCTGTATCGTCTGCAACAGAAATATATATATTCTTTGTCGGAGACTATCACGACTGCCGACCCGCTGGCTGCGTCCCGTTATACTCAATCTCTGAATAATGCGCTTGCACAAGGACATAGATATGATGAAGCGGTACAGATAGCTACCCATTCTCTTTATGGAACTTTGCAGGAGCAGAGTCTGTTGCTTGCACTGAAAGAAATATTAGGTTATCTGTTGGTGATATCGGTCATAATAGCTGTTATCTCGCGTTTCATTCCGTTTCATAAGACGATTCGTGTTACATTTGCCAAGACGGGAGATGATATGGTATAGCATATAAAAATGAGTAAATCATCCCAATTTTTCAATTCTTTTTCCTATATTTGGCTGGTAATCACTGGAGAACAGATTCTCTCCGGAGTAGGACAGATCTAATCTTAAACACGAATTTGAAATAGATGAATTATGATGAACAGGGCTATCCTCGTCTTACTATTCCTCTTGTCGGCACTGCCATTTTCTTTGCAAGCCCAGATGCCGGACAGTATCGTTCGTAAATTATCGGGCTATATTGAAGCAGTGCAGAATTTTGGAGAAATGCTGCCACAGGAAAAAGTCTATTTACATTTCGACAATACCAGTTATTATCAGGGAGACCCTGTTTGGTTTCAGTGTTATGTTGTGACATCTGAACTGAACCGCCCGTCGGATTTGAGTAAAACCCTTTATGTCGAATTGTTGAATCCGGGTGGGGAAGTCATAGCGAAACGTGTATTGCCTGTTAGGAACGGCCGTTGCCACGGTAGTTTCGAATTAACACAATTACCTTTTTATTCCGGTTTTTATGAGGTTCGTGCTTACACGAAATATATGTTGAACTTTGGAGAGGAGGTTATTTTCTCCCGGGTTCTTCCGGTATTTGATAAGCCACGGGCAGCTGGTGATTTTAAAGAAAAGAACATACAGAGATATGCTGTTTATAAATATCCGCAGGTACGGAAAAAAACGGCTAAGGAGAAAAAAGTCAATCTGAAGTTTTTTCCTGAAGGAGGAAATTTGGTCGAAGGCATTCCTTCCCGCGTTGCTTTTGAGGCAACGGATGCCTATGGAAATCCGATCGCACTGTCCGGAACGGTTATCAACCGGGAAAAGAAAGAAATCGCCTCCTTTGCCACTGTACACGAAGGACGTGGCACCTTTGTGTATACTCCTACGAACGGAGAGAATCATAAGGCTGAGGTGGAGTTGAATGGCAAAAAGTACCGTTTTGATTTGCCGGAAGCCCGGTTGCAGGGATATGTCTTGCAAGTTGATAATCTTTCTTCGGAAGACAGTATAGCAGTCAGTGTACAAAAGAATCCGCATACACCGGAGTCTGTCTTAGGCTTAGCTGTGCTTGGTCATGGGAAACTGCTTAATTATTGTCTGTTGAACATCCGGAAAAATACACCTGTCTCTTTCAAACTTGACAAGACGGAATGGAAGGCAGGGGTGGCACAGATCGTATTGTTTGATACAGCAGGACAGATTATTGCCGACCGCCTTATCTTTATGAGAAAACCGGAGCCATTGACAATCAGTGTCCGGAAAAACAAAGAGGATTATCAGCCGTTTGATCGTGTCTTATTGGACTTTTCAGTACGTGACACGGCGGGTAAGCCTGTGTCCGCTCCGATATCAGTATCTGTGCGTGACGGATGGGAAGAAGTGGAAAGCCGGCATTCTATGTTAGCGGACTTATTGTTAATGTCTGAGATTAAAGGCTACGTTCATCGTCCGCTCTATTATTTCGAAGCGGATGATAAAGAGCACAGAACAGCTTTGGATCACTTGTTGTTGGTGCAGGGATGGCGGCGTTATGCATGGAAATACGAGTCGGGGGTGGAACCGTTTGAATTGAAGTACATGCCCGAACAAGGGATTGAAGTGCATGGACAAGTTGTTTCATTTGTTAGAGGTAAGCCTAAACCAAATATACAAGTCTCTTCTTTTCTGGCGAAGCGGGGAGATGAGGAAACTTCGCCGGGAGCGCTTTCTCTTAACCTGTTTGAAACAGACAGTGTGGGACGTTTTGCTTTTATTACCGATATTATTGGCAAGTGGAATCTGATTCTTTCTGTGATGGAGAAAGGTAAGCGGAAAGACCACCGGATTGTATTAGACAGAGTCTTCAGCCCTCAACCTACACAATATCCGCTGGGAGAAATGCAGATAAGCCTGTCCGGCAGAGATAAACCGGGAGCAGAACAGGAACTACAGACAGATACTGTGATTGGTGATGATATCGATTATAATCGTTTTATGGATGCTTATGAAGATTCTCTGTCAAAACGGGGTATGAGAGAGAAAAATCACCGTTTGGGTGAAGTGGTGGTGAAGGCTAAGAAATGGAGTCGTGAGAAGGATATTTATGAAAATCGTTCGAAGTCGGTTGCTTACTACGATGTACCTTCGGAGATGGATGATATTTTGGATAAGGGAGGTTATATCGGTGAAGATATCCACGAGCTACTTGTCCGTATGAATCCCAATTTCATACGCAGGTATAGTGGTGGTGAGGAATGGTTGCAGTACAAAGGTCGCTCTCCCTTGTATGTGATAAACTATAAACGAACGGAGGCTACTGAAATAGATCAGACCCGATACCGGACACTTCGCCTGGTGGCTATCAAGTCTATTTATATCAACGAGGAGTTATCGGCAAGATGTCGTTATGCTGACATCCGTATGTCTCCGATGGATGTAGATGAAATATATGGTTGTGCTGTTTTTATTGAAACCTATCCGGAAGGAGAGATTCCCGTAAAAGGAGGCAGGGGAGTCAGAAAAACTTGGTTGGATGGCTATAGCGAACCTGTAGAGTTTTATCATCCCGATTATTCTGTTCTTCCCAAAGAAGAGGACTATCGCCGCACATTATACTGGAACCCGGAAGTGATGCCGGATGAAGCAGGGAATGCTCAGGTGAGGTTCTATAACAACAGTCGTTGCCGCAGGTTAAAAATAACGGCTGAAATGATTTCTGCGGATGGGGCTATTGGCATGTTTAACGAGTGATATAAAAAAAGAGGGTGTTTTGATACACCCTCCCCATAACTGTAATATTTCCTTTGATGGTGAAACGCTTATAATGTAACTCCTGTTTTAAAGATGGCAATTTCACGATAACCTTTCTTCTCGTTATTAACGAACTCACCGCTTGCTACTTTAATCACATACTCGATAAAGCGTTCGCAAGTCTTTTCCATCGGTTCGTTCTCAACGATGACTCCGGCATTGAAATCAATCCATCCCGGTTTGTTTTTAGCCAAAGTAGAATTGGTGGAAATCTTCATCGTCGGAACGAAAGTGCCGAAAGGAGTACCACGTCCGGTGGTAAAGAGTACCATATGGCATCCGCTTGCGGCAAGGGTAGTAGCAGCTACTAGGTCATTGCCCGGGGCGGAAAGCAGGTTCAGTCCTTTCTTTTGCAGACGTTCTCCGTAAGGCATCACGCCGGATACATAGCTTTTACCACATTTCTGTGTACATCCCAGTGCTTTTTCTTCCAGAGTGGAGATGCCGCCGGCTTTATTTCCCGGAGATGGATTTTCACCCACAGGCTCGCCATGGGACAGGAAATATTCTTTGAAGTCATTGATCAAGTGTACGGTCTGTTCGAACAGGTCTTTGTTCTCGCAACGGTTCATCAGAATTGTTTCCGCACCAAACATTTCCGGAACTTCAGTCAGCACGCTTGTACCGCCTTGTGCAATCAGGAAGTCTGAGAACATGCCCAGCAACGGATTGGCAGTGATACCTGAGAAACCGTCGGAACCACCACATTTCAGTCCGACACGAAGTTCTGACAAAGGTACTTCCGTACGTTCATCTTTGGATGCTTTGGCATATAAATCGCGCAGAATATCCATTCCTTCTTCGTATTCGTCACCAACTTTCTGGGTTACCATGAATTTCACACGGTCCTGGTCATAGTCTCCTAAGAATTCACGGAATACGTCCGGCTGGTTGTTTTCGCAGCCCAAGCCTACTATCAGTACTGCGCCTGCATTCGGGTGAAGTACCATATCGCGAAGAATCTTTTTCGTGTTTTCGTGATCGTCTCCAAGCTGTGAGCAACCGTAGTTGTGCGGGAAAGCCACGATGGCATCTACCCCTTTTCCTTCCGTTTCACGGCGCAGGCCTTCGGCCAGTTGTCCGATGATACCGTTAACGCAACCTACAGTCGGGATAATCCAGATTTCATTTCTTACGCCGACATCACCATTTTTACGGCGGTAGCCTTTAAAAGTGAGGTTTTTATGAGGGATATCCAGAGTAACCTGAGTCGGATGGTAGGTATACTCCAACAGTCCGGCGAGATTAGTCTTGATATTCGTTTCATTCATCCAGTCTCCCTGTTTTTTTGCCATACGGGCATGACCGATAGGGTAGCCGTACTTGATTACGTTCTCGCCTTCTGCAAAATCTTTTAATGCAAACTTATGTCCAGCAGGAATGTCTTCGTTTAGTGTAATCTCTATTCCATCTACGGATAGATGCTCTCCTGCCGGGAGGTTAACAATGGCAACGGCAACGTTGTCGGCAGGATTAATTCTTAAAAACTTTGTTTCCATGTAATGTACTTGTAAAGTTGTACTTTGTTGTTATTTGCTATGGTAATAGTCTATTGTCTCTACTGTTAACAGATCAATGGGCATATAGTTGATACGAGTCACTTCTTTCTTGAAAATAAGATGATCGCATAGAGCTTTGATGCCATTGGCTCCTTGCAGTTCCGGCTGCTGGGCGATGAGGAAGGAGATACTTCCTTCTTTCAGGCAGGTGACATTCCGTTCCAGAAGGTCATAGCCTATCAGATTGAAGTCTTTCTTTCCACGGCTTTGCAGGTACTCGCCAACGATGTAGGCTTTAGAGTTGAAAGTGATTCCGTTCTTAACCATCGGATAAGTACGGAAGAATTCGTCCAGCATCTCGTTATCTTCGTCGTTGCGTTCGGCATGCAAGTCAAGTTCCAGTATAGTACAAGACGGATGATGTTCTTTCATGTACTGCCTAAAACCGATTTCTCTGTTCTCCTGCTGATTAGATCCTACAATTCCTTCATGTATTTTGCGGAAAATCACAATTTCCTTTTCCTCCCGTGCCAGTAACATCATCATTCGAGCAGCGAAATATCCGCTTTGACGTGAGTTCTGACCAAAGAAGGCGAGGGGAGGAACCTCTTTAATATTGGAGTCTATATATATATAAGGTATATCCAGTGCCTGCAACTGATCGGTGAATCCTTTCGTATATTGCGGAGCGGTAGGAGCTACCATCACTCCGTCCGGCTGCAGGGCCAGGATGGCTTCGCTGGCGTTGACGAATGAATGATAATCGTATGGATCGTAATAGTTGATTTTCACCGAAGTATTGAAATCCGAATAGGTCGCGATAGCTTCATGAATACCGATTTCTACAGCCGTCCAGTATTCGCCTTCCAGATGCTCCGGCAAAAGGCAGATAAACGTATACTTCTTGTTGGAAGCCAAAGCGCTGGCATACATATTGGGCTGGTAGTCAAGCTGCTTCAGAATTTCTTCTACGCGTTTCTTACTGGCCTCCGATACTCCGCTACGTCCGTGAATGACGCGGTCTACTGTTCCCACTGATACATCTGCTAGACGGGCGATGTCTTTGATTCTGATCCTTTCGGGCAATTTATTCATACGATAACCTTTATTTATATAGGTTTTTGTGCTCGCACACAATAATAATCTTAATATTTTCGATACAAATATATAACAATTTTTGTAATTACGAAAATTGTTGTATCTTTGTGCCCGCACACGAAAGGTATGTGGTGTTGGTTATTTTATAGATTAATGTTCATGTAATCAGTGTGTTAACCCCTAAAATAGGGCTGAAATGATAAATTGAAAGTTCATAATATTAATAACTTAGAATTTAAAACATAAGATTATGGGAAAGAAAGTCGTTACATTAGGCGAAATCATGCTTAGATTATCAACTCCGGGTAATACTCGTTTTGTTCAATCTGATTCTTTTGATGTAGTATATGGTGGTGGTGAAGCTAACGTTGCAGTAAGCTGTGCCAACTACGGACATGACGCTTATTTCGTAACCAAATTACCGAAACACGAAATCGGACAGTCTGCTGTTAACGCATTGCGTAAATATGGCGTAAAGACAGACTTTATTGCTCGTGGTGGCGACCGTGTAGGTATCTACTACTTGGAAACAGGTGCTTCTATGCGTCCTAGCAAGGTTATTTATGACCGTGCTCACTCTGCTATTGCTGAAGCTGACGCTGCTGATTTCGACTTTGATGCAATCATGGAAGGTGCTGACTGGTTCCACTGGTCTGGTATCACTCCGGCTATTTCTGACAAGGCTGCCGAGTTGACTCGTCTGGCTTGTGAAGCTGCAAAACGTCACGGTGTAACTGTTTCTGTTGACTTGAATTTCCGTAAGAAACTGTGGACTAAAGAAAAAGCACAGTCTATCATGAAACCGTTGATGCAGTTTGTAGACGTATGTATCGGTAACGAAGAAGATGCAGAACTTTGTCTGGGCTTCAAACCGGATGCTGACGTTGAAGCTGGTCACACAGATGCTGAAGGTTACAAAGGTATCTTCCAGCAAATGATGAAAGAATTCGGATTCAAATATGTAGTTTCTACTTTGCGCGAATCTTTCTCTGCTACTCACAACGGCTGGAAAGCTATGATCTACAACGGTGAAGAGTTCTATACTTCAAAACGTTATGATATTGATCCGATTATCGACCGTGTAGGTGGCGGTGACTCTTTCTCTGGTGGTATTATCCATGGTTTGATGACTAAACCTAATCAGGGGGCTGCCCTTGAATTTGCAGTTGCTGCATCTGCTTTGAAACATACTATCAATGGTGACTTCAACCTTGTTTCTGTAGAAGAAGTAGAAGCATTGGCTGGTGGTGACGCAAGCGGTCGCGTACAGAGATAAATCGGTAATAGAGAGTTGAAAGTTTATAAAGTCAATTCATTTTAAAATAGTAAATAATAAGATGGCAAAATTCGATAAAATAGCCGTATTAAATAAGATCGGCTCTACAGGAATGGTTCCTGTATTCTATCACAAAGACGCAGAAGTTGCAAAGAAAGTAGTAAAGGCTTGTTATGACGGTGGTGTTCGTGCTTTCGAATTCACCAACCGTGGTGACTTTGCACAGGAAGTATTTGCTGAAATCGTGAAATATGCAGCAAAAGAATGTCCTGAAATGGCTATCGGTATCGGTTCAATCGTTGATCCGGCTACTGCTGCTATGTATCTTCAGTTAGGAGCTAACTTTGTGGTAGGTCCGTTATTTAATCCGGAAATCGCTAAGATATGTAACCGTCGTCTGGTAGCTTATACTCCGGGTTGTGGTTCTGTATCTGAAGTAGGTTTTGCGCAGGAAGTAGGTTGTGATCTTTGCAAAGTGTTTCCGGGTGATGTATATGGAACTAACTTTGTGAAAGGTTTGATGGCTCCGATGCCATGGTCTAAGCTGATGGTGACTGGTGGGGTAGAGCCTTCCAAGGAAAACCTGACTGCATGGATTAAAGCAGGTGTATTCTGTGTCGGTATGGGATCAAAACTGTTCCCGAAAGACAAGGTAGTAGCAGAAGACTGGGCTTATGTAACTGCAAAATGCGAAGAAGCTCTTAGCTATATTGCCGAGGCTCGCAAAAAATAAGATTAGAGAGCGAAAGCTATCTATAAATAAAAAAGAGGCTGATGCGTCAGCCTCTTCAAAATATGCCTCAAAGGGTTAGTTAGTTTAGTTAGTAATGAGGCATATTTTCCATTTTGTTTAAAGGTGTTTAAAGGGGATAAGTCATCGGAATGAGTGATCATTTTGGTGACTTGTTTTTTTTGTTGGTCGTAAGCGCTTCTTTTAAGAATGATGTGGCATTCGCATTTTGATAATCCGTCCGATAACGAGCGCTGCAATGTACACCACGGCAAAGCCTACGATTGAAAATACAAACGGTTTCTGTTCATTGAAAGTGCGGCGTGGAGGTACAGCGGTATAAGCCTCGTTGGCTGTAGTCTGATTGTCAGACTTGGTGGCTGCTGTTACTTGCAGTGTTGTTTCTGTTGCTACCATCTGGCAGCTATCTGTAGTTGTGGTTACAGTATCCACTAATATTTCTGTAGACATCTTTCTTACCCTTTTAAGTTATACGTAAATTCCTGTTATGGTTTCAACACAGTACTTATGGTTTAGTTCAAAGGGATTCTTAAAATCGGCGCAAAGGTAACTAAAAAAGTAAACGATGGAGCATGAGAAGCATATTCTTTTCAAATGATTTGATGTAGATCAATTATACAGGCAGACAAGGCACATGCAATCGGGGTTATCGCTGTTGTGCAACGCCATACCAATGATAAAAGTTGTATGTGTGTTGTGCTAAAGAAGAATCTCTTCTTCTGTACATACAAAGAGGAGATTCTTCACGATGTTAATTGTTCGGACGACAAAGATGCCTTAATTAGTTATTCAGGTACATAAATGATTTCACCGTTATCCAGTTCATAGGCAATGCCTACCTTTTTCCCACGTTTACCTTCTTTCTTGTCCTGATCTTCGGACGGGGTATACCGGTTGATTTTATTGCCTTCCTTGGTAATGATTTCCATATTCTCTTTACCCGGATTCTTTACCATCGTATAGTCTTCCTGCGAGAAAACCTCTGTCATGTTATACCGGCTGACAAGTGCTACCATCAATGCAACGGCAAAAACCATCGCAATGTCGAACAGATTGGATACTACGCTGATCGGGTCGGAGTCTTCCTCTTTTCGCAATAGGTTATGTTTCATTTCTCTGAGGTTTTATGGATGGAACGTTTGTCATTGAGCAATTCGGATATGAATTCAAGGTTGGTCATATCCTGCAGGTACCAGCGTTGTTTCACTTGCTGTGTAAGGAAGCCTACGGCACCGGCTACCAGTCCGACTACAGTGGTGGCGAAAGCGATCTGCATATTGTAAGCCATGGAAGCAATATCTCCGCTGGCCAGTCCTGCGAGGGCGGGTCCCATTGGAATTAATGTTCCCATCAGACCTAAGATCGGTCCCAGTTTGGTCAGGGTCTTGGAGATGGCTAAGTCTTTGTCCGCTGCGATTTCAAAATTAGCCAATAAACGTTGTACCTGTGCCGGAGTATCACGGGCGTCCAATACCTGACGCATATAGGTAATGACAAGTGATCTAGAATTTTCCGGAAGTTTGGAACTCAGTTCTTCTACTGTGTCCGGAGTCAGCTTGCTCAGCTCGTTGCGGAGCAGGGTTTCCGTTTTACGAATGGACAGATATTGACCATAGAAACTACCGGCAAGTAAAATCGCGCGGCAAAAGAGGATGATTAATAAAACGATGACAGGAACGAGCAAGCCTGTTGAAATCCAGTATAAAATATCTGATATAAAGTTCATTGTTATTGATAATTTGAAGAGTTATTTATTCTATTATTGTTTCACACTTTTTTCTTTGTTTCTGTTTCGGATGTTCCACCAGAGAAGTCCGAGAATTCCGCCAGCCAGTGCGATGACTATGACGCCTGTCAATGCTTTCCAGTCTATTTCACTGACACCTGCTGCGGAAGTCTTTCCGTTGACTGTGGCAACAATTCCCAAAACGGCTACCAGGGCATTGGTTAGGAAAAATAGTTCGAGGCGCAGTTCTTTTTCCGGCAACAAATAGAGCAGTATAAATCTGCCGCAAGGGATGGCTGCCAGGATAAAGGCTGCATAGCTCCATGCTATCGTTTGAAATGAAGTACCCGGAAAAGCAAAGATGAGATATACCAGCCCGCTGAATAAAACCGGGAAAATCAATAATCCCGGAAACCAGCGGAGAAAACGGTACATGAGTATCATGCGCGGCTTGACCGGATAGTCATTGGCTACGTGGACGGCAAGCATGGCATAAGCCATTTGTATGCAGACTTCCACACTGAGGAGTACGGAAGTATCTAGCATCAAGAGCTGATTGCTTAGCCAATTGGCTATCTGAGTCTTCGATTGCTCGATAGCATACGGCCACATCAATCCGGCGAAGACAGCGCAGATAGCGGTGATAATACCGACCGCTATTAATTTCCAGAACGTTTGCTTCAACAGAAAGTTAAATGCTGTAAGAAGCATAAGTACAAGAACAACTGTATCCATTATATGATTTTACAATTTACAAGTTACGATTGATAATTCACAGGACGTGGGTTACATCTGACTGCTTTTGCGGCGCTTGCGTACAAAGAGTATCAGAGCAAGAATAACGATAATGACAGCGATGCCTACGGCTACATTGCTTAATGTATTTGTCTGATTTTCGGCTGTCTGATTCATCTCTTCTTTTTTCATCACCACTCCCTTGTTGCTGCCGCTTGCTTTTGCTTCACGGATTTTAGAGATATTTTCTTTGTACTGTGTAGCGGTTTGTGCGTCTGCTTTCGATGCAATGAAGTCACGGAGCTTGGCATTGTCACAAACAAATCCGGAACAAGACGGGCGGTAAGTATTGACAATCTCCGTATGAAGTTTGCTAAGTTCCGCTACCTGTTCTTCACTTGCTTGCCACAATCCCTTACGGGCGCTTTCGAGCATGACGGCAGTCATCTCTTCCAAAGCGGCAGGATTCTGTTGTTCGAAATATTGTTTGACTCCCAAGTTCAGTTCATCCTTCACATATACATTATATATATTATCCCAAAGCTCTTTGTCGATTGCAGCCGGTTTCATCACATTCCATCCATAGGTATTGGTGATCACTTCTGCAAATTCACTTGCCGAAGAAGCCCCGCCTTTCATTTTCTCTTTGATGTAAGTTGGGTTCAGGATAGTGGTGCGACTTTCTACGCCGACAGCCTCTTTCAGTTCCTGCATCTTCATATGGTTCCGGTTGCGATAATCACTGAGGTAGGCATCCGGATCTTTGCCGGTCACATTGCGTACGGCGAGATTCATACCTCCCATAAATTCGTATACATGGTCAAGGCTTAAAGCTCCCCAGGTATTACTTTGCCGTGGTTGTACGACAACATCCGTCCGGGTCAGTGCAGCCTCGAAAGCGAACTTTTGGAATACTTCCCAATTCTTTTCGCTGCCGTAATACGCGCCCATATTATTGAGATAAGTATCGGCGATTTCCGATTCATTCTCCCAGCGGTCGCCGGATTCTACCATTTCCTGAATACCGGTTCCATACATACCGTTGGCTCCTCCGAATACCCGGAATGTTGAAATTTCGCGGGCATCTTTCGGGCTTAATCCTTTTTCGGTCAGCACCCGTTCGGCTTCTATTACGCTGGAGGCAACCTGATTTTCATATTTGTCGTCTTTGGCGGCGGCAGCCATTTCTACTGCACGGTTGATGAGGAAGAGACGGGAGGCGGCAAGATCACGAAGTTGTCCGGAAGTCTGGACTACCACGTCGATGCGCGGACGTCCTAATTCGGTTGAAGGAATCAGTTTTAAATCGCTGACACGACCGAAAGCATCACGGACAGGCTCAACACCTAACATATAAAGTACCTGTGCGATGGTTGCCCCTCCGGTTTCAATAAACTCGGATGACCATAGTGTATAACTGACCTTGCGTGGTATGGAGTCGTTGTGACGTTGCTTGTACCTATCAATTGTCTGCTTGGCCAAAGCAATACCTTTTTCCCAGGCAGACTCTGTCGGAGTCGCTTCGGCATTAATGGCATACATATTACGTCCGGTAGGTAGCGTGTTCGGATTAGCGATCGGGTCACCACCGGGTGTGGGAGCTGTGTATCCGCCTTTCAAGGCATTCATCAGACTGCTCAGTTCCTCTTCCGGACTTGTCAGAAGTGCATTTTTATAATTGCCTACATTCTTGATGGTACGTTCTACTTCAGCTACTGCAAGCGCAAATTCCACCTCTTCTTTGCTGTATTCTTTCGGAGCCTTTCCCATAGCTGCCATCATTGCTGACATACCCTGCGGCTTTTCAGTCTTTCCTGCCATTGCCGGTTTGCCCGAAGCGTCTGTGGATGTATCCTTATTAGCCTTCATGCTGGCTTCCATTTTCTTTAAAGCTTCCGGACTGGCACCCATTGATTTGGCCATTTCCATCGCTTTTTCCGGGTCCATGTTAGCACCCATTTTCTTCATGGCTTCTTTCATGCCTGCAGGCATTTTACCATGAGGTCCTTTTTCCATTTTTGCCGAAGCCGGATGACCATTGCCCGACGGCTCATTATCAGCCTGATCCTTTTTGGCTGCGGCAGCCATCATCATTGCCATCATGCCTTTGGGGGCATTGCGCTCGGCTTCTATCTGTCTCGCTTTTGCCAACTCTTGCGGAGTGATTCCGGCTGTGTGGCAAATCAGTTCGTCGGTTGCCAGTGAAGGGTTAGCCATCAGTCTCTCTACGAGAAGGCGGGCAGGCATGAGATATTGCTGGGTAAAGACACTTCGGTGTTTTTCGGCAGATTCTGTAGCTTTGCCGCGTTGCTTGTCAAGAGCAAAAAGACTATAGGCAATCGGTTCTGTTGCCATCGCGTAGACAGAAGAAGTTATTCTTTCCGGTTCGTAAGGAACTCCCATTGTGTAAAGCTGCCCCGTGATTTTCTCTGTAGCCAGTTCTTCGGCAAAGTTTTCTACACGGGCGATTTCATCTTCCGTATACGGTTTATTAGCCATACTGTCCAGTCCTAAATCACGATGGATTCCCATCTTCACAGTCAAGGTTTTCACAGCCAGCGACTCCTGATCTTTGTTTGCCTTCTGGGAGTTATTATAGATTTTGATCTTTTCCATTAATTCCCGGTAAATGCCGCGTACGCTGCTTTCAAGGAAAGGAGGAGTGAGATATGATTGCAAGGTAGCATAAGAACGGCGTTTGGCCATCATACCTTCTCCGACGTTTCCGATAGAGTAGAGGTAGTAGTGGGGAACGGCTCCTACCAAACGGTCCGGCCAGTCATTGCTGCATAATGCGACTTGTTTTCTCGGAGTGAATTCGAGACTGCCGTGTGTACCGAAGTGAATCAGTGCATCGGCTTTGAAGCCATGTTGCATCCACAGGTATGAGGCAATGTAGGTGTGTGGCGGAGCCATGTCGGTGCCGTGCACCACCTGGAAGGAGTTGTCACCGCTTCCGGCAGCGTTTTGTGGCAATAGCACAACGTTACCGAACTGTAAACGGGCAATACCTAATTTGCCGTCAGGAGTCACCATATAGTTGCCGGGAAATTCTCCGAAAGCATCTACCACCTCCTGATACTTTTCGGGACGAAGCGATTCTTTCACCCAGCTTTCATACTGTTCTTTGGTGATCAGTTCGGGATGTCCGTTTTGCATGAAGTCGTTGAAAGCTCCTTCTGCATAAGCGTTGAATACCGCCCCCTGGGCTTGTATCATTTTTCCCAGTTCCTGAGCGTTGGCAGGCAGACCGGATATATTATATCCCTCTTGTTTCATACGAAGCAGAAGATTGTAAAGGGAAGGTACTACTTCCATGCCGGCAGCGGTCAATGCGTTCTGACCGGGACCTTTGTAATAATAGATAGCTACTTTCTTCTCAAAATTAGGTTTTGTTTTCAGATTCAGGTAGTTGTCTATTGTAGATACAAAAGTCTTCAGACGTTCGGGGACGGCATACGAATGGCGCAATCCTTCTTTATCTTCATATTGTGCGAAAAGGGCGAAAGGGCGGATAGCTCCGTCTATTTCCGGTGTTACGATGCTCTGTGACATAAAGCCTCCCGACATACCCATCGGATCGTTTTCCCATTCATCCACAAGACTGTTGATTGTGAGCGGAGCGAACAAAAGGATATTTCTGGCTTTCAGATAATCAACCATTTTATCTCCCATACGTCCGTGTGCCATATTGATGACGGCATCGGGCTGCACTTCCTCAATGAATGACATGAATCTTGTCATGGATTGAACGGGATAAACATTATATCCCGCATTCTCCAGCGCTTTTATCAGATCGGTGGCATCTGCCATTTGTCCGGTAATCATGATTTTTCGTGCCCCTTCTTTATAAAGGTTATTCTCTTGCATGAATTTCTCATAATCGGCAACGGTAAGAAATTCCTGTTCATCATCCGGATTACTGATTCCGGCATGATAAAGCATATCGCTCGGTCTTTCTATCGGATCTTCCACTTCGGGTACAGCAGAAGCCTTTCCGTCAATGGCTTTACGGATATAGTTCAGCATATTGCGGTAGTTGGTCTTTCCGCCGTTGCTCAGATAGCCGCGTATGAGATTCTGCTGTATACTGTCGAGGTTGCAGATGTTATTGGCAGGGTTGGTAGCCATAGAGGTGTATACGGGGATACCCTTATCTGCTGCCTGCTGTATTTGCTGACGTTGTTCTTCGACAATGCGCAGTCCCATGCCATTGATGAATACCATGTCATAACTGGTCAGACGATCGAGGTTGTCAAGAGACACTTCGCTGAGTTTGATGAATGAATTGTCGTTGGCTTTCGAGATGCTTCCCTGCTGTATGGTCTGGAAGTTGACGAAAGCTATTTTGGTAGCGCTGAACCAGGTATTCCATACGGATAGACCTATCAGGGCTGCTACAACGATGCATCCACCTAAAATGATTTTACTTTTCTTTTTCATTTCTCTTATTTTTAGCTTTGTATGTAGTTCTATTGTTGCCGTTTATTTTTTGAAGAGCCTGTCTATATCCAGTGATAGTCCTAATGTCAGGTTGGTTCCCGTCGTGGTAGGAGAGTTGAAATAATAATAATCCGGCACATAGTCGAACAGGTTGTTTACAGCCAGATTCATATTGATCCCTTTTATAATTCCCAACGAGAAAGTAAAATCCCATATCATATATCCCGGATACTCGACTGCCTGGCTTCCGGCAGACGGATTGTTGAAACTATCGTTGTAGATGTTTGTTTTAACTTTTGATAGCAAACGTCCGTTGAGTGAATAGTTGAAATCGACTTTGTTCAGAGTCTTGCCCCAGTCGATTCTTACAGTTGCCGTATGGGGTCGTGTATCTGTGAATTTCTTTTGACCGTCGCGCATGAACTCATGAATATAGGTGTATGACAGACGATAACCGAGTCCGCAAGGATACTTGGCGGAAACGTTGGCGTCAATTCCTGCAATATCCATTTTGTCGGTATTGGTATAGATTTGTCCTTTGGGGTCTTCGCTGTAAACGGTATTGATACGATTGTGTACCAGGTTATAATATCCTGTAATGGAGAAGTTATAACGACTCTTGGTATATTCGGCAGATACAGAGAAATTATGGCTTGTTTCCGACTTAAGGTCCGGATTACCATAAATCATCATCATATTTGCCATATTGAACACCATATACATCTCCTTCAGGGTAGGAGAGCGGAATCCTTGCGAATACGATCCTCTTAATGAACAGTTGCCTATCTTATACATCATTCCCAAATGTGGAGACAGATGGCGTACATTGGAGTCGGAGAAGTAGTCGAATCGTAATCCGGCTATCACATTCAGTCTTTCTGTGGGGTTCCAGTCGAACTGACCGAACGCGTCTGCCGTATGCATGGTGTGGTCTGCGTTATCAGTGAACTGGTAAGACATCAGATAATCGCGTAGGTAGTCGGCACCGACAGTCAGCGTATGCTTTCCGTTGAAGGTATAATTATAGAGTGCATGCACATTGTGCTGTACATTACTGTAATCACGCACGTCATTTTTATAAAGAGACTGATAATCACTCTTATCATACTGGTCGAAAGTATAGCCGACTTCAAGGTTACTCATTATATTGAAGGTGTAGTTAGCTTTCATTCCACCGCTGAATCCCCGGTATCTGTCCTGGGTATCCCCCGGTTTATTGCGTTCACGGAAATAATAGCCGGCTCTTCCCGTCAGTTTGAGCGTTTCCAGCGGACGATATATTAACCGTTCTTTGAAGTTCCACACCCGGCTTCCGAACACAGTAGAGAAATCTCCCGGATTATCTACGGCATAAGTGTCTACATTATTATATTGCACGTTGGTCAGGCTGTTGAATTTACCTGCATTAAATCCTGCAGTGCCACCATACCGCTGGTCGTTGTGTTCGGAGAAACGTGAATTAAGATTTAAGTTCCATGGATCGTCCGATTCGCGGGTGATAATGTTAATTACTCCTCCGATAGCACTGGAGCCGTAAAGGGTAGATGCTGCGCCTTTCACTATCTCTATACGTTCTACATTGTCGAGATTCAGACGTTCGTAGTCTACATTATTCAGTGTCTCTCCTGCCAGTCGTTCACCGTCCACCAAAAACAGTACGGAGTTTCCTCCGAAACCTTGCATGTTGATAGAGGTTTGCTGATCCATGGCGAAGGAGAATTCGATACCTGGCAACTCTGTCTTCAGCAGGTCGGCTACGTTGTTGGCATTTACTTTCTTAATATCATCTGAGGTGATTACCCGGGTGATGATGGGAGCGTCCTTCAGCAATTTGGGAGTACGGGTACCGGTTACAACGACTGTTCCGAGGTCGAACTGATCTTCGGATAAACGGAAGTTTATTTTCTTTTCCTTCTCGGTGGTTATTCTTTTTTCTTCTGTTTGATAACCTATGTAGGAGGCAGTAATGATATAAGAACCGATTCCGGGCAGTTGTAATGTATAGGTTCCGTCGGCACTGGTGACGGCTCCTGTTCTTTCCCCTTTTATGGAGATGGTGGCTCCCGGGAGAGGTTCACCGTTCGTATCAGTGACACGTCCGCTGATATGTTCAGTCGATTGTTGTGCGAATGTGGAACAGGTTGCTATAAAGGAGAAAATCAAGATGGATACTATAAATGTAGGTTTCATTCTTTGTAATTGGTTGCTTAGTTGTTTTCTTCGAAATCAAGCGGATACAGGAAGTCAAAGTCGATATATCCTTTTATGCCTCTGGCATTGGTATAGTTGGTAAAACGAATGGCTGCATAGGTATTATCCTTCAACCGTATCAGATAGACTTGATTGGACATGGTGTAAATAGGAGGCATACTTGAAGTGTCTACGTTTAACCAGCCGGATAAAATATCATTACGATAGTCTTCTGTATATTTAATGTTTCCTTCCATCATACCGGACATGTCGATTGCAATTTTATCCGTCGTCCATTCGTCTTTTACAAAATTCTCTTCGGCAGGAAGTTTTCCACTGGCCTTCAGGTCATCAATACTTGTATAAGTTGTCTGGAAGGCTGCACCTTCATTGGTTTTGATGTCGTAGCGGTGGATGGCAAGGTCCCATTCTGCCGGTATCTCGCTCTTATGTTCCTCTCCGATTTCAACAGTCATTGCTTTACGTTCAGATAGGTCGATATAGACCCAGTTAGTGTATTCAGTAGCATTGATTTGTGAAAAGCTACTCTCTTTAATCTCCATTTCCGCTTCGATGGGATCGTCGTAAATCCCTTCAAACATTCCATTACAAGCTGAGAGCGACATAGCCGCTCCCAGTATCATGATATTTCTGAAAATAGCGTTACTGCTTCTTCTCATTTCCTCTTTTAATTATTTATTGTGCACTAGTTTCATTGACGTTTCCGGTGAATACTGCGGTGATTGCCATAGGCATGCTTCCCGGTTTGAAGGCTACCGTAATTTCGGCTTTACCATCGGTCGTAACCGTACCTTCCAGACTTTCACCTGTAATTGCAGTGGGGGTACCGCTTGCGGATTCAGCTGTAGATTCAAATGCGCCTAAACTGAGCGTGTAACCGCTATTTGCTTTTTCAACCTTTACTCCGCTAATCGTGAAGTCTCCCAAATTCATATTACCGCCTCCTGATAAATTGCCAAAGCCGTTCAGAGTGATATCTACCGTAGTTTCGGATGCACGTTTAACGATTGCTTTACAATCTTCGGTAGAGCCGTACGAAGTTCCCCGAACGCTGATGGCGAGGTTTGTGTCATACTGATAAGTGGAGGCTACATAATAAGCGATCGGAGTTTCTCCTTGAATGAAATTGATATCTATACCACCCATCGGTACAGGAACATTGGCTTTCAGAGTTAATACTTTAGCATCGCTGACACTACCTTCCAATGTGTATTCGTAGTTGCCGGGAGTGTTTCCACCCATAGCCAGAGCAACTTCACCTTCGCCTTTGAAAGATTTAGAAGAAACTTTCAGATTGTTCAGAGTAAAATCTCCGGACCCGGATTTATATACGAGATTAATAGTACCATCTGTATTTGCAGTAATTGTTGCGCTGGCATCGCTGCCCATCAGATAGTCAGAGAACATTCTGCTTTCACCGATAGAGTAACCCTTATAAGTTCCGGCAATTGCTTTCGCTTGCTCAGTATTGTCGGTATTGTCGTCGTCGTCGCTACAAGAAACAAAAGTGAATGAGAATGATAGTGCCATGAGAGCAACCATCCATAAGTTTAATCTTTTCATACTGAATTTTGATAGATAATGATTAATTAAATTTCCGTTTGCAAAGTTACGGGGATATATAAGTGACGGCAATACCTAAAAGAAATGAAAAGAAATGAACCGTTTAATCATATATAGGTATTGGATGGCGGGGCATAAGTCTTTATCTTTGCAATTCTATATTAATTAAATATTAAAAACACAAAATTGAGAAGAAAATGAAAGGTGGCTACAGTAGAAAAAGTGTATTGACAGGACTTGCTTCTTTCCTGATTGTTTTGTTTACTATGCCTTTGGGGCATGCATTAATGATTTGCATGGAACATGCGCTTTCGTCTGTGGCGCTTCATTATGCAGCTTTCTCGATGGGAGCTGTGGGATTAGTGATGGTGATCGTCGGAGTATTTGCCAAAGGAGATACCCGGCAGACGTTGTGGGGGCTTTTTGGGGGACTGCTCTTCTGGACCGGATGGGTGGAGTTTATATATGTTTACTATGCGCATCGTTATGAGGTGCAGCCGTTGCTGAATGCTGCCGGAGAAGTGGTTACGAAACCGGAGTATCTGATCATGCCTTCCTCATTCGGCTTTTGGGTAATGTTCATGTTGATTTATCTTTTCAGCATCAAGAGCGGATGCGATTTCTTTACCTATCTTCAAAAAGTCTTTTTCCGTAAAAGTACTGCCACTATTGTAGTAAAGCCAATGACGCGGCATACGTCTATCGTAACTTTCATGGAACTGAATCTTATCATGTGGACCAGTTATCTGGTTTTATTGTTTTGCTATGATGAAAATTTCATTGGCGAACATAGCCCTGTTACTGCCGTTGTTGCGTTCGGTTGTCTGGTCGGTGCATTCTTTATGTTCAGGCGTTTGTTGAAAATCAGTCAATGGGGATACGCTATCCGTTTTTCTATTGCCACTGTCGTTGTGTTCTGGACATTTGTGGAAGTGCTTGGACGCTGGAATCTTTTTCATGAAATATGGGTAGAGCCGATGGCGTACAAGACTGAGATGATCACCATACTTCTTGCCTTCTTCGCTCTGTTGGCTTTCCTGTTTTATCAGTCTGCCAAAAAGAAGAATCGTTCTGTTTCCTGACCCTATTGTTTTTATCGTTCCTATCCGCTTTTGTATTCCTACTCTTATTTTACTTTCGCAAAAACCTTCCGCATTGCACTCTTGTTGTAGGGGGCGTGCGGGATGCGTAACTAAAAATAATAAAGTTATGGAAACGAAAGAGATTACAAAAGAGAAAGAAATGATGCACCTTGCTGATTGTATGGCTTCCATTATTAGCCAATTGAAAGAAGAAAAGAAATATTCGGCTGTACATACCTATAATAGTACACTGAATTCTTTCAAGGCTTTTTCTGATGGTGATGAGGCTAAGATGTCAATAGATGAGGTGTTCACAGCCGCACGGCTGAAGGATTATGAGGTGTGGCTGCGTCAGAAGAATGGTAAGTGGAATACTATTTCTACGTATATGCGCACGCTTCGGGCAGTGTATAATAGGGTTTGTCCTCCGGGAAGTGCTGAGTATCGCCCGAAACTGTTTGATGGTGTGTACACGCGGGTGGTTTCGCAGACCAAACGGTCGCTCACAGAAGACCAGATGCGGATGCTGCTCACTACGGACCTTGCGTCATTGCCACAAGACGTGCAGCGTGCGTTGGCTTATTTCCGGTTGATGTTCTTTTTTAGGGGGATGCCGTTTATCGATCTTGCTTATTTGCGTCAGCAGGATATACAGGGTAACTCCATTGTATATTGCCGTCACAAAACAGGACAGCAGATGACAGTACGGGTTCCTAAAGAGGCGCAGAGTTTGTTGAAGGAATATCGTAGCAAGCATCCGGACTCTGTCTATCTGTTTCCCATTTTGGATGAGACGGTGAAAGATGATGCTGAATTGTACGCCTGTTATCTGCGTGCTCTGCGCCATTTTAACAAGGGATTGGAGAAGATGACGGCATTGTTGTTACCGGATGTGAAGGTCAGTTCGTATACCGCCCGGCATACATGGGCTACATTGGCATTCTATCAAGGGCTACTGATAGGGGTTATCAGTAAGGCATTGGGACATTCTTCTATCAAGGTGACGGAAACTTACCTTAAACCTTTTGAAAACGAAAAAGTGGATAATGCCAATGATGACCTGATTGTATCTATTGTAAGGTTTAAGGAGAGGAAAGATTATAAATATCTAGCTGTGCAAAAGAGATTTATAGGTATACCGTTACTTACCAAGTAACAGAAAGGTTACCGGAAATTACTTACCAAGTAACAGGTTATTTCGGGTGACAAAGGTGGAAATAATCCTTCATATATCAAAATAAATGCTTTAATTTATCTTTAAACCTGTAAATATTTAACTGTTTCGCAGCACATATACACGTAAAACGACATATTGTTTCGGCTTTCATTTGAAACAACACATAATGCCTTTATCCATCTTTGAACTTTCAAAAACGGACCGCTATTCTATTTACTTAATCTTTGTAGAAAGTACCTTTTTCGTTTAAGAATTTTGTAAGAAAACACTTTTTCTTTCTGTTGCGGACTGCTTTTAGCTGTTACTTGGTAAGTAACGGTTGAACAAAGCAAACCATATGTTATCTATACGCACACAAACAGCTATTGCCGTGCTGCAAGATCTTTCATTCGATACTGTTTTGCAAACGGCTAATTTCCTCCTTTCTGAAGGAGAATGGAAAGATCTGTTCGACAAACTGGAAGCAGGGCGGCTCATCCGTCGTTTGCCGAATAAGGAGCCAGGAATACTCTCTTCGTATGAGTTAAGCCGCCCCTTGTCGGATATATCTTTACTGGACGTACTTGAAGCTACGAATGAACCTATCCGTTGCAATATGCCTACCCCTGAAGAATTTTATATATACCATAGGCAGATAGCCAACAAAATCGGTGTTTTCAATCAAGTGGCACGTACATTTCTGGCAGATATTAAAATAGCCGACTGGTAAACCTTCAAAATACCTCCATCATCATGAACATACCTGAATGTATCAGTTTTATAAACCGGAGAACTCTCTGCTGCGGATTGCTATTGACCCTTCTTTCTTACGGCTATGCCCAACAGAGAACAGGTGAAGAAGTATCTGGTAAGCCGATGATGCTTTACTTCCATTTTGACAGGGTGCTGGTGGACAGCAGCTACATGGATAACAGTAGAACGTTCCGGCATATGGACCAACTGTTCACCATTCTGTCCATCATGCCGCACACAATAGAAACAGATACTCTTACCTTCCTCCAGTCGGGAAAAACAATGTATCCGCAAAGAAATCCGGTAGCGGCTTCTTGCCGCCGACGTCCCTTGCTGGCACTGAAAACCAATCTTTTGTTTGACGCTGCACTGATGCCGAATGTGGAAATAGAAGTGCCTGTCGGCAAGCGTTGGTCGGTAAATGGAGAATATGCGTTCCCTTGGTGGCAGTTCGACAGGGGCAAGTACTGTATGCAGGTGTTGATGGGCGGTCTGGAAGGACGCTATTGGCTGGGAAGCCGCAAGAGTCGTGAAGACCGTGAAGTGCTGACCGGACATTTCCTGGGACTCTATGCCGGAGGTGGAAAATACGACCTGCAATGGGGCGAAAAAGGCTATCAAGGTGAATTCTTTATCGCTGCCGGCGTCAGCTACGGATGGGCTACACGTATTGCCCGCCATCTGCATCTTGAATTTAATATAGGCATAGGCTTGCTGCGTACGGACTACCGCCACTATCATGCACGCGACAATTACCAAACCTTGCTCTGGCAGGAAAACGGGAAATATACCTGGTTCGGTCCCACAAAAGCGAAAATCTCGCTCGTCTGGCTACTGAATCGTAGAGTGAAGAAAGGAGGCTCAAGATGAACGGTAAGCGATTATTGACGAACGACATACGTGCTGAATTACCATTCACCTGCATACATCTATGGATACTCCTTTGTCTGTTACTCTTCCTGGCAGGGTGCGAACGCAGGGAACTTACTTATTATGATGCGGCGGAAATCACTCTGACTGCCGATTGGAGCCAATCCGGGATGGACAACAAGGACGAGGCGGCGCGAGGCGCCACTGCCATATTCTACCCGACCAATGGCGGTGAGCCTAAAATCTTCCTGATGGGTGATTACTCGCGGGAAGCCATAAGACTGCCGGAAGGAGTTTACAATGTCATTCTTTTCAACCGTTCCTTTACAGATTTCAGCAATATCGCTTTCCGGGGAAACGACGGATACGAAACATTGGAGGCTTATAACAAGAAAATAGAAACACGGACAGACGGAGAAACGGATACCCGCACCATTACCGGTTCTCCTGAAAAGCTAGCTTCCGCCACAATGGAAGGTTTCACGGTAACAGAGGATATGCTGGGCAACTATTCCCAGACTACCTCCGGTAAGTCGGCATATTCCGTTGAGTCAGGAGATGATCGTTGCACGCTGCACCTTGTCCCGGAAAAACGGACGAGCGAAGTAATAGCTGTGATACGTGTAGAAGGATTAAACAACGTCCGTTCCGCTATCTGTCGTCTGGATGGTATCTCAGAATCTATCTTCCTTGCCACAGGCAAAGCATCGGGACAGAGTGTGGCACAAGAGTTTCCGCTCTCCCATCCGGTGTTCGACGAGGGTTCACCTTTCAACGGAACATTGACAGGGACGTTCAATGTATTCGGCATCGACTTCACCCAAAGCCACCGGTTGCATCTGGAAGCACAGTTGGTAGATGGAAAAACCGTTTTCGAGGGAGATTATGACAACGTGAGAGTGACCGAGAAGGACAACGGCGAAGGCGTTATCACCATTTATGTGGAAGCTACGACAGACAAAATTCCCGATGTAAAGCCCGAAGGCGGTTCCAACTCGGGATTTGATGTAGATGTAGACGGTTGGGGGGATGAAGTGGATACGGACATACCGATAGAGTGACTAACAAGAGATTAATTCAATATAATGAGTAATTTAAAATTTTGGAAAATGAAAACGATTAATGTAATGATGGCATCACTTGCCGCTCTGCTGGTAGCAGCCTGCTCGCAGAATGAAGTGACGGAAGTCAGTCCGGACGCTCATCCGCAGATGAAGTTCGGAGTGTACACAGGAACACCGACCCGTGGAGTAGACACGGACAATAACAGTATCAAGGATGACCCTACCGATGGCAATAAGTACGGTGGCTTCGGCATTATGGGGTATTTTACGGGCAGCAAGGGCTGGAATGACGCAAAAGCATCGACCGCCCCCGGATTTATGCACAACCAGATGGTGAAATGGGATGAAACGCTGAACAGCAATACAGGCGGATGGACGTACAGCCCCGTCAAGTACTGGCCCAACAACAAGAACGACAAGATTTCCTTTTTCGCCTACGCACCCTATGAAAACAAGTGGGAGTCGGGAGAAAAAACGGGCGTGACCGTCTGTGACGCCACCACACAAGGCATTCCCTATGTCAAATTCAAAATAAAGGAAGGCGAAGACCTTCCCAAAATGGTGGACCTCGTAGTCGCTAACGCACTTGACAAGACTTACGAAAACAGCAAGAGCGGAGTCACCTTCAATTTCGAGCATACGCTCTCGCGCATTTCGTTCCAGGCACAACTGGGCGATGGCGTATACACCTCCCTGAATGGCACGGACGGTTTTGTCTATATCACCGAAATGTGGATTGTGGGAAGCGACCACGGTACATCGGGCTCCGATGGCTATATGTCGCTAATCAACGCTTCGGCGGAGAGCAATACCAACTCCAAATTCTACACCACCGCCACGTGGAAGGAACTACACTGGAATTACGGGACAACCGGAGCTACTCCCGAAGCAGTCATTCCTACGAAGGATTTCAGCCTGAAGAAGATACTGAACATAGACGGCGGCATTACGGAATCGAACCCGACCGCAGGCCACAGTAGTGGTACAGTTACAGGCGTGAAAATAACCGCAGACTCGCAAGGCAACGGTAATGCCGTCTCCCTGTTCCCCGACAAGCAATATCTCTACCTGATTCCCGTAGGCGATAATGAAGCCGACGCGACTAAAAGCGGCTGCGCCGCGGGAGATATATGGTTCGGGTTCCATTACGACATTGTTACCCCGGACAAGACGACTACCGCACCTAACTTGAAGTACATTGCCAGCCATGCTGAATCCGTAGTGAAAATTCCAGCAGGCCATTTGAAACGCAAAAAGACCTACCAGTACACGCTCGTCATCAACCTGCACGAAATCACGATTGCGGATGCCAAGGTAGATGAGTGGGGAAATGAAGTGACTGAGTCTCCGGTAGAGTAAACCAATGTCGGTTCAGGCTTCTTATCAGCCCATGAGTATACTGACAGAAAGAAAAGGCCGGGCGGGGTTGAATGTCCCTTCCCGGACACAGAAAGAAAAGAGACTGAATGAAGAAATCTGGAAAAAGGAAAGAATGATGAATATGAACGAATCTACAGCAGGGATTTTTCGCAGACAGAGGCAACTTGTTGTAGCGGTGCTCACCGCTACACTTCTCGCTACTCCGCTTTTTACCGCCTGTGATACAGGGGGCGAACCGCAGGAGTCCCCACAAGGAGGCGGTCTTCCGCTGAGTTTCCTGACCACCGTAGAAGAACTACGGACACGTGCCGAACTGAACACTGCCAACCTCACCACGATAGGGGTTTTCGCCTACCTGACGGACGGTGATTTCGATCAAAGTACCGCTACACCGGGATTCATGTTCAATCAAAAGGTGGAACGGGCGGGCAATGGAAGCCCGTGGACGTACTCTCCCGTAAAATACTGGTCGAACAATACGACGGACAGGCTGAGTTTCTTTGCCTATGCCCCTTATGTTGACGAGATGGCAACGGGTGGTAGCAATCCGTCCTTCCAAGAGAAGATTACGGCTAAGGGTTTTCCTGCACTTACCTACACCGTACCGTCGGCAGAAGCCAATCAAGTTGATTTGCTTGCCTCCGTGCCATTGATGAACCAGACTTATCAGGGAACAAGCGGCAGCATAGGACTCACGATGAAACATACCCTGAGCAAAGTAAGATTCAGCGTGAAAAGTGAGGTGGGGATTAAAGTGACCGCTTTATCGGTCAATAATGCTCCGGCGGCAGCCACACTTACGTTTAATGACGATAGCTCCGGTTGGGGAGGTTATTCCGGTACACAAACTTTTACGGCAACCCTTGCCGGTGGCGGCACGTATGTGACAGCCAATGCCGCGGATTTCCAAACACTGGCTACCTTCTTTCTGCTGCCCAATAAGGCATCCGCCACGTTTTCCATTACTTATGTGCAGGATGGAGAACCAAAGTTGGAATTTAAGAAAAGTAATATAGCCTTACCCACCTCTTCCGCATGGATACAAGGAGCGGGGGTGAATTATCAGCTCGATGTGAAGAAAGACGGGTCGGTGATTGCCACTGTAGGCCAGGATTGGACTTCCGGGTCGGGAGGCGGTATGTCGGGGAAAGAAAAGGGTATTGCTTCCGCTACCGACTGGGTAACCTTTGCCAAGCTATGGAATGCGAACGGACTTCCTACTTTGTCTGACGGGGTAACTCCTGATTATTCGTTGTATGAAGACTATGGCTGGTATGAGACGGAAGGAGAGAACCGGGTTTTTACCATCAAACTGACTTCTTCGTTTGTGCTGACGGGAGTCACTACAGGCGAACTCTATCAACCGGTAGGTACGGATAGTCATCCGCTTACACTTCCTATTGACGGGCAAGGATGGGAAATCAGCATCGACTTACAGAACAATTCTCAACTTATCGCAGGTAAATATTCGGGCGTGGTGGGGTATACGCAGTCCGGCATCAGTAACCTGCGGGTGGTGACCATTCCCGGCAACAGTTCTACTGCAGGTTACAGCATCGAGTCTTCGGGAGCCACGTATGCGGGCGTACTGGCAGGTAGGGTCGATGGGGATATGCTGAACTGTTCGGTGGAACTGGTCAAAACAACGGTGATCAACACAAATACCTCAGCTACAAACGCCATGTATATAGGTGGATTGGTAGGCTATTGTAACGGCAATATCCTGAATTCCGCTGTTTATGAGGGTTCGTCCGCTGCTTCTGCCTCCGTGATTAGTTTCAGCAAAGCTTCAGAGGGAAGCGGCATCGGTGGACTGGCAGGTGGTGTGGCATCCGGCAAGACGGTAGGCAATTGCTATGTACAGCTTTCCAAGTTGAGCAATCAGGGCGGAGATACACCTGCTGCCGGTTGGCTGGCGGGCAGTAAGTCGGGAGCCAATTTCAGCACTTGTCATTACATGACGGGGAATACCGCTACTGGCTGCACGCCTGATGATCCGGCAGCAGGGATCGTCGGTTTTACAGACCTCACCGGATTATGCGCCTCTCTGAACACGGAGGTGGACAAACATATGGAATGGGCACGCTGGAAAGAAGTTACCGCTACAGGTTCTGTAGAGACAGTGGAGTTGGATTTATATAGATAGAATTTTGATACTAACATTCATGAATATGTGGAACATGAAGAAATATCGGATAGTTGTAGGAGTATGGATGCTTTTGTTGTCGTCAGCTTCGTGTATGGACGATACAGGACGATACGGGCAAGACAACCGGAACTACCGGATAACCGCCTCCATTGAGGATGCAAATGTGGCGTCTCGTGTGGCAGACAAAAATAACCGGACTTCATTCACGAAAAATGACGAGATTTTTATCGGGTGGAGCGGAAGCGCCTCTTATAAGTACCTCTGTTCGGGAACGGACAACGTATTTGTTCCGAACGCTTCGGATGCCAACCGGGAATTATGGACGGGACTACTGAATGCCTCCTCAACGAAGGAAGTATATGCTTGGTATGGAACTATGAGCAGCACCTTGCCCACAGTGGGGACCAATATTTCCATTCCGCCGGACCAGACCTCGGATAGCAAGATGTTGTCCGCCATTTGTATGGCGGCACATCAGTCGGCGTCTTCCACAACCAATACGCTGGATTTTACATTTCACCATCTTACGGCACGACTTTTTATCTCCGTGGATGTGGTGGATGATATAGTGATGCAGGAAGACGTTATGGGAGCAACGGCACGGCTCAACCGTATCTATACAGCGGGGAATGTAGCTACGGATACCTCCTCCAAAGAGTATCTGCTGAACGTTCCGACCGACAAGGCAGGCACGGGTAGTATTCGTATGAATCGGTCGTGGTCGGACCAGGAAGCGTTTCATTTGGATTTCGAATGTCTGCTGCCACCCCAGATACTGGGCGAGGAACAGAACGTCACAATCATTCTGGCCAACGGTAAGGAGTACGATTGCCACGTAAGTGCCGACCTCACACTGGCAGCAGGGCAGAAGACCATTCTGACCGCAGAATTAAAAGCAAGCGAGAGTTCGACTTTCCAACCGAAACTGACAACGATTCCCAACGCAACAAGTGCTTTTTCCGGTAATCGACTGTTCTGTGCCATAAAAGACAATTCTACCGATGAGTTTAGCTATCATATATATGACCTGCAACCGGACGGTTCGTGGGGAGAAGGAGTACTCGTGTATGAGGATGAGGCTGGAACCACACCGTTTCCGACAAATCAGTACAAAAGCATCCTGAAAAAGAGTCCCGCAATCGATATTTCCGGTGATTATGTCGTGGTTAGCGCTGATACCGGAAATAACAATAATTCTACTTTCTTCATCAAAAAGAGCAAGACTACCGGAAAATGGTATTGTGCGAACGGGCAGATTCAAGGGCATGGATATAGTGTCTGTATCAGCAATGATTTTTTGGTTAGCGGAAATCATGTAAACAGTGGAAGTGCTTATAATCACGCTTATATATATCCTATTGATGAAGACGGTAATTTGGGTGCTGTTCAAGATTCACCGGCAGGAATAGGTGCCTATAAATGCTCCATTTATGGAAACATACTCGCCACCAATACCGGTGTGTATGAATACGATGAGAGTGATGGGGGATGGAAAAAGTTATTTAATACTGCCTATGGAAAAACCCAACGTGTAGCCACTGATGGGAAAAGAGTGATAGCACAGGATGGAAGTTCGATATCCGATGTGCGTATTTATAATGTGGAAACACATTTGGAGGAAGCATGGGACGGTGCAAAAGCAAGAGCAGCGCAAAGCAGGCCGATAGGTATTTACGGGAATTATGCCTTGGCAGGCACAACCACTGCAATAAACATTTGCTACAGAGATCCTGGCACAGGAAAGTGGAGTATCATTAATCCGGATGGGGGATTTCTGGAAATGATGAAACATTGGGACCCAAGTATTACACTGACAGAAATTAGCGGAGAAAATCTTGTTATAAAAGGTACACGTGCCATGATTGTTAGTAGTGGCTCATCCTTCTTTATCGAAAACATAGATAAGATGGTAGAAGATTATCTGGCGAATCCATATTAGAGGGAGCAAAATGACACTTCGACCGATATGCCGGAAGTCTCTTTTCAAACGATTACAATAAATATAACCTGGACGGAGAGAGCCGCTGAATGCCCCTCTTTCCGTCTATTAAAAACAAGAATATGGCAAAGAATTTACTCAAAGTATGGATGGCGGACAACACCGTCACCACTGATGACAAAACGGACAAAATTTTCGTCCTCGAATCTACCCGTAGCGTTGACCAACAGTTCGTGCTGGACCGGATGGCTGCCAAAAATCCCGGTCTGCACCGCGAAACGATGTCGGCAAGTATCAACCTTTATCACGAAGTTATCTCCGAACTGGTGATGAATGGATATAGTGTCAATACGGATCTTTTTCGTGCCGTTCCGCAGCTCAAAGGGCTTGCCGAAGGCAATGCATGGAATCCGGAAAAGAACTCTATATATGTGTCGCTGACGCAGGGAAAAAAGTTGCGGGAGGAGATTAAAGACACTACCGTACAGATTTTGGGCGACCGACAGGCTACTATGTACATCAACGGCACATTGGATGCCGCCACGCGGGCTACCAACCTTTCGGCTACTGCCGGACGTAACTTTACAGTTCTGGGGAAGAACATAAAGGTAGCAGGCACCGACGCCTCGGTAGGCATCACCCTCACTGCCTCCGAAGGAGGAAGCGTCACAAAGCTCGACGCTGATATGCTGGTAGTAAACGATCCGTCACGACTTATCATCTTGCTGCCTTCCGGCTTGAAAGACGGAGAATACACGCTCACCGTTACCACACAATTTGTTGCCGGAAAAACGTTATTGAAGTCTCCTCGCCAAGCCTCGCAAATTATTTATATTGGTGAAGCCCCTGCCGGAGGTGGTTCGGGTTCGGGCGGTGGAGACGAGGAAGCACCCGACCCTACAGTATAAGCGTTGGTAGCTTCCGGTAGCAATAGCCTCCCTATATCCTCCCTGTCCTTTAGTAATATACCGGATTTTTGATGTGTCTGCCTTGATAGATTATCAAGGCAGGCATGACAGGGTGACAAGGCGGTCTTGACAGAGTTATCAAGGCAGGCTTGACAGAGCTATCAAGGCAGACACGACAGAGTTATCAGTTTTTTAATCCGCTTGAATGGAAAATTCTTCCATCCGTTCCAATTCCCAACCACGAAACTACATCACAATGCAAGGTAACTCGGTGCCCTCTACTAATCGGTGCACCTTCGTTGCAGCGGCATATTTTTTAATCTGCTCTACCGCTTCTTGCCATTGTGCTTTGGCTTTGTTGTCGGCAATGTTAAGAAAAAGACCTGAACTAAATTCTTCGGTGAATGTTCTTTATGATATAAATGTATAATAGTTATATAATATGGAACCTCATCATCACGAACATAATCACCGGATAACGTCGCTTAATAAAGCTTTTATTATAGGTATCGCTCTGAACATCTCTTTCGTTATAGTCGAGTTCGGAGTCGGTTTTTATTACGATTCTCTGGGCTTGCTTTCTGATGCCGGTCATAATCTGGGCGATGTGGCAAGTCTGATACTTGCTATGCTGGCTTTCCGGTTGGAGAAAGTTCATCCGAACAGTCGTTATACGTACGGATATAAGAAAAGCACCATACTTGTTTCTTTGTTGAATGCGGTCATATTATTGGTTGCCGTAGGGATAATTATCGCTGAAAGCATAGATAAGCTGTTTCATCCGGTATCTGTTGACGGTTCCGCCATTGCTTGGACTGCCGGAGTAGGAGTGGTGATCAACGCACTTACTGCCTGGCTTTTTATGAAGGATAAGGATAAAGACCTGAATGTAAAAGGAGCCTACCTGCACATGGCAGCTGACGCACTGGTCTCTGTCGGAGTAGTTGTTTCCGGTATTATTATCATGTATACGGGATGGAGCATCATCGATCCGATTATCGGATTGGGCATCGCTGTGATTATTATTGTTTCTACCTGGGGATTACTTCACGACAGTCTTCGATTATCGCTGGATGGGGTTCCGGTGGGAATCGATACTCAGCAGATTCAGCAACTGATAGTGGAACAGCCGGGGGTAGAAAGCTGTCATCATCTGCATATTTGGGCCATCAGTACCACGGAAACGGCTTTGACTGCACACGTTGTCATCGATAATATGGAAAAAATGGAAGAAATAAAACACTTGATCAAGAGCCGATTAGATGAAGCAGGCATTCATCATGCTACCTTAGAATTTGAATGTATAGGCGTTTCGTGTGAAACAGAAAATAACTGTTGTTAGGTATTTGTAGCATATAATATAGTTATATGTTGTGATTGTCCAGGCTGTAAAGAGTATCTATTTTTGCAGTCTAGATTATTCTATATAACAAATACTACAATGAGGTCATTTATTTTTTCTTTGATTATAATTATTTTTTCAGCTATTTATTCTCAAACAATCTGTGCCCAACAAAGAGATATTGTATTAACTGGTACCGTTACTGACCATCAGGGAGAGCCCTTGCCAGGTGTTACCATTCGCGTTCGGAATACCCAGTTTGGTACAGTAACGGATGCAGATGGACGATATTTGTTACGTGGCCGATGGGAAGAAGGAGATATAGTTATTTTTTCTTTTATCGGAATGAAGAATGTCCGTGTGAAGTATGTCGGACAAAAGGTACAGGATGCTGCTATGCAGCAGGATACCCAATCATTAGAAGAGGTGGTAGTAGTTGCCCGTCCTAATATCAATGAAATGGATATTCGTGCAAAATCCGGAGTTGTGCAGCGGGTAGACATGGAACGATTGAACAGTAAACCAATGATTGATATGTCCTTGGCTTTACAAGGAACGGTGCCCGGTTTGATTGTGACCAATACAGGGGATCTTGGTTCAAAACCTAAAATACGTATCCGGGGAAACTCTTCTTTCCGTGAAGGAGATACTGCCAATGAACCATTGTACGTAATGGATGGTAAGGTTATATCGTCAGATGCATTTATGACACTTAATCCGTCAGACCTTAAAGAGATAAAAGTTCTGAAAGATGCTGTAGCTTGTGCCTTATACGGTATAAAGGCTGCCAATGGAGTGATTGAAATCACTTCTTTGCGTGGAAATCCCGATGGAAGGCTGACAACCAATTACAGTTTCAATATGGGTATCACTACTCGGGGACGACGAGGAGTGGAAATGATGGATACCGATGAAAAACTGGAACTGGAACGGCGTTTACAGAATGCCTCTACTCCCGGCTATCGGTATAGTGAAGATTATTACCGGAAATATTTCCCGAACAGTCCGGATTTGAATAGTATGATTGCCGAGGGACAGGGAGTGCTTGATTCCTTGAGGAATATTCATACCGATTGGTTTGATGAATTAATACATCGCAGTATTTATCAGCGACATAACCTCAGTGTCAGGGGAGGGACGGAGAACACCTCTTATTATATATCTGCCAATTATGCCCAACAAGGAGGACGGGTACCGGGGAATGATACGCATCGTTTCACTGCTCGTATGAGTCTTGATCAGAAATTGGGACGATGGGGATATCTCTCTCTGAGTACTGATGCAGGATATTCGGAGACAGATACACCGAACGGGAGTTCTTATTCGCCTACCGATCTTGTATATCAACTCAATCCTTACGAAACGACAACTGGAAAATTAGTATCTTATTCAAATGCATCGTCTGATTATACTTATAATGATCTGGTCAGACAGTATAATAGTAAATCGACAGATAAACGCGGTGGAGTAAGTGGAAGTTTAAACTTAGAGCCAGTGAAGGGATTGAATATCGATGCGGTGGCAGGTATTGATGTGTTGTTGAACGAAATGCTTACCTTGGTACCTTCTACCGCTTTATCAGAACGTGTTGGAGGAGTACGGGAAGAGGAACGGGGAAAGTTGACGAAGGGAAAGAATGTAACAACAAATGTATCTTCAAATGTCCGTATTACCTATAATAAGGAAATTGCGGGCAAGCATGATCTGACCTTTGGTGGTAATATGGACTATTATATGGCTGATGTTGATAATGTTTCTATTACCGGTTATGGAGTCGGTACCCAAATGTCTCCGGCACTTATCAATCAATCTATCACTGGAAACCGGAAACCATCAGTGGGTTCGCATAAAGAAAAGACTGCTCAATTGGGGGTAGGTCTGGTGGCGGGGTATAGCTTTGCGACCACTTATGACTTTTTTGCCACTTACAAAGCCGATGCTTCTTCTGTTCTTCCCAAAGATAAACGTTGGAATGCCGCATGGGCAGTCGGACTGGGATGGACGGTCAGTCAGTATCCTTTTCTCAAAGACAATAAATTCATTACACGCCTGAATCTGAAAGCTTCCTACGGGCAAATGGCAAACCTGGCGGGTGTATCAGCTTCTTCAACGATAGGTACTTTTTCTTATTCTACCAGTTATTACGGCAATGCCCGCCTTTTACAATTGGCCGAACTTTATAATACCGACCTGAAGCCGGAACAGACTATTACTACAGATTTTAGTCTTTCCGTTGAATTTTTTAAGCGTCTGACACTGGATGCTAATATCTATAGGCGTGAAACGACGGATGCGTTGCTCGATGTTCCTGTCCCTCTATCCAATGGGTTCAGTACAATGAAGCGTAATATTGGAATACTCCGTAATGAAGGTTTCGAATTAAGTGCCTTGGTGAAGTTATTCGATACTACGGACTGGCGTATGTCTTTACGCGGTTCGTTGGCTTACAATCGTAATAAAGTGGTCGATTTATATCATGCAGATCGTTTATATGCAAGTGAAGAGGCTATTGTCCCCGACTATGAGGTGGGGAAATCTTATGATATGATTTACGGACTAAAATCGTTGGGTATTAATCCGATAACTGGGCTTCCTGTATTTCTGGGAGCAGATGGCAGCGAAGTTCCCGCTACCGAGAATCCGAAAAAAGAGAATATAGTAGCATTGGGGCATTCTACACCACCATATAGCGGTACACTGAACCTGAGCTTTTCTTACCGTGAGTTTGATTTGGATATGGATTTCTATTATGTGTTCGGAGGGTATCAGAAATATAATTATTCGTATGTTCGCGATGACGATAATGCCAATAAAAATGCAATTAAAGGACAGTTGCAGAATATGTGGTTTCAAAAAGGGGATGAAGGGAAAATTTATTATTCTCCTTTCTTTAGCTCATCTGCTCTTGCTTCATTGACTGATTATGCCAATACGGAAACGGTTGGTAAAAGCGATTACCTGAAGCTATCGATGGTGTCATTACGTTACCGTGTTCCGCACGCATTTCTGGAGAAGAATTGTAAATTTATCAAGTATGCTAATATCGCTTTTCAAGCTTCTAACTTATTTATGATTACTCCTTATAAAGAATCCGATCCGGAAACCGGTTCATTGGCGGGAACAATGCAGCCTGTGTTAACTATTAATTTAAGTTTGACTTTCTAACAGATGGAAATATGACTATAATAAAAAGAAATAGAATGCAAGGTCGGATGAAGACCGTTATTTGTTATTTTTTGTCGGTATTTTGCTGTACGGCTTGTTCGCTTGATATTCCCTACGAAAATCAATTTTCCGATCCGGATGCCATTACTACACCGCATACTGCCCGTGAATTGCTGGCAACTGCTTATAATTCCCTGCCAAATCCGGATTTTGAGTTGGCTGTATTGGGCGATGATTTTGTTCCGACCTATTTGATTAACAGAAATGCTAATCTGAATAATCTTTATAAGTGGCAGCCACAACCGATCGAAGATTTGTCCCTGTCTTTGTGGAAAGATTATTATGCGACGATAGCTATTGTCAATGCCGTATTAGAGCGGGTAGATGGCATATCAGTGACTACAGAAAGAGAAAAGCTGCAATTACAATGTATCATTAGCGAAGGGAAGATACTGAAAGCATATTGTTACTTTAATTTATTGCGGTTGTTTGCTCCGGACTATGGAGATGGTGCGGAGAAAGACGGAATAATATTGAAAGACCAGTTTAAACTGGGATTCCTGAAACGTTCGAGTATTGAAGAGTGCGTGAAGGCTATCCGTACTATGCTGACCGAAGCTACGGAAGTGGATAATAATCCTGCGGAAATTTACTGGTTTTCTCAGATAAGTGGTTATTATTTATGGGCTATGCTGGAATTATATTCCCGAAACTACGATCAGGCGATCATTTATGCCGGAAAGGTGATGGAGGCGAAAGGAGGATATGATGTGCTTGGAGAATCAGTCTATAGTAAGTTTTGGGGAAATGAGGCATGTGCAGAGAGAATTTTTTCTTTGTTCACTACCAATTCATATTATAAGGATATCAATTATGATCGTAACAAAGGCGATCACTTGACTTTGAATTCAGCTTTGTTGAATCTTTATTCCGAAGGGGATATTCGTTATGAAAGGACTGTGTATCCGTTGGAGATGGCAGGAGAAACGGGTGGGGTGGTTATAGCAAACTGCCTGGGAAAATATAACAAAATGAATTGGGAAAAGAAAGAAATACAATATATCCATAAATTTAGGGTAGCCGGAGCTTGCTTTATCTTGGCGGAGGCGTATTGTAAGGATGGAAAGGAACATGATGCACAGGCGATAGAAGTGATGAATAATTATCTTGCACAGCGGCGGGCTACTTTAGTGGATACACAGCTTACTGGTGACCAGTTGTTGAAAGCTATTCTGCAAGAGAAATGGAAAGAATTTGCAGGCGAAGGAGAACGCTATTTTGATTTGAAGCGCTATCGGAAAAGTATCCTTACCGGATGGAACAGTAATATGAAAGATAAACGAGTGGAAAAGGATGATTACCGTTGGACTTTTCCAATACCGAAAGCGGAATATTTGTATAATGAAAATGTATCACAGAATGAGGGGTGGACTAAAATTGAAAACAACTAATAGTATAACAATAAATTTAAATGAGAAGAAAATGAAGAAAGTTTTTATTTATGCTATGGGAGGAATTATTCTTCCTTTCCTGGCTTCGTGCGGGGACGATAAAAATGAGACTAAATATGAAGGTGTGAACAAAATTTATCTGTCGGCGCAGGATCCGGTGATAGAAGAGATGGAAGATACACCACTGACCGTTAGTGTGGATTTGACTTCGGCTTGTGAGCAGGATATGTCTTTTAACTTCAAAATCCTGAATGATGAAGATGGCATCTTGAAGTTGGAAAATAATCCTGTAGTTATTCCGGCGGGAAGCAAATCTGCTACTTTCCAAGTGGTATCCAATCAGAAAGAATTGCTTGTAGAAGATACCTACTTTGATATTGGTATATCCGAACTACCTTCGTGGAATATGGAATTGAGTGCTGTGTTGAAGGTACGTGTAAAGCCGAATCCACAGATTCCCCAACTGACGGAAGCACAGAAGGCGTTGATTGAGGGTTATAAGACGAAGTATGGGATTGACTTAAACGAATGGCTGGGAGTTGTTTCTTGTCACACTACCGTACATAGTCCGGCAGACGGTTATTCGGAAGCTTTTGCTGCAGCTTTTACCAAAGAATATGATAGAAAAACGATTATCACATTGAGTGAACTGGCTACAGCAGAAATACCGGTACTAAAAATGGTGGATGATCCAATGGGATTGACGGAATATCTGGCTTGGGTACTGCGAAAAGAAACGGTCGAGAATACGGAGTTCTGGTATGGGGAATATGCCAGTCCCAGCTATGCAATGATCATGAATTTGCTGAACTGGAACAGGGAGAATCCGGGAACTCTGACAATGTCTCTGGATAACCTCAGATTAAAAGAACTGTCAGACGGGACAGCTGATGTTGAGTTTATAGGGATAAAGACTAATGTATATGGAGAGTCTGTTCCTGTTGTTCCTTTTGAATTTGTGTTTACTCCCTGGGAGTTACAGAAACAAAAGATTAAAGAAGGCAATCCTGATGCTATAGACCTGGAAGCACAGGATGGAACGGCGAATCCTGATTATTATCTCCTGCGTACTTCTGCAATAAAAGATGAATTTGGGGATGAGGCAAATTTTATAGAGCCTAAAGGAAATTTCAATTTTAATGCAGGTGGCAAGATGGTATTTCAATTTGTAATGGATCATTCTTTAGCAGGAGGATATACTCGTGTACAAGTGGAATATGCAAAGAAGTAAATTAAGGTCTATTTTAATGGCGGCTATTTTCATAGTCTCCATGTCTCCCCTTATTGTTTATGCACAGACAAGCTTCATTCCGCTTCCGGCAGGAACGCTGGAAGGTCGCTTGCCCAATGGATTGCGTTATCTGATTTTGAGGAATTCTTCTCCTGCCTCCCGGATCGAATTTCGTCTGGTGATGGAGGTGGGCTCTGTACAAGAGACCGAACAGGAGAAAGGATGTGCCCATTTTTTGGAACACGTAGCTTTTGGCGGTACGACTCATTTTCCTAAACGTTCGTTGGTGGAATACCTGGAGTCTTTGGGAATGAAGTATGGACAAGACATCAATGCCTTTACCGGTTTTGACCGTACCATTTATATGTTTGCTGTTCCAGCAGATCATCAGAAAGAAGAAGTCATTGATCGTTCGTTACTTATCATGCGTGATTGGCTGGATGGCATTTCCATGAGTTCAGAGAAAGTGGAGAATGAAAAAGGAATTATACTGGAGGAACTGCGTGGTTATGATTTGGGAGATGATTTTTATTCGTTAAAGATAGGACAGGGGATATTCGGACACCGTATACCGTTAGGTACAGTGGAAGATATCCGGAAAGTAACGCCACAGATATTGGAGGGATATTATCAGAAATGGTATGTACCTTCTTTAGCCACTTTAATAGTTGTCGGAGATATTTCTCCTCAAGACATAGAAATTAAAATTAAGGAAGGTTTTTCTTCATTGCAAAAGCGTCCGGTGAATGGTTTCCGAACCTATCCGCTGGAATATACTAAAGGTATCCATTTATCGGAAATCCGTGATTCGTTGCAGACTAAAACGAAAGTCGAACTAATGATTCCGCATCCTTGTGTGGTAGAACGTACTATGGAAGATGCAGTGATGAAACAGATGGGGAGATTGCTTGTCAGAGCAGTTTCTTCCCGTTTTCAAGGACGAAAATTGAAGACTAGTGTTTCAGATCAGTGGTATCTAAGTGACAAGAATCATTTGGTCTTAACAGTGGAAGGACAAAACAGGAGTGAGTTATTGGCGGCGATTTCTGCTACCGTAGCCGAATTGAATGAGTTGATTCGTCACGGATGGCAAGAGGAAGAATTGGAAGATATAAAAGATGATTTTTGTCATCAGATGCAGTCGGGTACTGGCAATTTATCACGTTCCTCTTCTGCATGGTGTGATGACTTTGTGGATTATGTGATATCAGGCGACCGGTATCTTACGGATACAACCCGACAGGAACAACTCAAAACCGACATAAGAAAAGTGGAAGGTAGCTCTTTACAGGCTTTGTTGAAAGAATGGCTTTCTTATTATAAAGAAACTCTGCTGGTAGGATGTAGCAGCCACACCGGATTAGGTGCTCCGTTGACGAAAGAGGAAATAGCTGATGCATGGGCACAGGGAGAACAGACAGAATGTACTGCTTACTCTTATGTCCGTCCGGATAGAAAGGAGGAAACAGAAATAGCTACACCTCCTTGTCTTGCGTCACGTCAGTTTTTTGATTCAACTTTTATTGCCCGTATTGTAGAATATCCTCACACACGGATTCGGGAAGTGGAACTAAAAAATGGAATCCGCTTGGTACTGAAGCCTACACAGGAAGCAGATACAGCTTTGCTTCTGACCTCTTTTGCTCCTTTTGGAACTTCCTCTTTGCCTGATGAAAAGTATCCTTTGCTGGAAGGTATCGGATATATGGATATGGGAGGCATTGCAAAAGTAGACGGAGAGATGCTTTCGGATTATCTTTCTCAAAAAGAAATTTCGCTCACGATGGCGATGGAGAATCACTGGCATGGTTTCATAGGTATGGCCTCTGTTGCCCATGCTCCGGAGTTTTTTAATTTGATTTTTGAAAAGATATTCGATCCGGAACTTAAATATGATGATTTTGAAGAGATTCGTCAGGAATTGCTGAAGGATTATGGCAAAGAAACTATGCTGGAAAAAATGCTGAAGCGTGCTCCGGACCGTTTGCTTTCTGCCCGTATGGATGAATTGATGGGAGCTGCCATACCCCGTTCATCCAATAAACTTTCCATTGATCAGATCAAGAGTCAGAATCTGGATTCTATCGCTGTTTTCTATAAAGAACTTTACGCACGCCCCGAAGGAACGACGTATGTTATCTGTGGCAATTTTGATACGGATACTATCATGCGGCAGTTTGTATCTGTGTTCGGGAGGATCCCTGCTTCGTTGTGTCCATCGGAGTATTCTTATCCTCATTTTGAACTTCCGGTTGAAAAACATATAGAAGGTTTTCCGAACGATAATGAGACACAGACCTTATTTGATTATCTTTTCTTCGGATATTATCAACCGGGTCTGAAGAGTACGTTAACACTGAAACTGATGCGTGATGTGATTCGTAATCGTTTGATTTCCGTGCTTAGGGAACGTGAATCATTGGTTTATTCGCCTTATATATCGTTGATGTATGAGGGAATTCCCTGGCGGACATTCTACTTTGATATCAATGCGTCTGCTGATAACCGTAATATGCCCGAAATAGATATTCTGTTGAAAGAGATATTGCATAAACTGCAGTTGCAGGAAATAGGAGAAGAGGAATTAAGAAATATCAAACGCTCTTTTCTGATAGCTAAACGCGAAGCGTTGAATGAAGAAGCTCCTGCCAACTGGCGTACTACCTTAGTCGGATTACTGAAGAATGGAGAGTCGTTGGCTGATTTCGAGCAGTACGAGCAGTGTCTTGAGAGTATTACCCCTGCTACTTTGCGTGAGGCGTTTAACAGCTATCTGAGTCTTGAAAATTATAGTCTGCTATATTTAAGTAAAAACAAACTGAAAAATGACACAAAGAATAATTAAACGGTTGCTATGCCTGGTCTGTTTGTGTGGCTGCTGTCTCGGTGTGGTATCTGCACAGGGAGATATGAACAAACGCGCTTACGTATTATTTGATAATACCGGTAAGGAGATTACTTACGGAGAGTTAGTTAAGCAACTCTCCGGTTATGACATTGTCTTTCTGGGAGAAATACATAACTGTCCGATTACGCATTGGCTGGAATTTGAGATAGCTCGTTCGATGTACGCTATTCATAAAGATAAGCTGATGCTGGGAGCGGAAATGCTGGAGAGTGACAATCAGCTGATTCTGGATGAATATATGCAACGTCAGATTTCTTATGATCACTTTGAGGCAGAAGCCCGCCTGTGGGATAATTATAATACGGATTATTATCCGGTCGTTTTCTTCGCTAAGGAACATGGCATTCCGTTTGTTGCAACTAATATCCCCCGACGTTATGCTAATAGTGTGAAAAATAAAGGAATCGAAGTACTTGATTCTTTGTCAGATGAAGCTAAAAGGTACATTGCACCTTTGCCTGTTCCTTTCGAATATAATGAGAAAGAAAGTGAAGCGGCTTTTAGCATGATGAATATGCTGGGAGGAAAGCAGAGCGGAGATAACCGGAAACTGGCTCAGGCACAAGCTGTCAAAGATGCCACGATGGGATGGTTTATTGCTCATAATATGAAAGATAAGTTTCTGCACATCAACGGAAACTATCATTCTGACTTCAAAGGTGGAATTATACCTTATTTGCTTCGTTATCGTCCCGGAACAAAAGTAGTGACAGTCACTTCTGTACGCCAAGAATCCATTCATCAACTGGATGAAGAAAATAAAGACCGTGCAGACTTTTATATTTGTGTTCCTGAAGATATGGTGAACAGTTATTAAGGCAGCTTGTCTTTTTAAGTGAAGATAATAAAAGTCTCTATAAAATAGCTTTATGGAGACTTTTTTGTACCTTTGCGCCCTTAAACTAACTAACCTTTAAAAAACATGTTTACTGACTTATTGCATTCCTCTTATTTCTCGCTCTTTCTGATAGTAGCGTTGGGATTTATGTTAGGAAGAATTAAGATTAAGGGGCTATCGCTTGATGTGTCAGCGGTGATCTTTATTGCTCTTCTTTTTGGACACTTTGGTGTTATTATTCCTAAAGAATTAGGAAACTTCGGTTTGGTACTTTTTATTTTTACCATCGGTATTCAGGCCGGTCCCGGATTCTTCGACTCTTTTCGTAGTAAAGGAAAGACGCTGATTCTCATTACTATGCTTATTATCTGTTCTGCCTGCCTCACGGCAGTAGGTTTGAAGTATGCGTTCGATATTGATACGCCGAGTGTAGTCGGATTGATTGCAGGAGCTTTGACCAGTACTCCGGGATTGGCGGTAGCAATTGATAGTACCCACTCTCCGTTAGCATCCATTGCTTACGGTATCGCTTATCCGTTTGGTGTAATCGGAGTGATTTTGTTTGTGAAGCTGCTTCCCAAAATCATGCGTGTAAATTTGGATCAGGAAGCCCGTCGCCTTGAAATAGAGCGCCGCGGACAATTTCCGGAGTTGGGCACTTGTATCTACCGTGTCACTAATGCAAGCGTATTCAACCGTAGCTTGATGCAGATCAATGCACGGGCAATGACAGGTGCTGTTATTTCCCGTCTGAAACATAAAGATGAAATATCCATCCCCACCGCGCATACAGTATTGCACGAAGGAGACTATATTCAGGCAGTAGGCAGTGAGGAATCACTGAATCAGCTGTCTGTATTAATTGGCGAACGTGAAGAAGGTGAACTTCCTTTGGATAAAACACAGGAAATCGAGTCCTTACTATTGACCAAGAAAGATATGATCAATAAGCAACTGGGTGATCTGAATTTACAGAAAAACTTCGGTTGTACGGTGACCCGTGTTCGTCGAAGCGGTATTGACTTATCTCCGTCACCGGATTTGGCTTTGAAGTTTGGTGATAAACTGATGGTGGTAGGAGAGAAGGAAGGCATCAAAGGAGTAGCCCGCCTACTGGGAAACAATGCGAAGAAACTTTCCGATACTGATTTCTTCCCCATCGCGATGGGTATTGTGCTGGGGGTCTTATTTGGTAAGTTGAATATTTCTTTCTCCGATACACTGTCGTTTTCACCTGGATTGACCGGAGGAGTATTGATGGTGGCGTTGGTTTTGAGTGCCGTTGGTAAGACAGGGCCTATCATTTGGTCTATGTCCGGCCCCGCCAATCAACTGTTGCGGCAGTTAGGTCTGTTGCTTTTCCTTGCTGAAGTCGGAACCTCTGCCGGAAAGAACCTTGTGGCTACTTTTCAGGAAAGCGGATTACTGATGTTCGGAGTGGGTGCAGCTATCACAGTAGTACCGATGCTGGTTGCGGTAATTGTAGGACGCTTGGTATTCAAGATCAACATACTTGATCTACTGGGAACCATTACGGGAGGTATGACCAGTACTCCGGGACTGGCTGCTGCCGATTCGATGGTAGACAGTAATATTCCAAGCGTGGCATACGCGACCGTTTATCCGATTGCTATGGTATTCCTTATTTTATTTATACAGGTGATATCTTCAGCTGTGTATTAATGAAAATCAGTATATATAGGTATTGATTGTTAAAATAATAGTTTGTATCTTTGCCGCCTCAAAATTTAAGATGAGGTGAAACGATTGTCATTGAATATCATGCGCTGTTTCTTGCCGGTACTGTTTGTATCGTATTTGGTAAGTATCACATTCTTTGCTCACATACACGTGGTCAATGGCGTGACAATCGTCCATTCGCATCCTTTCAAGAAAGGGGCGGCACATAAGCACTCAACAGTCGAACTGTTATTAGTTCATTTCCTGTCACATCTGACAACGGACGGTGCGGCTGTTGTGTTTGCTCTCTCTCTTTTTATTCCATTCCTCTTGTGGCGGTTGCATGGTATTACGCAGCATACGCACTACTATTCTCCCTATCATGGGGTGGTGGCACTCAGAGCCCCTCCTGCTATTCGTTTTTCCGTCATTTGAACCGATGGTATCCTGCTTTATGGTAAAGCGGGAAGTCCTCATCTGTTTGTTCACATCATCACTTAACGAAAACGAATAACAAACGAAAAATGAAGAAATACATCTTTTCGCTTGTCTGCTTGTGCTGTGCATTGTTGCCTGCCCTCGAAGGACAAGCTGCTCTCCATGAGCATCCCGAATATCCGGATTTACGTAAATCGGATGCAAACATCGTAGGTCATATCCTTGATAAAAACACCAAAGAACACCTGCCTTATATTACTGTGGCATTGAAAGGTACAACGATCGGTACTGTGACCGATGCTACCGGACACTACTTTTTGAAGAACCTCCCCGAAGGTAACTTCGTGCTTGAAGTCAGCTCAGTAGGTTATAAAACCGTAAGACGCAATGTAACACTGAAGAAAGGCCGTACGCTGGAAGAAGATTTTGAAATAGAAGAAGATGCGGTTGCCTTGGACGGCGTAGTTGTTTCCGCCAATCGTAACGAGACCACCCGTCGTTTAGCGCCTACTTTGGTGAATGTAGTCGATATGAAAATGTTTGAAACGACCAACTCCACTACTCTGGCACAGGGATTGAGCTTTCAGCCGGGAGTACGCGTAGAATCCAACTGTCAGAATTGTGGTTTCCAGCAAGTACGTATTAACGGTTTGGATGGTCCTTATACACAAATCTTGCTTGATTCCCGTCCGATTTTCAGTGCACTTTCGGGTGTATATGGCATTGAGCAGATTCCTGCCAGCATGATAGAGCGTGTGGAAGTAATGCGTGGAGGCGGTTCAGCTTTGTTCGGGTCGTCTGCCATTGCCGGTACAATCAATATTATTACTAAAGAGCCGATTCGCAATTCAGGAATGTTGTCTCATACCATTACCGGTATTGGAGATGGAGACGCTTTCGATAATAATACTGCTTTGAATGCCTCTCTTGTAACGGACGATCAGCGTGCCGGTTTATATATCTTTGGTCAGAACCGCCACCGTTCGGCATACGACCATGATGGAGACGGATATTCTGAAATACCGAAAATACATGGCCAGACAATCGGTTTCCGTTCCTTCCTGAAAACGACTACTTATTCAAAACTGACTTTCGAATATCATCATATGGAAGAATTCCGCAGGGGAGGAGACTTACTGAACCGTCCGCCTCATGAAGCGAATGTGGCCGAACAGACAGAACATTCCATCAATGGCGGTGGATTGAAATATGACTATTTCTCACCAAACGAGAAGCACCGTTTTAATGTGTTTGCATCCGCACAACACATCAATCGTGACAGCTATTATGGTGGCGGGCAGGATCTGAATGCTTACGGAAACACTACCGACCTGAACTGGATGGCAGGATCACAATATGTCTACAGCTTCGGAAAATGTATTTTTATGCCTTCGGACCTGACTGCCGGAATCGAATTCAACCAGGATAAGCTGGAAGACAATATGTGGGGATATCACCGCACGGTAGATCAAAAAGTAAATATCGGTAGCGCTTTCCTGCAAAATGAATGGAAGAACGATCATTGGGGATTCTTGCTTGGCGGTCGTCTGGATAAGCATAACCTGATTGATCATATTATATTCAGCCCGCGTGCTAACCTGCGTTTCAATCCTACCCAAAATATTAACCTGCGTTTGAGCTATTCTTCCGGTTTCCGTGCACCGCAGGCTTTTGATGAAGATTTGCATGTGGAGAACGTAGGTGGAAATGTGGCAATGGTTGAGCTTGCAAAGGATCTGAAAGAGGAAAGATCACAGAGCTTAAGTGCTTCAGCAGATATTTACCACCGTTTCGGTGCATTCCAGATTAACTTTTTGGTGGAAGGGTTCTATACTAAATTGTCGGATGTCTTTGCATTGACTGATGGCGAAGTAAAAGACGGAATTCTGACACGTACACGCTATAATGCTCCCGGAGCACGTGTGATGGGACTGACACTGGAAGGAAAGATGGCTTATCTGAATAAATTCCAGATCCAGGCTGGGGCTACTTTGCAGCAGAGCCATTACAGCGAACCGCACGTGTGGAACAAAGAAGCTCCGGCAGTAAAGAAGATGATGCGTACCCCGAATACTTACGGCTATTTTACAGCTACTTATACTCCGGTCAAACCGTTGTCTATCGCCCTTTCCGGTACCTATACGGGTTCGATGCTGATACCTCACGAACCTGTTCCCGGATTCCTCGACAAACCGATTACGGTCAATACGGAAGACTTCTTCGATATCGCTCTGAAGGCGGCATACGACTTCAAACTCTATAAGTCGATGAACTTGCAGGTGAATGCCGGAATACAGAATATCTTCAATGCTTATCAGAATGACTTTGATAAGGGAGCCGACCGTGATTCGGGCTATATTTATGGCCCTTCACTGCCGAGAAGTTTCTTTGCTGGAGTGAAAATTAGCTATTAATAATGGTTTAATAATCTTTTTAGCTTATAAATCCTTATAAATGGGGATTGTTTCGGAACCGGACAATCCCTATCTTTGCCGCAGAAGATAAACCTTATCTTCGCTGCACAAAAACTGACGAATGAAACAAATATACCTGAATATAATGAAGTGGTTTTTGCCTGTACTGTTTATTTCGTACATGGCAGGGATTACTTTGTTTACTCACTCCCATGTGGTAAACGGGGTTACGATTGTTCATTCACATCCCTTTAAGAAAGGTGGCGAACATAGCCATACGACAGTAGAGTTTCAGCTGATTCACATATTGGACCATACATTGGTGACAGATAATGGTTTGACACCTTTGTTTGTGACTTCTGTCCTGTCTCTTTTATGTATTTTTCTCGCCTCTCCGCAGCGTATGCGGTATTGTCGTCCCTGTCCGGGCGCCATTTCTCTCAGAGCGCCTCCTGTCGTTTAGTCTGCATCACGTAGAAGCAGGCAGGTCTTCTTTGGAAACTGCTGTTGCTTCCCATCCTTATTATTTTTGATTTAAAACATTAAAAGACTAACGACAATGAAAAAATATCTTTTAGTCCTGGTCAGCCTATGTTGTGCCTTGTTGCCTGCATTGGCTGAACATCCGGAGTATCCGGAATTGAAAAAATCTGATGCGAATATAATTGGTCATGTATTGGATAAAAAGACAAGTGAGCATCTGCCTTATATTACCATAGCATTAAAGGGAACCACTATAGGAACCGTCACCGACGCTACCGGACACTACTTCCTGAAGAATCTGCCGGAAGGAAACTTTATGATGGAAGTCAGCTCGGTAGGGTATAAGACGGTTACCCGTAGTGTGACCTTGAAAAAAGGTAAAACGCTGGAAGAGAACTTTGAACTGGAAGAAGATGCGATTGCTCTGGACGGAGTAGTCGTCTCTGCCAACCGTAGTGAAACGACCCGACGTCTGGCACCGACTCTGGTCAATGTAGTAGATTTGAAACTGTTTGAAACCACTAATTCTTCTACATTATCACAGGGCTTGAATTTTCAGCCTGGTGTCCGTGTAGAGACTAACTGTCAGAATTGTGGGTTTCAGCAAGTCCGGATCAATGGGCTGGACGGCCCCTATACACAGATACTCATCGACTCCCGTCCCGTGTTCAGTGCCCTTTCCGGGGTATACGGGCTGGAGCAGATTCCTGCCAGCATGATCGAACGTGTAGAAGTCATGCGCGGGGGTGGATCGGCATTGTTCGGCTCTTCGGCCATTGCGGGAACGATCAATATCATTACGAAGGAGCCTCTGCGAAATTCCGGTCAGTTATCGCATACGATCACTTCCATTGGTGGCAGTTCCGCATTCGATAACAACACCTCGCTGAATGCTTCCCTTGTAACGGACGATCATCGTGCCGGATTGTATATCTTCGGGCAGAACCGTCATCGGTCGGGATATGATTATGACGGAGACGGATTTACGGAACTTCCGAAACTGAAGAATCAGACGGTCGGTTTCCGTTCTTATCTGAAAACGAGTACTTACTCCAAACTAACGTTTGAATACCATCATATGCAGGAATTCCGCCGTGGTGGAGATATGCTGGATCGTCCTCCTCACGAAGCCCATATTGCCGAGCAGTTACAACACTCCATAGATGGCGGAAGTCTGAAATACGATTATTTCTCACCGAATGAAAAGAATCGTTTAAGTGTTTTTGCCTCGGCAGCCAATACGGATCGTGACAGTTATTATGGTCCCGGCAACGATCCTCTGAAAGCATACGGAAAGACGACCGACCTCACCGCTATGGGCGGTGTGCAATATGTGCACACATTCGACAAATGTCTTTTCATGCCTTCCGACCTGACAGCGGGACTCGAATATAACCGTGACCGGCTGAAAGATAATATGTGGGGATACGACCGCCATACGGACCAGACGGTCAAGGTTTACAGTGCTTTTCTACAGAACGAATGGAAAAACAAACATTGGGGAATTTTGATTGGCGGGCGTCTGGATAAGCACAATATGGTGGATGATGTTATTTTCAGCCCGCGTGCCAACCTGCGTTTCAATCCTACGGATAATATCAATCTGCGTTTGAGCTATTCTTCCGGCTTCCGCGCCCCACAGGCATTTGACGAAGATATGCATATCGAAAATGTAGGTGGAACAGTGGCGATGATCGAGCGTGCAAAGGACTTGAAAGAGGAAAAATCGCAGAGCTTCAGTGCATCCGCAGATATGTATCACCGCTTTGGTGCTTTTCAGACTAATCTGTTAGTAGAAGGATTTTATACGAGGCTGACTGATGTGTTCGTGTTAGGAGGGCCTTTTGACCGTGGTGACGGTGTGCTGGTGAAAATACGCAGCAATGGTCCGGGAGCCAAAGTAATGGGATTGACTCTGGAAGGAAAGATTGCTTATCTTTCTTTGCTTCAAATACAGGCAGGACTGACATTGCAGCGCAGCCGATACGATGAACCGCATAAATGGCACGATGATGCGCCGGCAGAAAGAAAAATCTTCCGTACTCCCGATATCTACGGTTATTTTACGGCTACTTATACTCCCGTCAAACCGTTGTCCATTGCTCTCTCGGGTACATATACCGGCAGTATGCTTGTGCAGCGTATGGACATCAGCGCAGAAAACGTAGCAATGGGCGATATGCCCGAGCGAAAGGCGGAAGCCATCCGTACACCCCGGTTCTTCGATATGGGAGTGAAGATAGCGTATGACTTCAAACTCTATAAAACGGTAGACTTACAACTTAGCGGAGGTGTTCAGAATATCTTTGAAGCATATCAGAAAGACTTCGACAGAGGAGCTAACCGGGATTCCAACTATATCTACGGTCCTTCGCTTCCGAGAAGTTTCTTTGCCGGAGTGAAGATTAGTTATTGATACGATACCGGTCTGTTATTTTCAGAACATTTTATGCATCCGGGAATGTGATAAAACGATTGCTTCCCGGATGTTTTATAAATAAGCGACAGATTTGGCATTGATGATTTCAACGATAATCATGTCTGCCTGACCGATTTTTAGTATTTTTGGCGATTGTAAGTAAGCGATTCAAAGTCTTATCAGATTGTATTACGGATTATGATAAAAAGAAGATGGACGAAATGCTTCATTATTACGAATGTAAAGGCAGTAAAATAATTAGTTTGAATGACCTATTATGGCAACAGAAAATAAAATAAAGTATTTTGAAAATCGGGAAGACTGGAGAAAGTGGCTGATGGACAACTTTGAAACCGAAGACGAAATTTGGTTTGTATTTCCTCTTAAATCGTCAGGTGAAAAAAGTATTGCATACAACGATGCTGTTGAAGAAGCCCTTTGTTTCGAATGGATTGACAGTACGATAAAACCGCTTGATAAAGAACATAGAATTCAGCGTTTCACGCCTAGAAAACCTAAAAGTACATACTCGCAAGCCAACAAAGAAAGACTTAAATGGTTATTGGCAAATAAAATGATACACCCTGAATTTGAAGATAAAATACGCACAGTTTTATCTGACCCTTTTATTTTTCCCAATGACATAATGGACAGATTGAAAGAAGATGAAATAGCATGGAGAAACTACCGGCATTTTTCCGACGCATATAAGCGTATCCGAATTGCATACATTGAAGCAGCAAGGAAGCGACCGGAAGAATTTGAAAAGCGATTAAACAACTTTATCTGTAAAGTGAAAGAGAATAAGATGATAACCGGATTTGGCGGAATAGAGAAATATTATTGAGATTGTCCGAATCTTTATGGAAGAATATCCTTATAGTCTGATGGAAGCGATGGAGCATCATTAGTAGTAAATCACTAAAAACTTTTCTTTCCCTTTTAGTAGTTTGCCTGTTTGAGTTGTATTATATATAGATAGTCAATAAAAGTCAAAGTAATCAACTTATTAAACAGTTAACCTTATGTTCAAACAACTAAGTACTTCTCTACTGATTGCATCAGCATGTATTTTGTCCTCTTGCACGCCTACGGTGAAGCAGGAGATTGCAATTTTACCTACCCCCGTTAGTCTGACGGAACAGTCGGGTGCTTTCGTCTTAAAGGATGGAATGAAAATCGGCGTTTCCGATCAGTCCTTATTTCCGGCTGCCGGATATTTGCAGGATATTCTTCGGAATGTGGTGTCTACTTCTGTAGAGGTGACCGAAGCCGATAAGGCGGATATCTATCTCCAGCTAGGGCAGGATAATGGAAAGCCCGGCTCTTACAAACTTCAGGCTACCCCCAAGTCTGTTCAGGTTGAAGCCGGAGATTATTCGGGTATCGTTTCCGCCATTGCCAGCCTCCACCAACTGCTGCCTGCCGGAATAGAAGTGCAGGGAACGAAACAGACTTTCTCCATTCCTGCCGTGCAAATAGAGGACTCGCCGCGCTTTGAATGGCGTGGTTTTATGCTGGATGCTTCCCGTCACTTCTGGAATAAAGATGAAGTGAAACATGTGCTGGATCTGATGTCCTTATATAAACTGAATAAGTTCCACTGGCATCTGACGGATGATCAGGGATGGCGGATCGAAATCGAGAAATATCCGTTGCTGACGGAAAAAGGAGCGTGGCGTAAATTTAACAAGCACGACCGTGGTTGTATGGAGCGTGCGGTAGAAGAGGACAATACCGACTTCCTGATTCCGGAAAACAAAATACGGATTGTAGAAGGAGATACTCTGTATGGTGGTTACTATACGCACGAAGATATTAAAGAAATTGTAGATTATGCTGCACAGAGAGGTATTGATGTGATTCCGGAAATAGATATGCCGGGACATTTCCTGGCTGCTATCACCCAATACCCGGATCTCGCTTGTGACGGACTGATCGGCTGGGGAGAAACATTCTCTTCTCCTATTTGTCCGGGAAAGGATACGACGCTGGAATTCTGTCAGGATGTCTTTAAAGAGATTTTCGATCTCTTTCCTTATGAATATGTACACATGGGGGGTGACGAAGTCGAGAAAAATAACTGGAAAAAGTGCCCCCGTTGCCAGAAGCGAATCCGCACGGAAGGACTTAAATCGGTAGAAGATTTGCAGGCATGGTTTGTGCGTGATATGGAGAAATTCTTCCTTGCCAATGGAAAGAAGTTGATAGGCTGGGATGAAGTTGTTGCCGACGGACTGACTTCGGATGCTGCTATTACCTGGTGGAGAAGTTGGTCGAAAGAGGCAGTGCCTATGGCCACTTCGCAAGGACAAAGAGTGATTGCCTGCCCGAATGAATATTTCTATTTTGATTATGCGCAGGATAAAAACTCCGTGAAGAAGATATTGGCATACGATCCGTATGCAGACGACCGCTTGTCACCCGAACAGAAAGAATGTTTCTGGGGCGTGCAGGCTAATCTCTGGGCAGAATGGATTCCGTCTATGAAACGTATCGAATATCTGATACTTCCCCGTATGGTGGCGTTGAGTGAAATAGCCTGGGTGCAGCCGGAGGCGAAACCGGATCTGAAAGAGTTCTATCGTCAGCTTGTTCCGCATTTCAAGCGGATGGATATCCTTGGATTGAACTACCGGGTACCCGATCTGGAAGGATTCTACAAAGTGAATGCTTTCCTTGATGAGGCTTCGGTTGATCTGACTTGTCCGTTGCCGGGCATTGAAGTCCGTTATACTACTGACGGAAGTATGCCGACTAAGCAATCCACTCTTTATGAAGGAAATCTGAAAGTGACGGAAACGACAGATTTTACTTTCCGCACTTTCCGTCCCGACGGTACTCCATCGGATGTAGCACGTACCCGATACGTCAAAGCTCCTTATGCGGAGGCAACTGCTGCTCCGGCTTCTTTGAATTCCGGACTGAAAGCCGTATGGCATAAATTCCGTGGTAATCTTTGTGCGGATATCGATGCGGCTCCCGTGAATGGTGAGTATGTCGTAGAATCCGTTTCTATCCCCGAAGAGGTGAAAGGAGATATCGGCCTGATAATCACGGGTTACCTGGAAGTACCTGCCGATGGCATCTATACATTTGCTCTTCTTTCGGACGACGGCAGTACGCTGAAACTGGACGGCGAATTACTGGGAGATAATGACGGAGCACACTCACCGGTAGAGATTATAGTACAGAAGGCCTTGAAAGCCGGACTGCACCCGATAGAAGTACGCTACTTCGATTGCAATGGCGGAGTTTTGCAGATGGAATTAGTCAATGAAAAGGGTGAGAAAGAAGTGCTTCCTAAAGAATGGCTGAAACATGAATAAACAGATCTCCTGAAGATTTTTTATTAGGTATTAATATAGATGAGGTAATTCTTGTTGAAATATCCCTATAAATGGGTATTTCCCAAATCAAAAGTTCTTCTCAACTTTGCAGAGTGAATAAAACGCCACTATGCAATATTTGAAAGAAGACATACAGGAAAAAATCCTCCACATAGCCGAAGAAGTATTCTCCGAAAAAGGATATAAGGATGCTTCCATGCGCGAAATTGCTTCCCGAACAGGGATTACAGTCAGCAACATCTATCATTATTTCACCAATAAGGATGAGATATTCCGCACGATTCTGAAACCTGTGCTGAATGATTTGTATGCCAAGATATATAGTCATGATGCCAATCAGATGTCCATAGAGGTTTTTACGAATTCGGACTATCAGCAGGAATCCGTGCAGGAATATATCGATTTGGTTTCCGAACACCGTGCCCGGTTGCGTATGTTACTTTTCCAGGCACAGGGATCATCCCTGGAAAACTTCCGTTCGGAGTATACCGATGCGATGACACGTACTATCTTTGTCTTTTTTCAGGGGATGAAGCAGAAGTACCCGCACCTGAATATAGGTATCACCGATTTCTTTATTCATCTCAATACGGTATGGCTGTTTGCCTTGCTCGAAGAACTGGTGCTGCACCACGTGAAGAAAGAAGAAATGCAGAAATTTATAGCAGAATATATAGCCTTTGAAACGGCAGGTTGGAAGGAGCTCATGAATGTATGAGCTCCTTCTTTTTTTGAACGATTCAGAGGAATGTTCTTTTTTAAAAATCAGATATATATAAATGAAAAGGTATGAAAGAAAAACAGAGAAAGAAAAGTGGTGTGAGTCGCTTGTTTGAGATAGCAGGTGAGAAGAAAGGCTTACTGATGCTTGCCGGGGTACTTTCGGCGGTCAGTGCCTTGTGTATGCTGGTGCCTTATTGGTCGGTATATGAAGTGCTGAAAGAGCTTTTGTTGCATGGCAGCAAGATAAGCGAGTTGGATAGCAGTGTGCTTATACACTGGGGATGGGTGGCATTTGTCGGTCTGGTGGCAGGACTGCTTTTACTGTATGGAGCATTGATGGCATCGCATGTGGCGGCGTTCCGTATTCTCTACGGGTTGCGCATTCGTCTGTCCGGGCATATCGGACGCCTTTCGCTGGGATACCTGAACGGTACTTCCACCGGAGCGATCAAGAAAACTATGGAACAGAATGTGGAGAAGATAGAGAATTTTGTGGCGCATACCATTCCCGATCTGGTCAATGTGCTGGCAACCATTGTGCTGATGTTTATCATCTTCTTCTCCCTGAACGGGTGGATGGCGGCTATTTGTGTGGTCTGCATCGTTTGTAGTATCGGTTTGCAGTTTATGAACTTCTTTGGGAAAAAAGCCAAAGAGTTTACGAAAATCTATTATGATACGCAGGAGCGTATGAGTGCTTCAGCTGTCCAGTATGTGAGAGGAATGCCCGTGGTGAAGATATTTGGTCAGAGTGTGCGCTCGTTCCGCCAGTTTAATAGTGAGATAGAGGCCTATAAGAGTTATGCTTTAAGAGTCTGCGACACCTACCAGCCCGGTATGATTGCTTTTACTGTATTGCTGAATTCGCTGATAACCTTCATTTTGCCCGTAGGTCTGTTGCTTCTGAGCAGAGAGACGCAGAATATTGGTCTGGCGGCAGTTTATCTCTTCTTTATTATTATGGGGCCCGGCGTGGTTTCTCCTATCTATAAACTGATGTATCTCGGTTCAAGTACGAACGAGATTGACGAGGGAGTGAAACGAATCGACCGCATATTTGATGAACAGGTACTTCCCGAAACTGCGGTTTCGCATTTGCCCGCTTCCTATGATATCGAGTTTCGTCACGTATCGTTTGCCTACGAAAACAAGGCGGAGACTACCCGTACCGAAGCGCTGAAAGACATCTCTTTTACTGCGCCACAGGGAGCGATTACTGCGCTGGTCGGTCCGTCAGGTTCCGGAAAGTCTACGGTAGCCAACCTGATTCCGCGCTTTTGGGATGTCAGTGAAGGGGAGATCTGCATTGGCGGAATTAATATAAAAGAGATAGCGACCGAGGATTTGATGAATCTCGTTTCCTTTGTTTTTCAGGACAGCTTTCTCTTCTTTGATACGCTCTATGAGAATATTCGGGTCGGTAATACGTCTGCTACCCGTGAACAGGTGATCGAAGCTGCCCGTGCGGCTCAATGTCACGATTTTATAGAGAGTCTGCCGGACGGCTATCATACGCGGATCGGTGACAAAGGAGTGTATTTGTCCGGCGGTGAGTCCCAACGGGTTTGTGTGGCAAGAGCCATTCTTAAAAATGCTCCGATTCTGGTGCTTGACGAGGCGACTGCTTTTGCCGATCCGGAGAACGAATATAAGATGCAGCAAGCCATTCAGCAACTTATCAAAAATAAAACGGTCATCATTATTGCTCACAGACTTTCGTCCATCATTTCAGCCGAACAGATACTTGTCCTGAAAGAAGGCAAGCTCGTACAAAGCGGACGTCACGAAGTGCTGAGCAAAACGGACGGTGTATATAAAAGAATGTGGGATGCCTATACCAGCGCATTCCGTTGGCAATTAACTATCAAAAAGGAGGAAACAAAATGAATGCAATCAAGAATATTACGGTAGGACATACCGAACGTCTGCGTAAACCTGTCGGTTACACGATGCTTGCCAATCTGGTGAATATCGTTCCGTTCTGTCTTTCTATCGAAGCCATAAATGTGATTTTCCGTACGTTTGACGGTAGTGGTACACCGCTGGATACGAATCGTCTTTGGATGATTTTTGCTATATTGGTCGTGTATATGGTGGTGATGGCTTTTGCCGAACGCGCCGCCTATCGTGCCAACTTTCGCGGTGCTTATGAGATGAGTGCCGAAGGGCGTATTAATTTAGCCGAGCATCTGCGTAAATTATCCTTGGGATTCCTGTCCCGCAGAGATCCGGGGGATCTTTCTTCCATGCTGATCACTGACTTTACCATGGCGGAAACGGGAATATCCCATCACTTGCCCCAATTGATGGGAGCGTTGGTAATGCCGGTTTTTGCCTTCCTTGGCTTGCTTTGGATTGACTGGCGCATGGCGGTGGCCATGTTCGTAGCTTTACCGCTTGCGGTTGCTGTCCTGTTGCTTAGCAATATCGCCCAGCGTAAGCTGAGTGTGCGACAGATTGAAGCCAAGATTAATGCCGGAAACCGCTTGGAAGAATATCTGCAAGGCATACGGGTGATGAAAGCATATAATTTGCTGGGAGGCAAGTTCGAACGCCTGAAAATGGCTTTTAGTGATCTCCGTCGTGCCTGTATCCGGCAGGAGGCGCTTCTCGGTCCATTTATCTTATTCTCGGTCACATTGATTCGTGCCGGATTGACATTCATGATACTTTGCGGTACGTACCTGTTGATAGGAGGCGAACTTTCACTGCTCACGTTTGTCATGTTTCTGGTGGTCGGTTCCCGTGTTTTCGATCCGCTGACATCTGCCTTGACTAACTTTGCCGAGTTTCGCTACTTCTCCATCGCAGGAGGACGTATCCTTACGTTGATGAACGAACCGGAAATGAAGGGAGATCGTGATGTGCCCGAAAGCGGAGATATTACTTTTGATCATGTATCTTTCGGTTATCAGGAAAAGGAAATACTGCATGATATTTCCGTGACTCTTAGAAAAGGGACGCTCACTGCTTTGGTCGGTCCTTCCGGAAGCGGAAAGAGTACGATGCTGAAACTTTGCGCACGCTTCTATGATCCGCGTAAAGGCTCGGTTCGTTTTAACGGAATGGATATGAAAGAACTGGAGCCGGAGTCATTAATGAAACATTGTTCCATGGTTTTTCAGGATGTCTATCTGTTTCAGGATACGCTGAAGAATAATATCCGTTTCGGCAGGACAGATGCTACGGATGAAGAGATCGTAGCGGCAGCGAAAAAGGCTTGTTGTCACGAATTCATCATGCGTCTGCCCAAAGGATACGATACGATGGTAGGAGAAGGTGGCTGCACTCTTTCGGGAGGAGAAAAACAACGGATCTCCATTGCCCGTGCCATGCTGAAAGAAGCTCCGGTCGTGCTGCTGGATGAGGCTACTGCCTCTCTCGATCCGGAGAATGAAGTAGAAGTGCAGCAGGCTATCAATACCTTGATTGCGGGACGGACGGTAATCGTTATCGCTCACCGCCTCAAAACGATCCGAAATGCCGACCGGATTATTGTGCTGGAAGAAGGACGAATTGCGGAACAAGGCACTCATGATGAACTTTTGAGCCGGCCGGGGCTGTACGCCAAACTTTGGAATATACAGGAACAGACATCGGGATGGAAACTATAAAAACGGCTCATCAGAGATAAAACGAAAAGGTCCGGCTTTCACAAGCCGGGCCTTTTGTTTACTAGAATTTATGCTATTTACACTTATTCTGTAATATTGAATACATTATATGGTTTTTTTAAACTAACAACCAAATGTGAGAATGCGGGAGAATCACTTCGGCCGATTCCAATGTTTTCAATGTGGCTACGTAATTTTTAATTATGACTAATTAATTCAATTCTGATATTGCAAAGATAGGGGCTTTGACGATTTCCTGCAATCACCTGAAATGGGTATTCTTGGGCGGGTTACTAGCAATATATAGTGGGTCTGAATCTTTTATTCCGGAACATTTGCAGAGTTTCCTGTCAACCTGTTCAGATGACATACCAGTAGTTTTCCTTCATTATCTCTCAAATGCATACCATTGCCTTGACAATAACGGAAGTATTTGCATCGGGCGCACTCGTCTTTTTTCATCCATGAACGGTCGCGATAAGGCTGGAATTTCGTTTGCCATATTTCCCAAAAATCATCCTGATAGATATTTCCTTGATGGTAGTTGGAGCGGATGCTGCTACAGGCACTGATAGAACCGTCAATCAAAACGGAGCCGACTGATATTCCGGCACTACAGAAGAAAGGAGTATTCCGTACTTCACCTTCATAGTTACCCAGGAAACCTTCGCAGCCGTAACTCGCACGGATAATTCCTTCCTTTCGGGTGTCACGGATGAAGTCGAGTACTTGTTTCAGTTCTTCTCCGTTCATACGGAATTCCGGTTCTTCGGCGGCTCGTCCTACCGGAAAGATGGTAGATACTCTCCATCGTTTGACTCCGAGACTGATAAGTAACTCTTTCATAGCCGGCAACTGTGGCAGGCTACGGCGGGTGACACAGGTAATGACGTCGAATGTCAGTTCAGGGATAGCTGTGATTTCCCGTATGGCATTTACGGCACAATCGAAACTTTCGGGATGTCGTCGCATCCAGTTGTGTACATCCTTCAGTCCGTCAAGGCTGATGGATATACTACGCATACCGCTGCGGATCAGGTTGTGAAGCCGTTCGCGTGTGAGACACAGGCCGTTGCATACCATGCCCCACGGGTATCCCCGTCGGGATATTTCTTTGCCGCAAGTTTCCAAATCTTCACGTACGGTTGGCTCTCCACCGGAGATAATGACGAATACATCGTGCGGATTGGTATGTGTTGCTATGCTGTCCAGTACTTTTAGAAAATCCTGCAGAGGCATATCCGGAGTAGCGGGAGAGGACTTGCAGTCACTGCCACAATGGCGGCAACGTACATTACATCGTAAGGTGCATTCCCAAAAAAGCTGTCTGAGCGGATGTTCTTCCACTCTTTCGTGTTTCATCCGGCGAAATATTTCTAAAGCCAGCCATCGGCGGGGAGTAAGGGGGATGATACGTTTCATTCTTCTTCTTTTTTCTCCTCTTTAAGTAAAGTGACTTTTCCCTCTTTTCCAAGGTCTTGTATTCTAATCTTTTTTGTCTGGTATGCGCCATTCTTTTCGCCGTCTACATCTGTATACTCAAGGTACATTTCAGATTTTTTTGGAGGATACTCTTCGAATTTAAATGTATTGATTGCTATACCGCCTACCGTATAATGCTCTATTTCACGTGACTCGGTATAGGCAGTATCTGTAATTAATGAATCTTCTTGATTCATATAACTGGATACTACGCGAATACCATTAATATTTTCTTTTTCTTCATTTTGTACTTGACTGCTTATTATAATGTCAGGAGTCCAGTCGGGACCGGGACCATAATAACAAGGTTCGTCCCAGATTTCGTTATTATTGCCACATCCGGAAAAGCCTAAAGCGGCGAGCAGACTTAGTAGATATTTGTTTCTCATGTTATTAACGTGTTTAGTTCTTGTTGGGACAAAGATAATTAATCTTTGAATCGGTTGTTCTCTATTGTTCGTTTTATTTTTTGAATGAGATGATTTTAGAGATTGGGGATGATTGTATAATGGGGTATCAGGAAATACAATCTTATGGGATAAAGGAGAAAACATCTTGATTCTTTTGTGGGTAATTAAACAAAACCGTATTAAATGGGGACAGGTATTTATCCACAGGATGTGCGAATTGATATTCTCCCCTTTTCGCATATATTGGGAAAAGGTATGTGTAATAGCAAAAAGTGCAATACTTTCTGTGATATTCTTTCTTTTTGATTTGATTTAAGGTAATTTCCTGTCGTTGTATGTTGTAGAATAACCTCAAATAGCGATTCCCTGCTCTCTGAAAGGAGTTCTTCTACTCCCGGCCCGGCTCTCAGAGTGCTTCAGCACGGGGCTTATTAGCGTGAAGAGTAAGGTTAGACAAGATATAGAGTAAGTATACGGTGCATATAGTGTAAGTATACGGTGCGTATAGTGTAACTATAGCCTGCGAATAGCGTAACTATACCCTGCAAATAGCGTCAGTATCCTGAAAAGAAGGTGGAAATAGACTGTTTTTTGTCTTTTCCCTTTCTATTTCGTTCATAGACTTGAACGAAATAGTTAGAGCAGAAGGGAAGACTATTGGCTAAATTGTTCGCTTAGAGAACCGGAACGAGAAAGATGAAGGTGCAGAGTGATATCATAATTGCTATAAAACTTCGATATTGATAAATCGCTGATTGCCTAGAATCCGATAAAAATTCCGAGGGTAGAGAAGGGGCGGAATTAGCGAAACTCTGAGCATTACAAAATACAAATTGTCACTTTTGACAATTTGTATTTTGTTTCTTGGAATGAACGTTAACTATTTGCATAGCTATGTATTCCACCCAAAACATAATTCACTCCGAAATATGTCATCAGAACAGTGAGGAATGCTAGTATCATATAAATGTGGAAGAACAAAGGCTTGCGGAAAATCTGCAGACTCTGTGAATGGAATGCCACACCATATACAAGGAAAGTAATCAATGCCCAGACTTCTTTCGGGTCCCATGCCCAATAGCGTCCCCATGAAACATTTGCCCAGACTGCACCAAGAAAGATGCCTGCTCCCAGAAAGAATGTGGCAGGATAAAGCAACAGGCGGCTAAGCAGTGTCAATTGTTCTACCCGATTATCCTGTCTTTCATCCCCCCCGGTAATATGGTTTTCTGTTTCTTTTTTCCGCAGACATAGTGCCAGTATTCCATTCAGCATGATGAAAGCCAATAGAGCATAAGACATCATAATCAGTGAAACATGAATGCTAAGCCATGGAGAAACGAGCACCGGCATTAAAGGAGTGATCTGTGGATTCATTTGTCCCAAATAAGAAACTAACAGGGCAAAGCCGGAAAGCAAGAACCCGAAGGGAAGTGTGAAAGGGAAGCGACGATGGAGCAGGCAGGCCACCAGGAGTATACATAATGCCATGAATTGCATCGTTTCATAACCATTACTTAGGGGAATGCGTCCGCCGATATACCAACGGAGGCAATATCCAGCCAAATGAAATAGAAAAGCCGCATAAAGCACCACGGAAAAAGAGACTCCTGCTATATGTGAAACTGTTTTGACTTTTGGTGGAAGAGCTGTGCTCCGCAGGCAGTTGTGAAGCAGAAGCAGGAAAGACAACAGTCCAAAAGCCAGATTAACCATAAAGAGAATCTTGCTGAATGGAATACTGTTGTAGAGCAATTCAGCTTTCACTTGTATCTCGGAGAGAGGTTTCACACTGCCATCGGCAGGTAATGGCTGAATGAATGTCCCTTGCTCCAGCATGAGAATGAGTCCTACTTTCTCATCTGTCTCTTGGATGGCTTTTGCCAGTTTGCTTTGTCCCTGTTCCCGTTGCCAATGTTCCCGTAAGCGGTAAACTGATCCGTCGAATAAATCAGTGAGGCGTGCGTAAGGTGTTTTCAGGCCGAGCAACTGTTGTAGTTCTGCACTTTTTATGTATATCAGCGATTCATTTCTCCACACTTCGGGATAGAGTAACCAGCCTCCGATTACTTGTTCGGGAGTCAGTCCTTTGTAGGACGATTTGCCTGTCAGCTTCTGAACAAAGTCGCGGGCTAATGTATTGAAAGGTACTACCCGGTCGTGGTAAATCACTTGCTCGCGTGCCAGGCTATCTGCTTGTATCCGTTTGAGGGCAGGGAGTGATCTCTTTTGCGCCTGCGCTGTTCCGGCAAGGCAGAAAAGGAATAAGATGAACACTCCTCCTTTTTTCAGTAACGGATGATTCAACAAGCGACGGAACTCACCGTTTTGAGAGAACAGAAGCCAGATCATGGAGATGCCCAGCAGAATATATCCTGCATAAGTAACCCTCGTACCCCATGGATCATAATTCACCGTCAGCCAACTTCCCTGCCCGTCATCGTCGAAAGACGACTGATAGAAGCGGAAGCCTTGCGAAGTAAATATGCGGTTCATTGAAATTTGTTCATGAAAGAAAGTGTCTTTTTGTCCGGAGAGAGAGTCAGATAGTGAGACGGGAAGGGAATGACTGATATAACTGACGTAATCGGCAGGCGCTTCCGTTCCCGGATAATATACTACCCGGAAACTGTCCAGCCGCATGATAAACGGCAGTTTTATATTCTTTCCGCTTTCCGGTTCCTCGAAACTATTCATTGCTACGCCGGGGCGCAGATGTATATATCCCTTCTTGCTGCCGATAAACGTAATCATGGCCCCCACCAGGATAACGAGGAAGGAGCCATGCAACAACAATATGGGAAGCCGCCGCCATAAGGCACGCCGGATGAGAGCGGCAAGTGTTATTACGGCTATCGCTCCCCATAAACAACAAAACCAGATCGTATGATATATATTTCTTTCCACAAAGTCCGTCCCATACGCTTGCTCTACGAAGGTAGTCACAGCAAGCAATCCCACCAGACAGACATATAAAATAACAAGTAGCCTTTTCAACAGTACAATCTTTTGGTGATATTAAAAGGAAGCATAATCCTTGTTTTTACAGGCTTTCACTCCCATACATTCCATCTCTATCAACCATCCCGGACGACATACGGGGGCATGAACAAATACTTTAGGCGTGTGCGGAAAGCGTTTGTCGTACATACCTTTAACGACAGTATAGTCTGCGATGTCACGCAAATATACGATCATCTGTCCCAGATCATCAAATGTGCAGTCGGCTTCTTGCAATAGCACCTCTACATTCTCCCACATTCGTTCGGTCTGCTTGCGGATATCACCGGGGTGCACTACTTCACCTTTGTTATTGATGCTTGCCGTGCCGGAAATGAATACTTGGCGGCGATCTCCATAGTCTACATACGTGCCACGTTCAAAGCTCACTCCGTATTCGTAAGTCGGGTTCAGATGTGTGGGCGCATAAAGAAAGTGAATCTGCTCCGGTTTCACGCCGGCTATGGCATACGTATCCATTTGTACCAGTACTTTCGGGTCGGCATGGCGTCCGCCGATTCCTGTGCTGGAGATGTAATGTGTCTTTTCTGTCAGGTTCTGTGTCACAAAGACCTCATTGCGTGCTTTCACGACTCCGGCATAGTTTACGTCTACGTTCTGCACGAAGAACCAGGTACGAATACAATGATCTGCCAGTCTGCATCCTTGTTCCATAAGTTGCATCACGTAATCATTCAGCAGCAGGCGGGTCTGATACTCTGAGTTGGCTGCACGGTTGAAAGCGCTGCCGGCCCAAAGATGGCGGTACGCACCGTGCTTCACTTCGAAAAGGCCGTTGTGCAGTACTTGCGTCTGTATGTCGGTTTGCAGATAAACCCACAGGGCAATCTTTGTTCCGTCCAATGGTGGCTGCTCCACAATGGAAAGTGCGCAGTCGGAACCTTCGGTGGTCAAAGCCAGCAGCGTATCTGCCTGATTGGCAGCATCGCTCAGGAAATAGCGCTTGAATACGGCAACCCCACCTTTGAGTTCTTTGGCAAGTAAATTATCATAAGTATTCAAAACTGCATTCAGCTGTTCTTCGTATGTATCTTCCGGTTTCGTGGAATGTATCATTACGTGATACTCCGAAGCTCCTGCCTCTGCATTATATTTAAAAATCTCAGTTAGAGTCTTTTCAGACTGGATGTTCTGTTGTTCTTTGTTGTTCATATGCAATTTTTCAATGACTAATAGTTCTATTTTACTCTTGCGCACCGTCGTCAATCCAGTTGTCAATCAGTGTCAGGATGTTGGATGAAGTGACCATCTGTGAATGGTCTATCCCCCAGCTTGAACTGATATTCGTATTCAATATCTGGTGTAAAATGCTTTCTTTGGCATTGCGGGGTTTCACCCGTAACACATCGTTTACGATGGTCGAAGGTTGGTTGACTAAGTCTTCATAGCTTTCTCCGGTCAGCAAATTCAGTTCGGCTGCGGGCTTGGCACTTCCTCCGTGACAGGCTGTACAGGTTTTATCGAAAACCTGTTGCTGGATGGTATGATACATACTGACATCAATCGTGCCTACTTCCATGAAGGTAGTGTCGGCAGTTGCCGTGAAATCTTCGATGGTCTGGAAACTGACGACACGTTTTCGCAGTCTGTTGATGACACATAGTTCTATCTCGGTCACTTCCTCACTGATACCAGACAGTATCACTTCCACTTCACCGCCGTCGGTCTCCGGAGTAGGAATAACTTTGGAAACAATGGCATACTCGCTCTCATCATCGAAACCTGCCACCACTATGCTGTATCCTTCGGACCATTTGTTGATACCACTGAACTTGCCGGACAGTTTCAGTACCCGTCCTTCTCTCGGTACGAAACCTGTATTTTCATAAATCCTGCCGTCGTCACAAGAAGTCAATCCCGTGACAAGCAGGGAAAAAGCAAAGAAAAGAATGTATTTCTTCATAAACAGATCCTTTCTCGCATTAGTTAGAATGTATATTGAAGTAAGATACTGGCTGAGTGTACGGCTATTCCTAAGTCATCATTGTCACGATCGAGCTGTGTGTCATGACCTGTACGACCAATGTACTGATACATCGCCTGTAACTTGAGATTACAGTTCTTAAAGAAATAGTTTACTCCTACGGCAGGCATATTCAGAAAGCCATTTGTATCTGTTCCATTCCGGTTGAAGAAATCATAGCGCAGTGCTGCCTGCAGGCGCGGGGCAACGAAGTACCCACCTTGTACGTATCCTCCTAAGTAATTGTAGGAGTCAGAAATCTTTTGTCGGTTGGTGAATCCTATGTTCATATAATACATTTCAGCACTCAGATAGAGTTTGTTTTTCAGCATTGCAAATTCAAGTCCGGCACGGAAGTCATTGGTACTTTCATTTTCGCTTTCTACATTCATCGAAGCGGATACTCCGAACATGATTTTATCTTCATGCAGACGGTTCGGATTTCCCTGAGTGGCGGGCATCACGCCTTTGGGCATATAAGTAAATCGCCCGGCATAGAGCAGGGAAGGGATGTGCCAATCATCACTCAGCGTCTTTGTAGCCGTATTGACCGAAGCGCCTGTGCCGTTGAACAAACCGATTTCATAGCCAAACTTGTCGGCAACCAAACCGTGAATCTCTACTCCCAGATCGAAGCCGGTACCGATATTGGGCGTCACCGCATTCAGTGAATGGGGGAGAATAACAGGGGCAGTAAGCGATACAGGCAGTGATGGCAAGAGTGTTTCACCCAATGTCGTCAGATAGGCGTGTGAGAACGGGGTCTTGAACTTGCCGACACGGATCGCAAATTGTTGTTTCAGCTGTACGTCGAACCACGCTTGCTGTAACAAGGCTCCGCCACTGGCTGCGGCATTCATGGAAAGATTGAACGATACTTTTCCAAAAGCTTTCCCCGTGAAACCGAGTACGGCGTAAGGGATAGAAAAACCGGAGTTGGCTACATTATCCTGATTGTAGGCTTTGTCCAGTCCTTCCTCGTCATACCAGTTGAAATTGCCACTGGTCTGTACAAGCAAATAGGGTTTGAATACAAAGTCTCCTTTTTTGGTCTCAATGGTGAATCCTTCTCTTCCTGCCAATGAAACTACGCCGTTTTCCGTATCTTCTTCATGTTGTGCCATAGCGACGAAAGGCAAAGCCGACAGCATGGCAATGAATATATATTTTTTCATAATAACTGATATATACTGCTTTTTTATTAAAGTGAATTTATAAATGCAATCAATGCGTCGCGGTCTTCTTTACTCATCTTTTTGAATAAGTTTTTTGATGCTTCGCCTTCGCCGCCATGCCACATGATGGCTTCAGTCAGGTTGCGGGCACGACCGTCGTGCAAGAAGTAAGTGTGTCCGTTCACCTTCTCTTGCAGACCAATTCCCCAAAGAGGGGTGGTACGCCATTCGTTTCCACGTGCCAGACCGCTGACATAATTGTCGTTCAAACCGACTCCCATGATTTCGGATCCCATATCGTGCAACAGGAAATCTGAATAAGGGTGGATGGTTTGTCTGCCCAGCCACGGAAGCTGGGTGTTGTTCAGCAGAACGGTGCCACGGGGTTTGGTGTGCAGGGTAGTTGTATGGCAGAGGTGACATTTTGCTTGGTAGAAGTTTTGTTCTCCTTTGACCACCTGCGGATCATTAACATTGCGACGGGCCGGAACACTGAGGCACTGCATATAGAGGTCTACGTCTTCCATCTCCTCGGTGGTAATATCCAGCTGATCATAGGAGAGTCCCATCATGCTTCCTTGGTTGACTTGTATTTGTCCTTCGCAAATCTCTTCGGGATAACGGCTGTTGGTAACACCCATGTCACTGGAAAAACCGAGTTCTACAGTAAGGTCGGCATGCTGCGCTTTATTGCCGGACAATCCCAGAGATCTTACTCCCCGTTCGGTGATGTAGTTGCAACGTCCGCTGATTCCATATTCCGGATAGTTGCTTTTCGCTGCAAGTGCTTCTATTTCGGTAGGGTCCAATGCCATCATTTGTCCCATACCTACATGGCGCAAGGGGATGCGGACGGTACAAAACAAATCTTCCGGTTTGATTTCTTCGGCATACCATTCGGATATGGTGTAAGTCGGTTTGCAGAGTTCGTATTTCTCACCGTCCGGGAAGGAGAAACTTTCGTAGGTATATTCTACAGATAATTTTCCCTCCGGTTTTACGCCGTAGATTGCCTGGTCGTGCAGTACCCGGCCGTAGTCTTGAAAAAATGCACCATTCTTGCGGCTGATATAAACCAGCATGGAAGAGAAACCATAGCTGCCGGAACCACCTTCGCTCCATAATGTCGGTTTGGTACGACCGGCATTCCGATGACAGCTACCACAGGAGTAACCGGCATAAACAGGACCGAGTCCGCCGCCATGACCATTACCGCTTGTCCGTACATCATCGTAGAGTCTGTCTCCTTGATTGAAACGGTTTTCATAGACACCCGACACCCAGTCTGCCGGAGTGTCGTAGGCTAATGATGAGTTCAGAAAATTGGTAGCTGTACCTGCCGACAGAGCGTATCCATCCGGTATCTCTATATCCAAGATGTCAATTCCGTCATTATCGCAAGCGCTGCACGCCAATATAGAAAGGAGAGAGAATGAATATTTTAGTATGCAATTCATCTTTAATTGACTTTATTTAAAATAATATGCTCAAACATACCAAAGAAGTAAAAGGAGATTTAGTCAATCTCGCCTTTACTTCTATATGCTTTTATGGGGTAATCCCTTATTTCACTTTACGAGCCTGTCCGTCTTTGAAGAGCAGGAATTCCAGTGTGTGGAAACCGCGTACATTCTGAGCGGCTGCGATACCTTCGTTGTCTTCATCATAGTCACCGCTCCAGTTCAGCTGGTCCCAGTCTCCTGAATTCAGAAGCTGTACGATAGCGTTCTGGTCTAGTGGCCAGCTGTCCATATTCGGGTCAAGACCCAGGCTGGCAACCGGACCAAACAAGAAGGCTTCACTGACTTCCCATGGCTGGCGTGCCTGTAACCAAGCGTCACACGCTGTTTCAAAAGCTGTATTGGATGGAGAATTGGAAAGAGCTATCACTGCATCATATAACGCATCTACTTTACTTTTCAGTGATGCGTAAGTCGGCAATACGACTACTTCAACGTAAGTTTTTACCACCGGCTGAAGTATGGCATCAGAGTTAATGCTTGCTGTACTTCCGATATAAGAGTTCAACTCTTTCAGTACAGTTTCCAAATCTGAACAGGCTTCCATGGCTTCTTCTGCTTCCGAACTGTTGATGTTGTTGCGGAAAGGTTGTGGAATACCCCAGATGGCAGTCGCTGCCTTATTGATGGCTTGTTTTACATTGTTGTTCAATGTTGAATTGCTGCCTTCGATAATTTTTGAGATAGAATTATCGGCAACGGTTCCATCAAGTGTTCCGTAATAAGCATTGCGGATAGAATAGATGTTATTTCTATAGTCTTCGCGGGAGTGCCAGCTATACCATGATTCTACGGCATAAATTGCTTCCTGAATATTTCCGGCTTTATATTTGCTCACCGGGTCGCCTATTTTCTGTGAACCTACTTCACCGGCAATATCAATACAACCTTCGATGATTTGCTGTACACAGGTCTTGGCAGTTGTGAATTCACCGTTATGGTTGATAAAAGCGTCTCCATATCCGCCTGTTGTCCAGGCTGCCTGAAGGTTTGTTGCATCTGTTTGCAGAAGGCGGCCTACATTTTTCATATAGTTGTGCCAGCTTGTTGCATTCTCTGAGTTGTAGTCGATATCAGCAGCAGATACTTCATTATCATCATCATTACTACAGGAAGTAGCTGTAAATGCCAGTCCTAACATAAGGGCTGCAACATAGAAAAAACTTTTTTTCATCGTATAAAAATTAATTAATAGATTGTTTCTTATTTCTTGATAAACCATCCGACATAAGCAATGCCGATAGAGAATTCGTTTTCGCTGTTGTATTTTCCGGTTCCGAATACTTTGCTTGTTCCGATCTGCCGTGTCGAGTAGTCAGCTTTTACTACCAGATTAGGGAGAGCATACCAGTTCAATCCGGCTGTCCACATACTGACCTGACAACGCTTTTCCATTGTCTGTCCTTTTTCTCCTTTTTCCTGCGGATTGTAGTATTCGTATCGGGCAAACGGATAGATCACAGGAACTTTATTGTTTTTGAAAAGAGAACTGATGTTGAAACCTGCTTCGGCTGCATAGCTTACAGCATTTTTTGCAACAGGAATTAGCCGGCTGTAAGGAGATTTATTCGATTGTCCGATATTCACTTTACTGACTCCGGTAGAATTGCCCAGATTTCCATAAACGATATTACCACGTGCAATTACATATTTATTGCGGTATTGTGCATCTGCCGTGAATATTCTCAACGGGACTTTACTTGAATAACTATCAAGTTTGTCTGAATTGGAGCCCGCATCGGCACAATAGTAGAATGACGCACCTACACGCAAACCGGGAACGCCTTTGTAATCCAGGCGTGCTACATAAGCCGGAGACGAGAAGTTGTCTTCTTCAAATATACCTTGTTTGCCACCGGCTACCCATGTGTTGCGGTCAAAACCATTCGGATTCAAACCTGCCACAATCATGGCCTGATAATCGAAACTGGCATACCCTTTTCCGAAGGAACCGAAGAATTCCAGACCGTTCTCATGCCAAGTGGAAGGAAGGATTGTTGTTTCACCTTCCGGACGGGATGTTCCGAAGAAGTTGACCGGCTCATGATGTGAATTGGTTAATCCCACAGGGACAATGATATGTCCGGCACGTACATTGAAAGACCGATGGATCAGGCGTGTGATGTGGAACTGTTCAATAGCGACTTCGCCACCTTTTTCCACCTCTGTTTCATATTCACCGTTTTCGGAGTTCTCCAGCTCAAAAGCTGTGCCTGTACCGCCGGATTCAAACTCTATTTCTGCTCCGAGTATCCATTTCGATGTAAATTTATAATCGAAAGCAAGTACGAAACGGGGGATGGATATGGTATTCCTTTTTTTGTTAGGGTTACCGTCATTTCCTCCATAGAAGCGGTTTATACCATAGTCCTTGAAGTTAGCGACCATCTCTCCGTATCCGCCAAAACGGAACTTTGAATACTCCTCTGTAGAAGGCTTGTCGTTTTTAGAATTATCTTTCGTTTCCTGAGCCGAAAGTGTGTAGAAAGAGGACAGGAAGCAAAGAACAACGATTGCAGTTAATTTTCTCATCTTTTTAATAATTTTATCGACTGCAAAGTTATATGAGGTTAAAAAGGCTGGCAATACCTAAAAGTAGGCATAGTTATTTCTTAAATTCAGTATATGTAGGTAATTTTTAGCTAAGAATGGGAAGTAAGGAAATTTAAAAGGGTAAATGAGTAAAAGGTGCATATCAGCATTTTTGCTTTTTTGCTGATATACACCTTCTTTTGTTTTTAGATTTTTCTGACTTGCTTTATTTGACAGTAATATTCTCTTTCCAGGTTATACCACTTATATCTGTCAGAATTAGTTCGTAGTCACCTTTGGGCAAGTCCACAAAAACATCACTTCTGATTGTAAGGGTTGCTTTACTTCCCAAAGGAATGATGAGGCTGTGCTTTCCCGGAGCTACTTTGGCTACATAGTCATTTTTTATTCGGGTAAGTGGGAAGCGGGCTAGCTCTTCTCCATTCTTTTGAAGTATTGTTTTTCCATTCTCGTCTTTTAGTGTTATGCCGATCAGGAAGGAACCGTACACGTCGGCTCCTTCTATCCGGTATACTTTGAACGTGAGGATATCCTCTTGAATCTTTGCGTTGGATATTTCCAGTTCCGGTTTGACCGATTTGTTGTGCAAAGGTCCCCAAACACCGTTATGGAAGACTTGGTTAGTATATAAGGTCAGTATGAAAAGCAGTACTGCACCGCTTATTGCGACTTTACTGAATTGCTTGATAGATAGTGGAAGTTCACCGGAAGTAAGCCATACAAGCCATTTGTTCTTGGAAAGTTTAGGCAATAACAGATAATCCAAAGAATATTTTCCGCCGCCGGACAGGAAAATAGTGAATCCGGCTGACACTCCCAAGATGCCGATTTGCCATTCGTCGAGGCAGGTAGTACCCAGCCAGCCGGAGCCTAAAAGAATGCCGAATGCCAGACTGAATACGCCGATACTCATTAATCGTGTGAAGAAACCGAGCATATAGAGTAACCCGACGATGCCTTCTACTAATGTGAAAATTACCATTGCCCACCAAAGTAAATCCGGTGTGCTGACCAAGTATTCAATAATCGGTTTGATACCAATGGAATTGGGAAGGAAATGATTGAACTTTTCTCCAATGTATCCGGTTCCATCCGGAATGAGTTTGTTTTCAAGGACGAGTCTGCGCCAAAAAGCTGAGAAATAAGTCCAGCCGACGATCAGTCGTAAGGAGAGAGTGAAAATGCCCGCAAGTACGTAGGCTTTGGATGGTTCTTGTTGTTGTGTCAGCATACTGTTTGTTGTTAGTTTGTTATTGAGAGAATCGTTTCTTATTAGAACAAGTTTCCAGTGGAAAATGTTTTTGTGAAAACCTGTTTTTTTTGAAACGATTCTACTCAAGATAAACTACATACAAAACAAAGCTAACAATGCAAAAGTTATTCTTTAAACGGCTATCTTTATACCTTCTTTTTTATTACAATACCGTTTGCATTGTTGGCAAAGGTCGTATCCCAGCATGGCTCCCAAGATGAAGTCCTCTTCGGCAGACAGTTGATTCAAGGGGCGAATGATGATATGCCGCATGGCTTCCATACATTCGGGTTTGCCGAAAAACAGATTAATCTTGTTAGTACCTACTTCTTGTATCATATAACTGATCTTCTGATTCTTCAGCCGGCGGATGGCAAACTCTTCGTGCTCTCTGCTCATCGTATAGAGTACCATGTTGCGTACGCCTTTCTTGAACTCATAAATGTGGTTGAGGAAAATCCGGATTTCTCCGGGAATGATTCTTTCGGTAGCCATGATGTAAACTGTTATTTTATATGGAGATAAAGATTAGCTGATTTCTTGTTTTACTTGTTCAACCCATGCGCTGATACGTTCATCTGTCTGACCGTCTTCATTGACTTCGTCGAGTGGAAGACCTACGAACTTGCCATTAACGACAGCGATAGAAGAATCGAATGTATAACCGGCTGTGTCCACCGCTCCACAGAATTTGCAGCGCGTATCTTTCAGTTCTTCATAAAGAATACCGATAGCATCACAGAACGTATCGCTGTAAGAATCGGAATCACCACAACCGAACAAGGCTACATATTTGTGAGACAGATCGCATTTCTTTAAAATTTTAATTCCGTCGTACCAGTCATCCTGTAATTCACCGGCTCCCCATGTGGAACTGCCTAGTACCAGTACATCATATTCACCGACCAAAGCTTCAGTGAGTTTGGATACATCATAAATATGTGCGGAAGGAACATCTAGTTTCTCTGCAATCCGACGGGCAAGGTCTTCTGTTGTTCCGGTAGTGGAACCGTAAAATACTCCAATTTTATTCATCTTTGATTCTATTTTAATGTGATGGTGCAAAGATAAAGGGTCTCGGAGAAATAGGAAATCCCCATTTATAGTGGAATAATTGCTTTATTCTCATTATAAATGGGGATGTTCTCTCGCTTTTTTTCTACAAGAAATGCAACTTTTATTAAAGTTGTTTTTAAATAATGTATTATCTTTGCAGAGATCAAAACAGACACATATACTATATGAATATGAGAAGCTTAAAGTATTTTTCTTTTGGAGTTATCGGCATGGTTCTTGCTTCATGTGTAGAAGAGAAAAATTTGTATAATCCGGATGAAGGAACGCCTGAGGATACTCAACTCGGTTTATCTACGGATTTCTTGTTGAAAACGCAAAGGAGTGTATTTATTACTGCTGTCGATGGTGATGGAAAATCACAGGCCGGTGTGAAATTCGGTGTGTTTATGAGTCAGCCTTACACGGGCGAAGGAGTTATTTCTATTGATCCGGTCTTTGTCGGATATACGGATGCTTCAGGTAAGTTGAAAGCTGAAGTGGTGATAGGAAATAATGTTTCCAAAATTTATGTGGCTCCTCTCACTGCTGGTTATGGTCAGGTGAAGGAAGCGGATGTTCAGGATTTTGTTTCATTGGAGTTTCAAGGAGTCAGTTTTCCTCATATGGCTGTCTCGCGTGCTTTTTCGATTGAGATTCCTTCATTTTCCGGACCGATCAGTGGTCTGTATCAATTGTATATCCCTTATAAGAATGTTGAAATAAGTAGGGATGGTATTCCGCTGCAGGGTGGGTGTTCTTTGGTCTCTAAAGAGCAACTATCTCCTGCTTTGATTAATCAGATTGATAGTTGGTACCCAGAGAGGCAGAATGTTCAGAAAGCAGATTTGGATAAAAACTCGGATTTACGGGTCGTTGATGAAAATGGAGCCAGAGTTTGGGTGACTTATGTCGGTGATGGTGGTTTCTATGTCGCTAATCAGACTGTTTATAATTCATTGATGTATTATAATTATAAAGAGGAAGAACTGAATAGTCCAAATGACATTGATCATCTTCGGATGACTATGTTGTTGCCTAATACTAACCAGCTGCAGTGTCCGTCGGGTTTGAAAGTTCAGTTACTTTATTGGAATGGAAAGGAGTATACTGAGATTTTCCCAAAAGGGACACGGATAGGTTTTGTTGTAGCACGTGCCGGTTATAAGAAGGATGGTACGGATGTAACAACGAAGAATGCGTATTCTTTTAAAAATAAAACGAATCCTGTTGTTAATGGTGACGTCTCTGGAATGTATTACTCTACTCCGGTATTGAATAAATGGGGAAAATCTCAGGCTGTAACTCGTCAGTTAGATGGTTATAATTGTTGTGTGACCGGATTTGATATCCGTCCTTTTGGCGATAATCAATCAGATTATGATTTTAATGATGTAATGTTGAAAGTGACTGCTACTCCTGAAAAAGCAATTGAACCGGGAGAGGATATTCCGGTTGAAGAAGAAGTAGTTGTAACTGAATCTATTCATGGTACATTGGCTTTCGAAGACCAGTGGCCTAATGCCGGTGATTATGACCTGAATGACTTTGTAGTAAATTATGCATACGGTTTGGGAAAGAATACGGAAAACAAGATTACAAGCATTAAATTGCGTTTTAAACCAATAGCCAAAGGGGCTGCCGCTTATACAAAGATCGGTTTTGGCATTGAACTTCCATTGGCAGAAAGTTATATTGATGCTGCAAAGGTGATGGGAGCGACTTTCGAAAGTGGTAATTCAAAGGCGACTTTTGTGATTTGGGAAGATGTAAGCAGACTCTTTCCTAATATAAATGGTTTTGTAAATACAGAAAAGGGGACGAGTTTTGTTTCAGCAGCGGAAGTTGAAATCACTATTCCGCTGACTATTCCGGTTGACAATGTTTCAATGATGAAATTCAATCCATTTATATTTGTGAACAACCGTTCTCATGAAATTCATTTAACAGACTTTGCTCCGACTTCGAAGATGGATACAAACTTGCTTCAAACTGCGGATGACTGTTCTGATGCATCACGAAATATTTATTATCGGATGGAAGATATGTCTTGTTGGGCATTAGATTTTCCTCGTACTTCAGCAAGCGACCCGGCATGGAGATATCCGAAAGAAAAATCGTCAGTAGTGAAGGCTTATAAGAATTATAGCAAGTGGGTAATAAATAAGACGGACTTGTCTTGGTTTGATTTCACTATTTCAGAGAATGTAGATGAGGATGAATTATACTAAAATATTTTTGTTGGTTGTGGAGTTGATGCTTTAAAAGATACCCTTATTTTTCTGAGCAGGTCTTAAAACATAAGAATCCCCTTTATAATGGAGAAACGGATTAGTTTCTATTATAAAGGGGATTCTTATGTTTTAATGATGGAACAAGCGAATGCCTGTGAATGCCATTGCCATATTGTACTTGTCGCATGTACCGATAACATGATCATCTCGTACTGAACCTCCCGGTTGTGCGATATAGCTTACACCGCTTTTGTGTGCACGTTCGATATTGTCTCCGAAGGGGAAGAATGCGTCAGAGCCCAAAGCTACGCCAGTCATTGTATCCAGCCATGCACGTTTCTCTTCGCGGGTCAGTACTTCCGGCTTTTCTGTAAAAAACTGTTGCCAAACGCCGTCTGCCAATACGTCATCATGATCTTCTGAAATATAAACGTCGATAGTATTATCACGATCTGCACGGCGGATTTTTTCAATCCAGGGCAGATTCATTACTTTCGGATGTTGGCGGAGATACCAGATATCTGCTTTATTTCCTGCAAGGCGCGTGCAGTGAATACGTGACTGCTGTCCTGCACCGATACCAATCGCCTGTCCGTCCTTTGTATAACATACGGAATTGGATTGTGTATATTTTAAGGTGATTAAAGAAATGATTAGGTCACGTTTGGCTTCAGCCGGAATTTCCTTGTTTTGTGTAGGTAACTCTTTCAAAAGACTTTCGTCTATTTTCAGTTCGTTTCTGCCTTGCTCAAAAGTCACTCCGAAAACATCTTTGTGTTCGATAGGAGCCGGGCGGTAAGCCGGATCTATCTTGATCACATTGTAAGTTCCTTTTCTTTTATTTTTCAGGATTTCCAAAGCTTCGGGAGTGTAATCCGGTGCAATCACACCATCGGATACTTCACGGTTGATAATGCGTGCAGTCTCTTCATCACAAGTATCGGACAATGCGATGAAGTCTCCGTAAGAAGACATACGGTCGGCACCGCGTGCGCGTGCATAGGCTGTTGCCAGTGGAGACAGTTTTACATCATCCACAAAATAGATTTTCTTCAGTGTGTCACTCATTTCTACAGCAACAGCAGCACCTGCCGGGCTGACGTGTTTGAATGATGCGGCAGCCGGAAGTCCGGTAGCTTCTTTCAGTTCTTTTACTAACTGCCAACTGTTGAATGCATCCAGCAGATTGATGTAACCGGGATGTCCGTTCAATACCTCAATGGGTAGTTCGCCTTCTTTCATGAAGATACGGGCAGGCTTTTGATTTGGGTTGCAGCCGTATTTCAGTTCGAGTTCGTTTGCCATATTATTTAATTATGAATTACTGATTACAAATTGATAGCGACAAAATTACTAAAAAAAGAATAGCCAGCCTAGCCTCCTGTTATAAATTAGTAACAAGTAATTAGTATTGGGGAAACTGTGGGTAGCGAAAATACCTATTTGTGGTGATTGCATATCCTCGAAATATTCCGTTTCTTTGCAGTCTCTAATATAAATAGGTGTAAATGGATAATTTGCAAAAATACAAACCAACTGATAAGATGATTGATCTCATCAGTGATAACTATTCCTTGTTACAAGTGATGAGCCGTTTCGGCCTTTCGTTGGGATTTGGTGACAAAACAGTGAAAGAAGTTTGCGAGCTTAATGGAGTAGATTGCAGGACTTTTCTGATTGTAGTCAACTTTATGTCTGAAGGCTTTTCGCGGATGGATGGAAGCAGTGAGGATATTTCTATACCTGCACTAATCGATTATCTGCGGCAAGCCCATATTTACTTTCTGGACTTTTCTCTTCCTGCCATTCGCCGTAAACTGATTGAAGCGATTGACTGTTCGCAGGATGATGTAGCTTTTCTGATTCTTAAGTTCTTTGATGAATATACACGAGAGGTACGTAAACACATGGATTATGAGGAGAAAACGGTATTCAAATATGTGGATGCGCTGATAAATGGCAATGCTCCCCGGAATTATCAGATTAGCACATTCTCCAAGCATCATGACCAGGTGGGAGAGAAGCTGACAGAACTGAAAAATATCATCATTAAATATTGTCCTGCCAAAGCCAATGAGAATCTGTTGAATGCGGCTCTTTTCGATATATACGCCTGTGAGGCCGGTTTGGAATCTCACTGCAAGGTTGAAGACTATATTTTTGTTCCTGCCATTCTGAAGTTGGAAAGGAGGATTAGGGAAAATGAAAAATAACGAAGCCATTCGAATTGCGATCGCCGAAACCTCAGTGATTATCCGGGGTGGGCTGACCGCTGCATTGAAGCGTCTTCCTAATGTGAAGGTGCAACCTATAGAATTACTTTCAGTAGAGGCTCTGAGTGATTGCCTGCGTACGCAATATCCGGAAATGCTGATTGTAAATCCTACTTTTGGTGACTACTTTGATGTAAATAAGTTCCGGGAAGAAACTGCCGGTAAGAAAATACGTTTGATTGCTTTGGTTAGCTCTTTTGTAGATGCCTCTTTGCTGACTAAATATGATGAGTCGATTTCTATCTTTGATGATCTGGATATTCTTTCTAAAAAGATTCATGGTCTGCTAAATCTGGCTTCGGGAGAGGAGGAGCTTGACAATCAGGAAACGCTTAGCCAACGGGAGAAAGAGATAGTGATCTGTGTGGTGAAAGGTATGACGAATAAAGAGATTGCAGAGAATCTTTTCTTGTCTATTCACACTGTCATTACTCACCGGAGAAATATCAGCAAAAAGCTACAGATACACAGTGCGGCTGGCCTGACTATTTATGCTATTGTAAATAAGCTTGTTACGCTAAATGATGTGAAAGATTTATAACCTTAAAAGAATGTTATAAAATCTGAATCCGTTTGCGAACACGGAATCTTTTCGTACCTTTGCAGTGCAATTGGGAAATTGCTATTAGTTTAAAAGGTAAAAGAAAAGATTATTCAAGGTATTAGATTTAAATAATTAAGGTATTAAATTTTTTAGTATTCAATAGGACATTTTTTGGTAAAAGGTAAAAAGGATAACAATAGGTAAGAAGTTTAAAAGGTAAAAAGAAGATTAGTTTTCAGGAATTGAGGTAATAAAAGAAAAGCCTTTCTGGCTTTTCTGATGCTGTGGCGAGTGGTTCCCTTCTAGGAATTGACTCGTTTTTTGTTTATAGACGCAGGGGAGCCGAAAGGTATATAAATACCGGGATTGCTAATGCCAGGAGTGTATAAAATAAAATCCCGACGAAATCGCTTCGGCGGGACCCTATTTCATTTTTACTTAAATGTGGCTACGTAATAAAATTATGACTAATTAATTCAATTCTGATACTGCAAAGATAGTGCGTTTCTGTATCTGTCACAATCCCCTTTATAAGGTATATTGCGTAGCTGCTCTCACTATTAATAATTAGTGGTGGATATCATTTTACTTTTTTCCACTCTTTCGTTGCGAAATCATATGATTTGATCACTTTGGCAGGGCAACCGGCACAAATAGAGTATGCTGGGATGGAACGGCTGACAACGCTTCCGGCAGCCACTACACAATGTTTCCCTAAAGTAACTCCTGGCAGTATGACTGAGTTTGCACCTACCCATACATCATCCTCAATAGTGACAGGCTGTGTACTTACTCCCTGTTCGTCGATTGATTTCTCCGCATCTTGATAATTATGATTAAGTCCTGTGACTGTTACATGCTGTGCAAGATTCACATGATTTCCTATAAGAACCGGACCGATAATGGTATTTCCTAATCCGATGCGGGTATAATCTCCAATGATTAAATCTCCTACCGCATTATTAAGGCAGGAAAAGTCTTCTACTACCGAATAGCGTCCTAGCGAGAACTGATTAAAAGGAGGAAGGTCTTTGCGGACACTGCGATAAATCACGGAACCTTTTCCACGTTTCAGATATACAAAATAGAAAAGGCGTATCCACCAGTTGGGGCGTGTCTTTACAGGATGCATAATAAAACGATGTACGGCTTGTTTCAAAGCCGGATTTTGTTTGATTCGCAGTTTCAGTGTCCTTTTTTCCATATTGAATGTTTTTGTTTCTTTTTATCTTCTACTAAATAATCCGGTATTGCCAGACTGTATGTGATTGCCAATCCTAAAAGCAATATCCACCACTTGAGTGACGAGGTCCAGTGGTATCCTGTTATCAATAAAGTCCAGATACTGACGAAGGTGCATAATTTCATCGGAGAAGGTATCAGCTGCTGGGCTATACGGTTGCAGAAATTCCAGTTGCCTTCTAATAAAGACGGCAATAGATAAGAGAGGGTCTTCCGTATGCGCCTGCGATAGGGATAAACAGGGGCGGAGTCACAGTGTACAATCACATCCGGCAGATATTCAATATATATATTCTGTTTGAATAACTTTCGTTCGAGATTCGTTTTGGCAGTTCTTTGATTCTTCTGTAGCCATTCTAAGTCGAAAGCCATATTGGTTCCGAAAAGACTTGAAGAAAAGCCGATCTGAGTATTCCCCGATCTGAAAAGACTGTTATTGATTTCTTCGGATAGAGCATGGAAACGTTTCCGTACTCCCTTACGATTATTAATGATCGTGTGCAACTGCATTGCCTGTATTCCGGCATCGTAGGCATTATAAATCTTTTCCAGAAAATGGGGTGATAAAGCACTGGCTTTATCAGAAAGAAGGATGACTAATTCGTATCGTTCTTTATCTAATGAATTAATTGCTTCCAGCAAATCTTTATATGTGATGAATTCATATGCTTCCTGTTGATACATGAAAGGAAGGAGGCTTCCGTCCTGAACTAATATGGCACACTGATATTGTTTTCTGGCTTTGGGATAATTGGAATGTTTGAAATGTGAGGCAACAGCCAATATGAAAAGGTATAGGAGCAAAAGCCCTATACACAAAAAGAAGAAATCGTCTGCTATGTAGATAAAGTAGTCCATCCTGTAGTGAAGGAGTTATACGTTCTCTTTTTGAACGAATGCAGTAACTGTTTTCAGAATGATTTTTATGTCCAGTCCGAAAGAGAAGTTTTTTGCATATTGGATATCCAGTTGCTTGCGTTCTTCTGCGGAGAGTTTACCCGCTTCACCTCTTTTTTCAACCTGCCACAGCCCGGTAAGTCCGGCTGGTCCCATAAAACGATCAATGTGTTCATCACTAGTCAGTAACTCTGCCTCATAGAGTGGGAGGGGACGATTGCCCACTATAGACATATCTCCTTTGAGGATATTGATAAGCTGTGGTAATTCATCAATGCTGTATTTACGGATAAAACGTCCTATCTTTGTGATTCTGGGGTCATTCTCCAGTTTTACGAAAGCATTACTTTTCTCTTTTGATTTCTTGTGGATATAGTCTTCTTCCGAAATTACAAAATCGTCGGATATCAGGAGAATTTCTTCTTCGTCTGCTTCTTCAGAGACACAGGATTCTTCTCCCCATATATCTTCTTCCTCTTCTTCTTCCTGTTGGTATTGGTTGAGAGCATTGAAATCCTTCAGATGTTTATCAGCGTCGGTATACATCGAACGGAATTTGAGAAAATCAAATATCTGATAATTGCTTCCTACACGTTTGGATTTATAGATAATCGGTCCTTTGCTCTCCAAGCGAATGGCTATAGCAGTAGCTATTAAAAGAGGAGAAAGGAAAAGTAGTGCTATTCCGGAAAAGAATATATCGAAGATTCTTTTCCATGAAGGCAGGCGAAAGGCTTTTAAATTCTGTGTTTGGAGTTGCAGTGCTTCTATTTTTTGTTCTTTTCTACGTGTGAGAAAAGTTGACAGATCTTTCAGTACTTCACTGTTGGTTTCGTACTTAATCGTGTTATTAACTCCTGCCTTCAAGTATTCTGTAGCTTCTTCCTTAGTAATGGAATCTATAACCAGTACCATATAAAGCCCTGGATACATTTTTCGTATAGAGCGAATATCAGCGATATCTTTTGATAATTCTACCTGCTCAATAAATAAAGCTGCGTCGTATTTTTCTCGTATCTTGTCTAGCACTTTAGTTGCCTTATAGCAGTTTGGTGCTGCATAGAATACTCCGGTACTTAATTTCGAAAACAGTTCTATTGTTTTGTTGTGTCTGCCTATGTAAACAAAATATTGCATTTAAAGGCTGTATTAGTCGATAATCTTTTTGATTCGGATTTTTAGTTCCAAAGGATTGAATGGCTTCAGAATATAGTCTTCTGCCCCTTCTTCCAGTAATTTGATTCTTTCCGTAGTACTTTCTTCGCTGGACAGCATAACGATAGGAATTGACTTGAATAACTCATTGGCTTTCATATATCTGAGGAATTCATCTCCTCTCATTAACGGCATACGAATATCGGAAATAATGAGATCGGGTACATTACCTTCATTAAGCCAATCTATTGCTTTAATAGGATTCTCCAAATACATAACGTCGTAATCCTTGCCTAAATATATACTTGCAACTTTTCCAATAGTCGCTTTATCGTCAACTAATAGTATCTTTTTTTTCATACAAATAGAACCTTTCTATCGCTTGCTTTGCTACTTGATTTATATAGATTAAATTGAATCTCTTGCCTTTGTTTCACTTCGTGCAAATATATATATAATTTTAGAATAAACTTCCAATTAGCAGAAGTAAAATTCATGAAGATTATTATTTTTATTTATTAATAGAATATATCTGATACGTTTAGTGAGGAAAAAAACACGGATTTCATTATTTTTATGAAACCCGTGTTGATAAGGGAGATTAGTTTTTATTTGTTTGGAATACCTTGTTTACATCAAAATCATTCCACCATTTTTCATTTTCTGTACCACCGCTCGTTACCCAGTCACTGAATTGTGAATAAGCAGTTTTGATATTTACATACTCCAAAGGCCATTTGAAATTGGAAGGAACCATGATGCCCCATGCCAGATTCTCTTTACTGATATAATATTTTTTGCTGGCATGATGACTGTTATCGTTGTTTCCGCCAAACAGATCGATATTTGCGAGTTTGGTTGGTTGGTAGCCTGCAACATGTATTTCCTTACGTGGGTTTCTGTTGCCGTCTACAATGATAAAGACATTCAATTTGTTGACATTAAAGGCATCTGCTGATATTGTCGGATTATTGAATGTAATGGAGAAACTGATATTTTTAGGTTTGGTATTGCCTGCATAGTCTGAGACAGTATTAATCTGCTCATACCGATCTCTTCCCAATACTTTATGAGCATCATCAAACAGAGGAATCACAGTATAATCCTGACCATTTTCGATATTGTTATTATTTAGATTGAAATTCTTGGCAAGAGTATTGTCACTGAATTCAACTGGCTGTGTAATGGCATTGGCGGGTACATTGTCCAGCATAATAGCTGCTCCGATGCTTTTTGTTGCTCCGGCTGCGGATAAGTCAATACTCAACTCGAATTTTGTTACTTTATTCTCTTTATTAGTATATATTTTCCTTTTCTGAATGGTCAGAACGATGTCATTCATATCATAATCTCCATATAGTGGCCATTGGTCTTCAAAGAGGTAGGTATAATTTTTGTTGTCTTCTACTTCAATGGGGAATTCAGGATTAGTAGGCGGAGTAGGAGTTCCTCCATTGTATCCATCACTACATTCTGATTCAGGTATTGAAACCGTGTTTTTACCTTCTTCTCCCCATTCTGCGCCACCGGTTATTGTCCAGCATATGTTCCAGTCATCTATTTTTTCAATAGGATGTTCAGAACAAATAACTTGAAGGTTACCGGAATAGTGAATGAGATTCGGTTTTAATGTTTCAGCAACAGCTTTCTTAATGATAAGGAGTGCTTTTTCTGTTCCTGTACCTTTAAATCCTCTGTCTTTGTTTTGATAACCGTATTCAGCCTTTTCTGTTATCTCAAATAGTGCTTTAGCTCCCAGTTCTATTTTTGCATTATTCATGTACAGTTCTTTACATTGAACATATCCACCACCATCAACTATTAAATGACCTTCTTTTATTTCTAATTCATCGGTTACTATTAATTTGCACTTATTGTAACAATAGTCATTCCATGCAGAAATTTTCATTTCATCAGTATACCATGTTCCTTCATTTATCCAGGACCCTCCAGTGCAATTGATTTCTGTTTCTTCCTCCACTTCCATAGTTCCTGTGTTGATTATGTGGCTATCACCTTGAATTTTTATTTTTTCAACTTTAATTTTTCCTGCATTAGATATTGTACTACTGGCATTTTCTGCACTTAATTTATCTTTAATATTGACAGAACCAGCATTGAAAAATACGGAAGAATTGGCGCAGATTAAGTTTTCGGTATTAATTGTTCCTAAATTATACAGTTTGTAATTACTGTCTAGCTGTATTGTTTTATCTATTGTCAAAGTTGCTCCTGTACCTATTGTAATCATACAATTTTGTTGACCATTGTTTTGAGATTTAGGCATGGAAACTTTCTTTCCAGGCAGTATGTACAGGCAAGAGCCTGGAGATAGGTAAATCTGCTCAGACAACTTGATATCTTCTGTTACATATAATTTTAAATTGTTTTTCCATAAATTGATTATTTTTGTGGAAGCAGTAACTTCATAACTTCCACCTTCCACACAGTCATTTACACTAATAAATTTCTCAATACCACTTGGGCATTCTAAAGGAAATAAAGATGTATCATCAGGATTGGGATCTGTTATTGTCGTAAAACTGCGAGTTGAAGCAGCGAGACTGCGTACAGAGGGAATAGTTGTTTTAAAATTGCAATTGGCAATTCCATTTGTAATTTCTGCACTTCTGACTGTAGCAAGTCCCGTTGGAGTGATTTCTTTTACAAAAAGAGTTTTGATTGTATTTTCGATTGAAATTTCTGAAGTATATGGTTCATTTCCTTTTGCAACACCTTTATCGAGAAGGCGTGCGTCTGATGAAATAATAGGATTTGTATCATATAATTCCACTACATAATAGAATTCATCATTAGTTGGGGCATTAACTTCTACAGTTACTTTTATATTGGAGGTAGTTGCCCAGTCAAATCCATCCGGTGCAGCAAAACCGTCCCCCATTGGATTGGCTGTCTGATAAGACGGATCATATAGATCCTTCTCGGAATCTACGCAACTGGATAACATCCTTACTATTGCTATCGCAATTATAGATGTAAGCAGAATTGTTTTTTTCATCATAATGTCTATTGTTTGATTGTTTTTTTGTTTGTTGCAAAGATAGTTGTATATTTTGGATTAAAGATGTATTTATTGATATTTCTTGTGTAAAAAGCAACGATATTTCCGTTTTGGTTCGCTTTATATGAAAAACGAAAGAGTAATCTCCTGATTTTTTCTTTTGCAGAAATATTATAGGATGAAAATCAGGAGATTACTATAGAGATTTTCTTTTTTAGGGTTTGGTTATTTCCCCTATTAAACAAGAGTTCATTTTGTATCGGATGTCTTTATTAGATAGTCCGTGTCCCAGCAAAAACATCAGTTTAGTTACAGCACATTCGGGAGTACTGTCATATCCACTGATAACACCTGCTTCGAGCAGATGCATTCCGGTCTCGTAACGTCCCATTTCTACTGCTCCGGAAGCACATTGTGTGATGTTAACAATGATAATTCCACGATCAGTAGCCTCTTTTAATTCCCGGATGAACCATTCTTTTTGCGGTGCATTTCCTGATCCGAATGTTTTCATCACGACAGCTTTCAATCCGGGGACATGGAGTAGTGAATGGATGATCTCCTCCTGGATGCCGGGAAAAAGAGTTAATATTACCACATTTGTATCAAACAGATAGTGTGGCTTTAGTGGTTTGTCCGGGGTCGGTTTGCGAATAAGGTTGGGCTCGTATTTAATATGGATGCCTACGCGTGCCAATGGCGGGTAATTGAAAGACCGGAAGGCATTAAAGTTCTCAGCATTGATTTTTGTGGTACGATTACCTCGCATCAGGTGATTTTCAAAGAAAATACATACTTCGGGGACAATAGCTGTACCGTCTGGATTCTTGGCAGCAGCAATCTCGATTGCAGTGATCAGATTTTCTTTTCCGTCCGTACGCAGCGTTCCGATTGGCAATTGAGAACCGGTCAGAATAACAGGCTTACTCAGATTTTCGAGCATAAAACTTAGGGCGGAAGCAGTATAGGCCATTGTATCCGTTCCATGCAGAATAACAAAACCATCAAAATGGTCGTAATTATAGTTGATGATCTTTACAAGTTTTGCCCAGTAAGCAGGCTCCATATCCGAGGAGTCGAGAGGAGGTTCGAATTGATAGGAGGAAATGCGATAGTTGAATCTTTTCAGCTCAGGAACGTGCTTGAGCAAATGGTCGAAATTAAAGTTTTCTAAGGCACCTGTCTCCGGATTTTCTATCATTCCGATAGTTCCACCCGTGTAAATCAACAAAACAGAAGGGGTCTCTACTCTCATAATTGATGAATTTCTGTTAAAACGCTGACAAAGATATAGATTAATTGCGAATTATGAATAGTAAATGATGAATTTGTTCGTAGTTTGCAGTGAAATGTTATAAATATGAATATTTATGCGGAATTATACGATGGATTAAAAGAAAAAATGAAGTGAGTCGTAAAAATAGTCAAGTAGCTAAAATTGTTCGGAAAGAATGGTTATGCAAAGCAAAACGATGCTGTCCGGCTATTTTAGCTACTATTTGTCTGACTATTTCCTATGTCTATTTAAGTGCATTTTTCAGTTTCAGAATGGCTTTTTCCGGATCTTTTTCTTCTTCAAGCAGAGTGACAAAGCGGCTACCGATGATAGCTCCGGAAGCATGTTCGCAAGCTGCTTGAAAAGTAGCTTTGTTGGAGATACCGAAACCTACCATTAGCGGGTTGCGTAGATTCATGTCTTCGATCTTTTTGAAATAGGCACGTTTCTGTTCGTTGAAGTCCTGTTGTGCGCCTGTAGTAGCTGCGGATGAAACCATATAGATGAATCCGTCTGTATGTGCATCGATCTCACGTACCCGCTCTTCACTGGTCTCCGGGGTGATGAGCATGATTACTTTGATTCCATAACGTTCGGCAATGATACGGTAGTGATCCTGATAATCTCTGAAAGGTAAGTCGGGGATGATAACACCGTCTATTCCGCATTCCACGCATTTGCGGCAGAAGTTTTCAAATCCGAACTGCATAATAGGGTTTAAGTATCCCATAAATACCAATGGAATGCTTACTTCCTGGCGAATGTTTCGTAATTGTTCGAAAAGGAGTTTCAGTGACATGCCGTTTCGTAATGCCTGAGTGGCAGCGTTTTGGATGACAATACCGTCCGCCATTGGATCACTGAATGGGATTCCGATTTCGATCATGCTGACGCCATGTTTTTCGAGAGTACGGATGACATTGACTGTTCCATCAAGGGCAGGATCACCTGCACAAAAATAAATAGAAAGAATATCTTTCTTGTTGCTATTAAAGAGTTGATTAATTCTGTTCATGATTTTGAGAATTTAAATTTATGACTTTAGTTCATTTAGAAACATCCGGATTCGTTCCGGGTCCTTTTCCCCGGGCTTCAGTTCGAAACGGCTGTTCAGGTCGTACCCTGCCAGACGGGGATGGTTGAATGCTTTCAATGCATTGGCACTGTGTGAGTTGATGCCGCCACTCAATAGGAATGGAACTTGTCCGTTGTAGGTATGCAGAATGTTCCAGTCGAATTGGTTTCCTGAGCCACCATACTGCTCACATTTCGTATCAAACAGGAAAAGATTGCAAGCTTTTTCATACTTGCTTATGTGATTCAAGTCTTTTGGGCGAGCCACAGAAAAAGCTTTGATGATTTTCAGGCCGGAGGTGCGCAGTGACTGACAGTATTCCGGTGATTCTTTGCCGTGGAGCTGGATATATTCCAGCCCGAAACGGTCGGCGTACATCGTGATTACATCTTTGTCTTCATTCACAAAAACTCCGACACGGCGGGCACGAACGGGTAGGTAAGCGGGAAGTTCGTAGATATAACGGGGAGATTTGGGATAGAAGATAAATCCTATCATATCCACTTTTTGTAGTGACTCCACATCCCGTATATTGGGGGCTTCACGCATACCGCATACTTTGATGATTTTTCCGTTGATCATAGGGCTGTCCGTTTTTGGAAGTTCATGTATTTATTGAATGGCTTTCAGAAAGTTCTGCAGCGTTTCTCCCGGTTGCGGAGTTTTCATAAATGTCTCTCCGATGAGGAATCCCCGGAATCCGGCAGTCCGAAGACGTTTTACCACTTCCGGATTGGAAATGCCACTCTCCGATACTAATACCGCATCTTGTGGAAGTTGTCCTGCCAGTTGGAAAGAGTTTTCTACATCTGTGAAGAAAGTACCCAGATTGCGATTATTAATCCCAATCATATCAATTTTACTATTAATATAAGGTAACTCTTCCGCACTATGGATTTCAAGTAATACTTCCAATCCCAGTTCATGTGCCTGCTCTGCCAGTTCCTGACATTTTTCCTGTTTCAGTGCGGCGGCGATAAGAAGTACGGCATCCGCACCGACAATTTTTGCCTGATATAACTGATACTCATCAATGATAAAGTCTTTTCTTATAATGGGAACATCGACCAAAGGACGTGCTGTACGGATATCTTTCAGACTTCCTCCAAAAAATTTCTCATCAGTGAGAATAGAGAGGGCGGAAGCACCTGCCGCCACATAAGACGGAACAATCTCTTCGGGACGTGCTTCCTGTTTGATCCACCCTTTGGATGGTGACCGACGCTTAAATTCGGCTATAATACCGGAATCGGAAGAAGCCAATGCCTGTTTCATAGAACGGGCAGCCGGAACTTCATTGATACCTTCCTGCAACTGTTCGATGGAAATAGCCTGCTTTTGCAAATCGACTTCAAACCGTTTGTTAGCTATAATTTCGGATAATATATCTTTCATTAATCTTAAATTTTGAATCAAGGCAAAGGATATCGTATATTCATCCTTTACCACTTATCATTTATAACTTATTACCTATTACTTATTATTCAATTCAATGAATTTCTTCAGTGTAGCCAATGCCCGGCCACTTTCTAGTGATTCTTTAGCGAGGGCGATGCACTCTTCAATCGTTTTTTCCGGACGAACTACTTGAATAGCGAAAGCTGCATTGATAACAACTACGTTTTTCTGTGCTTCCGTAGCTGTATTGTTCATGATGTTATCAAAGATTTTAGCAGCATCTTCCGATGTCTGTCCACCATCCAGATCAGTATCCTGATAACGTGCAAATCCGAGACCTTCCGGAGTATAAATCTTCTCATTGCCACAGGTAGCTACCTTAAACTCGTTCGTCAGAGAAATCTCATCATATCCGTCCAGACTATGTACAACGGCAAATTTAGTCTTACTCTCCTGATAAGTATAGGTATAAAGGCGCAAAAGCGGAAGATTATACACGCCTAAAAGCTGATAAGTTGGCAATACCGGATTGACCAACGGACCGAGCATATTAAAGAATGTACGTACCGCCAATCCTTTACGGATCGGGGCAACTGCCTTCAGTGCCGGATTGAACAAAGGAGCGTGCAGATAAGCAATATTACATTGTTCCATACTGCGCCGCATCTGATCAACATCACTTGTGAATTTAACCCCATGTTGCTCCATCACATTGCTGGCACCGCTGACTGAAGTAGCTCCATAATTGCCATGTTTTACTACCGGAATACCTGCTCCGGCTACTGTAAAGCAGGCCGCCGTAGAAATGTTGAACGTATTTTTTCCATCTCCTCCCGTACCGACAATATCGATCGGAGCAAACTCGCTCAAATCAACCGGAACCCGCATTTCCAATAATGCATCACGGAATCCGCATAATTCTTCGACAGAAATATTACGCATCAGAAAGACAGTAATCAGTGATGCTACCTGTACGTCATTATATTTCCCTTGTGCGATGTTTTGCAGGATAGTACGTGCTTCATCGCGTCCCAAATATTGGTGTTCGAAAAGTTTATATAGAATCTGTTTCATAAGTTTATTCGTTTAAGAAGTTTTTGATGATTTCTTTTCCTTGCGGAGTCAGTACGGATTCGGGATGGAACTGGATGCCATGTACATCATAGGTTTTGTGACGTAATGCCATGATTTGTCCTTCCTGACTTTCAGCAGTTATCTCCAGGCACTCGGGAAAACCTTCCCGGCTGACTACCCAGGAATGATAACGTCCGACAGGTATCTCTTTGCCCAGCCCTTCAAAAAGTACGTCTTTCTGCAGGATGCTGATCGGTGTCTGTACACCGTGATATACTTCTTTCAGGTTTTCCAGTCGTGCACCAAAAGCCTCGCCGATGGCCTGATGTCCCAGACAAACGCCTAAAATACTCTTTGTCGGTGCATATCGTTTGATAATGGGCAATAGCAAGCCTGCTTCTTCGGGTATTCCCGGCCCCGGTGAAAGTATGATCTTATCAAATCGTTCCACTTCATCAAGGTTTATCTGGTCGTTGCGGACTACTTCGACGTCTGTAGCTCCCAGTTCTTTCACTGCATGCAGCAAATTGTAGGTGAAAGAATCATAGTTATCTAAAAGTAATATTTTCATTTTATTGTTATTGTAAAATTGTTGTTCAAATACTGTTTCTGACTTATCAGGCAGATCGCTCTGAACAGTTAGTTTTTTAAATTAACAGCTAAATCGATAGCCTTTTTAAGAGCTCCTAATTTATTGTTTACCTCTTGCAGCTCGTATTCATCCTGACTGCGTGCAACGATACCGCCTCCGGCCTGGAACCATAACTCGTTATTCCGGCTGACAAAAGTACGGATGGTGATTGCCTGGTTCAGTTCTCCGTTAAGTCCGATAAAGCCGATACAGCCGCCATAAGCACCGCGGTTATGAGGTTCGATTTCACTGATCAGCTGCATGGCGCGTACTTTCGGTGCTCCGCTCAACGTTCCCGCAGGGAAAGTATCGATGAAAGTTTTAATCTTATCCGCCCCTTCATTCAGCTGACCGCTCACGCGGCTGACCAGATGAATCACATGACTGTAATACTGTGGTTCCTTATAAAACAATACCCGTACATCATGGCAATTACGTGAAAGATCATTTCTTGCCAGATCAACCAGCATCACATGCTCCGCGTTCTCTTTCGGATCGGCAAGCAGTGCTTCCGCCAATTCGCGGTCTTTTACCGTATCTCCGGTACGGCGGGTTGTTCCGGCAATCGGGTCGATGTAGGCACGTCCGTCTTCAATTTTACAGTGAGTCTCCGGAGAAGAACCGAAAATGCGGTATCCTCCGAAATCGAAATAGAAAAGATAAGGAGAAGGGTTGATGCTGCGAAGAGCACGATAAACTTTGAAATCATCTCCGGCATAAGGCTGGACGAATCTTCTGGAAAGGACAATCTGAAAAACATCACCACGCATACAATGGGCAATACCCTTGCGAACGTTCGCTTTATGTTCCTCATCGGAGATCGGGCTGCTGACAGGACCTGTCACCGAGAAATTATAAGAAGCATAATTTCTGTTTTCGATAGCGGCCTCCAGTTCCGGCAAACCGCTTTCTTCACCTTCGCCCAGCATTTCTACCAATGTCAATTCATTCTTGAAATGATTGAAAACGATGATATACTTATATAATATGTATAGCAAGTCCGGAGCATCATTCTGCTCATCATGACTTTCTTTCACCGGGATATGTTCGAAGTATTTCACTGCGTTGAATGTGGTGTATCCGTAAAGTCCGCACACATTCTTGTTTTCTCCGGTCACTTGAAACTGACTGATGAATTGATTCATCGCTTTTTCTACCGTGAATGATTGGGTGAGCGGCTCTTCCTTCCGACTATTGTCAGGATAACTAGCAGTGACTATTCCGCTATTGACACCGATACTTGCCAGCGGACAAAGAGCGATGAACGAGAGGGAATTTTCTCCTGCATGATAATCGGAACTCTCCATCAATGCAGATTGTGGGTACATATCACGTACTTTCAGATAGATACTGACAGGAGTGTGCATATCTCCGAGTACCTGTTTGCTATGGGCTGTATAACTGAATGTTTTCATTTTTATAATTTCTAAATTCAAACTACAAAACTAGATGTTGATAATCACTTTTCATTGAAAGACAAATAAGTTTCAATGTCTTTGTCGCCACGTCCCGATACGGTCAGTACAACCACATCTTCCGGTTTGAACTTCAATTTTTTCAGCGCACCCAGTGCGTGGGCAGATTCCAGTGCGGGAATGATTCCTTCAAGTTTGGTCAGTTCATAAGCGGCTTCTATTGCTTCGTCATCATTGACAGCCAATACGGTAGCCCGTCTTTGAGCGGCAAGATTGGCGTGTATCGGTCCGATTCCCGGATAGTCCAGTCCGGCGGAGATAGAGTAGGGTTCTTCGATCTGTCCGTCTTCGTTCTGGATAACGTAAGTACGGGCTCCATGGATAATGCCCATTTTCCCAAGCTGTATAGTGGCGGCGGTCATTCCGGTTTCTATTCCTTTTCCTCCTGCTTCTGCCAGAATGATGCCTACCCGTTCGTCATTGATATAATGATAAATCGTTCCGGCGGCATTGCTTCCTCCACCTACGCAGGCTATCAGATAATCAGGATAATCACGTCCTTCTTTTTCCAAAAGTTGTTTTTTGATTTCTTCGCTGATTACGGATTGCAGACGTGCCACCATGTCGGGATAAGGGTGGGGACCTACTGTAGAGCCGATGATATAATAAGTGTCGGCAGGATGACAACACCAGTCGCGGATTGCTTCGTTGGTCGCATCTTTCAGTGTCATGTTACCGGAAGTGACTGGGATTACGGTAGCTCCCAGCATCTTCATTTTTTCGACATTGATGTGCTGGCGCTCAACGTCCGTTTTACCCATATAGACAATACATTCCATATCCATCAAAGCACATACGGTAGCCGTTGCAACGCCGTGTTGTCCGGCTCCGGTTTCAGCGATAATACGTTTCTTTCCCATGCGGCGTGCCAGCAAAATCTGTCCGATAGTATTATTGATTTTGTGGGCACCTGTATGGTTCAGGTCTTCCCGTTTCAGATACATTTTGCAACCATACTTTTCTGAAAGTCTGCGGGCGAGATAGAGTGGGGAAGGGCGGCCTACGTAGTCACGCAGCAACTGGTCAAACTCCTTTTTGAAATCTTCGCTTTCGAGCACTTCGAGGTACGTATTCTTCAGTTCCTCTACACATTTGTGGAGAATTTCCGGAACATAAGCGCCGCCGAACTCTCCGTAGTAACCATCCTGATCAACTAAAAAACTTTTCATAATCCTATTTTTATTTATTATTATTTATTCGATTTTCAAAAACGGGTAAATAAAAAGAGCCCTGTCGCAGGTTGCGACAGGGCTCTTTCAAATTTGTTATATCTTTAATGAGGTATATACATACGAGCACTGCTCCCTTACGACTGTCGGAGTTGTAACGGGCGCCACCACCAATATGTATTTACTAACATTGTTCTCATTGTCTTTTGTTATTTATCGGGGACAAATATAGACACTTTGTTTGAAACAACAAACAAAATCTTACTTTTTTTCTTTTTCCCCTTCATTTTTCTGATATAGAACAATTTTCTGCCTGATCTGTTCTTATAAATATTGAATATTTAAACGAAAAACAATTATGAAACAGAGAAAAGTCTTAGTAGGTATTGCTATTGCCATTTTTATTATATTATTGCTTTATTGGTTATTGGTAGCTGAAGATATGAAACCTTGGCTGTCCGCTATGGTTCCTTCGGCCTTGCAACAATTCATTGCCTGATTCTGACAGGTTTCAGATAATTGGCGTATATTTGCAAGGTTAGTAACTAATAACCAAAATAATAACAATAGACAGATATGGAGAATTTTATCTTTCAGAATCCCGTAAAGCTGATTATGGGGCATGGAATGATTGCCCGGTTGAGCAAAGAAATACCATCCGACAAACGTATTATGATAACTTTTGGCGGAGGCAGCGTGAAAAAGAATGGCGTGTATGATCAGGTAAAAGAAGCGCTTAAAGACCATTTTACAATAGAGTTTTGGGGCATTGAGCCTAATCCGGCCATTGAAACGCTTCGCAAGGCGATTGCTTTGGGCAAGGAGCAGAAAGTCGATTATCTATTGGCTGTAGGCGGTGGTTCTGTGATTGATGGTACGAAATTGATTTCTGCGGGTTTGTTATACGACGGTGATGCATGGGATTTGGTACTTGCCGGACGTCCGGTTACCAAGACTGTTCCGCTTTCTACCGTATTGACACTTCCTGCCACAGGTTCGGAAATGAATAACGGAGCTGTCATCTCCCGTCACGAAACCAAGGAAAAATATCCTTTTTATTCCAATTTCCCATTGTTCTCTATTCTCGATCCGGAAGTAACCTTTACTCTACCTCCTCATCAGGTGGCGTGCGGATTGGCGGATACATTCGTTCATGTGATGGAACAATACATGACAGTTACCGGACAAAGCCGTGTGATGGACCGTTGGGCGGAAGGTATCCTGCAAACTCTGGTAGAAATAGCTCCAAAGATTCGTGAGAACCAGCATGATTATCAGCTTATGGCAGATTTCATGCTTTCTGCAACAATGGCATTGAATGGCTTTATTGCAATGGGAGTGTCTCAGGACTGGGCGACTCACATGATCGGTCATGAAATCACTGCATTGCATGGACTGACACATGGGCATACGCTGGTAATTATTCTCCCGGCAACTTTACGTGTCCTTCGGGAAGCGAAAGGAGACAAGTTGGTGCAATACGGTGAAAGAGTATGGGGAATTACTTCCGGAACGAAAGAAGAACGTATTGATGAAGCAATTGATCGTACTGAAGAGTTTTTCCGTTCATTGGGCTTGACTACCCGTCTGCATGAAGAAAATATCGGTGAAGAAACCGTTTTGGAAATTGAACGCCGATTTAACGAGCGTGGTGCCAAGTATGGAGAAAATGAGAACGTGACAGGAGCCGTTGCCCGTAAAATATTGGAGGCTGCTCTCTGATCGCTTCTTTTGACACTGTTTTGAACTAAATGATAGTCGGTTCTATCTTCAATTCTCCTCCTTCGGGAAGGAGGAGTACCCGTAGGGGGAGGTGGTAGGTGAATACATAATCCTGTCATTTACAAAGAAATAGGTATAAACATTGTTTTTCCTACCACCTCGGTCTTCGACCACTCCTCCTTCCCGAAGGAGGAGAATGGAGTTACTATTGTGTACTACTGTTTAGTTCATTCCTAAACAGAAAGGAGTAAAACTGTACAAGTATGAATTAGTGTGTACAGCCATTTACAGTTAATTATTTGATTTTTGGGTTATCGGAAGTCTGAACCAAAAGCACGAACCTTCTCCTTCTTTAGAATCTGCTCCGATAGTGCCGCCTAAGCGCTCTACGATCACCCGGCAGATAGCCAGACCAAGTCCCGTACCTTTTGCGAATGTATTCAACTTGACGAAACGTTCGAATACCTCGTTTATTTTATCCGCCGGAATCCCGATTCCCGTGTCTTTTACATAGAAGTAGATTTCATCTTTTGCTTCGTCAATCCGGTATCCCATTTGAATGGAACCTTTCGGAGTGAACTTCATCGCATTGTTTGTGAAGTTGATGATTACTTGCGAAAGACGTACGCGGTCTGTGTTGAGAATACATTCTTCCGCTTTCTCCGTGAAGGTGATTGCCACGTCGGGAGAAGTGTTTTTCTCTTGCATTTGCCTGCAAATACCTTCCATCAGATCATTGATATCGGTAGGGGCAAGAGTAAACTCCATCGTTCCGGCTTCGATTTTGGAAAGATCGAGAATATCATCTATCAATTGCAGTAACAACTCATTGTTACTGGACACTATCTTCATGTATTCCTGTTTCTCTTCCTCTTCACCCGTTTGGCAAATCATGTCAGAGAATCCAATAATCGCATTCAACGGAGTACGTATCTCGTGACTCATGTTGGCAAGGAAAGCTGATTTCAGACGGTTTGATTCTTCTGCTTTTTCTTTTGCTTCCTGTAGCATCTTGTCCATTTTCACCTTTTCGGTGATGTCTTCGAAGCGCAACAGACCGCCGATGATTTCTATTCCTTCATTATCATAAACCGGAGTAGCTGTCACTTCAAAGTCTACCTGATCTATCTGGATAGTATGGCGTATGATTTTTCCTTGTTCAATCGCTTTCTGAAAGGCGCATTGTTCGCATGGAGTATCCCGGAGTGCACTTGTTTTGTAGCAGATTTGTCCCGGTGTATAATGCCTTCCTTTCACGAGGCTGGCAATTTGCGTCGTTTCTTCCCATTGTACCAGATAGTTTTTGTCGATATAAATGAGCCCGAAGTTGACGCTCTTCAAAGCTAGCTTTTGTTTGTTCAGCGCTTTTTCCAGTTCTTCTTTGGCGGCAATCAGTTCTCGTTCGTAAGTCTTTAGCCGGGTGATGTCCCATCGGGTCACTAACAGCCATTTTTTCTTTTCCTTCCATTTGATAATCGATTTTACGGCAATTGTATCATGTACTGCTCCGTCCACTGTGCTGTAGCTTTCTTCTGCCCGGTATATCTTGTCTGCCTGCACAAGTGATTCATCCACATCACGGTATTTTCTGCCCCGTTCTTCTCCATAGATTTCGTAGTCTGTGCATCCTATTGCTTCTTCCCGCTTAATGCCGGATTGCAGTTCGGATTCTTTGTTCCAGTAATAGTATCGGAAACTATTCTGGATATCTTTTACCATAATAGGGAAAGGGAGGTTATCGAGTATATCGAATAAAGAATGATAGTAATCCTGTTCTTTTCCTATATTCTTTTTAAGTTGTCGTAGTCTGTATAATAAAAAGCAGATGATCAGGAGTAAAAAGCCTATTAGTAAATAATAATAACTCCAATGCTGGTCTGTAATCCATATAACGGATAGTATATTGTTTGCCATAATTTATGTTTGTACTAAATCTGTGGTAAATATATGCATTTTTTGTAATTCACAAAGGAAATTTCTGAAATATATTGTTTATCAGCCTTATAAAACTCTTCTGAAAAGAATACCTTTACTGATTAGTAGAACTTTGGTGCCTTCTATTTCCGGTTCGGTTTTAAAATGTTTTTGATGGAACGTATTTTCGTAAAGAGTAAGAATGTATTAAAATATTAAATGATGTCCCATGAACCAAAAACAATTCTAATTTGTTTTTATAACGGCAAAGTATTTTTTAATTTTGCTCCTCCAAAATAAATCTTTGATACATTCAGGATAAAACAATCATTTTATTTTTAGCTTATGTTGATAACCATTATCATTCTCGTTCTTTCGGCTATCTTTTTTGTAAACGGTAAGATACGTTCGGATCTTGTGGCACTATGTGCGTTAGTAGCTTTGCTTATCTTTCAGATATTAACACCCGACGAAGCCCTTTCCGGTTTCTCCAATTCGGTAGTCATCATGATGATCGGATTGTTTGTCGTGGGCGGAGCTATTTTTCAGACAGGACTGGCAAAAATGATAAGTTCGCGTATCCTTAAACTTGCTGGAAACAGTGAAATTCGCCTGTTCTTGCTTGTTATGTTGGTCACTTCCGCTATCGGTGCGTTTGTCAGTAATACCGGAACGGTGGCACTGATGCTTCCCATTGTGGTCAGTCTGGCGATGAGCGCCAAAATGAATCCGAGTCGGTTGCTGATGCCGTTGGCCTTTGCCAGTAGTATGGGAGGTATGATGACGCTGATCGGTACACCGCCCAACCTTGTCATACAAAACACATTGACTTCCGCAGGCTTCGAACCGCTTTCTTTCTTTACTTTCCTGCCTGTAGGTTTGGTGAGTGTGGCTGTCGGTACGCTGGTTCTGATGCCGCTTAGTAAGTGGTTTCTTTCTAAAAAAGGGCAGAAAGATGATAACAGCCGTTCGGGTAAGTCGCTGAAACAGTTGGTGAATGAATATGGTCTTTCCAGTAATCTGTTCCGTATGCAGGTGATTAAAGACTCCCGCCTTTTGGGAAAGACCATCCTCGATCTGGATATTCGTCGTAAATATGGACTTAATATTATGGAAGTCCGTCGTGGAGATGCTTCGCAGCACCGTTTTCTGAAGACTATTACTCAGAAACTTGCCGAACCGGATACTATGCTGGAAGCGGAAGATATTCTGTATGTGACGGGAGAATTTGATAAAGTGCAGCAATTTGCCGAAGATTATCTGCTGGATATATTGGATGATCATGCTACGGAAGAGACGAAAAGCACTACTAATTCGCTTGATTTTTATGATATCGGTATTGCCGAAATAGTATTGATGCCTGCTTCCAATCTGGTCAATCAGACTATTAAAGAGTCCGGATTCCGTGATAAGTTTAATGTGAATGTATTAGGTATCCGTCGTAAAAAGGAATATCTGTTGCAGGATTTGGGAAATGAGCGGATTCATAGTGGTGATGTGCTTTTAGTGCAGGGAACTTGGGGTAATATTGCCCGGCTTAGTAAGGAAGATTCGGATTGGGTGGTGTTGGGACAGCCTTTGGCAGAAGCGGCTAAAGTAACTTTGGACTATAAAGCACCTGTTGCTGCTGCTATCATGGTATTGATGGTAGCAATGATGGTATTCGATTTTATTCCGGTTGCACCTGTTACGGCCGTTATGATAGCAGGTATCCTGATGGTTTTGACGGGATGTTTCCGTAATGTGGAAGCAGCTTACAAAACAATCAACTGGGAAAGTATTGTATTGATTGCGGCTATGCTTCCTATGTCTTTGGCATTAGAGAAAACAGGCGCTTCGGAGTACATCTCCAATACTTTGGTAAGTGGGCTTGGATCTTACGGACCGATAGCATTGATGGCTGGTATTTATTTTACGACATCATTGATGACTATGTTTATCAGTAATACCGCTACTGCTGTCTTGCTTGCACCGATTGCTTTGCAAAGTGCTATGCAGATCGGAGTTAGTCCGGTTCCTTTCCTGTTTGCCGTGACGGTGGGTGCAAGTATGTGTTTCGCTTCTCCGTTCTCTACACCGCCTAATGCGCTGGTGATGCCTGCCGGACAATATACTTTTATGGATTATATAAAAGTGGGATTACCGTTGCAGATTATCATGGGAATTGTGATGATATTGGTGCTGCCTCTGATTTTCCCATTCTGACAGATTTAGTATAACGTTTTAGCAACTGCCTTGTAGTCTGATATCAGATTACAAGGCAGTTGCTGTTATATCAATATGGGAAGGTTATTGTTATGCAGCGGATTTTCATTGACAAACAAACACCTGCTTTTCCGAATTATCATTAAATGCTTCTTCTCCAAATCCTCCATACTTGTGGATAATATTAAAACCATTCCATTTCAAGTATGAATCCAGTTCTTGAGGGAAAAACATTCTCATATCCAAATTTTGGATAGAATTGAATTTACCATTGATATAATAATGCCATTCAATGCGATTAATCTGAGTTTTATTTTCATATCGCATCTTTTGTTTTATCAATACTTCTCTTCCGTCATCAGTGGTATATGCAGCAATTTCCTTCTGTTCTTTTTCACCTTCAACGATATATTGAATATTCGGATTGAAGCAATCTAATAAGAATAAACCTCCGTCTTTGAGGTGGTTTCTAACGACATTAAATACCTTAAATAAATCCTCATTCTTATATAAATGATGGATTGAATTAAATGGAATAAAAATAAGGTCGTATTTTTCTTGTAGATTTAAAGTTCTGATATCTGCCTCAATGAAGTTGATTTCTAATCCCGCTTCGGAAGCTTTGAGTCTTGCTTGGGCAAGCATTGAGGGAGTGTAGTCAACTCCACTAATATTATATCCATCTCTTGCTATTGGAAGAGTAAGCCTGCCTGTTCCACAACAAAGTTCGAGTATTCGGGCACCCTTGTTTTGGGGTAGCCACCGCTTATAAAATTGCAAATCAGATAGGTCGGTATTCATCCCGTCATAAATATTTGCATCATAAATTAAATCACCAACTTTATAATCGCTATTCATTTATATCCTCCAAAATTTATTGTTTAAGGTAGTTATATATATCTTATTTATGTATTATAGTTACTGTCTCTAAAAATACGGTTTTGTTTAATTCCCTACAAAAGAAATAGGCAGTTTTTTTTCTTCATCTAATAGAAAAGTGATAAAAGTAAGACGCTGTTTTGAATTTATTTAATAATTTTCTTAAGCATGATTTGCCAAAAGGTTATTTGCAGCATGGCTTCGACCGGTTCTGTTCGAAATTCATAATCCATAGTCATTCTTCTGTAGTTTTCGTTCGAACTGGAATTGAATGAAGACAAGACTCGTATTGTGTATTGCAAAGACGCTGACTGTACAGAAGAGCATTCGAACATAAGTTGGCTATACTTTTCTTTAGATTAAAAAAATCAGTAAATTCTCCACACTGGAGTAGGGCGCGCACATTTTCACATCGCAGGCTATCTGTTAGGAGAGAACTTCGTCGTTTTTTGAGTTTGCTTTTTTATATTCCGTAGGGGTACAATCAAAATGTACTTTAAAGCATTTGCTGAAATAATACGGGTTGTGAGGAGAATATGCTCCCTACAGCCCCAAAAATGTATGAAATTACAGTTATATGAACGCATTTATAGGATATATTTTGTATAAAATCTCGTTATTTGCATCCATAATTAAACTAATACCAGCATGAGATTCAATCCCATATTCCACCTTTTGCAGTTTGTACTGATAACCTTATTTTCTTCCCATTTGCAGGCCGGGAACACCATAGGGGTAACCAACCTCCGAACAGAATACAAAACAAACCCGACAGGGATAGGCGTTGCATCCCCCCGTTTTAGCTGGGAAATACAAAGCTCTGGAAAAGACATCCGTCAAACAGCTTGGCAAATCAGGGCGGCAGCTACCGAAAAAGAATTGAAAGCCGGGAAAAACCTGCTTTGGGATACCGGCAAAGTTTACTCCGATAAATCCATACAAATACCCTACCAAGGACTCCCCCTAAACAGTCGCGACAAAGTTTACTGGCAGGTAAGGATTACCACCAACCAAGGCCAAACTGCTTGGAGCAAAGTGGCTTCCTTAGAAGTTGGCCTGCTTTCCTCTTCCGATTGGATCGCCTCGTGGATACAACCCGATGTGCCCGAAGATAACTCAACAGCTCCGCCTGTCCCTTATATGCGTAAAGAATTTTTGTTAAAAAGCCACATTGCAAAAGCCCGCATTTATGCCTCCGCACAAGGAATATACCAGTTAAAACTGAACGGAGAACAAGTTAGCGATGAATACTTTGCTCCCGGTTGGACCTCTTACCACAACCGCATTCAGTATCAGGTATATGACATAACCCACCTACTGAGGCCAGGCAACAATGCACTGGGTATTATACTTGGCGACGGTTGGTTTCGCGGACATATACATGCCAAAAGAAATCAGTACGGCGATAAAGTACGCGCTATCCTGCAACTCGAAGTAACATACACCGATGGAAGCCGGGAAGTTATTGCCACCGACGGAAGCTGGAAATCCTGTACCGGACCAATCCTAAAGTCCGACTTTTATCATGGCGAAATATACGATGCCCGTCTCGAACTCACAGGATGGGATAAACCCGGCTACACAGACACCCACTGGAAAGGCGTGCTCGAACAGGAAGTTGACAAGAACATCTTGATAGCTTCCGAAACCCAACCCATGCGCATAACCCAATCCATACGGCCTGTACGGAAAATCATCACCCCCCGAAACGAAACGGTTATAGACTTCGGACAAAACATCACCGGATGGGTATCTTTCAGCTTGAAAGGAAAAGCAGGCGAACGCATCCGGTTGCAATTTGCAGAAACGCTGAATAAAGAAGGAAACTTCTTCCGCGAAAATCTCCGCAGGGCCCGTGCCGAAGACGAGTATATCTTCAAAGGCGAGGGTATGGAGACGTATGAACCTCATTTTACTTTTCATGGGTTCAGATACATGAAGATAGAAGAATACAACAACGAAATACGTCTGGAAGATTTCACGGGGAAAGTGATTCACTCCGATCTGTCTTTCAACGGACAGTTCAGCTGTTCGGATACATTGGTTAACCAACTATTCAGCAATATCCGTTGGAGCATGCGAGATAACTTTATTGACATTCCTATCGATTGCCCCCAACGCGATGAACGCCTCGGGTGGACAGCCGATGCGCAAATATTTGCCCCTACGGCATGCTATCTGGCTGATGTTTCTACCTTTTACAGCAAATGGCTGAAAGATTTAGCTGCCGAACAAACACCCGATGGAAATGTACAAGATGTGGTACCCAATGTAAGAAAAGGTAACGGAGCCTCCGGATGGGGTGATGCCGCTACTGTTATCCCTTGGGTGCTCTACCACGAATATGATGATAAGGTAATGTTGGAAACACAATACCAATCCATGAAAGGCTGGGTGAAGTATCTAAAATCCCGGGCTAAAGAAAACTATATTTATCCCGGTGGACGGTATGGCGATTGGTTGTCTTTCTCCTCCACCGCAAGCGACTATCCCGGTGCCTTTACCGACAAAGAATTTGTTGGAACAGCTTATTTTGCCCGCTCCACCCAACTGCTGGCACAGGCTGCGCAGATATTGGGCAAAGAAGAAGACCGGAAAACATACAGTGAACTGCTAAGTCGCATCAAACAATCCTTCCAGAAAGAATTTGTAACCCGTAACGGCCGTCTCTCCCCCAATACACAAACCGCTTATGTGCTGGCTTTGTCTTTTGACCTCCTTCCCGAAGATATACGAAAAGACGCAGCACAGCGTTTGGCAGACGATGTAAGAAAGTTTGGCCACATCACCACCGGTTTCCTAGGAACTCCGGAAATATGCAATGTATTGAGTGATTATGGACATGACGATGAAGCCTACATGCTTCTTTTCCGTAAGAAATTCCCATCTTGGCTCTACCCCGTTACCGTGGGAGCCACCACCGTGTGGGAAAGTTGGGACGCCATTTTGCCGGACGGAACATTTAACAAAGGCAGCCTGAACCATTTTGCTTATGGTGCCATTGGCGATTGGTTATTCTCGCGCGTGGCCGGTATCAGGCAAGCTGAAGGTTCAACAGCCTACAAAGAAATTGTAATAAAACCTCATTTCACCACAAGTCTATCTTTTGCCCGGGCAACATACTATTCCATGTACGGGCCGATTTCATCGCATTGGCAACGAACGGACACCGGACTTGAACTGCACGTAAGTATTCCGCCAAATACAACGGCGCAAGTGCATCTGCCCACGGAAAACGGATGGAAGATAGAAGAAATCGGTTCGGGAAATTATACTTTTACTAACATACATGAATAGACCCATGAACATGAAAAAACTTTTTGCATACGTACTACTACTGGCACTTGTATCGTGCAATAACCCCAAAACAAAGCCTGTTACGGTTACGCCCGAGGTGATGCGGGAAATTTACGAAGAAATTAAAACCCCATATAAATACGGGCTGGTAATGACAGGGGCAGACGCGGATAAAATGACCGACTGCCCCACTATCATCCGCAGAGACGGGAAATGGTACATGTACTATTTCGTTTTCGACGGCAGAGGTTACGAAACCTGGCTGGCCGAGAGTGAAAACCTGTTGGACTGGACAACTACCGGACGTGTACTCTCCTTTTCGGACGAAAAAGATTGGGACTACAACCAGAAAGGAGGTTACATCGCCTTGCCCAATACCCGCTGGGGCGGCGATTATTCGTTGGAACAGTACAACGGTAAATACTGGATGAGCTATTTCGGTGGTCCCTCCGTAGGCTACGAAGCCGGATTGCTATCAGTAGGCATTGCTTATACAGAAGACAATCCCACCCTGCCGCACGAATGGCAAAGACTGGACAACCCCGTATTAATGGCGACTGACAAAGATGCCGCCTGGTGGGATAACATCACCATATATAAAAACTCCATCGTCCGGGATCCGGAACGATTAACCGGCTATGATTTTCTGATGTATTACAATGCCAAAGGCGACTCCGTCTCAAAATCGAGCCACATTGAACGCATCGGAATGGCCGTTTCAAACGATATGATAAACTGGGAACGCTGGGGTAATGCACCCCTGCTTGAACACAAAGGACACAGAGCCATTACCGGTGATGCTTACTTACAGAAAATAGGAGACGTGTGGGTGATGTTCTATTTCGGCGCCCACTGGGAACAGCGCCAGGGGCAGGCATGGAACACCTTTGCCTGCTCGTACGATTTGGTGAACTGGACCGACTGGACAGGAGAAGACCTTGTAAAACCCTCCGAAGACTATGATGCTAAATATGCGCACAAATCCTGCGTAATCAAACACGATGGAGTGGTATACCATTTCTACTGCGCGGTCGACAAGCAAGGCCGCCGGGGCATTGCCTTGGCAACCTCCAGAGACGTAGGCAAAAGTAGTATCGTATATAGATAGGACACGACCGATGTCCCCTCGCTGGAGGTCATTACCGCTTCAGAGAGGCAAACAGGTGAGGTGGCAATTGCGATAAAATCCGAAAGATCAAGTTGAAAATTTAAAATACCGATTATTATGAGATGTCTTTTTTTCATCCTTTTCCTCTCCGCGCTAAGTATCTCGCACGCGCAGCAAAAAACAACCCTCGAAGAAGGCTTTATGTCTCCTCCCGACAGCATCCGCACCGGAACATTCTGGTACTGGATTAGTGACAATATCTCTAAAGAAGGCGCTATAGCCGATTTACACGCTATGAAGAAGGCAGGCATCAACCTGGCCTTCATCGGCAATATCGGCCCCAGCTACCACAGCAGCTCCAATCACCCCTACGGAAAAGTAAAATTCATGTCCGAAGAATGGTGGCAAGTGATGCATGCCGCGCTGAAAACCGCTACAGAACTCGACATTGAAATCGGCATATTCAATTCTCCCGGCTGGAGTCAGTCCGGCGGACCATGGGTAAAACCCGAACAGTCCATGCGCTACCTCGCCTCATCCGAGCTCGTCGTACGCGGTCCCAAAAAGATTTCGGAAAAGATACCTGCCCCCGCACACGACTTTCAAGACGTAAAAGTGCTTGCCTTCAAAGCCAGGCGAGACAACTTGTTCGACAGAGGCAGCGTCAGCTTCTCTTCGAACATCAAAGGATTCGTTGATTACCAGTATGCTTTACCCGCCGGTGCCGAATCGCACATCACCCTCACCCTGCCCCAGGCCGAAACCGTACGCGGCATCCTCATTCACCCCGCCTACTACCTCCACACCCAATGTTTGCTTCAGGTCCGCGACGGGAACGAATACAAAACAATCAAGGAATTCCCCGCCAGCCGCGATGCCACCATCGACCCACAAAGAGGATTCGACCAGCTGGCCCCAATCGTCGAATCTCTTCCCGAAACAACCGGCAGTCAGTTCCGTCTGGTATTTAAAAATACAAAAGAGAACAGCATCATATCATCCATAACCTTGACTACGGCACCCGTTGTACACCGTTACCCTGCAAAAACGTTCGCCAAACCCGAAAACTCAACAGCTGCTCCCGCATCGTTCCCCGACCCGTCGCTTTTCGTTGCCCCCGAACAGGTTTCGGACATCTCGGCACATCTGGCGGCCGACGGAACCCTCAACTGGGACGTTCCCGAAGGCGACTGGGTGATTCTCCGCACCGGAATGACTCCTACTGGAGTTAAAAACAGTCCCGCCCCGCCCCAGGCCACCGGACTGGAAACCGACAAGCTGAGCAAAGAACACATCCACGCTCACTTCGACGCCTTTCTGGGAGAGATACACAAACGCATCCCCGAGGCCGATCGCAAATGCTGGAAATACACCGTGCTGGACAGCTACGAGAAAGGTGGACAGAACATTACTGACAATTTTCTGGAATTGTTCAAGCTGCATTACGGCTATGACCCCACACCGTTTCTGCCCACCTATTACGGCTATCCGGTAGGCAGTTACGAAATCTCCGACCGTTTCCTGTGGGACATGCGCCGATTTGTTGCCGACCGGATTGCCTGCGAATACGTAGCCGGACTGCGGGAAAAATCACATCAATACGGACTAAAAACCTGGATCGAGAACTACGGTCACGGAGGCTTCTCGGCCGAATTTCTACAATATGGCGGACAATCCGATGAAGTTTCCGGAGAATTTTGGAACTCCCGCCACATTGCCGAAAAACGCGCAGCCGCATCCTGCGCCCACATATACAACAAACCACGCGTATGGGCCGAAGCCTTTACCAACGACGGCCGCAACGGCAGTGCCTATCAACGGCATCCGGGCATGTTGAAGAAACTGGGCGACCAGGCTTTCACCGAAGGCATCAACTGTATGCTATTGCACGTGTTCATCCAGCAGTACGCCGATGATACATACCCCGGAGTCGACGGCTGGTTCGGTACCGAGTTCAACCGCAAAAATACCTACTACCATCAGATAGACCTGTTTGTCGATTACCTCAAAAGTGCATCGTACCTGCTGCAACAAGGCTTAAATGTAGCCGATGTAGCCTACTACATTGGCGAAAACACCCCTATCATGACAGGACGGATGAATCCGGGCCTGCCCAAAGGATACGACTTCGACTTTATCAACAGCGAAGTGCTCATCAATCATCTCGAAGTAGCGCCCGACGGCCGACTTGTACTGCCTCACGGAACTTCTTATCGCGTGCTGGTATTGCCTTCCTACAGCAGTATGCTTCCCGAAGTTTTGCGCAAAATAGAAAAATTGATTGTTGCCGGCGCTACTATCGTCGGAACTCCGCCTGTGAAATCGCCCAGCCTAAAGAATTATCCCCAGGCCGACAAAGAGGTACAACAACTGGCATCTAAGATATGGAGTTCACCCGGTGTGCATAAAAACGTCAGCCTAGAAGAAGTATTCGGAACACTGAATGTAGTGCCCGATTGCCTGATAGATAACGATAAAATAATGTACACACACCGCCATCTGCCCGACGGAACGGATATCTATTTCCTGTCCAATCAGAACGAATCAACTATCCGGATTAATGCCCAATTCCGTGTCAGCGGTATGCAGCCCGAATTGTGGGATGCCGTAAGCAGAACAATCAGGACATTACCTGTTTTCAGTCAAAACGGAAATACAACATCTGTTCCCCTGCAATTAGAGTCGCAGGAAAGCGTGTTTATTGTTTTCAGAAATCCTGCTAAAATAGCCGCATCAGGAAAACAAACTAACTTTCCCGAGCCACAACTGATACTAAACGTTGATACGCCTTGGAAAGTGAACTTTGAATCGGATGCAATCAAGCGCGGACCATCGGAAACAGTTACGTTTAGCCAGTTAAGCGATTGGACGAAGCATGAAGATACGCGCATCAAATATTTTTCGGGTACAGCCAATTATAAAACAATGGTTAATCTGAAAAGCATCCCGAATGCAAAGGTATATCTTGACCTTGGGGAAGTTTCCGTAATGGCTAAAGTAAAAATAAACGGGAAAGATTCCGGGGGAGTGTGGACTGCCCCTTACCGTGTCGATATAACGGATGCAGTGAGAATAGGTAAAAATACGATAGAGGTAGAGGTTGTTAACACATGGCTTAACCGTATTATAGGCGACCGGAAACTATCGGAAAATGAGCGTATACTGACCCCGAACACCGTACCGTGGAAAGATAGCACACCGTTGCAAAAGTCGGGGTTGTTAGGTCCAGTCAGAATCGTGACGAAAGACTAACAAATTTTGATAGTTTAATAGATATAAATTCATAATGAAACAAATATGAAGAACTTATTTTTTATTCTGATTTTTTCAGCTTGCGTTTTAAGCGCACAAGCCAAAGATTATATTGTTACTGATTACAGTGTGAGTATGGACAGTACCCAATTGAACACCGCTGCTATTCAGTCGGTAATTGACCTTGCCGAAAAAGAAGGAGGGGGAACAATTATTATTCCGAAAGGAGTTTACCTTTCCGGAGCTTTATTTTTCAAGCCCAACACAAAACTGTGTTTGGAAGAGGGAGCCGTGTTGAAAGGTTCTGACGATATTGCCGATTATCCGCTGACTTTATCACGGATGGAAGGAAAAAACATTTATTATCATCCGGCATTGGTGAATGCCTACTATGTAGATGGTTTTGAAATAGCGGGTCCCGGGAAAATAGATGGCAACGGATATAAATTCTGGACAACTTTCTGGAAACTTTATCATGTAAGGAAAGGGGCTAATAAGCCATGGACGAATCTGGAAGTACGCCGTCCGCGTCTTGTTTTCATCTGGGGATGTAATAATGTGAAGATAACGAATGTAAAGCTATATAACGCCGGATACTGGACGACTCATTTATATCAGTGCAACGATGTATTGATTGAAAACTGTGATATTTATGCACCTCAAAAGCCTGTAAAAGCGCCAAGCTCCGATGCCATAGATCTCGATGTCTGCAAACGCGTAGTCATCAGAGGTTGCAGCATAGCCGTGGAAGATGATGCCGTATGTATCAAAGGAGGAAAAGGTCCTACAGCCCACAAATCACCCGAAAACGGAATAGTGGAAGATATTCTCATCGAAAATTGTACATTTGGTCATGCACACGGTACGCTGACTATGGGTAGCGAAGCTATTCATGCCCGCAACATTACGATGCGGAATTGTACGGTGAATAATAATTGTGCTCTGCTGCGCTTGAAAATGCGCCTCGATACTTACCAGATTTATGAGAATATTACAATAGAGAATATTACAGGGAGAATCGGCAATGTAATAAGCATGAGACCGTGGACACAATTTTTCAATCTGGAAGGAACCGGCGAAGCTCCCTTCGGAATAGTCAGAAATATTACCATATCGAATGTTAATGTTGAAGCCAACAATTTTGGAGGAATGAATGGTAATCCGAATGATATAGTCTCTGATGTAGTTTTCAAAGATATGAATATTACGACAAAGGACCCTGCCTTTAAAGGCAATTATAAAGGAATAAAGTTCGAGAATGTAACGGTCAACAATGTATCTAAGGAAAAATGAAACGATTAGCTATATTATTTTTATGCTTTATTGCTATTATGAATTCTGTAGCAATGGAAAAAAACATCCCGCTTTATTGGATATCCACTTCCGAAGAAAAAGTTAACGAACCCAATACCTGGATTGCTTTCCGTAAGGATATTGTACTCGACAAAGTGCCTAGGCAAGCCATAGCATCCATTGCTGCCGACACCAAGTACTGGCTTTGGATTAATGGCGAACCGGTAGTGTTCGAGGGGGGGCTCAAGCGAGGGCCCAATCCGCATGACACCTATTATGACAAAGTCGACCTTTCCGCACACTTCAAAAAAGGTGAGAATAAAATTGCCGTTTTGCTCTGGCACTTCGGAAAAGACGGCTTCTCGCATGTCAACAGCGGTAGCGCCGGACTTCTTTTCCATCTGGATATCGGAAAAACCGCAATTTCCAGCAATAAAGACTGGCTATGCCGTATTCATCCGGCATACCGCACAACCGGCAAACCCGTTCCCAACTACCGCCTGCCCGAATCGAATATTCGTTTTGATGCACAGAAAGATATTCCCCAATGGCAAACCGCACCTTTGAACTCCCACTCCATGGCAGGATTTAAACCAGCCCGGGAAATAGGAACCTGGGGAGACGCTCCGTGGAATAAACTGGTAGAACGCCCCATTCCACAATGGAAAGACTTCGGTATAAAAGAAACAACATTCGAACGCCGTAGCGGCAATGGAACAGATACCATCATTGTAACGCTTCCCTACAACATGCAGATGACTCCCGTTATCACAGTCAACGACCCCGTGGGCGGACAATTAATCGGAATTGCCACCGACCATTCGTATGCAGGAGGAACACACAACTTACGGGCAGAATACATCACGCGCAAAGGGGTGCAGGAATACGAATCGTACGGGTGGCTCAACGGAGAGAAAATACTGCTTACAGTACCGTCCATTGTCGAAGTATCTGCCATTAAATACCGCCAAACAGGATACGATGCAACACCCGAAGGCGCGTTTGAGTGCAGCGATGATTTCTACAACCGTTTCTGGGATAAAGCCCTGTGTACGCTGTATGTCAACATGCGCGACAATTATTTTGATTGTCCCGACCGCGAGCGCGCACAATGGTGGGGAGACGTTGTTCTGATGATGGGGCAAAGTTTCTATACCTATTCCACCGCTGCGCATAATTTGATGGCCAAAGCCATCCGCGAACTGATAGGCTGGCAGCGGGAAGACGGTGTATTGCATGCCCCCATTCCGGGCAATTACAAACAAGAACTACCGGGGCAAATACTCGCCAGTATTGGTTACTATGGTTTCTGGAACTATTATATAAATACTGGAGACCGCCGGTTGCTCGAAGAAATGTATCCGGCTGTAAAGAAATACCTGTCGCTGTGGAAAACCGATGAAAGCGGACTGACCGAACTACGAAAAGGTGGATGGTTTTGGGGAGATTGGGGAAGCAATAAAGATATGCACCTCATTATGGCAGGATGGCATCACATTGCCTTGAAAGGAGCAGCGTTAATGGCAGAAGAGCTTGGCTACACCGAAGATGCCACCCTGTTTCGCAGTACCATGGAGCGGGTGAAAGAGGGATATAACAAATGCTGGAACGGATATGCTTACCGGCATCCATCTTATCAGGAATCAACAGATGACAGGGTGCAGGCGCTTGCTGTTATTTCGGGTATTGCCGATGAAACAAAATATAAGCGCATACTGAACCTATTCAAAACACAATTTCATGCCAGCCCCTATATGGAAAAGTATGTGATGGAGGCCCTGTTTGTCATGGGTGAGGGAGAATATGCTTTGGAAAGAACAAAAAAACGCTTTGAAGAAATGGTAAACGACCCCAACCATACAACACTGTACGAGGGATGGGGAATAGGCAAAAAAGGCTTTGGCGGCGGAACCACCAACCACGCATGGAGCGGAGGCGCACAGATTGTTATTTCCCAACATCTTTTTGGTATCAAGCCACTGGAGGTCGGCTATAAAACCTTTTTAATAGAACCTTGTCCGGCATCGTTCACCTCAGGAACATTATCTTTCCCCACCGTGCGCGGAACGATAAGCGCATCTTTTAAAAATAACCCGGAGGAGTTTTCCATGAAACTACATATTCCGAAAGGTACTACAGCTATTGTACGCTTATCCGAACAGGGTGTGATAAGGATAAATGGGAAACAAAAAAAAGCAACAACCTTTAAGCTTGTTGCCGGAAAGTATACTATATACTCCGCCCATTTATCGACGAGCGCATCGTCGACCAATTGATAAGCCGGAACAATCACCACAAGGTAATCATTCTCTATCAGCCCAAGTGTAGGGCTGATAGATTCCAGAAGTGTAAGAACCTCTCATCATATTTTGAGCGCAGATATTGATGATTGCCTTTATCATAATGTTCAGTGATAAGTCTTTATTCTGTCATTTGTTTGTAGAAAGACTCGATTTGCTTTCCTGTCCGTTTTTTAATAATCTTCTGTTAGCTTGGAAAGGTGGTTGAATTATCGCAAATATACGGTTGATTTGCATGAAATGACCGTATGATTCGGTGAAAAACACTGTATTGTTTGTGAAAAAGATGCGGATGAAGTAACCAAAAGATGCAGATGGTGTCACTAAAAGGTAGGTATGATGTAAGTAAACCATTGCTATAGTGTCATCATACCGATAAAACTGTCTTTATTTAATACTTTTGACCTTCTCTGTTTTCTATTTCGCTCTTTGGAAAGTTCAGATGGCTAATGTTGAAAATAAACAGAACTGATGAAAATATAATCATGTAGATATATAAGTAGAGTATAATATATTAATAAGTGCTGAATTGGATGTAAATGCTGATTTTTTGATATATGCTAGTTGCCCAACAATCGCGAAAAAATATCAATAGTAGTATGACCGGCTAAAGAAGCCCTTCTTGATGCATTACGAATTACAAACTGTCAAAAACATACTTATCTTTCAGAATGTCATTTTATACATGAAGAAAGATGGAATTTATAGAAAAAGGCTCCTGATGCAAATAAGTTATCATTCGGATATCAGGAGCCTTTTATCTATTTATTGAACCTTTGGTGCGACAGGTGTATTCATCTTCTGAGTGTACAGGCTGTCGATAATTCCGTCGGACAGTCCAATGGTAGGTACAATGATTCCGGTAGCTTTCACATTCATAGCTACTTCCAGAAATATCTCCGCAGCCGGAACGATGACATCAGCCCGATCAGGTTTTAGCTTATACTGTTTGATACGTTGCTCGGCAGGAAGAGCTTGCAATGCTTCGTAAATTTCACGTAGCGATTCGACGGGTAGGAGAGAAGCCTTTTTGTCTTTCTTGTCTGCCAGACGAAAAAGTTTATTGATGTTTCCTCCCGAACCGATGATGCTGATAGGCGCGTATTCCGCAGCAAGCCCTATGAGGTCGGTGCGTAAAGCCTCTTTTTCTTCTTCTTTCACCATGCCGCTGAGCATACGAACCGTTCCGATATTGTATGAACGGGAATTTTTCAGTTCTCCGTTACTGATCAGATTAATCTCGGTGCTGCCACCGCCGACATCTACATACAGGTAGTTTTGTCCGGAAGCAAAAAGTTGCTCGATATGGTTGTCATATACAATGTGTGCTTCTTCTTGACCGTCGATGATATCTACGCGGATACCAGTTTTCCTGGCTATTTGTCGGGTGATGTCCTTTCCGTTGCGTGCGTCACGCATGGCGGACGTAGCACAGGCACGGTAATCTACTACGTCATATATCTTCATCAACTGTTTGTAGGCTTTCATCAGCCGGATCAGTTTCTTTTCTTTTTCAGCAGAAATAACTCCCATGGTAAAAGCATCTTCTCCCAGTCGTAAGGGAATGCGGATGAGTTGTACCTTGCTCATTAATTCGGGAGCGTTTTCTTCGTTTACGCATTTTATCAATAGCCGTACGGCATTCGAACCTATGTCGATAGCTGCATAATTAACTTTCTTCATACTTATCATAATATATTCTTGTATTTTCTATATAATTCTTCTTGCGAACGGAAAACGATAGTGGCTGTCTCTGCTTCGGCAAGGGCAGGAGTGAAGTTTTTGCAGAGTGTGGAAGGTCGGTTTTCCCAAGGTCGGTTTTCTCCGGTCCCGTCTACGATACGTCCTTTGGCCGTATCCCGATATCCGTAGCAGACAATTCGTTTTAAGTCTGCCTGTATTTCTTTGTCGTACACCGGAGCCAGTACTTCGATCCGGTTATCAAGGTTGCGGGGCATCCAGTCGGCAGAACCGATATAATATTTTTCTTCTCCGCCATTGGCAAAGATAAAGATACGGGAGTGTTCAAGATATCGGTCGATAATACCGTTGATATGGATATTTTCACTGATACCTGCGATGCCTGTCACCAGCGAACAGTTGCCGCGTACTACCAGTTCCACTTGAACTCCGGCTGTCGAGGCTTCGTAGAGTTTTTCTATAAGCGCACGGTCGGTAATATGGTTTACTTTTGCCAGAATATAGGCTTCTTTCCCTTGTTCCTTGTTCTTTATTTCCTTGCTGATGAGAGCAATCAGACGTTTGCGCATATCGTTGGGTGAAACCAGTAATTCTTTGAAATTGACGGGAGTGTATGGTTTCTCAATAAAGTCGAAAACGGCATTCACTTCCCGTACCAGCGGACGATGGGCGGTCATGATGGTATAATCGGTATACATACGTGCGTTTCCTTCATGAAAGTTTCCTGTGCTGATGCAGGCAATGTCTCCGTGACGGGTACCGATATGTACCAGTTTGGAATGAATCTTCAGTCCCTCCACTCCGAAGATAACGTGGATGCCTGCGTCCTGCATTCTTTTGCTCCAGTTGATGTTGGATGCTTCGTCGAAACGTGCCAGTAGTTCGATGACCACCGTTACTTTCTTCCCGTTTTTGGCTGCGCAGATCAGTGCTTTGATCACTTTTGATTCTTTAGCGAGCCGGTAAAGTGTCATCTTGATACTTTTTACTTCTTTGCTGATGGCTGCTTCACGAAGTACGCGGATGAAAGTATCGAAGCTATGGAATGGATAATGCAGGGAACGGTCTTTCTGACGAATCAATGTCAGCAGGCTTTCTTTGCCGTTTAGTTCGGGCTTGAAAACCGGTTCCCAGACGGGATACTTTAAGTCGTAGCGACCGCACACCGGAAATTTCATCAAGTCTTTGAAGTTATGATAGCGTCCTCCTGCCACACGGGTGTCGTTTTTATCCACATTCAGCCGGTCAACTAATCTTTTCAGTAAATCTTTGGGAATCTGTTCGTCATAAACGAATCGAATCGGTTCTCCTCTCTTCCGGCTTTTCACTCCTTTTGAAATCTTCTGAAGTACGCCTGTCCGCAGGTCGCTGTCTATCTCCATTTCCGCGTCTTTGGTGAATTTAAAGGTATATGCCTCGTAATCCGTATATTTCATGCCGACAAAAATCAACGGCAGACAATAGCGGATCACATCATCGAGAAACATCAGATATGTTTTCCCCTCCGAGTCCGGCAATTGGATAAAACGACCGTATTCTTCGGTGGGTAATTCGATCACTGCATAATCTTTCTCTTTTATTTTTCCTGTTTCGTCTTTACGAAGCAGGCGGATGGCGAGATAAATATCTTCGTCAGTCTGGTCGTCCAGCGGTCGGGCTCCGTTGAGGAAAAGAGGGGTGGTGGAGCCATTCAGCTTATTGCGATAGAAGGAGGTGATAAATGTCTTTTGGTCATCCGTCATTTCGGTGTCTTTGATGACGCAGATGTTCTCCTTCTTCAGTTCTTCCATGATAGAAGCGAAAGTTTCTTCAAATTGTTCGTAGAAGCGGTTGTGTAGTTTGCTTATCTGTTTCAGTGTGCGTGTAGCCGTTTCTTGTTCTTTCTGTATGTTTTTATCTGCATATTCGATAATCCGGTTCAGCGTAGCTACGCGGACGCGGAAAAACTCATCCAGATTATTGGAATAGATGCCAAGAAAAGTCAGGCGTTCCAGAAGAGGTACTTCCGGACGGGCAGCTTCGAGCAGGATACGCTGATTGAAGTACATCCAGCTGATGTCACGTTCTACATAAGGGCACTTCTTTTTTGTTTCGCTTGATTTCATGATGAAAAACCTGTTTATTAATTTTCTGCAAAATTATCTAAGTGAGGTGTAATGGCTATAACGATTTTGTTACGAACTTATTACAATCTACGTTTGTTATTTTTATATGTGAATAGAAACACTTATATTCGCAAAAGTATTGAAATGGACTTCGTTAAAAAATATAGAATATATGAAAACAATGAATTACTCTCTGATTCGCATTTTGTTTGCGCTTGTCATAGGTCTGGTGTTGGTACTTTGGCCGAATACAGCAGCTAGTTATATTGTCATTACGATAGGAGTGGCTTTTTTGATTCCCGGTGTCATCAGTCTTTTTAGCTTTTTCGGACGGAAAAGATCGGAACATGAACCGGCTCCCCGTTTTCCTATTGAGGGAATCGGCAGTTTGTTATTCGGACTTTGGCTGATTGTGATGCCTGAGTTTTTTGCAGACGTCCTGATGTTCCTTTTGGGCTTTATCCTGATCATGGGAGGTGTGCAGCAGATTGCCTCTTTGTCGATGGCCCGTCGTTGGACACCTGTTCCGGGGATTTTCTATCTGGTGCCTTCATTGATTCTTATCGCAGGTGTTATTGCGCTGTTCAATCCGACGGGAGTACGTAATACTGCTTTCATTATTATCGGTATCAGTAGCTTGGTTTATTCTCTGTCCGAACTGATCAACTGGTTTAAGTTTGCACGCCGTCGTCCTAAGACTCCGGTTACGCCTCACGATGAGGATATTGAGGATGCTAAGATTATAGAATAAAAAAAGAAGAGGACTACCGTCACGGTACCCCTCCCCTGCAAACTTAAAACAACCAACAAAAGAAATAGATAATTTCTATCTTAATGTAGGTGTGTACACACCTTCATTTCTTTTTTATCTTACAAACAACAGTTCTCTGTATTTCGGCAGTGTCCACATCTGGTTGTCTACGATCAGTTCCAGCTTGTCAATGTGGTAACGAATCTCTTCCAGTGCCGGAACGATTGTATCGTGGTAAGCGATCGCTTTTTCTCGTTCGCTTTCGATCTTGTTCGCCACTTTTCGGGCTTCAATCATTGCATCTACGTGTTCTTTGATGAAGGCGGTGCGGTCGGCGATTTCTTCGATCAGTTCCAGATTCTTGGCAGATAGTCTGGCTGCTTTATCTGCCGGAAATAAGGACTGCATTTTATAGACATTATTAATCAGATCCGTCTGATATTGAGTAGCGACCGGAATAATGTGGTTCATTGCCAGGTCACCTAATACGCGGGCTTCAATCTGAATCTTTTTCGTGTAAGTTTCCCATTTTACTTCGTTGCGGGCTTCCAGTTCCTTTTTCGTCATCACACCGATTGCTTCGAACATAGCAATTGTCTCCGGTTTCAGATAGTTGTCGAAAATAACGGGAACACTTGTTTCACAGTCCAGACCTCGACGGGCGGCTTCTACTTTCCATTCGTCGCTGTATCCGTTGCCGTCGAAGTGGATAGCCTTACATTCTTTGATATATCCGCGAATTACTTCAAGGATAGCGGAAACTTTCGGTTCTCCCTTTTCGATCAGAGCGTCTACATCCTTTTTGAATTTCATCAGTTGTTCTGCTACGGCAGAGTTCAATGCAATCATGGCACTTGCACAGTTAGCCTCAGAGCCTACGGCACGGAACTCAAACCGGTTCCCGGTGAAAGCGAAAGGAGAGGTGCGGTTGCGGTCTGTATTATCAATCAGCAATTCGGGGATTTGGGGAATATCCAGCTTCATTCCCTGTTTTCCGCTAAGGTTGATCAGATCGTCTTTGGTGCTGTTCTCGATATGATCCAATACCTGTGACAACTGTTTGCCGAGGAAAGAAGAGATGATAGCGGGAGGTGCTTCATTGGCTCCCAGGCGATGAGCGTTGGTAGCGCTGGAAATAGAAGCTTTCAGTAATCCGTTGTGACGGTAAACTGCCATCAGCGTATTCACTACGAATGTGACAAAGCGCAGGTTATCTTCCGGCGTCTTGCCCGGTCCCATCAACAGGATACCTGTATCCGTTCCCAGTGACCAGTTATTGTGCTTGCCGGAACCGTTGACACCCTTGAACGGCTTTTCATGAAGCAATACACGGAAACCGTGACGGCGGCTGACTTTACGCATCAACGACATGATCAGTAGGTTATGGTCATTTGCCAGGTTGCATTCTTCGAAGATAGGAGCTAATTCGAATTGATTCGGAGCTACCTCGTTATGACGGGTTTTTACAGGAATACCCAGTTTCAACGCTTCAATTTCAAGGTCTTTCATAAATGCGGCCACACGGGTAGGGATGGCACCGAAATAGTGGTCTTCCAACTGCTGGTTCTTGGCACTGTCATGCCCCATCAATGTGCGTCCTGTCATAAGTAAGTCCGGACGTGCGGCATACAAACCTTCATCTACCAGAAAGTATTCCTGTTCCCATCCCAGATAGGCAACGACCTTCTTTACCTCAGGATTGAAATAGTGGCAGACGGCGGTTGCGGCTTTATCTACGGCACGCAGAGCTTTCAGTAACGGTGCTTTATAATCAAGGGCTTCACCTGTATATGCGATAAATACAGTCGGGATGCAAAGCGTATCATCTACGATAAATGCGGGTGATGATGGGTCCCATGCGCTATATCCGCGTGCTTCGAAAGTATTACGGATACCGCCGTTCGGGAAAGAAGAAGCATCCGGCTCCTGCTGTACCAGCAGTTTGCCTGTGAACTCTTCCATCATGCCTCCCTTGCCGTCATGTTCGACGAAAGCGTCATGCTTTTCTGCCGTACCTTCGGTGAGCGGTGCAAACCAGTGAGTATAATGAGTGACACCCATTTCGACAGCCCATTTTTTCATTCCGGCAGCTACTTCATCAGCGATGCTGCGGTCTAGCGGGGCACCATTGTCAATAGCGTCAATCAGTGCGTTGTATACCTTGCTTGGAAGGTACTTGAACATTTTTTCCTTGTTGAACACATACTTACCGAAGTATTCCGAAGGGCGTTCGGCAGGTGTTGCTACTTCAACCGCTTTCTTCTTGAAAGCTGTCTCTACGACTCTGAATCTTAGTTTTGACATAATACCTAATTTGATTTGTTGTTAAATATGTTAGAGTAAAAATTCCTTTTTTAGCTTAGTTATAAGCAGATTCTCCGTGTTCGTAGATGTCGAGACCTTCTTCTTCGACACGTGCTGGAACGCGAAGTCCGTGAATCTTGTCGAGTACTTTGAAGATAATGAATCCCATACCTGCCGCCCAGACTCCGACAACAACCGCACCGAAAAGCTGGGCACCCAAAAAGCCGGCTCCATGTCCGTAGAACAACCCTTCACTGGTAGAAAACAATCCTGTGAGCACTGTTCCCAAGAAACCACAAACCCCGTGTACGGAAGAAGCACCGACAGGATCGTCAATCTTCAATACCTTGTCAATAAAGTCGACTGCAAATATCATGACTACACCACAAATGGCACCGATTAATACCGCTCCTGAGGGAGCTACAGCGTCACATCCGGCTGTGATACCTACCAAACCTGCCAAAACACCATTCAGTGTCAGTGATAAAGACGGTTTGCCATATTTCATCCAGCTCATCGCCAGTGCAAAGAAGCCACCGGCACAAGCCGCCAGATTTGTTGTCAGAAATACATGTGAGATGGCCATTGCATCCGCTTCGGTACTTGCTGCCAACTGTGATCCGGGGTTGAATCCGAACCATCCGAACCAAAGGATAAATACACCCAGTGCGGCAACTGTCAGGTTGTGTCCCGGAATAGCTCTTGACTTACCGTCTTTGCCATATTTACCGATACGGGGACCAAGAATAGCAGCGCCTACCAAAGCAATCCAACCACCAACGGAGTGGACAATCGTTGAACCTGCAAAGTCATGGAACGTCGTTCCGAAAAGATTCATCATGAACGAACCTTCTTCTCCGTTCATCAGCCAGCCGCCACCCCATGTCCAGTGACCGGAAATTGGGTAAATCAGTACACTGATAAAGATAGTATAGACCAGATACATGGAGAACTTGGTGCGTTCCGCCATCGCTCCCGATACAATCGTGGCTGCCGTTGCGCAGAATACTGTCTGAAAAACCAGAAATCCTTCTCTGGGTAAATCACTGTCGAGGAATGACAGATCAAAGAAGTGTGGCATTCCGATGAAACCTCCCGCACCAAACATCAGACCGAAACCGATGAACCAGTAGAGCAAGGAACCAAACATGAAATCCACAAAGTTCTTCATCAAAATGTTGGCGGTATTCTTGACTCTGGTAAAACCCGCCTCAACCAATGCAAACCCCGGCTGCATAAAAAATACGAGCATTGCCGCAAGCAGCATCCAGACTGTATTCAATCCTAATGCCAGTTCTCCGATTGTATCGGGAGTTGTTTCGGCAGAAGCAGTGGCGGTTTCAGCAATTTCAGGTGTAGTTTTGACTTCAGTAATTGTCTCCGTAGTTGTCATAAAAGTATCTGCATCAACTGCTTCCTGTGCAAAAGCACTGGTTGCGAAACAGCAGAAAATGAACATAGCAGTGGCTATCCACAGCTTTGTGAAGCTGTGTCTCTTATATGTTTTATCCATAATGATTATCTTATTTAATACCTGTTTTTATTATGTTATCATCCGAAAGTAAATCTGGCCCCAGAACTTTGCCAGTTATCGTTCCTGTTCGGCGTTATAGAGAGCGATGTCGCCACGTTCGGCGGTGCGGATGCGGATGGCGTCCTCGATAGGAATGACGAAAATGCGTCCGTCACCGATCTCTCCGGTTTGTGCGGCTTTGATGATAGCCTGTACGGTCTTTTCTGCATTTTTGTCGCGTACTACAATAGAAACCAGAATACGTTCGATGGTGCTGGTATCATATACCACTCCACGATAGATACGTCCTTGCCGTGCTTTACCGATCCCTCTTACATCGTAGTAAGAGAACCATTCAATGTCCGCTTCGAGCAGAGCGTCTTTCACGTCCTCGAATTTGGTTTTACGGATGATAGCTTCAATCTTTTTCATATACCTTAAATATTAGTGTTGACCTGTAAAAAGAAGAGGTATAGGGAGGTGGCAGCCATCGCAGGTTACCATACAACAAACCGATAAAATCTAAACTCTAACTACCTTCCTGTTCCCTATACGCTCTTTGACTATATAAACTCTCTCTCTTAAAAACTTAATCCGAATGTGAAGTAAGCGCCTTCCGTACGTGGATTTACTGATACTTTGGCAAATGCCGGAACCGAGAATGAATCAGTAACCCTGATCTCCTTGACAGCTCCGAGACTGATGTCGGAAACGCAGAACCCACTTGTGTATCCATTATAAAAAGTCGTCTCCCAAGGTACCATTCCTACATCTACTGTCCAGTCAAGTCCTCCAAGGCTGAACGGTGCACTAAGTGCGAGGTAGGAAGAATAAGCCCTTTTCCCGTTTTCTTTAACTCCGTCGGCACCTGCAAAGTTCGTGTACCAGTTGATTGCCAGCGGACCAAAATCATATCCTACCTGTGCCTCAAATACATGAGCGGTTGAATGAGCGCCATATTTGAAATACTTGTTGGTAGGTACCTGAGTGTTGAACCAGTAATCCGTTACCGAGATGCTGAAACCACCGGTTGAATAACCGAGAGTCAAATCGAACTCTTTAGTATCCGATGACTCAAACCCTACCGATCCCCATGCTCCGAGTGACAGTCCTTTGTAAGAGATTCCTAATGAAGGCTGAATGCTGACTCCGCCTAAATCCTGACCACGCCAGATATAACCACTTACCAAGTCTGCTCCTACGGAGGCTTCTACTTTATCCTGCGCCATCATATTGGATGGCACAAGGCCGATCAGTAATAACGCTGCTGCTATGCCCCTCAATTTTTTGTTAATCGTCGTTTTCATCGTCTTTTTACCTTTAATAGTTAGAAAAATGTGGATGTACGGTCCAGTGTTATATAGTAGCGCGCAAAATACTATCAAAGCCAGTTCTTTATTCTTCTCATTGCTTCCATACAATCGTTGTGATCGCCGAATGCTGTCAGTCGGATATATCCCTCACCGCTGGGGCCGAAACCTACACCGGGGGTTCCTACTACATTGGCTTCATACAACATCTGTTCGAAGAATCGCCAGGAAGAGAGCCCGTTCGGGGTTTTCACCCATAAGTATGGAGCATTGACGCCTCCGTATACTTTCAATCCGGTAGCTTCCAGTCCTTCCTTCATGATCTTCGCATTGGTCATATAATAGTTAATCGTTTCTTTAATCTGTGCTTTGCCTTCTGTACTGTAGACGGCTTCCGCTGCACGTTGTGTGATGTACGAAGTGCCGTTGAATTTAGTGCACTGGCGGCGGTTCCATAATTTGTTGAGTGGAATCCGGTCGCCTTCCAGTGTGGCAGCTGTCAGTTCTTTCGGGACTACGGTATATCCGCAACGTACTCCGGTGAAACCGGCTGTCTTTGAGAAACTGCGGAACTCAATAGCACATTTCTTGGCTCCTTTGATTTCGTATATGGAGTGGGGGATATCCGCGTCTTGGATATAGGCTTCGTATGCGGCATCGAACAAAATCAGTGTATCATTTGCCAATGCGTAGTCTACCCACTTTTTTAGTTCCGGTTTGGTCAGTGTCGTCCCTGTCGGATTGTTCGGGTAGCAGAGGTAAACAATGTCTATCCGTTTGTCGGGAATCTCCGGAATGAAGTCATTCTCACTTGTACAAGGCATATAAGTCACATTGCTCCATTTGCCTGTTCCTTCTTCCAGCACTCCGGCACGTCCGCACATGACGTTACTGTCAATATATACCGGATAAATAGGGTCTGTTACACCGACACTATTGTCGTGGCGAAGGATATCGCCGATATTTCCGGTATCACTTTTGGCTCCGTCGCTGACGAATATTTCTGATGGTGAGAAATGAATGCCACGTGGAGCGAAATCATTCTTTATAATAGCTTCAATCAGAAAATCGTACCCCTGCTCAGGACCATATCCGCGAAATGTATCTTTACTTGCCAGCTCTTCCACTGCTTTGTGCATAGCCTCGATACATGCTTTGGGAAGCGGCTGAGTGACATCTCCGATACCTAACCGGATAATATCCTGCTTCGGATGCGTTATTTTGAATGTATTTACCTTCTTCGCTATATCCGAGAACAAATAGCTCCCCGGTAATTTCAAAAAATGTTCGTTTACTAATGCCATATTGTTATTGTTTTAAGTTTCTGCAAAACCTGTTACCTATTACCTAATACTTATTACCTATCCCTCCATCTCCCCATCAAAAACTTTAGTTGCCGGTCCTGTCATTAATATGTGTCCCGTTGCTTCTTCCCACTCGATGGTGACGGTTCCCCCATCCATTATTATATCACATTTTCTTCCTGCCAATCCATGGAGAACAGCGGCTACAGCCGTGGCACAAGCACCTGTTCCGCAGGCCTGGGTGATTCCTGAACCTCTTTCCCAAACTCTCATCCGAATGGTGTCTTTACCTACGATCTGAGCAAACTCTACATTTGTCCTGTCCGGAAAGAGATGATAATTTTCTAACTGCGGACCAATTTCCGGCAGATTGATTTGGGTAATATCTTCTACAAAAGTTACCAGATGCGGGTTTCCCATTGATACCCGGGTAGACTGAAAAGGAAATTGATCGCCGAAATCTACCGCTTCCGTTTCCAGAGGACTACCCATATCTACAGTGACTGCCGTCACCTTTCCTCCTTCTACATGTAATTTCAGAACCTTAATGCCCGAACGGGTGTCAAGTGTGATTTTCTTTTTGGCAGTTAATCCGTATTCGTATACATACTTGCCTACACAACGGCTTCCATTGCCACACATCATTGCTTCCGAACCATCTGCATTAAATATACGCATACTGAAATCTGCTTTGTCAGAACTGCCAATCAATATAAGTCCGTCACTTCCAATTCCCGTATGAAACTTGCTCCATTCGATTGCTTTCTTTTCAGGGTCTGCTATCGGATATCGGGTAGTATCTACATATATGTAGTCATTACCTGCTCCATGCATTTTTGTGAACTTAATCTTGGTTGTCATTTTGTTTTTTATTAATCGGTTGTTGTATCCTTTTGTTTTATTACAATGCAAAGATATGACTTTTTGATTTATCTTTTGATGAAAAGATGTCTAATCTCTATTTATTTTATGCGATCTTACAATCGCGGGAAATAAAGCCATGTTTTGTTATAAATTGAAATTATGCATACTTTTATATTAATAAACTGTTATTTGCTTGATTTGTTTTGCATATCCTTCCATAATATATGAAGAATATTTGGGGTAAATCAGTCCTTGTATTCGATCTAAAATGTGAATTTTCGCTTTTACAATAGGTCGGTATGCTAGTGATTTTCGCTTTTATATATCATATTGCTTGTTTGCAGTTTTGCAGAACCTTTTTGTTATAGCATTGTTTAGTCACTAATAAATATAATAATGTAGCAATATGGATATAGAGAAACAATTGGAAGTTGCGGCGCAGAGCGATCATTTGGTATTGATTGTGTTTTATGCCGACTGGTCACCTCATTACGAATGGATAGGGCCTGTGCTCCGTACTTATGAACGGAGAGTCATTGAATTGATTAACGTGAATATCGAGGAAAATAAAACTGTAGCCGATTCTCATAATATAGATACGGTGCCTGCGTTCCTTCTGTTGCATAAAGGACATGAATTGTGGAGGCAGGTAGGAGAGTTGACCATAGGAGAGTTGAAAGAGGTATTGGAAGATTTTAAATAAGTCCTGTTTGAATTTTATGTAAGAAGCACCATTATACAGCAAATAAATATGTATAATGGTGCTTCTTGTATCTATCGAATATTTGCAAAAAGTTTCTGTCGGCTTTTTACATTTTCTGAGAGTAACTATTTTAGTATTTCCTGTGCCACAGTCGGCTCGTTGGTCGTAATGAAATCCACCTTTTGGTCTATGAGCCACTTCATGTCTTCTGCTTTATCTACAGTCCATACATTGACTTTCAGTCCGAGATCATGGGCTTCTTTGATCCATTCGGGATGTTTCTTGATTACTCCCATGTGATAGTCGAGTCCGGCTGCACCGAGGTCTTTCAGTTCTTTGGGAGATAGCTCGCCGTTGAGATAGAATACCGGAGTTCCGGCAGGTGCCAGGCGGATAAACTCTTTCATGGCGTGCAGTGAGAAAGTGATATATTCCATACGGTTTTCCAGTCCCATCTTTGTTACTAGAGCAAGAATTTCCTGTACGGCTTTCGTTTCACGCTTTTTGCTGTTAAGTGCTTTTAGTTCCAATATAAGTTTGGTATTGCATTTTTTACCGGCTTCCAGATACTGTTCCAGGCTGGGCAGGTTCTCTCCGTTCGATAGTTTCAGTCCTGTAAGAGCGTCACCTTTGGAATACTCCATGTATTTCATCTTATAGACAGGGTCATGATTGATAACCAGTTTATTGTCTTTGGTAAGCCATACATCAAATTCGGAGCCATAGCAATGGATAGAATCGGCTTTTTGAAGTGCTGTGATACTATTTTGCGCAGAACCTGCTGTTTTCCAGTAGCCACGATGGGCGATAACTTGCGACTTTTGCGCTTGGACACTAGCTACTGAAATGATAAGGGCAACCATTAGAATAATTCTTTTTATCTTCATTGATAGTACATTTAAAAAGTTTATGAGTCCAAAATTATAAAAAATAAAACACAGATCAGCCTGTTATTATGCTAATCTGCGTTAATTGACAGCTTTTTATGCATAGAAGTCTATACTTTTTATTCCTGACTTTACAAACTGATGAATATATATTCAAAGATATGAGTTTATTTCAGACATCTAAAATTTTTCAACAAATTTATTTTACTCTTCGGCATAGGCTTCTTCATGCACTCCTCTCACTGCTCTGCCGCTTGGTTCATTCAAGTTACGGAAAGCTACATCCCATGCCAGCGCTTCTGCTGTAGAGCAAGCCACACTTGGTACGCTTGGTACGCTGCGGGCTGCGCTTTCACTCGGAAAATGCTCTTCAAAGATACTCCGGTAGTAATATTCTTCCTTGTTGAGCGGAGTGTTAATCGGGAAACGTTCGGCAGCGTGTTCCATCTGTTCATCACTGACGGCAGCCGCTGTAATCTCTCTTAAGGTATCAATCCACGAATATCCCACACCATCACTGAACTGCTCTTTTTGTCTCCATGCTACGCTTTCCGGTAGCATATCGGCAAAAGCTTCACGTACAATTCGTTTCTCAATCTCCTTTCCGGGGCACATTTTAGCTTTTGGATTCAACGCCATCGCTACATCCAGAAATTCCTTGTCCAGAAATGGGACACGTCCCTCTACACCCCAGGCTGATAAACTCTTATTGGCACGAAGGCAATCATACATATGCAGTTTTGATAACTTGCGTGCCGTTTCCTCATGGAAATCTTTCGGAGTGGGAGCTTTGTGAAAGTAAAGATAACCGCCGAAAACTTCATCGGCACCTTCACCACTCAATACCATTTTGATCCCCATCGATTTAATCACACGTGCCAGTAAATACATGGGAGTGGAGGCACGTACCGTAGTCACATCATACGTCTCGATAAAATAGATAACATCCCGAATAGCATCCAGCCCTTCCTGAACCGTATAATTGATTTCATGATGAACCGTACCGATATATTCTGCCACTTCACGTGCCTTTATCAAATCGGGCGCCCCTTTCAGACCGATGGCAAAAGAATGTAGTTGAGGCCACCAGGCGTCACTTGCTCCGTCTGTTTCAATACGTTTTGCTGCATATTTTTTGGCGATAGCTGAAATCACAGAACTGTCCAGACCACCTGAAAGAAGTACTCCATAGGGAACGTCACTCATCAGCTGGCGATGAACGGCATCTTCCAATGCTTCTTTTACATCACTGGCTTTGGCGTCATTGTCTTTTACAGACTCATAGTCTGTCCATTCGCGTGTATACCAACGCTTCATTTTGCCTTCTTTACTGTAAAAGTAATGTCCCGGAAGAAATGGTTCGTACTCATCACAGAATCCTTCGAGTGCTTTCAGTTCACTGCCGAAGTAGATTTTGCCATCCTTGTCTTTTCCTATATATAAAGGTATGACTCCGATAGGATCACGTGCAATGAGGAACTCGTCTTTTTCTTCATCATAAAGTACAAAGGCGAAAATTCCGCTGATCTCTTCCAGAAAGTGGATGCCTTTATCTTTATAAAGGGCAAGAATCACTTCACAGTCGCTTCCGGTCTGAAAATCATATTGTCCGGCATAGCGGGCGCGGATATCCCGATGGTTGTAGATTTCACCGTTCACGGCGAGCGCTTGTTTCCGGTCGGGGGAGTATAAGGGCTGTCCTCCGCTTTGCGGGTCAACTATCGAGAGGCGTTCGTGTGCCAGAATGGCGCTTCCACCTACGTAGATACCGCTCCAGTCCGGTCCGCGATGACGGATTTTCTGTGCCATTTTCAGTGCTTTGTCTCTTAGCTCTTTGGTTTGAGTTTTTATGTTGAGTATACCTGCTATTCCACACATAACTTTGAGTATTTGGAAGTTAATATAATTTGTTGATTCTCTGTTTTTTAAAAGTCGGTTCGTTACTATTTATTCGTTTTCCCTGGCTTTTCCTTTCGTTTGACCTGGGTCATCTTTTAGTTCAACCTAGGTTGTTGTTTCGTTCAACCTAGGTCAAACGAATAAATAATAGTCTATAAACTTCATGGTGTTCCTTGCTGTAAGGGTTACTTCACCAAATAGTGATCTATGTCCGCAGCAGCCTTTCGTCCTCCTGCCATCGCCCGTACTACGAGGCTTGCTCCGGTAGCTGCATCTCCAGCAAGGAATACGTTTTCTGCAAATTTCGGTTGTTCCGGTTTCAGGAATCCCATGGCCAGCAGCACCATATCTGCTTCGATTACTTCTTTCTTCCCTGTGAGGTTCATGGTCGGACGTCCGCCATCTGTTGCCGGTGTCCATTCTACTTCTTCCACCTCGACGCCGGTTACTTTACCGTTCTTACCCAAAAACTGATTGGAAGTCAGGCACCAGCGACGGGTACAACCTTCTTCATGGCTGGAGGTCGTTTTGAAAACTACCGGCCATTGCGGCCAGGGCGTAGAAGGATTGTGACCGACGGGAGGTTTGGGCATAATTTCAATTTGCGTGACGCTGGTTGCTCCCTGTCGTACACTGGTTCCGATACAGTCCGAACCGGTGTCTCCACCGCCGATCACAAGCACTTTTTTGCCTTTGGCATTCACCAGTTTGTCTTTGGGGAAAGTTTGTCCTTCCAGAATCCTGTTCTGTTGCGCCAGCATTTCCAGTGCGAAATGGATTCCTTTCAACTCCCGTCCCGGAATGCTTAAATCACGGGCAGTCGGTGTACCCGTGCAAATGCAATATGCATCGAATCCTTCCGGCAAATGGTTAACGTCTATTTCTACTCCCATTTCAAACTGAATACCTTCTGCGGCAAGTATTTTCATGCGGCGGTCGATTACGTTTTTGTCCAGTTTGAAGTTTGGAATACCGAAACGTAATAATCCTCCCGCAGCTTCATCTTTATCGAATAACGTTACGGTGTATCCTTTTAGATTCAGTTGGTTGGCAACTACCAATCCGGCCGGACCGGCACCGACAACTGCTACTTTTTTGCCGTTTCTTTGGGGATGCTGCACCTGTATATATCCTTCACGGAAGGCGGCTTCTACAATGGCAGCTTCATTTTCACGGATAGTCACCGGTTGGTCACAGGATAGTTTCAGTACACAGGATTTCTCACAGAGGGCAGGGCAGATACGTCCTGTAAATTCCGGAAAGTCGCAAGTGGATGACAGCACTTCATACGCTTCTTTCCATTTTCCTTTGAATAAAGCGTCCTGCCATTCCGGCTGTTTATTGCCTATTGGACAAGCCCAGTGACAAAAAGGTACTCCGCAATCCATACACCGTGATGCCTGTAATTTACGGCTGTTCGTATTCAATGTTTGTTCTACCTGACTATAGTCAGTGATGCGCTCGCTAACGGGGCGGTATCCCGCCTCTTGCCGAGGTATATTTAAAAAAGCTTTAGGATCTCCCATCTTGTTAAGTAATAAGTATTAGGTAATAGGTATTAAGCAATAAGTATTAACTATATGGATTAAAGATGTTTGAAGCTATGGTTAATACCTAATACTTAATACCTAATACTTGAATTAATAGTCTCTTTGCATATCTGCTATTTTTTGCTGTAACTTTCTCATCTGCTCTTCCTGTAGTACTTTTTTGTATTCAATAGGTACTATCTGGATAAACTGATCTACGTAATGGTTCCAGTCATCGAGCATGGTACGTGCCAGTTTCGAACCGGTGTACAGGTAGTGCTGACGAATCAGTTCGTGCAGTTCTTTGCGGTAACCGGCCTCTTCGATCAGTGACAGTTCAACCATTTCCATATTGCAGAAGTAGTCAAAATTGCCGTCTTTGTTCCATACGTAAGCCACACCGCCACTCATACCGGCGGCAAAATTTCGTCCGGTTTGCCCCAGAACCACTACACGGCCTCCGGTCATATATTCGCAACAGTGGTCGCCTACACCTTCCACTACGGCAACAGCCCCTGAGTTGCGCACGGCAAAACGTTCACCTACGCGCCCATTGATATAGACTTCGCCGCTGGTTGCACCATAGAGCAGGGTATTGCCTGCAATCGTGTTCTTTTCGGCTTCGAAGTTGCTGCGGATAGGCGGTAATACGGCAATGCGTCCGCCGCTCAATCCTTTACCCAGATAATCATTCGCTTCACCTTCCAATTTGAAATTGACTCCCGGTACGAGGAAGGCACCGAATGACTGTCCCGCAGAGCCTTTGAATTTCACATTCAGGGTATGTTCCGGCAATCCCTTCTCTCCGTATTTTTGGGCAATGACACCGGAGAGCATGGCACCTGTCGCACGGTCCGTATTGGCAATTGTGTATTCCAATGAAACTTCTTTTTCGTGTTCTATCGCTTCTTGGGCAGCATCAATGATTGCCACATCCTTCACTGTAGAAATACCATGATCCTGATCGATGACGTGACGGATGGCTGCACTGTTATCCACACGTGCCAGTAGCTTGGTGAAGTCAATCAGAGCGTGCTTCGGATTCGGGTCGTTTTCGTCGGATTTGCGTTCAATCAAGTCCGTGCGTCCGATAATATCATCCATTTTGGTGAATCCCATTTCCGCCAGATATTCACGGACTTCCTGTGCCAGGAAGGTGAAAAAGTTGATAAGATATTCGCTGCGCCCGTGAAAGCGTTTGCGTAATTCCTCATTCTGCGTGGCTACTCCTACCGGACAAGTATTCTGGTGACATTTGCGCATCATCACACATCCCAGCACGATCAGGGCGGAAGTGGCAAAACCATATTCTTCGGCGCCCATTAATGCCATTATGATAATGTCGCGTCCGGTTTTTAATTGGCCATCGGCTTGTAGGACGACTTGTCCCCGCAGACCGTTCAGAACCAAGGTTTGCTGTGTCTCGCTCAGTCCCAGTTCCGGAGAAATGCCGGCGTAACGGATGGATGAAGCGGGAGAGGCTCCCGTACCACCCTCGGCACCGGAGATGACAATCAAATCCGCTTTTGCTTTTGCCACGCCTGCGGCAATGGTACCTACGCCACTTTCTGCTACCAGTTTGACACTGATTTTGGCTTGTGGATTAACGTTTTTCAAGTCAAATATCAATTGCGCCAAATCCTCAATCGAATAAATATCATGATGGGGAGGAGGAGAGATCAGTGAGATCCCCGGAATGGAATGGCGTGTTTTGGCTATGACGTCGTTCACTTTGAATCCCGGAAGCTGTCCGCCTTCCCCTGGTTTAGCTCCCTGCGCTATTTTTATTTGTATCTCATCGGCATTCACCAGATATTCGGCGGTGACCCCGAAGCGTCCGGAAGCTACCTGTTTGATGGCACTTCGCATGGAAGTACCGTCCGGCAGCGGGTGGAAGCGGGAAGCATCTTCGCCACCTTCACCCGTGTTGCTGCGTCCGTGAATGGTATTCATGGCAATCGCCATTGCTTCATGAGCTTCCTTGCTGATAGATCCGAAAGACATGGCACCCGTCACAAAACGACGGAGAATATTCTCTATCGGTTCTACCTGTTCGATGGATATAGGATTGCGACGGAATCCTAAGAAGTCACGCAGGAAAATAGGTTTCTCCTTATTGTCTACCAAATGAGTGAACTCTTTGAATTTCTTGTAACTGCCCAAGCGGGTGGCAAGTTGCAATGTACTGATGGTTTCCGGGTTCCACGCATGTTTTTCTCCGTCCTTTCGGAAGGCATACAGTCCGTTGTTCTTTAATAATGGAAAATTGAAAGTTGAAAATTGAGAGTTGCCGTGCGGTGCTTCATTTTCCATTTTCAATTCTCCATTTTCCATTCCTTCAACTCCTTCATCGTGGAAAGCGATTGCGTCTCTTGCCACTTCCTCCAGGCGGATACCTCCGATGGGGGAACCGAGTCCGCCGAAATAAGCCTTGCTCAACTCTTCGCTGAGTCCGACAGCTTCGAAAATCTTTGCACCGCGATAAGAGCGGATAGTGGAAATCCCCATCTTACTCATGATTTTGAACAGACCTTTGCAGATAGATTTGATATAGTTTTTCTCAGCGGTAGCATAGTCCAGTTGAATATCTTTCTCTTTTACCAGCTTGTCGAGGATGGCAAATGCCATATACGGGTTCAGTGCACTGGCTCCAAAACCGAGTAGTAAAGCGGCGTGCATTACTTCACGCATTTCTCCGCTCTCTACAATCAATGCTGTCTGCACACGTTTGCCGACAGATATCAGATGGTGATGCACGGCACTTACTGCCAGTAATGAAGGGATAACGGCATGAGTTGCATCCACGTCACGGTCGGTCAGTACAATGTAGTTTGCTCCGTCCGTAACTGATTCCTCCGCCATTTTGCAAAGGTTGTTCAGTGATTCCTGTAATCCGGCTTTCCCTTTGGATACTTCAAACAGCATCGGTAATTTTACAGTCTTAAAGCCCTTGTAGCGGATATTGCAAAGAATATCCAGCTGTGTATTGCTTAAAATCGGATGATTCAGACGTACCATTTTACAATGACTCTCGCTGGGAGTCAGGATATTCATGCCTACCGCTCCGATATATTCCGTCAAAGACATTACCAGTTCTTCGCGTAGCGGGTCGATCGGCGGATTCGTAACCTGTGCGAATTGCTGGCGGAAATAGTTGTAGAGTAGCTGTGGTTTATCGGAAAGTACAGCCAGTGGCGTATCATTACCCATTGAGTGGATGGGTTCGGCACCCGCGCTCGCCATTGGCATAATCAGCCGTTCGATATCTTCTTTTGAATAGCCGAAAGTACGGAGCATCTGGTCATAGTTTTCTACGTGATGAGGCACTTTACGACCGCTTTTCAGTTCATCCAGTTCGATACGGTTAGTCGATAGCCATGTACGGTAAGGCTTCGCTTCGGCCAGTTGTTTCTTCAATTCGCCGTCATAGTAGATTTCTCCTTTCTCTGTATCGATCAATAGAATCTTGCCCGGTTGCAGGCGCCCTTTTTCCTTGATATCTCCCGGTTCAAAGTCCATTACGCCCACTTCGGATGCCACTACCATCGTATCGTTTTTAGTGATCAGATAGCGGGCAGGGCGCAGGCCGTTACGGTCGAGCATACCACCTGCAAATCGTCCGTCGCTGAAAAGCAAGGCTGCCGGTCCGTCCCAAGGTTCCATCAGGATAGAATGGTATTCATAGAATGCTTTCAGGTCTTCACTGATCGGATTCTTCTCGTTGAAAGATTCCGGTACGAGCATAGCCATTGCATGAGGCAGACTTAATCCTGACATGACCAGAAATTCCAGCACATTGTCCAGAGAAGCACTGTCGCTCATACCCGGCTGTATGATCGGGCGTATTTCTTTGATATCTCCCAGCATAGGAGTGGAGAGTACGCTTTCACGGGCTTCCATCCATCCGCGGTTGCCACGAATGGTATTGATTTCACCGTTGTGCGCCAGCAGGCGGAAAGGTTGTGCCAGTCCCCATGTCGGAAAAGTGTTGGTGCTGAAACGGGAGTGTACCAGAGCCAAGCCGCTGGTGAAGTAGCTATTCGTCAGATCAGGATAGTAGTTGCGTAGCTGCAATGACGAGAGCATACCTTTATATATAATACTTTTGGTCGAGAGCGAAACGACATAAAAATCGTTTCTCGTCGGAATAGCTGACAATCTGACTTTATTCTCTATCCGTTTGCGAATCAGATACAGTTTGCGGTCGGCGGTTTCCGTTTCCGTAAAACCGGTAATAAAGACCTGCTTGATATCCGGTTCGTTAGCCAGAGCCGCTTCACCTAGAATTTCCGGACAGGTGGGTACATTGCGCAGATGCATCAATGTAAGTCCCTCTTTTTCTATTTCTTCAATAATGATACTAAAAATAGCTGCCTGATCTTTCTCGTTTTTCGGTAGAAAAAGCAGACCGGTGCCGTACCGTCCCTTTTCGGGTACGGGGATGCCTTGCAGTAAAATAAACTCATGTGGAATCTGTAACATAATACCTGCACCGTCGCCGGTTTTGTTATCCGCCCCCTCAGCGCCACGGTGACGCATATTCTCTAATACCTTTAAAGCCGACTCAACAATGTCATGTGACTTTTCTCCGTGAATGTTCACCAGCATACCAACCCCGCAGGCATCGTGTTCGTATGCCGCATCATACAAGCCCATTTGTCCGGGCTGTCGTTGGTAGGGGATTTTTCCTGTTGCGTTGTTAAAAAGTTCTTGTTTCTTCATTCTTTTTAGCTTTATTGTATGATAATACCTGTTTGATGTATCAAATTGTTCGGCAAAGTTAGGAATTTAATTTCATAATGATAGTGTATTGTTTGTTTTGTGTGACACAAAATAAGATACCTTTTCTTTATTCTTTTAATTTGTAATCAAAATGCTCTGATTTGCTTATAATTTATCAGTCTGTCCGGTTTTATTTTGTTTTGATTGTAATTTGTTTCTTTTTGAGCTTAAAATAATATATTATTTAACGTTTTGATGTGTTTGCAACTTTTTTATGTGCTTATGTCAAATAAATATTGAAAAAGTTATCTTTGTGTCATTTTGAATGTGTATATTTGCACCCGAAATAAAAATATCATAATATGTGTGGAATAGTAGGCTATATTGGTAAAAGAAAAGCCTACCCCATCCTTATTAAAGGGCTGAAGCGACTGGAGTATCGTGGATATGACAGTGCAGGGGTAGCATTGATCAGTGATAACCAACAGTTAAATGTGTACAAGACGAAAGGGAAAGTCTCCGAACTTGAAAATTTCGTCACACAAAAAGATATTTCCGGTACAGTCGGAATTGCCCATACCCGTTGGGCTACTCACGGGGAACCTTGTTCCGTTAATGCTCATCCTCATTACTCTTCTTCCGAAAAACTCGCTCTCATTCATAACGGTATCATTGAAAATTACGCCGTTCTCAAAGAAAAACTCCAAGCCAAAGGTTACGTCTTTAAAAGTAGTACTGATACTGAGGTGCTCGTTCAATTAATCGAATATATGAAAGTTGCCAATCAGGTCGATCTGCTTACTGCCGTTCAGTTGGCTTTGAATGAAGTGATTGGTGCTTATGCGATTGCGATTCTTGATAAAGAACATCCGGAAGAAATCATTGCGGCTCGAAAAAGCAGTCCGCTGGTGGTAGGTATTGGTGAAGATGAGTTTTTCCTTGCTTCGGATGCCACACCGATTGTAGAATATACAGATAAGGTGGTGTATCTCGAAGATGGTGAGATAGCGGTGATCAATCGGGGAAAAGAATTGAAGGTAGTCGATCTCAGCAATGTGGAGATGACTCCCGAAGTGAAAAAAGTAGAATTGAAGCTTGGTCAGCTGGAAAAAGGCGGTTATCCGCATTTCATGTTGAAGGAGATTTTTGAGCAGCCGGACTGTATTCACGATTGTATGCGCGGACGTATCAATGTGGAAGCCAATAATGTGGTGCTTTCGGCAGTAATAGACTATAAAGAAAAGTTGCTGAACGCCAAACGCTTTATTATTGTGGCTTGCGGTACTTCGTGGCATGCGGGATTGATCGGAAAGCATCTGATTGAAAGTTTCTGCCGTATTCCGGTAGAAGTGGAGTATGCCTCCGAATTTCGTTACCGTGATCCGGTGATCGATGAGCACGATGTGGTGATTGCCATTTCTCAAAGTGGAGAAACGGCGGATACGCTGGCGGCAGTGGAACTGGCAAAAAGTCGGGGTGCATTTATATATGGTATCTGTAATGCGATTGGTTCCTCCATCCCCCGCGCTACGCATACGGGGTCGTACATCCACGTCGGACCGGAAATCGGAGTGGCATCGACCAAAGCATTTACCGGACAGGTGACTGTGCTGACCATGTTGGCATTGACTCTCGCCCGGGAGAAAGGTACGATAGACGAGACACAATACCTGAACATTGTACGGGAATTGAATAGCATTCCCGGCAAAATGAAGGAAGTATTGAAACTGAATGATAAGCTGGCGGAACTGTCGAAAACTTTCACCTATGCGCATAACTTTATTTACCTCGGACGCGGATATAGTTATCCGGTTGCTTTGGAAGGTGCATTGAAATTGAAAGAAATATCGTATATTCACGCCGAAGGTTATCCGGCTGCGGAGATGAAGCACGGACCGATTGCCTTGATCGATGCGGAAATGCCGGTAGTGGTGATTGCTACGCAGAATGGATTGTATGAGAAAGTAGTAAGTAATATTCAGGAGATCAAGGCACGGAAAGGAAAAGTGATTGCGTTCGTGACGAAAGGAGATACCGTTATCAGCAAAATCGCTGATTGTAGTATCGAACTTCCTGAAACAATCGAATGTCTCGATCCGTTAATAACTACGGTACCTCTCCAACTTCTTGCTTACCACATTGCGGTATGCAAAGGGATGGATGTGGATCAGCCGAGAAATCTGGCGAAGTCGGTAACAGTAGAGTGATGTGATTTACAATTAGACAATTTACGATTTACGATTGAAGAATCAATGATAGATAGTAAATTGTTTGATTGGCAGGTGGTAATTTAAATCGTAAATAGTAAATCGTCAAATTGTAAATAGTATAGATGGAACAATTGAAACATGAATGTGGCGTTGCCATGATACGCTTGCTCAAACCGTTGGAGTATTACGAGAAAAAGTACGGGACATGGATGTACGGTCTTAATAAACTCTACCTGTTGATGGAGAAGCAACATAATCGTGGACAGGAAGGTGCGGGACTGGCATGTGTGAAACTGGAAGCAAATCCGGGCGAAGAATATATGTTTCGTGAACGCGCTTTAGGTTCCGGAGCCATTACGGAAATCTTTGAAAACGTTCAAAACAATTTTAAGGATCTCACTCCCGAACAGTTGCACGATGCAGCGTATGCCAAACGAACTTTGCCTTTTGCCGGTGAAGTATATATGGGACATCTTCGTTATTCCACGACGGGAAAATCCGGAATCTCTTATGTGCATCCATTTTTAAGAAGAAATAACTGGCGCGCCAAGAATCTGGCTCTCTGCGGAAATTTCAATATGACGAATGTAGACGAGATATTTGCCCGTATCACTGCCATCGGTCAGCATCCGCGTAAATATGCCGATACATATATTATGTTGGAGCAGGTGGGACACCGTCTTGACCGTGAAGTGGAGCGTGTATTCAATCTTGCTGAAGCCGAGGGGCTTACGGGCATGGGAATCACTCATTATATAGAAGAATATATTGATTTGGCAAACGTGTTGCGTACTTCCAGCCGCGAATGGGATGGGGGATACGTGATCTGCGGATTGACCGGAAGCGGTGAGTCTTTCGCTATCCGCGACCCGTGGGGAATCCGGCCTGCATTCTGGTATCGGGATGATGAGATAGCTGTTCTTGCTTCCGAACGTCCGGTGATCCAGACTGCTTTGAATGTTCCGTTTGAGGAAATCAAAGAATTGCAACCGGGGCAAGCATTGTTAATCAGCAAAGAAGGTAAAATCCGTACTTCGCAAATTAACAAGCCACGCGAGAATCATGCTTGTTCTTTCGAACGTATCTATTTCTCCCGTGGCAGTGATGTCGATATTTATAAGGAAAGGAAACGGTTGGGTGAAAAGTTGGTTCCGAGAATTTTGAAAGCGATCAATAACGACATCGATCATACGGTTTTCTCTTTTATTCCCAACACTGCGGAGGTTGCTTTCTACGGAATGTTGCAGGGACTGGACGATTACTTGAATGAGGAGAAAGTGCAGCAAATTGCCGCATTGGGGCATCATCCGAATATGGATGAACTGGAAATTATTCTTTCCCGTCGTATTCGTAGCGAAAAGGTGGCAATCAAGGACATCAAACTCCGTACGTTCATTGCCGAAGGAAACAGTCGTAATGATTTGGCTGCCCATGTGTATGATATCACATACGGAAGTCTGGTACCCGGTGTCGATAATCTGGTGATTATTGACGACAGCATTGTGCGTGGTACTACGCTGAAGCAAAGTATCATCGGTATTCTCGATCGTTTGGGTCCGAAGAAGATTGTGATAGTATCTTCTTCTCCACAAGTGCGTTACCCTGATTATTACGGTATTGATATGGCAAAGATGAGCGAGTTTATCGCTTTCAGGGCTGCTGTCGAACTGTTAAAGGAGCGGGATATGAAAGATGTGATTGCGGCTGCCTACCGTAAATCGAAAGATCAGGTGGGACTGCCGAAAGAGCAGATGGTAAACTATGTGAAGGATATCTATGCTCCGTTCACCGATGAGGAAATCTCTGCCAAGATGGTGGAACTGCTGACGCCCAAGGGGACAAAAGCGAAAGTGGAAATCGTCTATCAACCGCTGGAAGGACTGCACGAGGCTTGTCCGCATCATAAGGGCGACTGGTATTTTAGTGGCAATTACCCTACCCCGGGAGGGGTAAAAATGGTGAACCGGGCATTCATCGACTACATAGAACAAATGTATCAATTCTAACAACCATACAACGATTCAATAATAAGAATGAGAAATGTGACATTAATCCTTGACGACGGGAGCCGGTTTTCCGGTAAGTCGTTTGGCTACGAGAAGCCGGTGGCGGGCGAAGTAGTTTTCAACACCGCCATGACCGGATATCCGGAGAGCCTTACTGACCCTTCCTACGCCGGACAGTTGATGACTCTTACCTATCCTTTGGTGGGTAATTACGGAGTTCCTCCTTTTACCATCGAACCCAACGGACTCGCCACTTTCATGGAAAGTGAAAAGATTCATGCCGAAGCGATCATCGTAAGTGACTACTCTTCTGAGTACAGCCACTGGAACGCAGTGGAAAGCCTCGGCGACTGGCTGAAACGTGAGAAAGTACCGGGCATCACAGGCATCGATACGCGTGAACTGACCAAAATACTTCGTGAACACGGAGTCATGATGGGACGCATCGTCTTCGACAATGAAATTGACAATGGACAATGGACAATTGACAATTACGCTGCCGTGAATTACGTAGACCGTGTTTCCTGCAAAGAAATAATCTCCTATCTTCCCGATGGAACATCCCGTTCTTTTCCATTAACCATGTCCGTCGCGCAGCTTAATTGTCAATTGTCAACTGTCAATTGTCAATTAAAGAAGGTTGTTTTGGTGGATTGCGGTGTAAAAACCAATATTATTCGTTGCTTGTTGAAGCGTGGTGTAGAAGTGATCCGTGTACCTTGGGATTATGATTTTAACGGACTCGAATTTGACGGACTGTTTATCTCCAACGGCCCGGGTGACCCGGATACCTGCGATGCAGCTGTGCAGAATATCCGCAAGGCAATGGCGAACGAGAAACTTCCCATCTTTGGAATCTGCATGGGCAACCAGTTGCTCTCGAAAGCCGGAGGGGCAAAGATTTACAAACTTAAATATGGACACCGTAGCCACAACCAGCCGGTACGCATGGTGGGTACGGAACGTTGTTTTATTACTTCGCAGAATCATGGTTATGCGGTAGACAATAATACGCTGGGGGCAGATTGGGAACCGTTGTTCATCAATATGAATGATGGTTCTAACGAAGGAATCAAACACAAGAAAAATCCTTGGTTCTCTGCACAGTTTCATCCCGAAGCTGCAAGTGGTCCTACGGATACGGAATTCCTGTTCGATGAATTTGTAAACCTGCTTAAATAACCGACTATCATGAAAGAAAATATAAAGAAAGTATTGCTGCTGGGTTCCGGTGCCTTGAAAATCGGTGAAGCCGGTGAGTTTGACTATTCCGGTTCGCAGGCACTCAAAGCCTTGAAAGAAGAAGGGATTGAAACCATTCTTATCAATCCGAATATTGCTACCGTACAGACATCCGAAGGAGTGGCAGATCAAATTTACTTCCTTCCGGTCACTCCGTATTTTGTAGAGAAAGTAATCCAGAAAGAAAAGCCGGAAGGTATTATGCTGGCATTCGGCGGACAGACCGCGCTGAATTGTGGAGTTGCTTTATATAAAGAAGGAATCCTTGAAAAGTATAATGTAAAAGTACTCGGTACTCCCGTACAAGCCATTATGGATACGGAAGACCGTGAACTCTTTGTACAGAAACTGAACGAAATCAATGTCAAGACCATTAAAAGTGAAGCTGTAGAAAATGCGGAAGATGCCCGTCGTGCAGCGAAGGAATTGGGATATCCGGTCATTGTCCGTGCGGCTTATGCGCTGGGTGGCTTGGGCTCCGGTTTCTGTGACAATGAAGAGCAACTGGATGTACTGGTAGAAAAAGCCTTTTCTTTTTCTCCGCAAGTGTTGGTGGAAAAATCGCTTCGGGGGTGGAAAGAAGTCGAATACGAAGTCGTCCGCGACCGTTTCGACAACTGTATTACAGTTTGTAATATGGAGAACTTTGACCCGCTGGGTATTCATACCGGTGAGTCTATCGTTATTGCTCCGTCTCAGACACTGACCAACAGTGAATATCATAAACTCCGTGAACTGGCTATTCGTATCATCCGCCACATCGGTATTGTCGGCGAATGTAATGTACAGTATGCTTTCGACCCCGAATCGGAAGATTATCGCGTCATCGAAGTAAATGCCCGTCTTTCCCGTTCCTCGGCCCTGGCCTCTAAGGCAACCGGATATCCGTTGGCATTCGTGGCTGCCAAACTGGGACTCGGCTACGGACTCTTCGACTTGAAAAACTCGGTGACAAAGACTACTTCTGCTTTCTTCGAACCGGCTTTGGACTATGTGGTATGTAAGATTCCACGTTGGGACTTGGGAAAATTCCATGGTGTAGACAAGGAACTGGGTTCTTCCATGAAGTCGGTAGGTGAAGTGATGGCAATCGGACGTACTTTTGAAGAAGCGATTCAGAAGGGCCTCCGTATGATCGGACAGGGAATGCACGGATTCGTGGAAAACAAAGAACTAGTAATCCCTGATATTGACAAAGCACTGCGCGAACCGACCGATAAACGTATTTTTGTGATCTCAAAAGCCTTCCGTGCAGGATACACCATCGATCAGGTGCATGAACTGACGAAGATTGACAAATGGTTCCTTCAGAAGTTGATGAATATAATGCAAACCTCCAAGGAGCTTCGGCAATTGACAATTGAAAATGGACAATTGACAATGAAGAAAGAAGTTCTTGCAACCAAAGATCCGCAAGGTAATTGTCAATTGTCATTTGTCAATTGTCAATTGAGAAAAGCGAAGCAACAGGGCTTTTCCGATTTCCAGATTGCCCGTGCTATCGGTTATGAAGGTGATATGGAAAATGGAAGTCTGTATGTCCGCAAGTATCGTAAGGCTGCTGGTATCCTTCCGGTGGTAAAACAGATCGATACACTGGCTGCCGAATATCCGGCGCAGACCAATTATCTGTATCTGACCTATAGCGGAGTGGCAAACGATGTACATTATCTGGGTGACCATAAATCCATTGTCGTATTGGGTTCCGGTGCCTACCGTATCGGTTCTTCTGTAGAGTTTGACTGGTGCGGTGTGCAGGCTCTGAATACCATTCGCAAGGAAGGTTGGCGCAGTGTTATGATCAACTATAATCCGGAAACGGTATCTACAGACTATGACATGTGCGACCGTCTCTACTTTGATGAACTGACATTCGAACGGGTAATGGATATTCTTGAGCTGGAAAATCCGCATGGTGTCATCGTATCTACCGGTGGTCAGATTCCGAATAATCTTGCTTTGCGTCTGGATGCCCAGAACATTCACATACTGGGAACAAGTGCTCAGAGCATCGACAATGCTGAAGACCGTGAAAAGTTCTCAGCAATGCTCGACCGTATTGGCGTGGATCAACCACGCTGGCGTGAGTTGACATCGCTGGAGGATATCAATGAGTTTGTCGATGAAGTTGGTTTCCCGGTTCTTGTTCGTCCGTCTTATGTGCTTTCGGGTGCTGCGATGAATGTCTGCTCCAATCAGGAAGAGCTTGAACGCTTCCTGAAACTGGCTGCCAATGTATCAAAGAAGCATCCGGTGGTAGTAAGCCAGTTTATCGAACATGCGAAGGAGGTAGAAATGGATGCTGTGGCGCAGAATGGCGAAATCATAGCCTATGCAATCAGCGAACATATTGAGTTTGCCGGTGTACACTCCGGTGATGCCACTATTCAGTTTCCGCCTCAGAAGTTGTATGTGGAAACTGTCCGTCGCATCAAACGCATCAGCCGTGAGATTGCCAAGGCATTGAATATTTCCGGTCCGTTCAACATCCAATACCTGGCAAAAGATAATGATATTAAGGTAATCGAATGTAATCTGCGTGCCAGCCGTTCTTTCCCGTTTGTCAGCAAAGTGCTGAAGATAAACTTCATTGAGCTGGCAACCAAAGTGATGCTGGGTCTTCCTGTGGAGAAACCGGAAAAGAATCTCTTTGAACTGGACTATGTGGGAATTAAGGCTTCGCAGTTCTCTTTCAACCGTTTGCAGAAAGCTGACCCTGTATTGGGAGTAGATATGGCTTCTACAGGTGAGGTCGGCTGTATCGGAAGTGACACTTCCTGTGCCGTACTGAAAGCCATGCTGTCTGTCGGCTACCGTATTCCTAAAAAGAACATCCTGCTTTCTACGGGTACAATGAAGCAGAAGGCTGATATGATGGATGCAGCACGTATGTTGGTAAACAAGGGATACAAACTCTTTGCAACCGGCGGTACTCATAAAACCTTTGCTGAGAACGGCATTGAAAGTACGCTTGTCTACTGGCCGAGTGAAGAAGGACATCCGCAGGCATTGGAAATGCTTCATAATAAGGAAATTGACATGGTAGTCAATATCCCGAAGAACCTGACTGCCGGAGAACTGGACAATGGATATAAAATCCGTCGCGCGGCTATCGACCTGAACGTGCCGTTGATAACGAACGCCCGTCTGGCAAGTGCATTTATCAATGCTTTCTGTACGATGACCGTTGATGATATTGCCATCAAGAGCTGGGAAGAGTATAAGTAAGAAATAATAAATTGTTGTATAATAAGTTGGAAAAGTCGTTCCCGTGCATTCGGGGGCGGCTTTTTTTATGAATTTCTGTTTTTGGGATGGTGTCACTATAAGCATGGGATAGTGTCACTATCCTGTCAGTATGCTTACACTATCCTTCCTGTATAGTGTCACTATCTTTTTTTAATGTCTATAAGTTGCATGATTGGACAAATTGGTGTAAATTGCGCAATTATTTCACAAATATTCTAAAACAGGGGAGTAATATGAGCATGGATAATCATATCGTAATTATGGCTGGTGGCATCGGTAGTCGTTTTTGGCCGATGAGTACACCGGAATGTCCCAAGCAATTTATTGATGTAATGGGATGCGGGCGTACGTTGATTCAACTGACTGCTGATCGTTTTGATGGCGTCTGTCCACGGGAAAATGTGTGGGTAGTGACGTCTGAGAAATATATTGATATCGTCCGGGAGCAATTGCCGGAGATTCCTGAAAGCAATATCCTTGCAGAGCCTTGTGCACGAAACACTGCTCCCTGCATCGCCTATGCTTGCTGGAAAATCAAGAAAAAACATCCGAACGCCAATGTGGTGGTGACTCCGTCGGATGCATTGGTTATCAATACAGGTGAATTCCGCCGGGTAGTAGAGAAAGCACTTCGTTTTACTGACAACAGCAGTGCTATCGTAACGCTGGGTATCAAACCGACTCGCCCGGAAACCGGATATGGATACATTGCTGCCGGAGATCAGATCATGACTGATAAAGAGATTTTTACGGTAGATGCATTCAAGGAAAAACCGGACAGGGAGACTGCCGACAGATATCTGGCCGAGGGTAATTACTTCTGGAATGCAGGAATTTTTGTATGGAATGTGCGTACTATCACTTCCGTGATGCGTGTATATGCTCCGGGCATAGCGCAAATCTTCGATCGTATTTTCCCCGATTTCTATACGGAGAAGGAAAATGAAACGATTAAAAAGCTGTTCCCTACCTGCGAAGCTATTTCCATAGACTATGCCGTAATGGAAAAAGCACAGGAAATCTATGTACTTCCGGCTTCTTTCGGTTGGTCGGACTTGGGGACCTGGGGAGCGCTCCGCGGACTGTTGCCACAAGATAAATCCGGAAATGCTACGGTAGGGGCCGATGTCCGTTTGTACGAAAGCAAGAACTGCATCGTACATACCAGTGAAGAGAAACGGGTCGTTATTCAGGGCCTGGATGGATATATCATTGCCGAGAAAGATAATACACTGTTGATCTGTAAACTGGATGAAGAACAGCGGATAAAGGAGTTTTCAAAGTAATCCTTTAATTCTTCTGATATTCCTGAGGCGTCATTCCGGTCATTCGTTTGAAAAACTTGCTGAAGAAAGACGGATTGGGAAAGTTTAATTCATCTGATATCTGATAAACAAGGCGGTTGCTATGTTTTAGCAATACTTTAGCCTCTAGTATAATGGACTGGTTTATCCAGTCCATTACTGTTTGCTGGCTAGTTTGCCGGATTACAGTGTTCAGATAACGGGGAGTGAGACAAAGTTTATCCGCATAGAAACTGACATTCCGTTCTGTCTTGCTATAGGTGTTGACCAAAGAAATGAAGCGCTGAAAAATGTCGTTTTGATGGGTTAACGGACTGAGTTCGGCCTGCCCTTTGCTTTTGGCTATATACTCTATATTATATAGTAATCCTGCCAGTAAATGCTGAATGACCTCTTTTCTGAATACTGGTTCTTGCAATACACTCCACATGACCGTCACAAAATTCTCTATCTGTATTTGTTCTTCGGTAGACAGTGGAAACAGGAGATTTTTCTTTTGTTGGAGGAAATGGGTGAAGAATTCTTCCTTTCCGGATATCGGCAGAAAGTTCAGGTCTACTGCCATCATGTGAGCATCAAAATCGTGAGATACTTCTATGATTTGTATGATAGAGTTGGGAGCTATCAGGGATATATGGTCGGGCAGGAAAATATATTCAATCAAATTGATTAAAACACGTGCCGAGCCATTAGTGACAATAGCAATACGGCCTTCCTGTAGTCGGTACGGTTGTCCGACACTGAAGATAGTCGTTTCCATTTTTGAGAAACTTGTCACAAAGCCGAATTCGGCATTGATGAAGCGAAATTCGTTGTGACGTACTATATTTATATCCTTCAACAGTTGGAGGCCTAATTCCATCGGTTTCTTCTGTTCCATTTTCTCAGTTCTTTTCCGGCAAAGATAAGAAATAGCCCTTGAATCTTCTCTTTTTTTAGGATGAATCGAACTATTGGGACATATTTTCCAACTATCAGAATGTGAAACTATTACTTAAAGGTCTATCTTTGTCTATCTTTAAATTCATAGAAAAAATGCGTATGAAAAGAATTATTTTTAGTCTTTCGCTTTTACTGTTCATGGCCGGAATATATGGGCAGACCGGACATATAACACTGGAAGAATGTCAGCAAAAAACGCAGGATAACTATCCGTTGGTGCGTCAATATGATTTAGTGGAGAAGACGAAAGAATATAATCTGGAAAATGCGGTGAGGGGATACTTGCCTCAGTTTGCTCTTTCAGCAAAGGCTTCTTATCAAAGTGATGTGACGGAGTTGCCTATTACCATTCCCGGTGTGGATATCAAAGGGATGGCTAAAGACCAGTATCAGGTGATGCTGGAGTTACAGCAACAGATATGGGATGGCGGAGGAATCCGGATGCAGAAGAAAAAGGCTACGGCGGAAGCGGAGATCGACAGGGAAAAGTTGAACGTCGATATGTATGCGTTGAATGGCCGTGTGAATGATCTGTATTTTGGAATTCTTATGTTGGATGAGCAGTTGGCTCAGAATGCCTTGCTGCAAGACGAACTGGGACGGAACTTCCGTCAGATTACGGCTTATGTGGAAAATGGAATAGCTAATCAGGCCGATCTGGATGCTGTGAAAGTGGAGCAGTTGAATACCCGTCAGAAGAGAGTGGAGCTGACTTTTTCCCGTATGGCTTATTTGAAGATGCTTTCGTTATTGATGGGAGAGGTGCTTTCGCCGGAGACAGTATTGGAGAAGCCTGTTCTTCAAAACGAATTGTCGGCTGTCAGTGAGATTCACCGACCGGAGCTGTCGTGGTTTGATGCACAAGGGGCCGGTTTGCAGGTACAAGAGAAAGCCTTGAATGTGCGCCATCTTCCTCATATCGGATTGTTTGTGCAGGGAGCTTACGGTAATCCGGGATTGAATATGCTGAAGAATGAATTTTCTCCTTATTATATTGCAGGTGTCCGGCTTTCATGGAATTTCGGGAGTCTGTATACGCTGAAGAATGACCGTCGGGTGATTGAAAATAAACGGAAGCAACTGGATAGCAATCGGGATGTGTTTCTTTTTAATACGAGACTGGAAATGACGCAGCAAGATCAGTCTGTCCGTTCGTTGGAGAAGCAGATGCAGGATGATGATGAAATTATCCGGTTGCGTACGAATATTCGTCGGGCTGCGGAAGCCAAAGTAGCGAATGGTACGTTGACAGTAACAGAGATGCTCAGAGAACTGACGAATGAAAGTCTTGCCCGTCAGGCGAAGGCAATGCATGAGATTCAACGATTGATGGGTATCTATCAATTGAAATATACTACTAATCATTAATAAAAATCTTTCGGATATGAAACGAATGACAAAAATAGGAATATACGGGATGGCAGTATGGTTGCTTTCTGCCTGTGGGAACGGAACGCCCGATTATGATGCAACAGGAACCTTTGAAGCTACGGAAGTGATCGTTTCCGCCGAAGCAGCGGGAAAACTGCTGCAACTGGAAGTGGAAGAAGGAACAAGATTGAAAGCCGGCGAAGAAGTAGGGCTGGTAGATACTGTCCAGCTATATCTGAAAAAGTTGCAACTGGAAGCAAGCATGAAATCGGTGGAAAGCCAGCGTCCCGATCTGGCCAAACAGATAGCCGCTACCAAACAGCAAATTACTACAGCGCAAAGGGAAAAGAAGCGGGTAGAGAACCTGCTTGCTGCCGGAGCTGCCAATCAGAAACAACTGGATGACTGGGATGCACAGGTAACCTTGCTTCAGAGGCAGTTGATTGCTCAGGAATCCTCATTGATGAAGAGTACGAACAGTCTGACGGAACAGGGAAATTCGGTCGGTATACAAGTGGCACAGGTGGAAGACCAGTTGAGCAAGTGCCATATTCAGTCGCCTATTGAAGGCACGGTGCTGGCAAAATATGCGGAAACGGGAGAACTGGCATCCGTTGGCAAACCGCTGTTTAAAGTGGGTGAGGTAGACCGGATGTATTTGCGGGCTTATGTTACTTCAGAGCAATTGTCCCAAGTGAAATTGGGGGATGAAGTGACGGTGTATTCCGATTATGGAAATTCGGAACAGAAAGCCTATCCCGGTGTGGTCACTTGGATCTCGGACCGTTCGGAGTTTACCCCCAAAACGATTCTGACTAAAAATGAACGTGCCAATCTGGTATACGCAGTGAAGATTGCCGTGAAAAATGACGGTTCGTTGAAGATTGGTATGTATGGAGGTGTGGTATGGAAAAAGGAGAACCCATAGTCGTTGTAAAGGAAGTCAGCAAGAGCTACGGGAAAGTAGAGGCACTGAAAGAGATTTCTTTTGCGGTAAAGCAGGGAGAAATTTTCGGGCTGATCGGTCCTGACGGGGCGGGGAAGAGTACCTTATTCCGCATTCTGACCACTTTGCTGCTGGCTGATAAAGGTACGGCAACTGTCAACGGACTGGATGTGGTGACGGATTACAAGCAGATTCGTACGAAAGTAGGATATATGCCCGGACGGTTCTCGCTTTATCAGGACCTTTCCGTAGAAGAGAATCTGGAATTTTTTGCTACGGTATTTCATACGTCGATACAGGAAAACTATGATTTAATTAAAGATATTTATCAGCAGATCGAGCCCTTTAAGAAGAGAAGGGCAGGTGCTTTGTCGGGAGGTATGAAGCAGAAGCTGGCATTGAGCTGTTCCCTGATTCATAAACCTGATATTTTATTTCTGGATGAACCGACTACGGGTGTAGATCCTGTGTCTCGAAAAGAATTTTGGCAGATGCTCCGTAATTTGAGAAAGCAGGGGATTACAATCATTGTTTCCACTCCTATTATGGATGAGGCTCGTCAATGCGACAGGATTGCTTTTATTAATCACGGGCAGGTGCACGGAATCGATACGCCCGACCGGATTCTTCAGAAGTTTGCTTCCATTCTTTGTCCGCCACCCTTGGAACGGGAGGAGGCGCAACAGATGGCAGCTCCTGTTATCGAGGTGGAGCAGCTGACCAAATCCTTCGGACATTTTACGGCAGTCGATCATATCTCTTTTCAAGTGCAGCGGGGAGAAATTTTCGGTTTTCTTGGAGCCAATGGGGCAGGTAAGACGACTGCGATGCGTATGCTTTGCGGATTGAGCCGTCCGACTTCGGGAGTAGGAAAGGTGGCAGGCTATGACATCTTTCGGGAAGCCGAACAAGTCAAAAGGCATATCGGATATATGAGTCAGAAATTCTCTTTGTATGAGGATCTTAAAGTCTGGGAGAATATCCGTCTCTTTGCCGGAATTTACGGGATGAAGGAGATGGAGATTGAAGAAAAGACAGATGAATTGTTAGAACGCCTAGGATTTGCAGACGAACGGGATACGTTAGTGAAAAGCCTTCCCTTGGGTTGGAAACAGAAACTGGCCTTTTCTGTCTCTATCTTCCATGAGCCGAAAATAGTTTTCCTTGATGAACCGACCGGAGGAGTCGATCCTGCTACTCGCAGGCAGTTCTGGGAGCTAATTTATCAGGCTGCCGATCGGGGAATCACTGTATTTGTTACCACGCACTATATGGATGAAGCGGAATATTGCAACCGGATTTCGATTATGGTGGACGGCCAGATCAAGGCACTGGATACGCCGGCCCGGCTGAAAGAACAGTTTGGTGTGGAGACGATGGATGATGTGTTTCAACAACTTGCCCGCCATGCGGTGCGTAAAGCGGATTGATTATGAAACAATTTATTGCTTTTGTAAAGAAAGAATTTTATCATATTTTCCGTGACCGGCGTACCATGCTGATTCTGTTGGGAATGCCGGTCGTAGAGATTATTTTGTTTGGTTTTGCTATCACTACGGAGGTGAAGAATGTCCGACTGGCTGTTCTTGATCCTTCGAATGATATGGTGACTAGGAAAATCATAGACCGGCTGGATGCGAGTGAGTATTTCACAGTTACTACCCGTTTTCATTCTCCGCAGGAGATGGAAGCTGCTTTCCGGAAAAATAAGATAGATATGGCGATTGTATTTGGAGAGCGTTTTGCCGACGGACTTTATACGGGAGATGCCCGTGTACAGCTGATAGTCGATGCAACCGATCCCAATATGTCTACCTCGCAGAGTAATTATGCAGCCAGCATTGTTTCTTCGGCGGGGCAGGAGATGTTGCCTCCCAATGTGTCCGTTTCGCGTTTGACTCCGGATGTCAAATTGCTGTATAATCCGCAGATGAAGAGTGCCTACAACTTTGTGCCCGGAGTCATGGGATTGATTTTAATGCTGATTTGCGCGATGATGACCTCTATTTCCATAGTTCGTGAAAAAGAGACGGGCACGATGGAAGTATTGCTGGTATCTCCGGTAAAACCATTATTTATTGTACTGGCAAAGGCAGTACCTTACTTTGTTTTATCTTTTGTCAATCTGACAACCATTTTGCTGCTTTCAGTCTTTGTACTGGATGTGCCGGTAGTGGGGAGTTTGTTCTGGCTGGTGATGGTGTCTTTGCTCTTTATTTTCGTGTCGCTGGCTTTGGGCTTGCTGATTTCCTCTGTGACAAGTACACAGGTGGCGGCCATGCTGGCATCCGGAATGATATTGATGATGCCTACTATGGTTTTGTCCGGAATGATTTTTCCGGTAGAAAGTATGCCGGTGATTCTCCGGGCCATATCGGACATTATTCCCGCCCGCTGGTATATTCAGGCTGTGCGCAAACTGATGATTGAAGGAGTGCCGGTTGTACTGGTACTTAAAGAGATTGGTATTTTGTTGCTGATGGCAGTAGGGCTTATTACCATCAGTATCAGGAAATTTAAATATCGATTGGAATAAAGGAATTTATTATGATAAAATTTCTGATAGAAAAAGAGTTTAAACAGTTGCTTCGCAATTCGTTTCTGCCGAGATTGATTCTTATCTTTCCCTGCATGATCATGTTATTGATGCCTTGGGCTGTGAATATGGAAATAAAGAATATCCAGCTGAATATTGTAGACAATGATCATTCGGTGATTTCTCAGCGGCTGGTGAATAAGATTGCGGCTTCTACCTATTTCCGTCTGACGGAAGTACCGGCATCTTATGAGGATGGATTACGGAATATTGAACTGGGAACAGCGGATATTATAATGGAGATCCCCAGGCACCTGGAGCGGGACTGGGTGAACAAAGGAGAAGCCCATATACTGATTGCAGCCAATTCGGTAAATGGAACGAAAGGAGGGCTAGGCAGTTCTTATCTGGGCACTATTATCAATAACTATGCAGCCGAGTTACGTTCAGAATATCCTGATGCCGTATCTGCGTCGGGCATTGCCCCTTCCATTCGTATCGATATGCAGGGATTATTTAACCCGAATCTGAATTATAAACTTTATATGATTCCTGCTTTGATGGGAATGTTGTTGACTTTGATATGCGGATTTTTGCCCGCCCTGAATGTGGTTAGTGAGAAGGAGGTAGGAACGATCGAACAGATTAATGTGACTCCCGTACCGAAATTTACTTTTATTCTGGCTAAACTTTTACCTTACTGGATCACAGGCTTTATCGTATTGACTTTGTGCTTTTTGTTAGCCTGGCTGCTTTATGGAATAACTCCTGTAGGGCATTTCATCGTGATTTATTTTTTGGCGATTTTGTTTGTATTTGTTATGTCCGGCTTTGGGCTCGTTATATCCAATTATTCGGCAACTATGCAGCAGTCTATGTTTGTAATGTTCTTTTTTATGCTGATTCTGATGTTGATGAGCGGATTATTCACTCCGGTGAGCAGTATGCCTGAATGGGCGCAGGTGATCACTTATTTCAATCCTTTGAAGTACTTTATGGAAGGAATGCGTATGGTATACCTCAAAGGAAGCAGCTTGTTGGAACTGCTGCCTGAAATAGGAGTCTTGTTTCTTTTTGCACTGGGGTTCAATACCTGGGCGGTGATCAGTTATCGGAAAAATCAATAGTTGAGAATTTGATTATATAAAAAACAGCTCTTATCCTTATTGGTTGGAAAAGAGCTGTTTTTATTATTGTTTTCACCCCTTGGGATGAATCGTGGTTACTGTATTATTTTACTTCGATTTGCTTTTCGGCCTTCTTCACTTCTTCTTCAGAAATCTTAGGAAGTTGGACGCTCAAAACCCCGTTTTCTACTGCGGCAGAAATTTTTTCTTTATCTACATTATCCGGCAGAATCATGGTCTGCTGAAACTTAGAATAAGAGAATTCGCGACGTAGATAGCGACCTTCTTTCTTCTCTTCTTTGTTTTCAGTCTTCTTCTCCATGGAGATAACGAGGTTGTTGTCTTCATCAATGCGAACATTGAAGTCCTCTTTTGTCATTCCCGGAGCAGCCAGTTCAACTTTGTATTCTTTTTCTGTTTCAAAAACATTGATTGCAGGTGCAGTTGCATTTGCTTTTACCATCCAATCGTTATCAAAGAAATCGTTAAAAATACTTGGTAACCAACTTTGAGTTCTTCTAACAGGCATCATAATCTTAGTCTCCTATCTTTTAGTTAAACATTCGGTTTATTCACTCTTGAATTTCGGTTCGGTGCTTTCCGCAGAGGGGGGCATCCCGACTCTTACTGTCTGCTTTCGAACCGTCGTTCACTGCTATTAGTGCAAACCTTATGCCAAAGGAAATCTGAGACTAAAAATGTCTATTTGTCATTTTAATAATGCCAATTTTGCCTGTTTGGTGACAAAATGTAACCGCAGTATATTTATTTTATATAATATAGATATTAATTTGATAATCTATTTTTTTTCAATGAGTTTGAATCTTAACCTTAAAGTTTGCCTTTCTTCATCGTAATCATGACTGATGATTTTGAAGGTTCCTACTTCTGAGGTATTGGACACGTGTAACCCTATACAGGCGCAGGCGTCATAATCTCCTATGCGTATAATACGAAGAGTCTCACTGGCGTCAGCAGGAAGTTTGCTCAGATCTACGATGTCTTTAGCCTGTTCATGAGTCATAAATTCAACAGTTACGGGCAGATTTTGACTGATAACTTCGTTTACCTTATCTTCTATCGCTTGTATCTCCGCATCTGTAGGACAAGTAGGAAGAATATAGTCGCACTTACTCTTTTTCCTTTCTATATGGGCATTTCTTGAGCGAGGGCAACCGAAAGTTTTTACCATAGTGGCATTTAGTAAATGCTCTGCTGTATGCATAGGAGGATACTCCTGTTTGTTGTGATCATTGAGTTGAGGTTGTTGTTCCATAAATTTTTCAATAACTTTTTGTTTTTGATATTTTCTTATTTGCCGGATGGCAGTTTGTACTTTTCTCCCAGGAAATGCGGTTGCTTATCTATTGCTAAATCGATAAACATCTTGACCCTTGCAAATAATTCTCTGATATTGGTTTTCAATCCTGCATAGACGTCTACATCCCTGGCATTAAAACCGATGGCGGTAATCCCATTCTTTTCGGCAAGATAAATAGCCCGCTCATTGTGAAATCGTTGAGAAATGATGGTCAGACGGGTCTGACCGAATACTTCTTTAGCACGCACAACAGAGTCAAGGGTACGAAAACCGGCATAATCTAAATAGATAGACTTTTCAGGAACACCTTTTTGCATAAGCGCTTTCTTCATTTCTTCCGGTTCGTTGTAATCTTCTTTGCGATTATCTCCACTGATAAGAATATAATTAATTTTGCCTGCCTTGTACAGTTCAACCACCGCATCAATGCGATAGTCAAAATATAAATTGTTATTTCCGCTTTTCAGCTTAGGAGAGGTGCCGAGAAGCAGACCTACATTGTTTGCAGGAATATCACTGATTTCAGTATAGATGCAGGAGGCTGCATTCTTCTTGATGGTCCAGTCGCAGATAAAGATACTGATAACACAAAGTATGGCAATTATCAGTGTGATATAGAATAGCTTTTTTTTCATTTTCCGAATAATTCACTCATATAATCAAGGGAACGGCTAATGTCGAAATACATTTGATTTCCTTCATAGTACTGGCATTTATCAAACTCTATCAGATCACATTTATTGACTAGCGATTGACCTTTCATGTTTTCCATTTTGAATAACATGTTCAGCAGTTGGTATTCGTCATTTACGCAGATAACCTTAAATGCGGTTTCTTCGCTTGTACCGTCACCTGTAAGCGCAATCATAGTAAGCAAGGCTGCGTATCTTTTTGAATAGTGTTTTATTTCCCGGATATCTTTCTGGAGCAAACCGGCTATTCCGTACATATTATATAGTAATTGGAGAGATACCGGATTCTTTTTTAGTAGTTCTTTGCCGATATTATAAGCATCTTCATACTTTTCTTCTTTAATCAACTTTCGGAAATCCTGAAAATCATCCATACTTCCTTTATAAGCTGGTGTGAATGAATATCCGTAATATAGCATGACATGATCTTGCCGGGTGAGTAAGGTATCATTCTCTTCAAAACGTTGCATGAGCTTTTGGAACTCCGTGTTGTGATTAGTCACGTACTCTTTGATGGCCGGATAATCCACTTTTAATATTTCTTGTGCGGAACAATAAACCTGAAGGCTAAGTATGCTTATAAATAAAAGAGTAATGAGCTTTTTCATGACAGTGTTTTTTTAGGGTATTAAGATTCACAAAAATACCATTCTTTTTCAGGAAACCAAGCGTATAGGCATAAAAAAAGGAGCAACGCCTTGCTCCAACCTTTGTTAACCTTAAATCTAATACTATGAAAAACACATTGCAAAGATACGGACTTCTGTGAACTTAGCAAATTAACCAAGGAAAATCTTATGTTATATAACATAGATTAAGAATTTTCCCTTTCCGCTTAACGGATATTCGGTATTTGATCGTTCATATAAAGAGTTTTTTTATCTTTGCAACCAATTTGAATTACTAATCTTTATACTACGTATATGAAAAAGAAAAGACTGGGTCAATGGATGTTATTGGCCATCGTTTGTTTGAGTTTCTCAGTAGGAGAGACCTATGCACAGAAACATGAGTTCGCTAATTACAAGCGTTATGTGACAGAGAATGCAGCACTTGCACAACCTGTAAAGAAGGAAAAAAGAGTGGTCTTTATGGGCAATTCCATTACGGAAGGATGGGTGAGGACACATCCTGATTTCTTCAAAACAAATGGATATATCGGTCGGGGTATCAGTGGTCAGACGTCCTATCAGTTTTTACTTCGTTTTAGGGAAGATGTGATCAATCTTTCTCCGGCATTGGTTGTCATTAATGCAGGAACAAATGATGTAGCCGAAAATACAGGTGCTTATAATGAAGATTATACATTCGGAAATATTGCATCTATGGCAGAACTGGCGAAGGCAAATAAAATCAAAGTGATTCTGACTTCAGTATTGCCGGCTGCTGAATTTCCGTGGAGACGGGAGATTAAAGATGCTCCTCAAAAGATTCAGTCATTGAATGCCCGCATAGAAGCTTATGCCAAAGCTAATAAAATTCCATTTGTGAATTATTATCAGCCAATGGTGGTGGGTGAGAACAAGGCCTTGAATCCTCAATATACGAAAGATGGAGTACATCCTACAGGAGAAGGATATGATATCATGGAAGCACTCATTAAACAGGCTATTGAAAAAGCGCTTTAATTATAGATAGAGTGTAGATAAAAAATGCCCTTTGATAAGATTTCAAGGGGTATTTTTGTAGGATCGGAAGATGCTAAGATGGGGTATGGGCATAAAAAAAGGAGCAACGCCTTGCTCCAACCTTTGTTAACCTTAAATCTAATACTATGAAAAACACAGTGCAAAGATACGGGATTCCGGTAACTTTGCAAATTATCAGCCCTTAACAGGTGTTTTTATAACACTAATTAATAGACTAAATACGAAGTTACAGGTTTGTTAAGAGTTTCAACCCTTAACAATCAGGCTATGATAGGTGAACAATGGGGGAATTTTATCCCCATTTCTCTTTCATCAAGTCCTCCAGTTTCAATAATTCGTCACGATATTGTGCGGCTTCGATAAATTCGAGTTTCTTGGCTGCTTCCTGCATCAGTTTGCGGGTACGCTCGATACTCTTTTCCATTTGCGCTTTACTCATATACTGCACTACCGGATCTGCGGCGATATTCGGAGTAGAAGGTTCTATATAAGCATGTCTTTCTTTTAACAGTTCATCTGCCTCTTTTGCATTGCCGAATACAGACAAGTTTCTGGCCTTTTTAATCTGTTGCGGGGTAATTCCGTTTGCCTCATTATATGCCAACTGCTTTTCGCGGCGACGGTTCGTTTCATCAATCGTCAGTTTCATGCTATCCGTCATCTTATCAGCATACATGATTACCTTACCGTTCACATTACGCGCGGCACGTCCCGCAGTTTGTGTCAACGAACGGTGGGAGCGGAGGAACCCTTCTTTGTCTGCATCGAGAATAGCGACGAGAGACACTTCCGGAAGGTCGAGACCCTCACGAAGCAGGTTCACCCCGATAAGTACGTCATAAACTCCTTGCCGGAGATCATCCATAATCTTCACACGTTCCAGTGTGTCGACATCACTATGGATATAGGTACATCTCACATTATTATTGAGAAGATATTCTGCCAGTTCTTCTGCCATTCGTTTGGTTAGTGTAGTGACGAGTACGCGTTCTTCCTTTTCAATACGGAGCTGGATTTCTTCCATTAAATCGTCAATCTGATTGAGACTCGGACGCACTTCGATGACAGGATCAAGCAGACCGGTAGGACGAATCACCTGTTCCACGACGATTCCTTCCGATTGAATCAATTCATAATCCGCCGGTGTAGCACTGACGTAGATTACTTGTTTTGCCATCTCCTGAAACTCTTCAAATTTCAACGGGCGGTTGTCCATAGCGGCAGGCAATCGGAAACCATATTCCACAAGATTGATTTTTCGCGCACGGTCTCCTCCATACATTGCACGGATTTGGGGTACGCTCACGTGGCTTTCGTCGATAACGATCAGGAAATCATCCGGAAAGAAATCGAGCAAACAATAGGGGCGGGTACCGGCAGCACGGCCGTCGAAATAACGGGAGTAATTCTCAATTCCGGAACAATGTCCCAATTCCCGGATCATCTCCATATCGTAAGTTACTCGCTCATACAATCGCTTGGCCTCGTATTCTTTGCCGATAGATTCGAAGAAAGCTACTTGCTTGGTCAAATCATCCTCTATTTCATGAATAGCGCGGAGAGTAGCCTCTTTGGTAGTCATGAACAGGTTGGCCGGATAAATCTTATAGGCGTCAAATGGCGCGATAGTGACTCCTGTGATGGGGTCTACCTCTTCGATACCGTCAATCTCATCTCCCCAGAAGGTGATACGGAGCAGGTTGTCGGTATAAGCCAGATAAATATCCACCGTGTCGCCCTTGACCCGGAAATTTCCACGGTTCAAGTCAATATCATTGCGGACATACAAGCTGTCTACCAAACGACGTAGAAACACATTGCGGTCCATCATCCGTCCCCGTTCTATTTCGATGACATTTTTGTAGAAGTCCGAAGGATTTCCCATACCGTAGATACAAGATACCGAAGAAACCACTACCACGTCTTTTCGCCCGGAGAGTAGGGCGGAAGTGGTAGCGAGTCGGAGCTTGTCGATTTCGTCATTGATGGCGAGGTCCTTTTCTATATATGTATCACTGCTCGGCAGATAAGCTTCCGGCTGGTAATAATCATAGTAAGAAACGTAATATTCTACCGCATTATTGGGGAAAAATCCTTTAAACTCACTATATAGCTGGGCAGCCAGTGTTTTGTTATGGCTCAAAATCAAGGTGGGTTTATTGATATTGGCGATTACATTGGCAATGGTAAATGTTTTTCCCGACCCGGTCACTCCCAATAAAGTCTGTGCGGGAACTCCCTGAAGTACCCCTTCAGTAAGTTGTGTTATAGCTTCCGGCTGATCTCCGGTAGGTTTGTAAGCTGATGTTAGTTCATAATTCATAGTTAAATCCTAAAAAGTGGAGCAATATTCGGTAAAATAATCGAGATAACAAATCATTTTTCCAAATAAATCCTTTACTTTGCAACATATTAATATCAAAAAACAGATTCATACAACTAGTAATACCGGAAACACATGATTTGGAATGAGAGCATTGAGTGTATGGACCGCGAAAGTCTTCGCAAGATTCAAAGCATACGACTCAAGAAAATTGTGGATTACGTTTATCACAACACGCCTTTTTACCGGAAGAAAATGCAGGAAATGGGTATCACCCCCGATGATATCAATACGATTGATGATATCGTGAAACTGCCGTTTACCACGAAACATGATTTAAGAGATAATTATCCTTTCGGACTTTGTGCCGTGCCGATGAGCCAGATCGTGCGTATTCATGCCTCTTCCGGAACGACCGGAAAGCCGACGGTAGTGGGATATACCCGCAAAGACCTTTCTTCGTGGGCAGAATGTATATCGCGTGCTTTTACTGCTTATGGAGCAGGACGCTCAGATATATTTCAGGTTTCCTATGGTTACGGACTTTTTACGGGTGGCCTGGGAGCACACGCCGGAGCTGAGAATATTGGTGCTTCTGTGATTCCGATGTCCAGTGGTAATACAGAAAAGCAGATTACATTGATGCATGATTTTGGATCAACGGTTCTTTGCTGTACTCCTTCGTATGCACTTTATCTGGCGGATGCCATTAAAGATTCCGGCTATCCGCGGGAGGAATTCCAACTGAAAGTGGGAGCCTTGGGTGCGGAGCCCTGGACGGAGAATATGCGTCATGAAATCGAAGAAAAACTCGGTATTAAAGCATATGATATCTACGGACTGAGTGAAATTGCCGGACCGGGTGTAGGTTACGAATGTGAATGTCAGCATGGTACGCACTTGAATGAGGATCATTATTTCCCGGAAATTATTGATCCGAATACATTGCAGCCGGTAGAACCCGGACAGACGGGCGAGCTGGTATTTACGCACCTGACGAAGGAAGGAATGCCATTGCTTCGTTATCGTACGCGTGACTTGACGGCCTTGCATTATGATAAATGCTCCTGCGGGCGTACATTGGTTCGTATGGACCGTATCCTGGGACGTAGTGACGATATGCTGATTATCCGTGGTGTCAATGTATTCCCGACTCAGATCGAGTCCGTCATTCTTGAGATGGAAGAATTCGAACCACATTATTTGTTGATAGTGGGGCGTGAAAACAATACCGATACGATGGAACTTCAGGTAGAAGTGCGCCCGGATTTCTATTCGGATGAGATTAACCGTATGCTAGCGTTGAAGAAGAAACTGGCAAGCCGTCTCCAAAGCGTACTTGGACTGGGAGTCAATGTGAAACTGGTAGAACCGCGTAGCATTGAACGCAGCGTGGGCAAAGCTAAACGAGTGATTGATAACAGAAAAATTTAAAATAGGTAATAGGTAATAAGTATTAGGTATTATCGTAGCTGCAACATGGAATCCGTGTGGCTATTACCTATTACCTAATATTTAATACTTATTACTTAATACCTAATACTTAAAACTTTACGATAATGGTAGCAAAACAACTTTCTATCTTTTTGGAAAACAAGTCCGGCCGTTTGACGGAAGTGACTGAAGTGCTGGCAAAAGAGAACATCAATCTTTCTGCCTTGTGCATCGCTGAAAATGCTGATTTTGGCATTTTGCGTGGAATTGTATCCGATCCGGATAAAGCATATAAAGCATTGAAAGATAATCATTTTGCCGTGAATATAACAGATGTGGTCGGCATTAGCTGTCCGAATGTGCCGGGAGCTCTGGCAAAAGTGCTGGGATTCTTGTCGGCAGAAGGGGTCTTTATTGAGTATATGTATTCGTTTGCCAATAATAACGTGGCAAACGTTGTGATTCGTCCTAGTAATATGGATAAATGTATTGAAGTACTGAAAGAAAAGAAAGTCGACCTGTTGGCGGCAAGTGATTTGTACAAGCTGTAACCGGACGGCGGACCATAAGCGAACGGTGAACGAAGAACGATAGCGCTGGTATACCAATGACATATAGCGCGCTTGTTGATCGTTCACCGTTTATTATTGACTGTTTATAGCTTCCTGTTCGACGTCGTTTTTTCTCTTTTCGTCGATGTTTAACGCCTTTTATGTATTAAAAAACATAGATTAATTGGTTAATTCCCCGCGAATAAGTAACTTTGCGCAATATTTTTTAAAAGGATGAAGAAAAATATCATTATAACTTTGCTCGCAGCAGCCTCTCTGACATCGTGTGGAGAGTACAATAAGTTGCTGAAAAGTACCGATTACGAATACAAGTACGAGGCCGCCAAAAACTATTTTGCTAAAGGGCAGTATAACCGCTCAGCTACCTTGCTGAACGAATTGATTACAATCCTTAAGGGAACCGATAAAGCGGAGGAGTCTCTGTATATGTTGGGTATGAGTTACTATAATCAGAAAGATTATCAGACAGCTGCCCAGACGTTTATCACCTATTTCAACACTTATCCCCGTGGTACTTTCACTGAACTGGCACGTTTCCATGCAGGTAAATCCCTGTTCCTGGATACTCCGGAACCACGTTTGGATCAATCAAGCACTTATCAGGCTATCCAGCAACTGCAGATGTTTATGGAATATTTCCCGAACAGTACCAAGAAGCAGGAAGCACAAGATATGATTTTTGCTTTGCAGGATAAACTGGTGTTGAAAGAACTCTATTCTGCAAAGTTGTATTATAATCTGGGTAACTATCTGGGTAATAACTATGAATCCTGTGTAATTACAGCTCAGAATGCTCTGAAAGATTATCCTTATACAGATTATCGCGAAGAACTTTCCATATTGATTCTGCGTGCCAGACATGAAATGGCTATTTATAGTGTAGAAGACAAGAAGATGGATCGTTACCGTGAAACGATAGATGAATATTATGCTTTCAAGAACGAGTTTCCGGAAAGTAAATACCTGAAAGAGGCTGAAAAAATATTCAATGAATCACAGAAAGTAATTAAAGACTAAATTTAAATAGATTTATGGACTACAAAAAAACGAACGCTCCCGCTACGACGGTAACCCGTGACATGATGGAACTCTGTGCTGACACAGGGAATGTTTATGAAACTGTTGCCATTATTGGTAAGCGTGCTAACCAGATTAGTGTGGAAATTAAAAACGATCTTTCTAAGAAATTAGCAGAGTTTGCTTCTTACAACGATAATTTGGAAGAAGTATTCGAGAATAGAGAGCAGATCGAAATTTCTCGTTATTATGAGAAATTGCCGAAACCTGACTTGATTGCTACACAGGAATACATCGAAGGGAAAATTTATTATAGAAATCCGGCTAAGGAGAAAGAAAAACTTCAGTAATTTATTTTCTAACGAAAGAATTGATAGTCAAGTAGTAAGCGGGAAGCATTTTCCTATTCCTTATTGCTTGGCTATTATTGTTTAACTTAACTACTATAGAATACTTATGATTCAACGAATTCAAAGTTTTTACTTATTGATTGTAACAGGGTTGCTGATTACAGCAATGTGTTTACCGATGGGATATTTTATTGACACTACAGGAGAACATCCTTTTAAAGCACTGGGGATAGACGTGAATGGAATTTTCCAGTCTACTTGGGGGATATTTGGTATTCTGATGCTGAGCGCTCTGGTAGCTTTTGCGACTATTTTTCTGTATAAGAACCGAATGTTGCAGATTCGTATGTCAATCTTCAATAGCTTGTTGCTGGTGGGCTATTATATTGCCTTCATTGCTTTTTATTTTGCATTGAAGAGCGATGCCAATCTGTTCCGTATTGGTTGGGCGCTTTGCTTACCATTGGTGTCTATCGTTCTGAATGTGCTGGCTATTCGTGCTATCGGACGTGACGAGGTGATGGTAAAGGCTGCAGACAGACTTCGATAAGAATGCGGGAAGCTCTCGCATTGGGAGTTCCTGATAGAATAAAACAGGCGCGAATTTCGCAGACTCACGGAAATATAAACCGTAGGTTCGAGCGAGATTCGCGCCTGATCTTTTTGGGTACTGCTTCTTATTTCTTTAAATCGAATAGATAAGTAAGCTTCACTGTAATTGTGCCATGAGCCGCACGGGAGAAATAGTCTTTCTTCGTTGTGCTGTAAAAGTCTGACAGAGCAAAATAATAGCGTCCTTCGAGCAGAAAACTACCGGCTTTCTTTGTTCTGAATTCTATTCCGCCGCCTCCGGCTATACCATAATCGAATTTGTTTTGGATTTTATCCCCGTAAACAGCTTTTTGAGTGTCTGTCAGGGCATTCATGTCTATATTCTCCATGCTTTCAGATTCACCGATCAGAAGGCCGATCTGAGGACCTGCATTGATAAAGAACTGTAGTCCTTTTTCATTGCCGAAAGCCAAGTGGGCGAGGAAGGGAATATCGAGATAGGTCATCTTTCGGGTGTATTTGCGGGTAGGATCTTCTACGGGTTCTCCATTCTCCCCCGGTACTTCAAATAATTCATCCCAGCCACGTTGGGAGATATTTAACTCTACTTGCGCACCACAGATCATGGCAAAATACTTTTCGGAAATGTAGCGTGCCGTCAAACCTCCGGTAATACCCATCAATGAGTTCTGTTTGATTTTAGGAGTGAATGAAGCGCTGTTTAAGTTGACTCCTCCATTAAATCCGACAGAAAAGTTCTGGCGTGGTTCGCCGATCTGTGCGGTGGCAGGAAGTGCAAGTCCCATCATCAGGGAAGCGGCAATCAGAAGTGATTTTATCTTTGTCATTTTCGTCTTATTCGAAGTCAAGTTTTACTAATTCAAAATTCTTCGTGAAATGGATAAAAAATACTTTCTTATTAATGAATCCTCCCCAGTTGTTGACACGTTCGAATTTGAAGCCTGTCTGTATCGGAGTCAGGTTCATTTTCGGTAAATTGTTTTCCAGTTCCGAGCCATAGCGTGACAAGCCTTTCAGGAAGAAGAAGCCTGTGTCGAAACCAAGCATTCCGTAGCTTGGGAATTTACTCACCAAGTCCTTGCTATACCATTTGTGATAATTGTTGGTGAACTGTATGGCAGCCGGAAACAATGTATTTGTGTAGAACGATGAATAGAAATAGGTATCCAGTTCAAAGAAACTTTCCAGGTGATCCCGGGTATATGTCTGCCATTCGGGATAACCGAACAGATGAATATTCTGCTCCGGAGTATCTCTGACCAGTAGAATCAGTTGAGGAAGAATCTTGATTAACATGACATTTTTGCCGGAAGTCGGAATGAAAATATTGTCTTTGTCAAAGCGGAGAGCTTCCTTCAGCATATCCTTGGTTGCGTTTTCATTGACGGTTTTCATTGACATTCCCTTGCTCTTCAGCTCTTGTTTCATGCCGCTGATAAACTCGGCTTTTTCTTTATCTTCGCTGGTTGGTTCAATAAAGATGACATGGGCATTGGGGAATTGACGGGTAAAGTGTTCGTATACTTCCGAATATAAATAGGATTGCGGGGTATTAATCTGGTAGATGGCAGGATTATTAAATACTTCTTCCCCTTTCGAAGAGAAAGGAATCACCAGTCGTATATCATTCTTTTCTGCAAAAGTAGATAAAGGTTTGATCTGTTGCTGGTGCATCGGACCGAAAATGACATTCATGTTCTTCATCTCATTTTTCGCCAGAATAGTATTTAATGTAGAAACATCTTTTCCACAGTCATATACATATAGATCAATAGAAGTACCCGTACGTTTCAGGCTGTCTACCGCCATCAGGAAACCTTCGTAGTATTCCACCATACGTTTGTCTTCCTGGAAAGGCAATAGCAGGGCCGCTTTGATAGTAGAGATTGCCTGAGGGGCTTCTTTGCTCTTGCGGAAAAGCTCATTGTTACTGGGTGGGATAGCGTACGGATCCTCTTTGGGAGCCGTCGGTTGCATGGTGGTTGCACTGGGATAGGGGATACAGAGATATTGTCCCTTTTTCATTCCCTTTTTCAGTTCGGGATTGGCTGCAATCAATTCCTGTTCGCTGATTCCATATTCGCGGCTTACACTGAATACGGTTTCTTTGCGTTTTACCTTATGCATATCTTTGCATCTGGATTGTACAGGCCCCTGTATAGCGGGTTTTTCAGCCGGTGCTTGTGCAGTTTCCGTTTCCTGCTCTTGTTCCAACGGAATGAGAATAACCTGACCGATACGGAAGTTTTCGGCGCTTAATCCCGGATTGGCTTCACAAATGGCTTTTGCAGATATATTATAAATGGTAGTCAGTTTGTATAAAGTTTCTCCGGCTTGAATTGTATGGAATGTTTCCCCTTTTTGGCTTTCTTTTCCTTTAGGGATTTTTATAGCTTGTCCGGCATAAATTTTTTCATCACATCCGGGATTCAGACGTATGATGTCGTTTGTTGTGACATTATACATCTTGGCAATGGAGTATAAACTCTGTCCTTTTTCGATGGTATGCAAGAAATAAGATTGGTTCTCTTGTGCATAACTAATAGCGTATGAGGCGCTTATAAAAAGCAAAAATAAGAATATTCGGCTTATCGGTTTCATCAATTTATAACTATTGGTTCTTGAAATCAAGGAACAAAGGTACGAATAATGCCCTATATCTTCATAAGATTTGAGTTAAGAAAATAATATTGTGCTTTTTTAGGAGCATATTTCAGTCGGAAACATTAATTTTGTACCGTTTATGAAGGATATGAATATGCAAGAAACAGAATATATTAATGTGTATGGTGCCCGTGTGCACAATTTGAAAGATATTGATGCTGAAATTCCCCGTAACAGTTTGACAGTGATTACCGGATTGAGTGGTAGTGGTAAATCTTCCTTGGCTTTCGATACGATATTTGCCGAGGGACAGCGCCGCTATATCGAGACTTTTTCGGCCTATGCCCGCAACTTTTTGGGGAATCTGGAACGTCCGGATGTCGATAAAATAACAGGGCTGAGTCCGGTTATCTCTATCGAACAGAAAACTACGAATAAAAATCCCCGTTCTACCGTGGGAACAACAACGGAAATATACGATTATCTTCGTCTGCTCTATGCCCGTGCAGGTATTGCTTATTCGTACCTGTCAGGAGAGGAGATGGTGAAATATACGGAAGAACAGATTCTGGATTTAATCCTGAAAGATTATAAAGGAAAGAAAATATACTTGCTCGCACCCTTGGTTCGTTCGCGTAAGGGACATTACAAAGAACTCTTCGAACAGGTGCGAAAGAAAGGATATCTCTATGTACGGATAGACGGCGAACTGCGTGAAGTGACGCACGGCATGAAACTCGACCGTTACAAGAATCATGATATTGAGGTAGTCATTGATAAACTGATAGTAGCCGAGAAAGATGATAAACGCCTGAAACAGAGCGTGGCAACTGCTATGCGCCAAGGTGATGGTTTATTGATGATTCTTGATGCGCAGACAGAAAGTGTCCGTCATTACAGTAAACGCCTGATGTGTCCGGTTACCGGACTGTCTTATCGGGAACCGGCTCCTCATAACTTCTCGTTCAACTCTCCGCAGGGAGCGTGCCCGAAATGTAAAGGATTAGGCGTGGTCAATCAGATTGATGTCGATAAAGTGATTCCCGACCGTGAACTTTCCATCTATGAAGGAGCGATAGCACCTTTGGGAAAATACAAGAATGCCATGATTTTCTGGCAGATCGGTGCTTTGCTGGAGAAGTATGAAGCCACTTTAAAAACTCCGGTGAAGGAATTGTCGGATGATGCGGTTGAAGAAATATTATATGGTTCGGATGACCGGATCAAGATCAAGAGTTCGCTGATAGGAACTTCTTCTGATTACTTTGTAACCTATGAAGGAGTCGTAAAATATATCCAGATGCTTCAGGAAAAGGATGCTTCTGCTACCGCGCAGAAGTGGGCGGAGCAGTTTGCCCGTACCACTGTTTGTCCGGAATGTAAAGGTGCCCGGTTGAATAAAGAAGCATTGCACTTCCGTATTCATGACAAGAACATCAATGACTTGGCCAATATGGACATCAATGAGCTATATGACTGGTTGATGAACGTAGATCAATTTCTGTCCGATAAACAAAAGAAAATCGCAGCCGAGATTCTGAAAGAAATTCGTACGCGTTTGAAATTCTTGTTGGATGTAGGATTGGATTATTTGGCATTGAACCGTAGCTCGGTCAGCCTGTCCGGTGGTGAAAGTCAGCGTATTCGTCTGGCTACACAGATCGGCTCGCAATTGGTGAATGTGCTTTATATTCTGGATGAACCGAGTATCGGGTTGCACCAGCGTGACAATCTGCGTTTGATCCGCTCGTTGAAAGAGCTTCGTGATATGGGAAACTCGGTTATCGTTGTTGAACACGATAAAGATATGATGCTGGCTGCCGATTATGTGATTGATATGGGGCCTAAAGCCGGTCGTCTGGGTGGGGAGGTAGTCTTCTCGGGAACCCCGTCAGAAATGCTTCAAACCGAAACGATGACTTCGCAGTATCTGAACGGAGAGATGAAAATAGAAGTACCCGCCAAGCGAAGAAAAGGAAATGGAAAATCTATCTGGCTGAAAGGAGCGAAGGGAAATAATCTGAAAAATGTAGATGTTGAATTTCCGTTAGGGAAGTTGATTTGTGTGACCGGAGTATCCGGAAGTGGTAAATCGACGTTGATTAATGAGACTTTGCAGCCGATTCTTTCACAGAAATTCTATCGCTCTTTGCAGGATCCTTTGGAATACGATTCTATAGAGGGACTGGAAAACATAGATAAGGTAGTGGACGTAGATCAATCTCCGATTGGTCGTACCCCCCGTTCCAATCCGGCCACTTATACAGGTGTATTTTCCGATATCCGTAACTTGTTCGTAAGCCTTCCGGAAGCTAAGATTCGCGGTTACAAGCCCGGACGCTTCTCTTTTAATGTATCGGGCGGTCGTTGTGAAGCCTGTACCGGAAATGGATACAAGACGATTGAAATGAACTTCTTGCCGGATGTGTATGTGCCTTGTGAGGTTTGCCACGGCAAGCGGTATAATCGCGAAACGCTTGAAGTACGTTTCAAAGGAAAGTCTATTGCTGATGTGCTTGATATGACTATAAACCGTGCTGTCGAATTCTTTGAGAATGTGCCGCAGATTCTGAATAAGATAAAAGTCTTGCAGGATGTCGGTTTGGGCTATATTAAATTAGGGCAGTCATCTACTACCCTTTCCGGTGGAGAGAGCCAGCGTGTGAAACTAGCAACAGAATTGTCCAAGCGAGATACCGGTAAAACACTTTACATTCTCGATGAACCGACTACCGGACTTCACTTTGAGGATATCCGTGTATTGATGGGGGTACTTAATAAGCTGGTGGACAAAGGTAATACCGTCATTGTAATCGAACATAACCTGGACGTTATCAAGATGGCGGATTATATCATAGACATGGGACCTGAAGGTGGTAAGGGCGGGGGAGTACTCCTTAGCTACGGAACACCGGAAGAGGTTGCGAAGAGCCAGAAAGGTTATACTCCTAAGTTTCTTCGCGAGGAATTAGGACTTTAATATTGAAGTATAAGTGTCGGCTTACTAAAAAGAAACAACAAGATGAAAATCAATAAAACGAATGCGGCGCGTTTGCTGGATAAAGCTAAAATAGCGTATGAACTGATTCCTTATGAAGTTGACGAAAACGATCTGAGTGCCATTCATGTAGCTGCCAGCTTAGGCGAGAATATAGAACAGGTATTTAAGACACTGGTTCTTCACGGTGACAAAAGCGGTTATTTTGTTTGCGTCATTCCGGGTGAGCACGAAGTCGATCTGAAGCTGGCAGCAAAGGCTTCCGGCAATAAAAAGTGTGATCTGATACCGGTGAAAGAACTTCTTCCGCTGACGGGATATATCCGGGGCGGCTGTTCGCCTATTGGCATGAAGAAACATTTTCCTACTTATATTCATGAAACCTGCCGGCAATTTCCGTATATTTATGTAAGTGCCGGTGTACGGGGGCTGCAGATAAAGCTTGCGCCGGGTGATTTAATCCGTGAATCGAGGGCAGAAATTTGCCGTTTATTTGAGGAATAAATCCAAAAAAGTATATATTTGCAGAATATATGTCATTAGAAAAATTATCAATCATTAATTAATAAATTTATATCTATGTTTGACAAACACCCTAAAGGACTGATAGCAGCCGCTTTAGCCAATCTAGGTGAACGCTTTGGCTTCTATACAATGATGGCGATCCTCGTGCTTTTCTTGCAAGCTAAGTTTGGAATGAATGGAAAAGAAGCGGGATTTATTTATTCAACTTTCTATTTTTCCATTTACATTCTTGCTTTGGTTGGAGGTATTATCGCCGATAAGACACGAAACTACAAAGGAACTATTTTCACGGGAATTGTGCTGATGGCAGTGGGATACCTGTTGTTGGCTATTCCATCCAAGACTCCGGTAGACAATCAGACCTTTTATCTGGTCATTACTTGCGCCAGCTTGTTTGTGATTGCATTTGGTAATGGATTATTTAAAGGAAATCTGCAAGCTCTGGTAGGGCAGATGTACGATAATCCTCAATATGCCAGCATGCGTGACTCCGGTTTCTCCTTGTTTTATATGTTCATTAATATCGGTGCAATCTTTGCTCCGTTTGCAGCGGTAGGTGTACGTAACTGGTGGTTGTCTACTTTCGGTTATAATTACGATGCTGATCTTCCTGCATTATGTCACGGTCATTTGGCTGGTACTTTGTCGCCCGAAGCTACTGAAACTTATCATACGTTGGTAGAGAAAGCTTCCAACGCTCCGGTACAGGATTATACAGCTTTTGCATCCGATTACCTGAATGTCTTTACTACAGGTTTCCATTATGCATTTGGAGTGGCTATCATTGCTATGGTCATTTCTTTGACTATCTATTTGCTGAATAAGAGAAACTTCCCCGATCCCAGCAAGAAAGCCGCTGCGTCTTCAGCATCTTCGGCTACTGTAGAAATGAGTATTCAGGAAGTGAAACAACGTATGTATGCCCTGTTCGCAGTGTTCGGAGTTGTTATCTTCTTCTGGTTCTCTTTCCATCAGAATGGTTTGACTTTGACATACTTTGCAAAGGAATACACTGACCTTAACTTGTTTGGTATGCCTATTTCCGCTGAGTTGTTCCAGTCGTTGAATCCGTTCTTTGTTGTTTTCCTGACTCCTGTGATTATGGCAATCTTTGCCAGCCAGCGCAGACGTGGAAAAGAGCCTTCTACTCCTAAGAAGATTGCAATTGGTATGGGTATTGCCGCATTGGCCTTTATCGTAATGGCTGTCGGTTCTTATTTTGCCAATCTGCCTTTGCACAAGGACATTATCGCTGTAGGAACTTCACCGGTGAAAGTGACTCCGTTCTTGTTGATGCTGACTTATCTGATTTTGACGGTAGCTGAATTGTATATTTCTCCGTTGGGAATTTCATTTGTGTCTAAAGTAGCTCCTCCGAAATACCAGGGTATTATGCAGGGAGGCTGGTTAGGTGCGACTGCACTTGGCAATCAGCTGTTGGTGATCGGTGCTATTTTGTATGAATCCATTCCTATCTGGATGACATGGACAGTATTTGTGGTAGCTTGTACTATTTCAATGTTTACCATGATCTTCATGCTGAAATGGCTGGAACGCGTAGCGAAATAAGCCCGCTTGGTAATAAATAAACGAATGCCCCGGAACATTGATTGAGTAACAATCTGTTCCGGGGCATTTTGTATATGGTTACCTTACTTTTCAGATATCCAGTCCCATGATATAATCATTCATATAGTACCCGTTGCCAATCGGAAAATCCCCTTCCCGCAATTTTCTCATACCCATCCGTTCATAGAACAGTAAAGCCTTGTTGTTACGGTTCACGTTAAGCTCCATTAAGCAAGGTTCCGGATGCACCTCCTTGATATATCTGACAGCCTCTCTGAATAAAAAACTACCGCAGTGTGCGCCTTGAAAATGGGGGAGGACATAGATTTTCTGCAGATGGAATACATTCTCTTCCTGTTGCTGTACGGAGACATAGCCACAGGGCTCATCTCCTTCATATGCGATAAAATAAACATGACCTTCTTCTTCCATTTGTTTCCGGATATTTTCGGGAGAGTACATCCAGTCCATCATATAGTCCAGTTGTCCGGGAGATAAGATCTCTTGGTAAGTGGCGGGAAATACTTCACCGGCCATTTGGTTGATCAGACCGCAATCATCTATCCTTGCTTTTCGAATAGTAAACATACGTATTTTCTTTTTTGTGGTTTTATGAGCTGCAAATATAGCTATTATTTCTTTTTATAATAAGGAGAAAACTTCTTAATGATTTAATTATTATTAAATTATAGTACTTTGTAATGCAAGGTACTAGAGTAATGCATATATTTGTCCTGTCAAAAAGAAAAATAACAATGAATGTAGACAATGTAAAATCTCAGATGAGAAAAGGCATGTTGGAGTATTGCATCATGCTTTTACTGCACAAAGAGCCGGCTTATGCTTCTGATATTATTCAGAAGTTGAAAGAGGCACAGCTGATTGTGGTGGAAGGTACCTTATATCCATTGCTGACACGTTTGAAGAATGACGATTTGTTGAGTTATGAATGGGTAGAATCCACGCAGGGACCTCCTCGCAAGTACTATAAGCTCACAGAAAAAGGAGAGGCTTTTTTAGGCGAGCTTGAGATATCCTGGAAGGAACTGAACGAAACCGTGAATCATATTGCTAGTAGATAATTCGATAAAGAAGAAATAATAATGAAAAAAACATTGACTGTAAATTTGGGAGGAACTGTCTATCATATAGATGATGATGCCTACCGCTTGCTGGACGACTATCTGGCCAACCTGAAACATTTTTTTCGCAAACAGGAGGGGGCGGAAGAGATTGTGAATGATATCGAGATTCGTATTGCCGAGCTGTTTGCCGAGAAAGTGTCCGCAGGGAAGCAAGTCATTACTATTGCCAATGTGGAAGAAATAATTGCCCGGGTAGGCAAACCGGAAGATTTTGGTGTATCTGACGACGAATCCGAACCGCATAAGAAGGAACAGACAGCTTCTTCCGGTCAGGGATATACACGGACCACTACAGCCCGTCGCCTGTTCCGTGATCCGGATAATAAGTTGCTTGGGGGAGTAGCTTCCGGGCTGGCAGCTTATTTTGACTGGGATATCACGTTGGTGCGTATCCTGATGATCGTATTATTGTTTGTTCCCTATTGCCCGATGATTATCCTTTATATTATAGGATGGATTATCATTCCCGAAGCACGTACGGCAGCAGAGAAGCTGAGTATGCGTGGCGAAGCGGTAACCATAGAAAATATAGGCAAAACGGTGACGGACGGATTTGAACGGGTGGCCGACGGGGTCAATAACTTTGTGAACTCGGATAAACCGCGTACCTTTCTGCAAAAAGTAGGAGATGTATTTGTCACGATCGCCGCTATCATTCTTAAGATATTCCTGGTAGCTCTTGTCATCATTTGCTGTCCGGTATTGTTCGTGCTCGCTGTGGTGATAGTAGCTCTTGTGTTTGCGGTGATTGCTGCGCTTGTTGGCGGTGGAGCTCTGCTTTATGAAATGCTTCCGGCTATTGACTGGACGCCCATAGCTACCATATCTCCTGTGATGACATTGCTTGGCACCATTTCAGGAATTGCACTCATTGCCATTCCATTAGGAGCTTTTCTGTACACTATAATGCGTCAGTTGTTTCATTGGTCACCGATGGGGACCGGCTTGAAATGGTCTCTGTTTATCCTATGGGTATTGGGACTGGTCATCGTGATTATCAATTTGTCAGCTCTCGGATGGCAGCTGCCGTTGTATGGACTGCATTGCTTTTAATGTAAGATCGTTCTATTAAAAAAGAATAATATTTATTCTTTTTCTGAGAAATGTGCCCCGATAGTGTGTCCGGGGTACATTTTTTGTTTGTCCCTCTTTGTAAATCGAGATTTTTAATTAAGTTTGTGAGGACTTATTCAATAGATAAAGAAAATGGGTGAACATATATGTTTCAGGAGAAACGAACGTTTGGCTACCGTCAATCCTTATTGGAGAGGAAATCCGATGGTACGCGGACGTTTTTTTAACAGGCAGCACCGTTTCCGCCCCGGTATGGGAAGTGTGTTGAAATGGCGGTTGTCCCCCAATCCTCAGCGGAAAGAAAAGAAAACGGTGAAGTGGGACCCGAAAGTCTGTTACCTTCGTTCGCTGGATGCTGTGGTGGGAGATTCTTTAATATGGCTGGGACATAATTCCTTCTTCCTTCAGTTGGCAGGCAAAAGAATCATGTTCGATCCGGTTTTCGGAAACATCCCTTTTGTGAAAAGACAGAGTGAGTTTCCTGCCAATCCCGACATTTTTACAGAAATTGATTACCTGCTTATCAGTCATGACCATTTTGACCATCTGGACAAGCAAAGTATCACCCGTTTGCTGAATAATAATCCGCAGATGAAACTGTTTTGCGGTTTGGGAACCGGAGAACTGATAAAGAGCTGGTTTCCGGAAATGAGAGTGATCGAGGCCGGCTGGTATCAGCAACTGGAAAATGAGGGGCTGAAAATAACTTTCTTGCCGGCACAGCATTGGAGCAAACGTTCCGTACGTGATGGAGGGCAGCGATTGTGGGGAGCTTTCATGCTGCAGGGGAATGGTGTTTCTCTCTATTATAGCGGAGACACAGGGTATTCTACCCATTTTAGGGAAATCCCGGATCTGTTCGGAGCTCCGGACTATGCCTTGTTGGGTATTGGTGCATATAAACCCCGTTGGTTCATGCGTCCCAATCATATTTCCCCTTATGAATCACTGACTGCCTCCGAAGAGATGCATGCAGGAATAACCATTCCGATGCACTACGGTACATTTGATTTGTCTGATGAACCCTTGCATGATCCGCCTAAAGTATTTGCGGCAGAAGCAAAGAAAAGAAAGATTCGTGTGGAAATCCCTTATCTGGGAGAAATCGTAAAACTGAGTAAAAGAAAGTAATTATAAAATAAACTGAGAGATGAAGAAGTTAGAAGTAAAAGACCTGAAAGAAAATTTCTTTGAGGCGATTGGCAAAGAATGGATGTTGGTTACTGCCGGCACCAAAGAGAAATTCAATACAATGACTGCCAGTTGGGGTGGTATTGGCTGGCTTTGGAATGAGCCCGTTGCTTTTGTTTTTGTCCGCCCCGAACGATATACGTATGAGTTCATCGAGAAAAGTGATTATCTGACACTTTCTTTTTTGGGCGAAGCAAATAAGAAGATTCATGCGGTCTGTGGCTCAAAGTCCGGTCGTGATACGGATAAGGTGAAAGCAACCGGATTGAAGCCGGTCTTCACAGAACAGGGGAATGTGCTTTTCGAACAAGCCCGTCTAAGTTTGGAATGCAAGAAGCTCTATACAGATACTATTAAACCCGAATGTTTCTTGGATAAAGAGTCCTTGGAAAAATGGTATGACGATGCTCATGGAGGTTTTCATAAAATGTATATAGTAGAAATCGAAAATATTTGGGAGGGAGATTAATTCTCCCTTTTTTTATTTTTTATCGGTAAAGCTTTGATAAGTGATATAAATATTATACATTTGCCTTAAACTAAACTATTGTAACACAACTAAAACTAAGCGTTATGAAAACAAAAATGTTCTTTCTTGCAGGTATCTGTGCTGCACTCGCAGCTTGTAGTAGTGATTCGGATGATGTGTCTTCTTCTCCATCCAATACTCCGGCGATATTAGAGGTTGTTTCCTATAAGTTTGTGCAGGAGGAAACGGATGTAGTAGAGCGGGTTGAATATCCTGTAGTAGTCTTGCAACATAAAGTAAATGATAAAGATGAACCTCTTCCAATGATATATGCATGGGATGTGGAAGAGGAAGAGAACTCTTTATTTGTATTGACTGAAGGTTCTTTGCCTGTTAATGCTGAAAATTTGGCGGATTTGAAGATTCCTGTTCCTTTCATTGATGCTGGAGGTAAGCTTTTTATAGACGGAACGGGTGCGAAGACTCCGTTGATTTTTGGAGAAACATTAAAAGTAAAGAATGGATCACGTTCTATTGGAAATGTAAAGTATGAGATACCTCCCTATTCAACTTATGAGTTAACAAAACAAGAATGTGGATATCGATGTACCTTAACTTTTTATTTGGTACTGAAGGCCGTAAATAAAGGGGAAGAATACCATTTAAAAGGCAGATGGACTGGAGAACAATTAAGGGAGCAAAAAATGGGATTAATTGATTTATCAGACGAAAAAGGTGCTGAAAAAACTGTTTTAATGGAGGCTCCGATTGAGCTATTTGAAAAGGATTATGAAACAGGTCTAGATTGAATCATAGACCTTATCTAAGTATATAGTAGCAATCGAAAATATATATCATGAGTAAAGTCTAGCGGATTTTAGATGTAATGCAGAAGGCTCTGAACTCAATTTGATTTGAGAACAGAGCCTTCATTATTTGTCTTATATCAAAGATTTATTTTGCAGGAGCCTTCAGCCACTTATCCAGCCACTCAAAGAAAGTGCGTTGCCACAAGACACCATTCTGCGGTTTCAGTACCCAGTGGTTCTCATCCGGATAAATTAGCAACTCTGCAGGTACACCACGCATTACAGCGGCATCAAATGCAGCCATAGCCTGATTAGCCAAAATACGGAAATCTTTTTCTCCATGAATACAGAGAATCGGAGTATCCCATTTTTCCACGAAGAGGTGAGGGGAGTTGGCGAAAGTACGTTGTGCTATCGGATTCTGTTTTTCCCAGTACGCGCCGCCCATATCCCAGTTGGCAAACCATTTCTCTTCTGTTTCCAGATACTGCATTTCCATATTGAAGATTCCGTCATGAGCGATAAATGCCTTGAAACGTTTGTCGTGATGACCGGCTAACCAATATACGGAGAATCCTCCGAAACTAGCGCCCACACATCCCAGACGATCTTTATCTACATACGATTCTTTTGCCATCTCGTCGATAGCAGTGAAATAGTCTTTCATACACTGACCACCATAATCACCACTGATCTGTTCGTTCCATTCCACTCCGAATCCCGGTAATCCGCGACGGTTCGGGGCTACAATGATATAGTCGTTGGCAGCCATAATCTGGAAGTTCCAGCGATAAGACCAGAACTGACTTACCGGACTTTGAGGACCACCTTCACAGAACAGCAATGTCGGATATTTCTTGTTCGGATCGAACTGGGGAGGATAGATCACCCATGTCAACATATCCTTGCCATCCGTCGTTTTCATCCAGCGACCTTCTACCTTACCCATTTCCAGCTGATCATAAATCTCCTTGTTCTCCTGTGTCAGTTGAGTGGCAGAACCATCCAATGCTACTGCATAGATCTCATCACCCATACTCATTGAGTGGCGTTTGGCAATCAGTTTGTCGCCGAAGAGTGCTACCCCTTCATAATCATACATACCCGAAGTAATCGCCTTTACAGAATCATTCGTCAGGTCAAGAGAATAAATCTGAGTTTCTCCGTGCCATACACCTGTAAAATAGATGGTCTTGGCATCGTTGCCCCAGACAAACGCATCCACATTAGACTCAAATGCTTTGCTGACAAAACGCTTCTCTCCGGTTTCCAGATTCATGATAAACAAACGGTTCAGATCAGCTTCGTATCCATCGCGCTCCATGCTTTGCCATGCAATGTACTTGCCATCCGGAGAGTATTGCGGATTGGTGTCATACCCCTTGTTTTCTTCGGTGATATTATCCGTTTTCTTTGTATTCAGATCATACACATAAATATCCGAATTGGTAGAAACAGCATATTCCAGCCCTGTTTTCTTGCGACAGGTATAAGCCACTTTGTCCGAAGTCGTATTCCATGCCAGTTGCTCAATGCCGCCCCAAGGTTTCATCGGACTTTCGTATGGTTCTCCTTCCAGTATATCCACGATATTGGAAATACCGTTACTGTCAAAGTCTGCCACGAAAGGATGAGGAGCAGTTGTCACCCATTCATCCCAGTGCTTATACATCAGGTCGGTGACAATAATACCTGTAGCTTTCGGCAGGTCCGGATATTTATCGGCAGTGCTTTCTTTGGTTTTCACTTGCGAGATGAACAGCAGTTTCTTGCCGTCCGGTGAGATAGAATAACCCTCGATGTCACCGTCGTAGTTGGTCAGTTGTTTACGGCCGCTACCGTCCGGATTCATTTCATATAGTTGGCTGCTTCCGTTGTCGTTGCTCAGGAAAGCCAGCTTCGATCCTCCTTTTATCCAGGTCACCTCATTCTCCTGATAAGGAGTGCGGGTGATTTGCCGGTTATCGCTGCCGTCCGCGTTCATGACGAAAACTTCGCGATTACTCTTGTTCTCCGGTACACTGTAGTATGCTACCGTATACGCAATTTTCTTTCCGTCGGGCGATACCGCCAGTCCTCCGATACGTCCCATTGCCCAAAGGGCTTCAGGCGTCATACGCTTCCCTTCGATCTTAATATCGGATTTTTCGATAAGCACCTGATCCGTTTTGCCCGCGTCTTTTGTTCCGCCGCAGGCAGCTAACAACATTGCTGCCGACATCATAAATAGATTTGCTTGTCTCATATTTTATAAAAATGTTTATTTTCTTGCGAAGATAATGAAAAAAGGATTTAAATCTGCTTTTTCTGCCAGTTTCCTTTCTTCATATACCAGTAGCAGAAGAGGAGGATAAAGATTCCATACACACTTTCTGTTGTCCAGGCAAACGCAATGTCCATTTTAAGGTAAAGAATAAAATAAGTAGCGTAAGCTACATAAATTGTCAGTACACAAAGTTCCATGGCCAGTGCCGTGCGTGTGTTACCTGTTCCCGATACCGACTGGAAATACACATTGGCTGGTACCAGCACTACGTAGGCTGCGCATAATACCCATAAAGAAGGGATGGACGCATCCCTCAAATCGGGCATATCCGTGTATATGCGCAGAATCAGGTCGGGAAACAGACAGAAGAATATCAATATCGGCAGTACGAACACATATCCGATACGGATGTGCTGATTGATGGTTCCCCGTACACAATCTTTTTCGCCCGCACCGATAAGGTTGCTGACCAGAGATCCGCAGGTTGCAGCAAAAGCCATGGCGATCATAAACGGGATGCCCGACACATTTCGGATAATGTTCGCGATAGCCAATGACCGTTCTCCCAGGTGTTCCACGAACAGGAAGAACATAAACCAGGTAGATAAAGACACGAAGTTCTGAATCATTGTCCACACGGAGACATTGAGAATCCGCTTCAATGTCCGGCTTTGGAATTTCGGCAGGATATTCAGCGCATACTTCTTGCAGTCAATCCGCTTCCAGGTATAGATGATAAAGAAAATCACCGATACCAGCTCAGCGAGGGATGAACCGATGGCTGCACCGGCAATGCCCAGTTGTGGGAAACCGAACTTACCGAAAATCAGGATATAGTTGAATACCACGTTAGAAAGCACCATCACGATGGAGTTCAGCGTCAGCGTCTTGGTCTGTGTCGTACCGACAAAGAAGGCACGGAACATCACTCCGACAAATGAGAAAAAGAACCCGTACACCCGCCAATGAATATAACTTTCCGCTGCATCATAAATGTGAGGGGACGAAATGATATTCTTTAAAATAAATGGCGAGAATACGATGGAAAGTGTAAACAGAATCGCAGCAACCACTACCAGGAAATAAATCCCCTGATAGAAAATCGGTCCGATTTCCTTGTAGTTTCCTTCCCCGTTGCGACGGGCGATCAATATCTGTGCTCCTACGCTGAATCCGAATGCCATCATGAAAATAGCCAGGTAGTAAACCCCGGCGATGGCGGATGCCCCTAATTCAATTTCCCCGACACGTCCAAGAAAGGCCGTGTCCGTCATGCCGATCAGCTGCTCCATAATCAGGCTGATCAGAATAGGGTAGGCGATCGTCCAGATTTGTTTATAAGTATATTTGGTCTTCATATTAAGTTTGTTTTTTAGAGAAAGAAAGCCGGACAAACCCCTTTCGGTTGCCCGGTTTTCTCAGAATATATCTTCGGATAATTTCTTATCGTTTATTCTGTTTTTGCTGCTGTAACTGTTCCTGTTGCTTTTGCATAGCTTCCAGGCGTGCAGCAAATCCGGTCTTTTTCATTTGTTTCGGGTCTTTTTTCTTAGCTTCCAGAATAGCCAGTAATTTTGTTTCGTCTGTAGTTTTACGCAACAAAATCATGGTTCCTACACTAATCAGTGTTGACACGAAATAATAATAGTTCAATCCCGAAGGATAGTCGTTCAGTACGAACAGGAACATAATCGGCATCAGATACATCATCCATTTCATCGCAGCCATTTGCGGTTGTGCTCCTGTATCCTGCATCGTCATTGTATACTTTGTGTTCAGGATGTTGGTTACCGTCATCAGCAAGCAGAACAAGCTGAGATGGTTGCCCAGGAACGGGATATGGAACGGGAATGTGATGAACGCGTCGTAAGTGGACAAGTCGTCCGCCCACAAGAAGCTCTGCTGACGTAACTCGATAGCGCTCGGTACGAACATGAACAATGCCATCAAGATCGGGAACTGCAATAACATTGGCAGACAACCGCCCATCGGGCTCACGCCATACTGGCTGTAAAGGCTCATCACCTCCTGCTGTTTCTTCATCGCATCTTCCTGCTTCGGATACTTCTTGTTGATCTCGTCGATTTTCGGTTTCAATACACGCATCTTGGCAGAAGACATGTATGTTTTCCAGGTAGCAGGGTAAACTACCACCTTCACCATAATTGTCAGAATCAACAGTACGATACCCATGCTCAAGCCCCAGCCCGACAGCCAGTCGAATACGTTGATCGTGATAAACTGGTTGATCCAGCGGATTAACGGCCAGCCCAGATATACCAGTCTGTTAAGTTCCCATTTCTCTGTACGTCCTTTGTCCAGTGCCTTCAAGGTCTTGAAGTGGTTCGGGCCAAAGTAGAAGTACATTTCTGTCGGTTGTTTTCCGCTCGGATCGAAGAAGGTACTCATTTCTGCAGAATAATCCTTGATATATCCGCTTCCTTGTTGTTCCATTCTTGACTTCACAGAAACCTTGTTGAAGTCCTGGTCTGCAATGAATACAGAAGAGAAGAACTGGTTTTTGAATGCTACCCAGTCTATCGCTGTATTGCCCAGATCCTTTTCGTCATCCTTGGCAGCCGACAGATTATCTACATTGTCACCTTTTACCTTATAAGTCAGCTCTGAGAGGCGGTTTTCGTAAGTGAATCCCTTTTCCAGCTGGCGTGCACGCTGTGTCCAGTCGATGTCTACATACTCCGTACTGGCCAGTTTGCCTTCCATGCCTGTTGCTTTGATTTCAAAGTTCATCAGGTAGCTGTTCGGTTTCAGCGTATAGATAAAATCGATGTAGCTGGCGTTGTCCGCAGCCAGACGCATAGTTACGCTGCTGTCTGTCTTATTGACAGCTTCGAAGTAATAGTCCTTTGTCTGGATGGCTCCTTGCTTGTTGTAGAAGTTGAAACTCATGGTAGCATCATCACCGTCGAACAGTACGACAGGGTTTGTCTTGTCCTGTCCTTTGTATTCTTTCAGCATAGCCGAATATACCCGTCCGCCTTTCGTAGTGAAAGTGATTTCCGCTACGCTGTTCTGGATGCTTACTTTGGAATCAGTTCCATGCATCGCGTTGAAAAACAGGGCAGAAGAATCTGCTGCCGCCGCTGCACCTTTGTTTTCATTGGCGAGTGCGGCTTCTGTTTTTGCTTTCAGCGCTTCCTGCTGCTGTTGCACCACGGCAATAGAATCGTAGTATTTCTTCTGCGCAGCTATCTGCTCCTCGCTTGGACGGCTCAGATAACTGAATCCTACCAATAATATACCTATTAAAACGAGACCTGTAATGGTGTTTTTATCCATTCCTATTAATTATGAATTATAAATTTTTGAATAATAAATTGTCAATTGTCAACTGTCAATTGTCAATTCTTCTCGTTCTCGATGGCTGCCTTCACGAAAGCCACAAACAACGGATGCGGGTTCAATACCGTACTGCTGTATTCCGGATGGAACTGAGTGCCGATAAACCACTTCAATGCCGGGATCTCAACGATTTCCACCAGATCCGATTCGGGGTTGATACCCACGCATTTCATACCGGCAGCTTCGTATTGAGCCTTATAGTCATTATTGAACTCATAGCGATGGCGGTGACGTTCCTGAATATGTTCTTCACCATAAGCAAGGTATGCTTTCGATCCTTTCTGAAGCACACATTCGTAAGCGCCCAGACGCATCGTACCTCCCATATTGGTGATCGCTTTCTGTTCCTCCATGATGTCGATCACGTTGTGCGGAGTCTTTTCATCCATTTCGCGTGAGTCGGCATCGGCATATCCCAATACGTTGCGGGCAAATTCGATAGCGATACATTGCATACCCAGACAGATACCGAAGGTCGGTATATCATGTGTACGTGTATATTTGATGGCAACGAACTTACCGTCGATACCACGCTGACCGAATCCCGGACCGATCATCACGCCTGCCATGCCTTTCAAGGCTTCGGCTACGTTCTCATCTGTCAGTTTTTCGCTGTTCACAAAGTGAACCTCCACTTTGCGGTCGTTGTAAGTACCTGCCTGTGACAATGCTTCACGGATTGACTTGTAAGCATCCTGCAAGTCATATTTACCTACCAATGCGATGTTGATGGGTTCTTTCGTTTCAGCAGCATGGCGGCGTTCCAGGAATTTACGCCATGGACCTAGTCCCGGAGTTTCTCCTACGGGCAGCCCCATCTTTTCAAGGATTGTGCTGTCCAGTCCCTGTGCCTGCATCAGGAGAGGTACTTCATAAATTGTTTCTGCGTCGATAGACTGCACGACAGCCTTGTCATCCACATTACAGAATTGAGCTACTTTTTTGCGGAGTCCGTCGCTCAGCGGGTGTTCGGCACGGAGCACCAATACGTCCGGCTGAATACCTACGCTCTGGAGTTCCTTGACAGAATGCTGTGTCGGTTTGGTTTTCAGCTCTCCGGCAGCGGCAAGATAAGGCACATATGTCAGGTGTACGCAAAGAGCGTTCTTACCCAACTCCCATTTCAACTGGCGGATACTTTCGAGGTAGGGGAGTGATTCGATATCACCTACCGTACCACCGATTTCGGTAATTACAAAATCGAACTTGTATTTGTTACCGAGCAATTTTACGTTCCGTTTGATTTCATCCGTGATATGAGGAATCACCTGAATCGTCTTACCCAGATAGTCTCCACGGCGTTCTTTGTCAATAACACTTTTGTAGATACGTCCCGTAGTGATGTTGTTAGCCTTTGTAGTCTGAATACCCAGGAAACGTTCGTAGTGTCCCAGGTCAAGATCGGCTTCATGGCCGTCTACGGTCACATAGCATTCTCCATGCTCATAAGGATTCAATGTTCCCGGGTCGATGTTGATATACGGGTCAAACTTCTGGATGGTTACATTGTAACCTCTTGCTTGCAGCAATTTACCGATGGAGGATGAGATGATCCCTTTTCCTAAAGAAGAGGCAACACCACCGGTGACGAAAATATACTTTGTTTCTCCCACAGCTATAACTGTTTTAATTATTTTTACTTAGTAGTTTCTTACGAACTTAAAAAGCGCAAAATTATAAAAAAAAGGGGAAGAATGCAGACTTTCCCCTCTACAATTTTATTAAAAAATGCAATTTTGAAAGATTCCTATGTTTTCTAAACAAAATAATGTAGATTTGCACCAAATTAGGAATATTATGAGAAGAGAGTTATTATCATTCGTAGTTTTTACCTCGACTTTATCTTTATCGCTTTCAGCACAGACCGCCACTCAACCTTCTACCGTAGTGGCAAAAGCGAAAATTGTGAAGGCAGACACGCTTTCGTCAGAACTTCAGAAGTATTTAATGCTTAAATTGAATCTGTCCGGAGAAACTCCTAAATTGGACACTGTATCAATCTTATATAATAAGTATATCGGTCAGTTGGACTATCTGAATGACCCGTCTGTACCGGAACGTTATATTCCGTCCGATCCTGACTATTTTCGTCTGTTTACTCCGTTAGCCTATTATTATGCTCCGATGGCGCAGTATTCAAAGGTGGATTGGAAACCGGTACAGTTTGACTCTTTGCCCGACAACTTGAAAAAGTTGACAGCGGAACTTCTTCCTTATGATACTTTGGCATATACGAAGTCCGAGCGTGCCAATCAATCGGTCAATAAAGCACTGATGGCTCTTTATCTCAATCATCCGGAATTGGTTGTCACCACGGAAAACCGTATCATGAGCCGTGATGTCTTCCGTAGGGATGTGAAACCGAAGATTTCTCCGAAGGCATCTGTTGTCCATCTTTTCCAGCCGGAAGAAATGAGCAACGATGTGGGCAAGGCAAAAATGAAAATCAGCCGTCCTAACTGGTGGGTTACCGGAGGTAACGGTTCTTTGCAAATCAGCCAGAACCACCTTTCTGAGAACTGGTACAAGGGAGGAGAAAGTAACTTTGCCGGTCTGGCTACCTTGCAGCTTTATGCCAACTACAATGATAATGAGAAAGTCCTTTTCGAAAATCAGTTGGAGGCTAAACTGGGTATGACATCCACACCGTCGGATAAATTCCATGATTATCTGATTAATACCGACCAGTTCCGTTTGTACAATAAGTTAGGATTGAGAGCGTTAAAGAACTGGTACTATACTATTTCTTCCGAGTTTAAGACTCAGTTCTGTCACGGTTACAAAGCCAATAGCGAAGAACTTGTTTCCGCATTCCTGTCTCCGGCGGATTTGGCAGTCAGTATCGGTATGGACTACAAATTGAATAAGCAGAAATTCAATCTTTCTGTTTTCATCGGTCCGCTGACTTATAACTTGCGATATATCGACAATTCGGAAGTAGATGAAACCAAGTTCGGTCTGGAGAAAGGCAAATGCTCTAAAAACGACTTCGGTTCTCAGTTGCAGTCAACGTTCAACTGGAAAATCATTTCGGCTGTTTCGCTGGAATCCCGTCTGAACTATCTGACCAATTACGAATGGGTGCGTGTGGAGTGGGAGAATACATTCAACTTTGTTTTGAACCGCTATCTTTCTACTAAACTTTACGTACACGCCCGTTTTGACGACAGTTCAAAACCAACCGTTGAAAATGGCAGCTTTTTCCAGCTGAAGGAATTGCTGAGCTTCGGTATTAACTATAAGTGGTAATTTTTTTTAGGCACGGATTACACAGATTTCACGGTTTCAGGAATTGAGTAACTAAAAACCGTGTTAATTCGTGTAATCCGTGCCTTATTTTATCTCTATGTCCTCAACGTTGAAATGATATACCTTCCCGGATTATCAATCTTTCCCCACTTGGTGGTAGACAGCGTGATCCATATCTGCGTCCCCTTCTTTCCGTAATCCGACAGCTTGAGAATAGCTGTAATTTCTTTCTTGTTTGTTACTCCATGTTGTGCCAGGCTGTCCAGAAGTCCTTTGACGTTGTGCGTACTCTTGTTGTAGGCATAACCGGGGATTTCGAGCGAAGGCGAAGCCGTATTGTCTTCTTCCTCTTCTGCTTTTCTTTTCTCTCCTTTACTTTGTCCGGAAATGTCAGCAATTTCGGGTGAAATGTTCTCATTTTCCAGTTTCAATTCACCTTGTACTGACGAATTGTTTGCATCCTTTGTATTATTTTCCTTTTCCTGTTTTTGGGTGTCATTGACTAACAGGTAGGGCAAATCTTCTAACTTTCTTTTCCTGCGGCAGGTAGCATCTATCCAGATGTGCTGAATTTCAAGGGAAGTCAATATCTGAAACTTCTCATAGCTTTCTTTGTCAAAGAATCCTTTGTCAAGCAAAATTTGAATGATTCCGTCTATCTCTTTTCCTTTCAGTTCTCCTCCCAGTTTGCGGGCAAAAATCAACGATTGTTCCTCACCCCATGGGATGTAATATCCTTCTTTGAATATTTTACATAGAAGTTTGCATACAGCTCCATCCACTCTGATACCATATTTGGCTTCAGCCAGTTCAATGGCATCTCTGTCGAAAAAGTTTACGGTAAGCGGAAAATAGTCTACGCTTAAATAAGTTGTGCTCATATCAGTCTTATTGTTTGTTTTTAAGTTTATACAATTGGTTTCCAATCGAGAAAATTCTCAATCTGAAAGGTTCTCCATCCTTTCTCTTCCATGCACCAGAATATGAAGGTACTGTGTACCTGCTTCATGTCATAAGAGTGGTGAAAGTCTTTGGAATAAGAAATAAGAGTGCCTGTAACTAACTGAAAACTACCGTTCTGTCTGTAGTATGCGATGATGGCATGGCCATATTGCATGTAGTCTGCCAGTGATTTCACTTTTTCGGCTATTCGTTCTGCGATCGTTTCCGAATAACCTTTCTCTGATACGATACGTTTTTTCCATACTTCTGTTAATCGATCTCTTTCTTCTTCTGTTTTGTTAGTGGCTATCAGCCGTTTTTCTTTTGTCATTACATTATAAATTTGTTAGTAAAATAGTTATATTTAAAGAAAAGGCGGAACTATCTGTAGGATGCTTACACTATCGTGCGATGATAGTTACACTATCCTGCCGGGATAGTGACACTATCTTGCTGTTATAGTGACACTATAATTTCTGCCGGATAGTTCGTTCATTTCTTTATCTAAAAAACGGGGGCAAAAGTATAAGTTGTATTTTTTCGCTCCAATTATTCTTGCTATTTTCTACTGTGATACTTTGATTTGTATTGTTCTTTCTCTTCTTTTTCGTGCTTCGAAATTATTCCGATTCCTTTGCTTAAACTGCTAATTTCGCTGAGTATACTCCTGAATTTCATTAATCTATATCCATGATGTGTGTTTACGTAAAAGATTCTCCAGTCTGCAATGTACTTGGCTAGTCCTGTTAAAGATTTTACGTAGGAATTAAACTCGTCATCTTCGTAATAAGTGCGAAGACAGGCAATGAAATAGTGTTTTTTTTCGCCTGTGATGCCATTTCTTTTTCTGACCTCATCGATGTCAATAATTTCGTCATCATCCTGATAATCAGTTTCAAGACTTCTCTTCTTTTGTGTGCCAGTTGCATTTTTCAGGCATTTTTTTGTCGTTGTCATTTCTTTTGATTTAAATAAAATTAATAAATGGCATTAAGATGGAAATTCCAAATTTTCGCCCTATAATTGTATATAAAATAACTAGTGATGCAAATAATGAATAAAAATGGATTTAGCCGATGTGGGGAACTATACATCGGCCTTTTACGAAAAGAAGGTCGTTTTTCTACGGCACATGTCTATCAAAATGCTCTTTTCTCTTTTAATAAATTTTGTGGTAATGCCAGTGTATCTTTCAGGCAAGTCACTCGTGACCGATTGCGTCGTTACGGGGAACATCTGTATGATTCGGGCTTAAAACCGAATACGGTATCAACGTATATGCGTATGCTTCGCAGTATCTATAACCGTGGGGTAGAGTTGGGTAGTGCGCCCTATGTACATGGCCTGTTCCGTGATGTGTATACAGGAGTGGATATCCGTCATAAAAGGGCTCTTCCGGTGAGTGAACTCCGACGGCTTCTTTACGAAGATCCCAAGACGGATTGTTTGCGGCGCACACAATCGATTGCTGCTTTGATGTTTCAATTCTGTGGGATGTCTTTTGCCGATTTGGCTCATTTGGAAAAGTCGGCTTTAGATTGTAATGTGATCCGATATAATCGAATTAAAACCAGAACTCCAATGAGTGTGGAAGTTTTGGATACAGCTAAGGAAATGATGAATCAGCTTCGCAATTCCCAGTCATCGCGTCCGGGTTGCCCCGATTACCTTTTCAGTATCCTTTCCGGTGATAAGAAACGTAAGGATGAACGTGCTTATCGTGAATATCAGTCTGCACTTCGCCGGTTTAATAATCATTTGAAAAGTTTGGCGAGGGCTTTGCACCTGACTTCTCCGGTAACTTCTTACACGATTCGCCATTCTTGGGCAACTACTGCAAAGTTCCGTGGAGTTCCAATTGAAATGATCAGTGAATCTTTAGGGCATAAGTCTATAAAGACGACACAAATTTATCTGAAGGGGTTTGAGTTGAAAGAGCGTACAGAGGTAAATCGTAAGAATTTGCATTACGTGAAGACTTGCCCTTTAGGTCGAATTTGAATGGTTAAAAAATTGATAATCAGCACTGATGCTGGTGTGTTACTTCTTAGGTAACGGATTTAAATTTGACGCAAAGATAGACAAAAACACATGTATTAAACAAATAAAAACCTACTTTTTTTCGATTTAACCCTGAATTTGAAAAAAAATGTATCTGAACATGAAAAAGGCCTATTTTCATGCTTAGGAATTTATATGCCCAATTTTCCTAAGAATCTCTACTTTTTCTAAAGCCAAGATGCTCTCAACCCTCATTAGTCGATACTTTTCGACTTTTTCCTTCCGATTTATTATGAAGTGTACTTTTCCGTTACCTAAGAAGTAACGGAAAAACATGGGGTAAAAAAGTATGATTTTAACAAAAGAGAAATCACTAAATGCTGGGCCTATTTATGGGACAGGGGAAGGCGTAGCACACTCAAAACGCTGGTATGTTGCATTAGTTCGTATGCATCATGAAAAGAAGGTTTCCGAGTATTTGAACAAGGTGGGGATTGAGAATTTTGTACCTGTTCAGAAGGAAATCCATCAATGGAGTGATCGCCGTAAATTAGTTGAATCCGTTCTTCTTCCGATGATGGTTTTTGTACACGCTGATCCGAAAGAACGTATGGAAGTCCTGAACTTTACTACTGTGAGCCGTTATATGGTGATGCGCGGTGAGAGCAGTCCTGCTGTTATTCCTGACGACCAGATGGCACGTTTCCGTTTCATGCTTGATTATTCGGATGAAACAGTCTGTATGAATAGCTCCCCTTTGGCACGTGGTGAGAAAGTTCAAGTAATTAAAGGACCTCTGCAGGGGCTTGTGGGTGAGCTTGTCAATGTAGATGGTAAAAGTAAGATTGCTGTTCGACTGAACATGCTTGGTTGCGCCTGCGTAGACATGCCGATTGGCTATGTTGAGCCTATAGGTGAAAAAAACTAAGTGGGTAATGACGACTTCCTGTTTACAAGAAAAAATCGATAAACTTCAAAATACAGTTCATGCTCTGCTCCATAAAAGTAATTATATGGCGGGTGTGTATGTTGATGATCTTGCACGACTGAACAACGAAATCCATGAACAGATCAATGATCTGTATCCTTGTCACGGTAAGACTGCTGAGCAGGAAGCTGCTTTGTGTCTGTCTCTTCTGATGGGATATAGTGTGTCTATGTATGCCAATTCAGAGGATGAGGCAAAGAAGAAAACTGTTCTGAGGCGTTCGCAAATGATTCTTAAAAACCAATTGCCTTCACCATTGAAAATTCAGTTACACACAATCTACGATAAACTATTGTCATAGTAAATCTACTTTTTGGAAAAAGACTTTATAATTTATTGGGGTATTTAAATTATGAAACACGCATTTGACCGTTTTGTTCAATATTTGCAGAAAAACTATTTTAGTTATTGGATTGTATTAGGAATTGATACGTTCATAGCTTTGATTTGTACCTGGGTGTCATTTATCGGCATTCATTATATAACGGAGACTTCTAAAGAAATCACTTCTCTTTTCCATATTTTAGCGATTTCGGTGATCTCCAGTGTCTTAGGTTCCTTTTTATTCCATACCTACCGTAATACGATCCGCTTTTCCCAGTTGAAGGAATTATGGAGACTTGCCGGAAGTGCACTGATAAAAGCAGTCTGTATCGCAATGGCTATCTGGCTTTTCCTGCCTCAGACGGGACTGCATAATAGTCAGAAAATAGTCTTTGTACTGTTTGATGGTATGCTGACTTTTATTGCCATGGTAGGCTTCCGTATTCAGTTGATTCTGGTTTATGAACTCCTGCTGAATATGCTGAATAAGAAGAATATGCATATTCTGATCTATGGTATTGATGATAAGAGTGTGGCATTGAAAGTTCGGCTAATGAACAGCTCCCACTATAAGGTGGTAGGCTTCTGTATCTACGGAACAGGCGACTCCATCCGACGCGTGGCTGATCTTCCCGTTTATTCATTTAAGGATGAAGAGTGCTTTAACAAGCTTATTCATAAGAAATGTATCGGCGGCATCCTGTTTGCCCGTTACGAGAATACCCGTGAAGAGGAAGACCGCCTGCTTCAGTATTGTAAAAGGAGTGGATTGAAAACGTTGATTGCTCCGAGTATCAGTGAGGCTGACGAAAACGGAAGTTTCCACCAATGGGTACGCCCTATCAAGATTGAAGACTTGCTGGGTCGTTCAGAAATTCATATCAATATGGAGGAGGTGATGACTGAGTTTTGTGGCAAGGTTGTGTTGGTGACAGGAGCTGCCGGTAGCATCGGTAGCGAGCTTTGCCGGCAACTGGCTCAGATGAACATCAAGAAACTGATCATGTTTGATTCCGCTGAGTCACCTTTGCATAATGTCCGCTTAGAATTTGAGAAGAATTATCCCAATCTTGATTTTGTTCCTGTCATTGGAGATGTCCGCGTGAAAGAACGTCTCCGTATGGTATTCGAAACTTATCAGCCTCAGATAATCTTTCATGCCGCTGCCTATAAGCATGTTCCGTTAATGGAAGAGAATCCCTGTGAAGCTGTGCTGGTCAACGTTGTCGGCTCTCGCCAGGTTGCCGATATGTCTGTAGAATACGGAGCTGAGAAGATGATCATGGTCTCTACCGATAAGGCTGTAAATCCTACCAATGTAATGGGATGCTCGAAACGATTAGCAGAAATCTATGTACAGAGCTTGGGCTGTGCCATCCGTGAGGGAAAAGTAAAAGGTCATACCAAATTTATCACTACCCGTTTTGGTAACGTCTTGGGTAGTAACGGTTCTGTAATTCCCCGCTTTAAAGAACAGATTGAGAATGGCGGTCCTGTCACAGTGACTCACCCCGATATCATTCGTTTCTTTATGACTATCCCCGAAGCTTGTCGCTTGGTAATGGAAGCTGCTACGATGGGTGAAGGCAATGAGATTTTTGTCTTTGAGATGGGGAAGGCCGTGAAGATTGTTGATCTGGCCACCCGTATGATCGAATTGGCCGGTTATCGTCCCGGTGAAGATATTGAGATAGAGTTTACGGGCTTGCGTCCGGGTGAGAAGCTTTATGAAGAAGTCCTGAGTGACAAAGAGAATACGATTCCTACAGAGAATAAGAAGATCATGATAGCAAAGGTACGTCACTATGAATATACTGATATCCTTGAAACTTATGGAGAGTTCGAGAATTTATCTCGTATGGTAAAGATCATGGACACAGTGAAACTAATGAAGAGAGTGGTACCTGAGTTTAAATCCAAGAACTCACCGAGATTTGAGGTCTTGGATAGATAACTAGAATAATTCTGAACACTAACATAAATCAACAATGGATACAAAAGATTTTAAGATTGCTGTTGCAGGTACCGGCTATGTTGGTCTTAGCATAGCAACGCTTTTGTCGCAACATCATCAGGTGACGGCAGTCGATGTGATTCCTGAGAAAGTAGATATGCTTAATCGTAAACAATCGCCTATTCAGGATGAGTATATAGAGAAATATTTATCCGAAAAGGCATTGAATCTGACTGCTACGCTTGACGGCGCCAAGGCCTACAGTGATGCTGATTTTGTGGTTATAGCAGCTCCTACTAACTATGATCCGGTGAAGAACTATTTTGATACTCATCATATAGAGGATGTCATAGACCTGGTTTTAAGTGTCAATCCTGATGCTGTGATGGTAATCAAGTCTACTATTCCTGTAGGATATTGTCGGGGACTTTATTTGAAGTATGCCCGTAAAGGAGTCAGGAAGCTTAACTTGCTTTTTTCTCCTGAGTTTCTTCGTGAGAGCATGGCCCTTTATGATAACCTTTATCCAAGTCGTATCATTGTTGGTTATCCAAAGTTGATTGATAGCGAGCAATTTGACGAGGAAAACGAAGCTATTAAGTCTGTTGCGGATATTCCTGCCCTAGAGAAGGCTGCACATACTTTTGCCGCATTGCTTCAGGAAGGTGCAATCAAAAAAGATATTCCCACTCTTTTTATGGGTATCAAGGAGGCGGAAGCTGTTAAACTGTTTGCTAATACCTATCTTGCTTTGCGTGTCAGTTATTTTAATGAATTGGATACTTATGCAGAGATGAAAGGGTTGGATTCTCAGTCAATCATACAGGGTGTTGGTCTTGATCCTCGTATTGGCACACACTATAATAATCCATCCTTCGGTTATGGTGGTTATTGTTTGCCTAAAGACACGAAACAACTATTGGCTAACTATCAGGATGTACCTCAAAACATGATGACTGCTATTGTCGAAAGTAACCGTACAAGGAAAGATTTCATAGCAGATCAAGTCCTGCGTAAAGCGGGGTATTACACCGCCTCTTGTTCATGGGATGCCCAAAAAGAGCAAAAAATAACCATTGGTGTATATCGTTTGACCATGAAGTCCAATTCTGATAACTTCCGTCAAAGTGCCATTCAAGGGATTATGAAGCGTATCAAGGCGAAGGGTGCTACTATTGTGATTTTCGAGCCCACTATGCAAGATGGTGAAACTTTCTTTGGAAGTCAAGTGATCAATAATCTGGTCGAGTTTAAGGAAATAAGTCAGGCCATAATTGCCAACCGTTACGACGCTTGTTTGGACGATGTGAAAGATAAGGTATATACTCGTGACATTTTCCAAAGAGATTAACTTTATGGTAACATACAATGTTAGTTTAGAGAACAAAGTGGTTTTGGTGACTGGTGCAGCCGGTTTTATCGGAGCCAATTTGGTGAAACGTTTGCTAAATGAGTTTGATAGCGTGAAAGTCATCGGTATTGATAATATTACCGAATACTATGATGTACGTTTAAAATACGAACGCTTACAAGAATTGTCTGCTTATGGTGACAGATTTGTTTTCATTAAAGACAGCATTGCTAATAAGGAGATCGTTGAGTCCATTTTCACTAACTACCACCCGCAGGTAGTCGTGAATCTTGCTGCTCAAGCTGGTGTACGTTATAGTATCACTAACCCTGATGCATATATTGAAAGTAACCTTATTGGATTTTATAATATCTTAGAAGCCTGTCGTCATCATAGCGTAGAGCACTTAGTATATGCTTCTTCCAGTAGTGTGTATGGGTGCAATAAGAAAGTGCCTTATAGTACCGATGATAAGGTAGATAATCCAGTATCACTTTACGCTGCTACTAAAAAGAGCAATGAGTTAATGGCTCATGCTTATAGCAAGCTCTATAACATACCAAGCACAGGTCTGCGATTCTTCACCGTTTACGGTCCCTGCGGTCGTCCTGATATGGCTTATTTTAGCTTTACCAACAAGCTATTAAAGGGTGAGACCATACAAATTTATAATTACGGCAATTGTAAGCGCGACTTTACTTATATAGACGATATTGTAGAAGGCATAGTTCGTATTATGCAGCATGCACCGGAGAAACGGAATGGTGAGGATGGACTTCCGGTGCCACCGTATAAGGTATATAACATTGGGAATAACTCACCTGAAAATCTTCTTGATTTCGTTACTATCCTTCAGGATGAACTTATCCGTGCAGGTGTACTTCCCAACTACTATGACTTTGAATCCTACAAAGAACTAGTACCGATGCAACCTGGAGATGTGCCTGTGACATATGCTGATACTACTCCTTTGCAGCAAGATTTTGGATTTAAACCGTCAACATCATTACGTGAGGGATTGAGGAAGTTTGCAGGGTGGTATGCTAAGTATTATGGCACATTCAAATACCATCCATAGGTTGATTATATAAAAATAAAAAGATAAAATCATTATGAGTATTTTTGCAGGTAAAACCCTTATGATTACTGGTGGAACAGGTTCCTTCGGCAATGCAGTTTTGAATCGTTTCCTTCGTACCGACATCGGAGAAATCCGTATTTTTTCACGAGATGAGAAGAAGCAGGATGATATGCGTCACGAATATCAGGTAAAGTATCCTGATGTGGCACACAAAATCAAGTTCTTTATTGGCGATGTACGTAATTTGCAGTCATGTAAGAACGCAATGCCTGGAGTTGACTATATCTTTCACGCTGCGGCTTTGAAGCAGGTTCCAAGTTGTGAGTTCTTCCCCATGGAAGCAGTGAAAACCAATGTAATCGGTACAGATAACGTTTTGACGGCTGCTATCGAGGCTGGCGTTGGTGCTGTGATATGTCTATCTACGGATAAGGCTGCCTATCCTATCAATGCTATGGGTATCACGAAAGCTGTTGAGGAGAAGATTGCAGTAGCTAAGAGCCGCTACTCTGGTAAGACCAAGATTTGCTGTACGCGTTATGGCAATGTGATGTGCTCTCGTGGTTCTGTAATTCCTCTGTGGATAGAGCAAATTCGCAATGGCAATCCTGTAACTTTGACTGAGCCTACGATGACCCGCTTTATCATGTCGTTGGAAGAGGCGGTAGACCTTGTGCTCTTTGCTTTTGAACATGGGCAGAATGGTGATATCCTTGTTCAAAAAGCTCCGGCTTGTACCATCCAGACTCAGGCAGAGGCTGTTTGTGAATTATTTGGTGGCAAGAAAGAAGACATCAAGGTTATCGGTATCCGTCATGGTGAGAAGATGTATGAGACATTGCTTACCAATGAAGAATGTGCCAAGGCTGAAGATATGGGTAATTTCTATCGTGTGCCTGCTGATAATCGTGGCTTGAATTATGATAAGTTCTTCAAAGAAGGTGAAACGGAACGTAACACACTTACTGAGTTCAATTCTAATAATACTTATATATTGAATGTAGAAGAGACCAAGGTTAAAATAGCCGCTCTTGATTACATTCAAAAGGAATTGAGTGGCGAGGGTAATTTCGTACAATAGTAGAGTTATGAATATTTTAGTTACTGGTGCCAAAGGTTTTGTTGGTAGAAATCTTTGTGCTCAACTTAATAATATCAAAAACGGAAAGGCTCGTTGCTATGGCGATCTGAAGATTGAGGAGGTCTTTGAATACGATATCGATTCCACTTCCGAACAATTAGATGCCTGGTGTCAGAAAGCCGACTTTGTGTTTAACCTTGCTGGAGTGAACCGTCCCAAAGAGAATGTCGAGTTTATGAAAGGCAATTTCGGTTTTGCAAGCACATTGCTTGATACACTGAAGAAACATCATAATACTTGTCCTGTCATGCTCTCTTCCAGTGCACAAGCTTCTCTGACTGGTCGTTTCGGTAACAGTGAATACGGTCGCAGCAAAAAGGCAGGTGAAGATCTTTTTCTACAATACGGTAAGGATACAGGAGCCAAGGTATTGGTTTATCGTTTCCCGAATCTTTATGGCAAATGGTGTCGTCCCAACTACAACAGTGCTGTTGCTACATTCTGCAACAATATCGCTAACGACCTTCCTATACAAGTCAGTGATTCAAGTGTAGTACTGGAGCTGCTTTATATTGACGATCTCGTAGACGAGATGATTCATGCCTTGAAAGGCGAGGAACATCATTGTGAGTTTGAAGGTCTTGACGTACATCCATTGGTGGATGGCAGGTACTGTTATTGTCCGGTTACCCATAAGGTTACATTAGGCGAAATAGTTGATTTGCTGCATCAGTTTGCAGAAATGCCAAAGACGCTGATGATTCCTGAAATCCCGTCAGATTCGTTTGCCAAAAGATTGTATAGTACTTATCTGAGTTATTTGCCCAAAGAAAAAGCAATTTTTGATCTGAAGATGAATGTAGATCAGCGTGGTTCATTTACAGAACTTGTACATACCTTGAACTGTGGTCAGGTAAGTATAAATATCTCCAAACCGGGTATTACTAAGGGGGAACATTGGCACAATACCAAATGGGAACAATTTATCGTTGTCAGCGGTCATGGGCTCATCCAACTCCGCAAGGAAGGTACAGACGAAGTGTTGAACTACGAGGTGAGTGGTGACAAAATACAGTCTGTTATCATGCTTCCCGGATATGCCCATAACATCATCAATCTCTCCGATACGGAAGACTTGGTAACGGTTATGTACTGCAATGAGATATTCAACCCGGATAAACCGGATACATACTTTGATAAAGTGAAAAAATGATCATGGAAAAACAACCCAAGTTAGATTATTCAGATATAAAGTTCAAGGATAATGGTAAGTTGAAGCTTATCATCGTAGTGGGTACTCGTCCCGAGATTATCCGCTTAGCGGCAGTAATTAATAAATGCCGTCAGTATTTTGATGTAATTCTTGCCCATACAGGTCAGAACTATGATTATAACTTGAATGGTATCTTTTTCAAAGATTTGAAACTGGCAGAACCTGAAGTTTATATGGATGCTGTAGGCGATGATTTAGGAGCCACTTGTGGAAACATTATTAACTGTTCTTATAAACTTTTTGCGCAGACAAAGCCTGATGGCGTGCTTGTGCTAGGCGATACTAATTCGTGTCTCAGTGTTATAGGAGCCAAACGTTTGCACATTCCTATCTTTCACATGGAGGCTGGAAATCGTTGTAAAGATGAGTGTCTTCCCGAAGAGACAAACCGTCGTATTGTAGACATTATTTCTGATGTTAATATGGCTTACTCTGAGCATGCCCGTCGCTACCTTGCTGACTGCGGTTTGCCCAAAGAACGCACTTACGTTACAGGTTCTCCAATGGCCGAGGTTCTTCACCACAACCTTGCTGAGATAGAGGCTAGTGATGTTCACCAAAGACTTGGTTTGGAGAAAGGCAAATACATTTTGCTCTCAGCGCATAGAGAGGAAAATATTGATACAGAGAAGAATTTTATGTCTCTCTTTTCCGCTATCAATAAAATGGCGGAGAAGTACGATATGCCAATTCTTTACAGTTGTCATCCTCGCTCACGTAACCGCCTTACTGCTAGTGGCTTTAAACTTGACGAGCGGGTTATTCAACACGAGCCTTTGGGTTTCCATGATTATAATTGTTTGCAGATGAATGCCTTTGCAGTGGTGTCAGATTCTGGAACTCTTCCTGAGGAGAGTTCGTTTTTTACTTCTGTAGACCATCCTTTCCCAGCTATATGTATCCGCACATCGACAGAACGCCCTGAAGCAATTGATAAGGGGAACTTTATTATTGCAGGTATTGATGAAAAGTCATTGCTTCAAGCTGTGGATACCGCTGTTGAACTCTGTAAAGACGGTCAGCATGGCATTCCTGTGCCTGACTATGTAGACGAGAATGTGTCTACAAAGGTTGTTAAAATTATCCAGAGTTACGTGGGGATAGTTAATAAGATGGTGTGGAGAAAATTCTAGAGAGTGATTTATATTGCGTTTATTTAGCTAGAAGCTGGTAATAGAGAGTACTCTTGGTAAAGAAAACTACGAACGGATAACTATTACGATAATAAGAAATTTTAAAGATTAAAAAATAGTAGTATCTGGTACAGGATATTATTTGTGAACCGGCTGACTGATGGAGAGCTATAGGGGGAGTGGTTGGAAGAATTTAAGAGACTTAGTTGGTCAATATTGGTGGACAGGGATGCTAGTGATTGGATGATGTGAAGAAGAGTTTATGCTATAGATATGTTTAAGAGAGCATAGTTGATCATTAATGACTTTCAGAATACTCATATATATTATTTTTGTATTTTTTGCCAATTGTTTATTGAGGCGATAATATAAAGATAAATGATGGTGTAAATATTCAAGAACGGTTTATTGACATGGCGTTACGTACGCTGTGTGGCTTCGAGTATTGATTTGAATGGTGAGATTTTGTTTGTTCCTGAAAATTGTGTTCTTAAGTTTAACGGTAGAGGCTCTTTTAATAATGAAGTTGTAAAAGGGAAGAAGACTTATCAAAAAAGAAATTCTTTAATGTTTAGTTTACTAGTTCATTCGATTTATCTTCACTCTCATATGCGACTTCTAGAAAGTATACCAACGATACAGAGCTTTTGCAAGCGATGTTTGACTTGCTTTTTTTAGAGGTAAGTGTACATTTCAGTTAGAGAAAGGGAGAGTATATAATCTCGATAGAGATATCAAACTTTATGTATATGCCATTTATGAGTACGATGGTATAAGCCAGAAAGAGATAATTGGTAATGAAGTTATCATTAATGATTTAAGATCTCGTTTAAAAATAGGATATAGAGCTAACGATGGAGTGTTCCTTTTTTCTAATTGTTATGATATTAAGATTAATAACTTGAACAACCAAAACCTTAATGAAGACTATGTGGAGATTCGTGAGGGAAAAATATTGAAATATAAAGCAGTAATTGAAAAGTACTTAATAACTTTTTAAGAATAATGTTAGTTCGTCTATGCCTTTACTTTATTCAATCAAAATTACAAATAAGTGTTTTCCAAATACACTATACGTCAAAATTGGACACTTCATATCTTAATATGTAAGTACTTATAAAAGTGCCTATAATAAGGGAAATGCCCAATTGAGTATTAATCAAAGGTGTGGAATCAGATAAAATTGTTTTTGTGGCATTAATTTATAGTTAAAGGTAATGGATGAAATATCAAATAATAGTGTTTCGAATAAGAGAATATTAAAGAATACTCTATTCTTGTATTGTAGGATGATTATTGTTCTACTTGTTTCATTATATGCGACAAGAGTTATTCTGAATGTGTTAGGAGTCACTGATTATGGTATATATAATGTTGTTGCGGGATTTGTGTCAATGTTTTCATTCCTAAATAGTGCAATGAACAACACAACTCAAAGGTATCTGAATTACGAACGTGGACGTGGTGATTTAAATTCTTTATCTAATGTTTTTAATACTTCCTGCCAAATACAGGCAATAATTGCAGTTGTTACATTATTACTTCTTGAGGTATTTGGCGTATGGTATATAAATAATATAATGATTATACCTCAAGAAAGGATTATTGCAGCTAATTGGGTATTCCAATTTTCATCTTTATCGCTAGTGTTATTGATTCTACAAATACCATATAGTGCTGATATAATTTCCCATGAGAGAATGGATTATTATGCGTTGATTAGTATTATTGACGTGGTTGTTAAGTTGTTAATAGTAATTGTTTTACCATGCTTGAGCTACGATAAGTTGTTCGTCTATGGTTTGCTGTCATTTGTGTTATCACTAATTAATTTTCTGTTATTTTATATATATTCAAATCGTAATTTTGTTGAAGTAAAATTACGATTTGAATTTGACAGAGAACTGTTTAAGACAATGCTTTCATTTTCGGGTTGGAATATGCTTGGGGCTATTGCATATACGATTCAAGGTCAAGGACTGAATGTTTTAGTAAATTCTTTCTTTGGACCTGTTGTGAATGCTGCTAGAGCGATAGCTTTTCAGATACATGCGGCAATATCTGGTTTTTCAGAGAATATAGCGACTGCTTTTAAACCACAATTAATAGAAAGTTATGCGATACTAGATTTGAGAAGAACAAAGGAACTAATGTTTAGCATGTCAAAGTATTGCTATCTTATGATTTTTATATTTTCTTTACCTGTAATTGTAGAGATTGATAGTATCTTAAGTATTTGGCTGGGTGGGATAGTACCAGATTATACTGCAATTTTTGCAATTTTGGTATTGGTAAATTTGTTAGTTTCAAGTTTGAATCTTCCCATTTCACAGACTGTTCAAGCTACGGGTAAAGTTAAATATTATCAGATTATCCGTAGTCTTTTGGTTGCGTTAACTTTACCAATATCGTGGCTGTTTTTGAAAGAAGGATATAATCCAACTGTCGTTTTTTGGATTACTATTATGGTTTCGATTATTAATCAACCAGTTTGTATGATAATTCTTCACAGTAATTTTGATTATAGCTATTTAGATTACATCAAAAATGTAATTCTACCATGTATGTTGCTTACTGTAGTAGCTCCATTGGCTCCAGTAGTTATTCACAATTTTATTCAAGATTCTATCATTCGAATATTGATTGTTAGTGGTGTTTCTCTAATCTGGTCAATTTGTATTGCTTTTATTTTAGTTTTGAATTCAAATGAAAGAAATGCTATTATTCAATGGGTTAGAGTGAAATTTATCAAATAGAATATTAAAAGTTATGCAAATTAAAAAAGAGAGCCTTAAGAGGACTTGGATATATAAAAATTGTAGATGGTTAATAATGTGGCCGAAAGATTTCTGTATATGGCTAAAGAAATATAAAAAGTGGTTCCTGATGGCTTTTCAAAAAAATTGGATGATTGACCCTTGTTCGAGAAGAAGAGCGCGTATTTGGAAATGGTGTGGGGTCAATACAAGTGGGAACTTTAATGTTGGTTATGATGTTTATTTTGATGCTCAGAATGCTGAATATATAACGATAGAAGATGGTGTTTGGATTTCTAGTCGTTGTACTATTCTTTGTCATAAAAGAGATATATCAAACTATCATAAAGGGGACATATATACGAATAATCCTCCAAAGATATGTCCTGTACATATTTGTAAGAATGCGGCAATTGGGATGGATTCTATGATAATGCCTGGAGTTACCATTGGAGAAGGGGCTGTAATAGGAGCAGGTACGTTAGTTACAAAGGATATTCCAGCATGGACTATTGCCATAGGACGTCCTGCAAAAGTTATAAAAGAAATCTAATTGAGTAGTATTCACAATTCTAATTAAATTGTATGAAAGTTTTTTTGCTTATTGGTATATTGGTCTACTTATTATTTAACTTTTATGACTATTCATTTGTAAATGGAGAATGGTTCATTCCGTTGACTGTCACATTGTATGTCTTTTTGAATCTTTTTTATCTTTGGAAATATAGAAAGGGACAACTACTGTGTTTTGAACTGTTTTTTGCTATTTCTTATTTTCTATGTTCATTTCTAACACCTTTTGTATATCCTTTACTTGATACATGGAGCGGAAGAACATTTATTGATACGGACTATAACCAAATGAAGGTGTATGGACTATCTTTTATTGGTTATTGTGCTTATTTGATTGCTCTTACACAGAATAAAGAAAATGAAGGTTGTTGTCAATTAACAAACGAGCTACAGTTTAATAAGAATAGTGTACTTTTATCGAATGTCTTTTGCTTATTTTTTATAATATTGTTTTATGCTTTTGGAGGAGCCAGACTGTTTACACTATACTCTAACTTAACTTCTGATTTGACCTCTAGATTTGGAGAATGGGGAGAGTACATGGGATATTCAATGTGTGCATATTCATTGTCTATAGTTATTAATTTCAGCTATTTAACGGGAGTGGCAATTACTTTTAGAGATTTGATAGGTAAGTTACCTTTTTTATTTTATGTAAATACATTCCTTCTTGTTTTGCCATTAGTCCTATCTGGTTTAAGGTCAAACGCAATTCAACTTCTGATACCATTGCTTCTAATGTATAGTATTTGTATAAAGAGAATAAAAACACGTTATGTGATTGGTATATTATTGGGTGGTTATTGTTTACTAATACTTATTGGGCTTACCCGGCACGGAAATAGTATGATTGAGCAAGATGCTCTGTTTCTAACTCTTGTTAAAGATTTTATTTCTGCGAATGGAGCAAACTCTTATCTTGTTGATTATGTTGATAATAGTGGAATTGCATGGGGGAGTAATATGGTTCTCCAGTTTGCAAGTATAGTTCCCTTTCTGCAGTCATTCATTCTATCGTTTGTATCTAAAAGTACATTTGCAGCCAATTCGTCCTTTATTTTTACAACAGCTTTTATGGATAGAACACAAGGAGGTATGGGAACTGGTTTGATTGGAGATATGTATTATTCTTTAGGTCTGGTTGGAATAATTACTTTGATGTTTCTTTTAGGATATACAATCAAATGGTGTAGCCAATCTCGAAGATCACTATACGCTTTTCCATTATTAATGGTATTATCTGGTAATGCAATATTTGCTCCAAGAGTTGAATACTGTTATATTCTAAGGAGCTTGTCTTATACTGTAATTTTCTTATTTATCATTCTTACACTAGCGAATAATAAAAAAAACACATATGAACATAGTTTGCGCAACAGATGATAATTTTGTACAGCATTGTACAATAATGCTGACGTCTTTGCTCCTAAATAATAAAGGAGCCAATATATACCTGCTTACAGAAGGACTCAAGTTTGAGAATGAAAAAATTATTAGGGAGCAAGTTGAAGCTCTTGGAGGGACACTTAATGTATGTTTTATTGATACAAGCATCGTAGAGAGATTTCCTATGCCAGCAGATAAAAATTTGACCCACATAAGTAGAGCTACTTACTATCGTCTGCTTATACCCGAGATTTTACCTTTGGATGTAGGTAAGATAATATATTTGGATTGCGATATAATTGTTAACGGCTCACTTCAGGAACTTTGGGATGTTAATATGGCTGAATATGCATTAGCTGCAGTACCTCAGATAGGCTCAGGTTACGAGGCAGAGAGACTTGGTTACCCAATGGAGTATGGTTATTTTAATGCTGGTGTAAATGTAATTAATATGGATTATTGGCGTAATAATGCTACTTCTCAGTTACTTATCGATTATTTGACAACGAATTATGCTTATATCAAGTATCACGATCAAGATGTGTTGAATGCAGTTTTGTATAAGGAAACATTCCATTTGTTACCAATGTGGAACATGACGTCGCTTGTATATAGCTATTTCTTGAATCAAAGAGGTGATAAAAAGGATGGGAAAGTGATTAATGCATATATCAAAGAAAAAGAGAATGTGGCTCAATATAAGAGTAGACCTGTCATTGTACACTATGTTTCTAAACCAAAACCCTGGCAAAATGGTTGTGTTCACCCATTAAGTTCATTGTATTATGATTATGCATCAAAGACTACTGCTTTTAGTGATATCAAGCAGGAACCTAAGGTTGGATTATATAGCAATAGACTGAAATATTGGATGTTATGTCACTTGTCTTACATAAAGCAAATATTTACAAATACAGATAAAACAAAACTGTGATTAGAATTTTATATTTAGGCCCTTTTAGGTTTCCAGATGGAGATGCTGCAGCCTCTAGAGTTTTGAACAATATCAGAATTTTCAAAGATCTAGGTCATGACGTGTATGTGCTTAGTTTCGGTGGAAAATATCGCGAGGAAGACAAGATATTAAACGACTACTCATATGATAATATCTTGTATAAAATAACTAACGATATCGATACTCATTCTTGGAAGGAGAGGTTTTTACGCTATATATATCCTTATTCGAACGCAAGAAGGGTAATTAAAGAGACAATATCAGATTATGATATGTTGATTGCTTATAATACGACTTTTCAAATGAATCTGTTTCTACAGCGTATTTGTAAGCAGCACGGGAAGAAACTTGTTCTTGATTTAACCGAATGGCCTGCTGCTAATGAGACTCTTGGTGGAAAGTGGTGTCCAATATACTGGATGAGCGAATTGAATATGCGTTTTGTACAGAAGCGTTTCAAGAATATGATTCCCATTAGTCAGTTCTTGAATAGTTATTATCCTGACAGTAATAATCTTTTACTTCCGCCGCTAATTAATATTCAAGATTCAAAGTGGAATAATTTTTCAGAAATAAATAGTCTGAAATTAAAGGGATTTGATGGAGTACGCATTCTGTTCGCAGGAACACCAGCTAAGAAGGATTTGCTTGGGAATCTGATAGCGGCATTACTGCGCGTTCTAAAAGACACTAATAGGATTCAACTTGTGGTTGTTGGAGTGCCACTTGAACAAGCTGTAAACTATTGCTCTCAAAAGGCATTGGATAAATACAAGAACAATCTTGTGTTCTTGGGGAGGATTCCTCAAGTTCAGGTCCCATCATATTATCATATATCAGATTTCTCTGCAATTATTCGAGAGCCTTCTCGTAAGAATACCGCTGGCTTTCCAACTAAAATGGCGGAATCAATGGCTGCGGGATGTCCGGTGTTGATGAATCAGACAAGTGATCTTGGAGATTATGCAACTGATGGAAAGAATGCTCTTATTATAAATGATTATTCAGTAGATAGCATTGAGGCGGGACTTCATAGGATATTGCAAATGTCAAAGGATGGGATTGTCTCTATGAAAACTGCTGCTCGTGCTGTTGGAGAATCTCGCTTTAACTATCGTTCATATCTTGATACAGCCAAAGTCTTTATAGCTAAAATTCGATAATAATGAAAATATTAATCAATGTCGTTAATGCCCGTAATGTGGGTGGTGGATTGCAGGTAGTCCATAATTTCCTTCTTGGAACACTGAAGTACCCTTGCTTTGATGTTGAGTGGTATTATGCAGTTTCAGAGCGTTTGGATACAGTGTACCTCAATGATGAGTTTAAATCTAAGGTTGAAGGTCATTATTTTGTATTCCCAAATCAGCCAGACTTCTTTCATACATACCGTAAAACACAGAAAAATTTACGAAGGTTGGAAAATAAAATAGAACCAGATGTGATATATACAATTCTTGGACCTTGTTATAATTTTTTCAAACATCGTGAAGTTATTAGGTTTGTACATCCTTGGGTTGTTACTTCTAACCCTTACGCTTGGAGCACACTTTCGTTTAAGACAAAAGTGAGGATGAAATTCCATATTGTTCTCTTGAAATTACTTGTAAGGAGAATAAAATATGTTATAACTCAAACTGAAGCAGTAAAACAAGGACTTATCCGTGAACTTGCTAAGGAACCTGATAGTATAAGGGTTGTGAATAATGTACTTCCAGCAGTATATGCTTCCTTAGACAATACTCCTATTGAAGAGAATTCTGGATGGGTGGAAATCCCAGCGGTTGGTGGTGGCGAACACAAAAATCTTGATATTATTCCAGAAGTTTTGAAAGAACTTGAAGAAACTTATGGAATTAAAAATTACAGGTTTCATGTAACTTTGCCTAAATCATCTCCTGTATTGCCAATTATTGAGCAGAGAATTAAAGAATTTGGTTACGAGGATAGACTGATTAATCACGGGAACCTCAAACAACAGGATTTGGCAATGCTTTACCGCAAATGTAGAATTAGCTATTTACCATCTGTACTTGAAGTGTTTTCTGCAAGTACAATTGAGTCTATGTATTTCCAGTTGCCGACTGTTGCAACAGAATTGTTCTTCAATACAGAGGTGTTCGGAGATGCTTGTCTTTACTACACACCTAAGGATGTAAAACAAGCAGCAAGTCAGATAGTACGGGCCGTTACTGATGAAAGTGTACGTCAGAATTTGAAAGACAAGATGAAAATTCAGCTGACTCGATTCAACAGTTTTGAGAAGTATTTTAACGATACAGTAGACTTTCTGATGGAGGTTGGTGAAGGTAAACACGATGAAAATAAGATGATATGACAGATATTACAGCAATTATCCTCACTAAGAATGAGGAGGTGAATATTGAACGTTGCATTAAGTCATTGAGTGGGGTTGCCGATCGTATCTGCGTTGTGGATAGCGGCAGCACAGATAAGACAATTGAAATAGCAGAATCCCTTGGAGCTGAAATTTTTCATCATGAGCCATTTAATCATTATGCTGCTCAGTTTAATTGGGCTTTAGATAATGTTGGTATAAAGACTACTTGGGTTTACAGAATTGATGCCGATGAAGTTGTTACTCCGGAACTGGCCGCTGAAATTGTTGATGCATGTAATGAACATCGCAATGATGATGTAAACGGATTTGTAATGAAGTTTTTGATTGCTTTCATGGGAAAATTCTTGAAGCATGGCGGTATGTATCCATTCTATAATCTTACGATCTTTAAGTTTGGAAAGGGGCGTTACGAGAATAGAGCTATGGGCGAACATGTAATCTTGAGCGAGGGGCGAAGTCTTGATTTGAAGAACGACTGTCTGCATTATGATTTCAAGAGTCTTGATGCTTGGATCAACAAACATAATTGGTATGCAACAAGAGAAGTTGCTGACTACTTTTCGACCAGAGCTATTGGACAAGTTGACCCGAATTCTTTGTACCATGAGGCAAAGAAAACTAGCAAGCTTCGTGATGGTCTTTACTATAGGATGCCTAAATATCTGCGTGCAAAATTATATTTTTGGTACCGCTATTATATTAAGTTGGGATTTCTTGACGGAAAAGCTGGTTATGTGCATGCGTTCCTTCAGGCATATTGGTTCCGCTTCTTAGTAGATGCAAAAATAATGGAACAAGAAATTAAGAGCAGTCATGATAAAAAGTAAAAGAGAACTGGCTTTCTTCATTCAAGCAGATAGAATAATGAACGGTTTTCCTGAAAAACGAAGTATCCTTACTTATATGAAGGAATTCTTTCATCCACAAAGGGATATTCTTCGTTTCTTGAAATTGATGCGTAAGTGTGATTATTATGCAAATGGAAGTAAGAATACACTACTTTTCTTATTCTATAAAATCAAATACAGTCGTACATCTCAGAGGTTGGGGTTCTCTATAGACTATACTTCTTTTGGTTATGGTTTGGTTATCCCGCATTATGGAACTATTGTTGTTGGCGGTCCAAATAAAATAGGGAATTTTGCTGTACTCCATACTTGCACATGTATAGCTGGAGGAGGAAAAAATATAGGTGATGGACTGTATCTTAGTACAGGATCTCAGATTGTTGGGAATGTAAAAATTGGAGATAATGTTACGGTGGCAACTCACAGTCTTGTTCTTTCAGATTGTGTGGCGAATACACTCGTCGCGGGCTCTCCTTCAATAGTAAAAAAAGAAGATTGCCAACCTTGGTATAGAAGAGATGGCGAATTGTATTTTGAAAGAGTGGAAACTGTAAAATATCTAAAGTTAAAGTATGGCATATAGATAGGACTAGGATTCTTTAAAAGGCATTGCAATTATTGTACTAGTCTTGTTCAATATGGGACTGTTGAAGTTAGAATACTATGGAATGGATGTATTTCTTGTATTGTTCTGTTGCTGTTTAACAGTATAGTTAAGGCACGTTTTTTGTTTTTAAAACAATTCTTTCAAGTGATAGTAATGGTGAGGATATTTTACTAATAGGTGTGGCGTGAAATTTTGAATAAATGTTCATTTTAATGTTTTTATGTAGAAAGTACTGAAAGTGCTTTCTTGTGCTTACACAGCAGAACTGAACGTTTATAATCTATTATAATTTGCTATTAAAATAGTATGTAAAATATGTAAATGTTGTATGGAGAAGATTAACAAAAGACTGTGGATTATAACAGAACTGTTTCCTCCAGATGAGACTTCTACAAGCTACATCCTAGGAGAGGTAGCTAACGCGATGGTACAGAAGTATAATGTGAGTGTGATTTGTGGTCCGGAAGTATACGATAAACGTAAGAAACAGGACGTCAATAATAAATTCACACTACATGAGAGTATAGAGGTGTATCGTACAGAGGGTGCAGACTTGGACAAGAATACTACCAAGGGTAAAGTTCTCTCTTTTTTGCTAATAAGTAAGAGGATGATTACTCTCGTGAAGAAGTATATTCGTAAAGGTGATAAGGTCTTGATGGTGACCAATCCGGCGCCTATGGTGCCGTTGATGGCGAGATTGAAGAAGAAGGTGGGATTTGAACTCCACATACTTGTGCACGATGTATTTCCAGAGAATACCCGTCCGGCTGGATTGAAACTCCCTATGTATGGAATATTCAAACATATCTTTGACAAGGCTTATAGTAAAGCTGACCAACTCATCGTATTGGGACGAGACATGAAATGTGTCTTGTTGGAGAAGGTAGAGAAAGTTTTGAAAGGTAAAGAAGATTGCCCTAAAATTACGATTATTGAGAATTGGGCGGATATTGACAATATTAAACCACAGCCTTTCCCTGAAGGTAAGGTCATTCTTGAATATGCAGGTAATATCGGTCGTGTACAGGGGTTAGATAAGGTGATGGACAAATTGCCAGAAAATGTGGAATTACATTTTTATGGTACAGGAGCGATGGAGGAAAAGCTTAAGGAAAGAAAGAGAAAAAATGTCTTCTTTCATGGTGCTTATTTCCGCTCTCAACAGAATGAGGTGTTGGCTGCTTGTGATATTGCCCTTGTGACTCTTCAAGATGGTATGTTCGGACTGGGGGTACCAAGTAAAACCTACAATATTTTGGCGTCAGGTCGTCCTGTCCTTTTTCTTGGACCGAAAGGTAGTGAGATAGACCTGTTGGTTCGTGAGAAGGGCATTGGCTATTGTGAATGGCCTGAGAAATGGGACAAAGAGGTTTTGGCAGAAATGGGTAAGAAGGCTCGTGCATTGGCTGAAGCTGAATATTCTGAAAGTGTAATATTAAAAAAGATCTTGAGGGTTATATAATGGAGAAACTACTTTTTACCGGTGGTACGGGCTTTTTAGGAAAGAATGTTCGTCCGATATTGGATAAGATGTATGAGGTGACAACTTGTGGCATCACTTCAGATGATACGATAAAGGTTAATTTAGCAAAAGAGATTCCTGAGTTGGAACAGCATTATGATGTGGTGTTGCATGCTTGTGGTAAAGCCCATGTAGTGCCCAAGACTGAAGTAGAGAAGCAGGCATTTTTTGATGTTAACTATACAGGTACAGTCCATTTATGCAATGCACTTGAGAAGGTGGGAGTGCCTAATGCCCTTGTTTTCATCAGTACTGTGGCTGTATATGGTTGCGAGTTTGGTGAACTAATTACTGAAGAGCATCTATTGAAGGGTGATACTCCGTACGCTAAGAGTAAGATTCAGGCTGAGAAATATCTGACTGAATGGTGTAAAAAGTACAATGTTGTTCTTGGAATTCTCCGTCCTTCACTTCTCGCAGGTAAGGATGCTCCAGGCAACCTTGGTGCTATGGTAGATGGTGTGAAGAGAGGCTTTTACATGAATATTGCCGGAGGTAAAGCAGTGAAGAGTGTTTTGATGGCAGAAGATATTGCTCGTATCATGCCTGCTTTGATAAAGAAAGGTGGTGTGTATAATGTATGCGATACATTCCAACCAACTTTTGGTCAGATTAGTGAGTCGGTAGCAAATCAGCTGGGCAAGAGGAAGCCCATTAGTATCCCAATATGGATGGCTAAGTGTATGGCTTTAGTTGGCGATCTCTTAGGGGAAAAAGCTCCAATAAACAGCTATAAACTGGAGAAGATGACCAGAAGTCTCACCTTTAGTAATGAGAAAGCACGTAAGGAACTTGATTGGGAACCGTTGGATGTACTAACAAACTATAAAATTTGATTGAAAACACTCTTTTGTTGCATTTTATTCGCAGAGTATTATATAGAAATTCTTGATGACAATAATCTTTGAAATACATCCATAGTTATAGATAAAACCACACTAGATAGATTAAAATATAACTAAGCCATATGACAACATACATTATTATTTTCGTTTTGCTTCTCGTTGTAGAACTCGTTTATTTCTGTATTGCAGATAGCTGTAACATTATTGATAAGCCTAATGAGCGTTCATCACATTCTATGATTGTATTGCGTGGTGGAGGTATAATTTTCTTGGTTGGTGCATGGATGTGGAGTGTATTCTTTGGTTTTCAGTATCCTTGGTTCTTAGTAGGACTAACACTGGTGGCAGGCGTGAGTTTTGTGGATGATATTCATTCATTGCCAGATTCTGTGAGATTAGTAGTACAGTTTGCAGCTGCGGTAATGGCTTTTTATCAGTTGGGTATACTGCATTGGTCAATGTGGTGGATAATATTACTGGCACTAATAGTATATGTTGGTGCGACGAATGTAATAAACTTTATGGATGGAATCAATGGTATTACGACAGGATATTCTTTGGCTGTGTTAATTCCGTTGGCATTGGTAAATATGAATAGTACTTTTGTTGAAGAGAGTTTGATTATATCTACGATTCTCGCTTCACTGGTGTTCTGTGTCTTTAATTTTCGACCGAAAGGTAGGGCTAAATGTTTTGCCGGGGATGTTGGCTCTATCGGCATTGCCTTTATCATGCTGTTTCTATTGGGTAATGTGATAATCAAGACTACGGATATTACTTGGCTGATATTTTTATTAGTCTATGGTGTGGATGGTTGTCTAACTATTGCACATCGTATTATGTTGCATGAGAATTTGGGCGAGGCACACCGTAAGCACGCCTATCAGATTATGGCTAATGAATTAAAGATTGGACATGTAAAGGTGACATCTCTGTATATGGTTATGCAGTTATTGATTTCTCTTGGATTTATTTATCTCTGTCCCAATACAGTGCTTGCTCACTGGCTGTATTTGGTTACTACATTGGTTGTATTAGCTATTACTTACATCTTTTTTATGAAAAAATACTACCATTTACATGAGGAATATCTCGTATCATTGAAAAAATAATAGTTATGGAATTTGATAAAGAATTTTTGGGAAAATTATTGGAACAGGCTATGGAGAATCCACGTTTGCGTCAGAACTTCGACTTGCGTACTTCATCTGCCGACACCAGCCAACGTATGCTCAATGCTTTGCAACCACAAACAGAAGTGCCTATTCATCGACATGAAAAAACATCAGAAACTGTAATATGTCTTGTCGGTAAATTAGAAGAAATAATCTATGAAGAAGTGAATGAATACGTTCATGAGGCAACTTCCTGTTGTGATGATGTGATAAGACAAAAAAGCTTTAAAGAAGTTTCACGTCAGATACTATCTCCTGCAGAAGGTAAATTCGGTATCCAAATACCTGCAGGGGTGTGGCATACGATAAATGTTATAGAGTCTTCTGTTATTTTTGAAGCAAAAGACGGGGCATATAATGGATATGGAAATACAACAGATAAAGAGTGATTGAGTTTTAATGACGATAGAATAAAAAACAATATAAAGAAATATATGAAGAGAATGAAACAACTAGGCTATTACGTATTGGCAGCTTTTCTGTTAACAGCCTGCCAGTCTTACAAAAAAGTACCTTACCTGCAGGATGCTGAAGTGGTATTGTATAGTACTCAAGATACACAATTGTATGACGCAAAGATTATGCCAAAGGATTTGTTAATCATTGTGGTTTCGTGTACTAGTCCAGAATTGGCAGCGCCTTTCAATTTGACAGTAGCTACGCAGAATAATGCTGTTTTGAATTATACAACTACTCAGCCTGTTTTGCAACAATATCTAGTGGATAATGAAGGTAATATCAACTTTCCTGTATTGGGCGAACTTCATGTGGGTGGATTGACAAAGAAGGCGACTGAACAGATGATTGTGGAAAAGTTGAAACCTTATATTAAGGAAACGCCTATTGTAACGGTACGTATGGTGAATTATAAGATTTCCGTGATTGGTGAGGTTGCCCGTCCCGGTACATTTACGATTTCCAATGAAAAGGTGAACATCCTGGAAGCTTTGGCTATGGCAGGTGATATGACCGTATATGGTCTGCGTGATGATGTTAAGCTGATACGGGAGAATGCCAATGGCAAGCAGGAAATTATTCCGTTGGACTTGAATAAGGCAGAGACTATTCTTTCTCCATACTACTATTTACAACAGAATGATATCATCTACGTGACTCCCAATAAGGCAAAAGCTCGAAACTCAGACGTGGGAAATAGTACAAGTTTATGGTTCTCTGCTACTTCGATCCTTGTTTCTATTGCCAGTTTGTTGTTTAATATCCTGAAATAAAAGAAAGAATTATGAAAGAAGCAAATCAAAACAGTAAAGAACGTCAAACGGTTGAGGAGCAGATTGATTTCCGGGCACTGCTTTTTAAATATATTATTCACTGGCCCTGGTTTGTAGGTGCTGTGTTGCTATGTTTGGTTGGTGCGTGGTTTTATCTGCATTGGGCTACGCCAATTTATAATATTTCCGCCACCGTTCTGATAAAAGACGAGAAGAAGGGTGGAGGTGCAGGAGTTTCTTCGGAATTGGAGGATATGGGGTTAAGTGGCCTGATGACATCTTCTAAAAACATTGATAATGAGTTGGAAGTTCTACGTTCGAAAACCTTGGTAAAAGAGGTGGTTAATCAGTTGGGACTGTATATAACTTATAAAGATGAGGATGAATTTCCTGCTAAAGGTTTATATAAGACATCTCCAGTACAAGTGAGTTTGACACCTCAAGAGGCTGAAAAACTGAAAACTTCGCTGGTAGTAGAGATGACCTTACAGCCTGAAGGTAGTATGGATGTGAATGTGACTGTAGGTGAAAAGGGCTATCAGAAGCATTTTGAGAAATTACCTGCCATTTTTCCAACAGATGAAGGTACATTGGCTTTCTTTCAGGAAGTTGATTCAGTAACTTTACAGGATGGAACGAAAGTTCCTCGGATGGAGAAGAGTGTACGTCATATAACTGCGACAATAAATAAACCGATGAGAGTGGCAAGAGGTTATTGTAACAGTCTGTCTATTGCCCCTACTTCTAAGACTACTTCCGTAGCCGTAATTTCATTGAAGAACTCCAGTTTGCAGCGTGGGCAGGATTTCATCAACCAGTTGCTTGAAATGTATAATCGCAATACGAACAATGATAAGAACGAGATTGCTCAGAAGACGGCGGAATTTATTGATGAACGTATTGGCATTATCTCAAAAGAATTGGGTAGTACAGAAGCTAATCTGGAGTCCTTCAAGCGTGATGCCGGTATCACGGATTTGACGAGTGAAGCTCAGATAGCCTTGGCCGGTAATGCGGAATATGAAAAGAAGAGTGTGGAGAATCGTACTCAAATCAGCTTGGTGAATGACTTGCGTAAGTATTTGCGAGGTAATGAATATGAAGTTTTGCCAAGTAATGTGGGTTTACAGGATGCTGCCTTGATTGGAGCGATTGAACGTTATAACGAGATGCTTATTGAACGTAAACGCCTGCTGCGTACGTCAACAGAGAATAATCCCACGATTGTTAACTTGGATACGAGTATCCGTGCCATGAAAGCCAATGTGCAGGCTACTCTTGAAGGAACCTTGCAGGGACTGATGATTACCAAAGAGAGCCTTGACCGTGAAGCGAGTCGCTATTCCCGCCGTATCAGCAACGCTCCGGGGCAGGAACGTGCTTATGTAAGTATTGCCCGTCAGCAGGAGATCAAGGCAGGATTGTATCTGATGTTGTTACAGAAACGTGAAGAGAATGCTATTGCGCTTGCTGCCACTGCGAATAATGCGAAGATCATTGATGAAGCGATAGCTGATGATATCCCGGTATCTCCCAAACGCTCTATGATCTATTTGATTGCATTGATGCTTGGTGTTGGAATTCCGGTTGGTATCATCTACTTGATTGAACTGACGAAATTCAAGATCGAAGGTCGTGCCGATGTGGAGAAACTAACGAGTGTTCCTGTTGTCGGTGATATTCCATTAACTGATGAGAAGAATGATAAGAATGGTTCTATCGCTGTCTTCGAGAACAAGAATAATCTGATGAGTGAAACCTTCCGTAATATTCGGACCAATCTTCAGTTTATGCTCAATAATGATCAGAAGGTGATCCTTGTGACCTCGACTGTCAGTGGCGAAGGAAAATCATTCGTCTCGTCGAATTTGGCAATCAGTCTTTCTCTTTTGGGAAAGAAAGTGGTGATTGTCGGGCTCGATATTCGTAAGCCAGGACTGAATAAAGTATTCCAGCTCTCTAATAAGGAGAGAGGTATTACTCAGTATCTTTCCAATCCTGAAACGGATTTGATGGAACTTGTTCAGCCTTCTGATGTAAATAAGAATCTGTTTATTCTTCCGGGTGGTACTGTTCCTCCTAATCCAACAGAACTGTTAGCCCGTAACGGTCTGGACAGAGCGATAGAAACCTTGAAGAAGAACTTCGATTATGTCATCCTTGATACTGCTCCTATCGGCATGGTAACGGATACCTTATTAATAGGTCGTGTAGCAGACTTGTCAGTTTACGTGTGCCGTGCTGACTACACTCATAAGGCGGAATATACATTGATCAATGAACTGTCTTTTGAGAAGAAGCTGCCTAATCTTTGTACTGTCATCAACGGTGTAGACCTGAAGAAGCGAAAATACGGTTATTACTACGGCTACGGTAAGTATGGCAAGCATTACGGCTATGGCAAACGTTATGGCTACGGCTATGGATATGGCCAAGATACAAAAAGATAAATATCTGAATATCTATGAATTATAACTTTTCTCAGAAAAAGAGCCCCGCAAGGGGCTTTTCTTTTTGTTATCTGAAATAAAAGCCTCACCTTTGCATTGTTGATCAACAAAACGTGAATAAAATAACTTGAATTTGAATCTTTAAAAAAACGTATTATGAGTGTAATTTACAAAGTTGTTACGCGACCATCTGACCCGCGTGTTCCCAATTCTCCCAAGAAATATTATCCGCATCTGATCACTTTAGGTCAGTCTGTCAATCTGAAATATATTGCGCAGAAAATGCAGGGCTATTCTTCTTTATCCATCGGTGATATCAAGAGTGTGATTCAGAATTTTGTGGAGAAAATGAAAGAGCAACTTCTGGAAGGTAAGTCTGTGAATATCGAAGGCTTGGGTGTATTTATGCTGACTGCCTGCTCGAAAGGGGCGGATGCGGCGAAAGACGTCAATGCTAAAAGTGTGGATAGCGTGCGCATCTTCTTTCAGGCGAATAAGGAACTGCGTATCACGAAGACGGCTACCCGTGCAGATGAAAAACTGGATTTGATCAGTTTGGATGAATATCTGAAGAAGTTGAATGCCTCTGTGACTCCGAATGATCCGGATGATGGTGAAAATGGCGGTGGTGGAAATGAAGGAGGAGGAGACGAGGAAGCCCCGGATCCGACTGTATAATCTGAAAAGCTTAAAAAAGAAAGGAGGAAAAATCTATGAAGAAAACTTGGAGTGTAGTTTTGAAAGTAATCATTGCTGTAGCCGGTGCGATTGCCGGAGTACTGGGAGTACAGGCTGCATCATTGTAAGCAGCATTCAGTAAATAAAGTAATTGGTTAGATAAGACAGGCAGGCGGGAAGAACTTTCCCGCCTGCTTTGTTGTATGCTAAAATATCAAATAGTTGGCGTTACTTTTTCGTGTGCGATAACGAAAACACAAAAAATAACATTTTATTATGTAGAAAAAAATGAGGGAATGCTTCGTAGTTCACAAATAATGATTAAATTTGCCGCGATTTGTAATGTTGAGTTTGCAAAATGACGAATAATACTATAAAGCATCTAGGTATTGTGGAAAACATACAGGGTTCTCATCTGTCGGTGAGAATCGTTCAGACGTCGGCTTGTGCGGCTTGTAGCGCAAAAGGACACTGTTCTTCGGCGGATAGTAAAGACAAAATCATAGATATAACGGATGTTACAGCTGCTTCCTATCAGGTAGGAGAGCGGGTGATGGTGATCGGCGAAACGTCGATGGGCATGATGGCTGTAACCCTTGCATTCATAATTCCTTTTGTACTTCTGATTGTTTCCCTGTTCGCATGGATGGCGTTGATAGGGAATGAACTGTATGCGGCTCTTCTTTCTCTGGCAGTTCTTATTCCTTATTATTTCGTATTGTGGCTCAATAAAACGCGAATGAAACAACATTTTTCATTTACTATAAAACCAATAAATAACTAAAACATTATGAATTTGATTCTGATTGCAGTGATTTCATTGGGAGCTATAGCGCTCGTGCTAGCCGCTATTCTTTATGTGGCTTCCAAGAAATTTGCCGTGTATGAAGATCCGCGGATTGCCCAGGTGGGAGAAGTGCTTCCCCAGGCTAATTGCGGTGGATGTGGCTACCCCGGTTGTAGCGGATTTGCCGACGCTTGCGTCAAAGCCGGTTCGCTGGATGGCAAGTTCTGCCCCGTAGGCGGACAGCCCGTCATGGCACAGATTGCTGATATCCTTGGGCTTGCAGCCGGAGAAGCTGAACCGATGGTAGCAGTGGTGAGATGTAACGGAACGTGTGCGAATCGTCCGCGTATTAACCAATACGACGGTGCGAGGAGTTGTGCTATCGCTGCTTCGCTGTATGGCGGGGAAACGGGTTGCAGCTACGGCTGTCTGGGATGCGGCGACTGTGTGGCTGCCTGTCAGTTCGATGCCATCCACATGAATCCTGAAACAGGACTTCCGGAAGTGGATGAAACGAAATGTACCGCTTGTGGTGCCTGTGTAAAGGCTTGTCCGAAGGCGATTATTGAAATCCGTCCGCAAGGAAAGAAATCGCGCCGTGTGTATATCTCTTGTGTGAATAAAGACAAGGGAGCTGTGACACGCAAGGCTTGTGCGGTGGGCTGTATCGGCTGCGGCAAGTGTGTGAAGACTTGTCCGTTCGAAGCTATCACGCTGGAAAACAACTTGGCTTACATTGATCCGAACAAGTGCAAATCTTGCCGGAAATGTGTGGAAGTTTGTCCGCAGAATACCATTATCGAATTGAATTTCCCTCCGCGGAAACCGAAAGAAGAGGCTCCGGCTACTCCGAAACCTGCTGCTGCAAAGACAACAGAAGCTCCAAAAGTAACAGAATAATAACAGAATAAAATACAGAATTGTATGTTAAAGACATTTTCAATTGGTGGAGTTCATCCACACGAAAATAAATTGTCGGCACATCAACCCATTATCACAGCGGAAGTTCCTGCAAAGGCTGTTATTTTGCTGGGGCAGCACATCGGTGCACCTGCAAAACCGATCGTTGCGAAAGGGGATGTGGTAAAGGTGGGCACACGGATTGCCGAACCTGCCGGCTTTGTTTCGGCAGCAATTCACTCTTCAGTCAGCGGTAAAGTGGCGAAGATTGATACCATAGTCGATGCCAGCGGTTATGCGAAACCTGCTATCTTCATTGACGTGGAAGGCGACGAATGGGAAGAAACAATCGACCGTAGCACCACACTGGTGAAAGAGTGTGAACTTTCCGCAGAAGAGATCGTGAAGAAGATTGCCGATGCCGGAATCGTAGGGCTAGGTGGTGCTTGTTTCCCTACTCAAGTGAAACTTTGTCCTCCTCCTTCCTTCAAGGCGGAATGTGTGATAATCAATGCCGTAGAGTGTGAACCTTACCTGACTGCCGACCATCAGCTGATGCTGGAACATGCGGAAGAAATCATGGTAGGTGTTTCTATCCTGATGAAAGCGGTGAAAGTAAACAAGGCATTTATCGGAATCGAAAATAATAAGCCGGATGCTATCGAACTGATGACGAAAGTGGCTTCTAGCTACGCAGGCATCGAGGTCGTGCCCTTGAAGGTGAAATATCCGCAAGGAGGTGAAAAGCAACTGATCGATGCGATTACCAAACGTCAGGTGGCCAGCGGTGCGTTGCCTATCTCTACGGGAGCGGTCGTGCAGAACGTGGGAACAGCATTTGCCGTTTATGAAGCGGTACAGAAGAATAAGCCGTTGTTCGAACGGGTGATTACCGTGACAGGAAAGTCGGTTGCCCAACCGTCCAACTTCCTGGCTCGTATCGGTACGCCGATGAAGCAGTTGATCGACGCTTGCGGCGGCTTGCCCGAAGATACGGGTAAGGTGATCGGCGGCGGCCCGATGATGGGTAAGGCGTTGGTAAACATCGAGGTTCCTACTGCGAAGGGCAGTTCCGGTATCCTGATTATGAACCAAAAGGAAGCCAAACGTGGGGAGGCGCAGACCTGTATCCGTTGCGCGAAGTGTGTGAGTGCCTGTCCGATGGGACTGGAGCCGTACTTGCTCGGAGCTTTGTCCGAAAACGGAGATTTTGAAACAATGGAAAAAGAAAGAATCATGGATTGTATCGAGTGCGGCTCTTGCCAGTTCACTTGTCCCGCCAACCGTCCGCTGCTCGACTATTGTCGTCTGGGTAAAGGCAAAGTGGGAGCTATGATTCGTGCACGTCAAGCTAAAAAATAACGAATATGGAAAATAAATTAATCGTATCACTATCGCCCCACGTCCATGGCGGAGACAGCGTACAGAAAAATATGTATGGCGTGCTGATCGCACTGATTCCGGCTTTTCTGGTGTCTCTCTATTTCTTCGGACTGGGGGCTCTGATTGTCACGGCTACTTCCGTTGCGGCTTGTTTGTTCTTCGAATGGGCCATCGGAAAATATTTAATGAAGAAACCGACCACCACCATCTGCGACGGCTCTGCCATCATCACAGGTGTGTTGCTGGCATTTAACTTACCGTCTAACCTGCCTGTCTGGATTATCATCCTGGGCGCACTGTTTGCTATCGGTGTAGGCAAGATGTCTTTCGGCGGACTGGGTTGCAATCCTTTTAACCCTGCATTGGCAGGCCGCGTGTTCCTGTTGCTTTCTTTCCCGGTGCAGATGACCAGCTGGCCGGTAGTCGGACAGTTGACGGCATATACGGACGCTACCACCGGTGCTACTCCGCTGGCATTGATGAAACAGGCGATTCATGCTGCAGATAAGAGCGCGGCTATGGATGCTTTAAACCAGATTCCGGACGCATTGAGCTTGCTGATCGGACAGAACGGCGGATGCTTGGGTGAGGTGAGTGCACTGGCTCTGCTGATCGGGCTGGTTTATATGCTTTGGAAGAAGATTATCACCTGGCATATTCCTGTGTCTATCCTGGCTACCGTGTTTATCTTTGCCGGTATCATGCACCTTGCAGATCCGGAAAAATATGTATCTCCGGTATTGCAGTTGCTCTCCGGTGGTCTGATGCTGGGTGCCGTCTTTATGGCAACCGACTATGTGACTTCTCCGATGAGCAAGAAAGGGATGCTGATTTATGGTGTATGTATCGGTCTGCTGACAGTGGTTATCCGCTTGTTCGGTGCCTATCCCGAAGGTATGTCGTTCGCCATCCTGATTATGAATGCGTTCACTCCGCTGATTAACACCTATTGTAAACCTAAACGCTTTGGGGAGGTAGCGAAGAAGAAATGAAAAAGTTACAATCATCTTTAAAGAATATGTTGCTGGTACTTACGGGCGTTACAGCTGTTTCCGTAGCGTTGCTGGCTTATGTGAACGAACTGACGAAAGGCCCTATTGCCGAAGCGAATGCAAAGACGCTGAACGAGGCCTTGAAAAAGGTGCTTCCTGAATATACCAATAATCCGGTAGCCGAAAGCGATACTGTTTTCAGCGAGAAAGACGGAAAGAAAATCGTGGATTTCATTATCTATCCGGCCAAGAATGGCGAAAAGTGGGTAGGTTCTGCCGTTGAAGCCAAGTCAATGGGATTTGGCGGTGAACTGAAAGTGCTGGTGGGCTTTGATGCTGAAGGCAAGATTTATAACTACTCTTTATTGGCGCACGCTGAAACTCCGGGATTGGGTTCGAAAGCGGACAAATGGTTTGGAGCTTATGATCCTGCAAAGAACGAAAAACCGGTATCTCACGAAGAAAGTGCAAAGTCTATTTTGGGCATGAATCCGGGAGAGACTCCATTGGCTGTGACCAAAGACATGAATGGACAGGTAGATGCTATCACGGCTTCTACTATCACTTCACGTGCTTTCCTGAATGCGGTGAATGCTGCTTATCAGGCATATAAAGGCGGTGAGGTGGATACGAATTCCGGAGCTTCCCAGAAAAATGAACCGGCTGTTGCGCCGGAAGGTGAAGCAGCTGCTAATGACACTAATAACTAAGAAAGGAGGAGACAGTTATGAATAATTTTAAAGTAATGATGAACGGGATTATCAAAGAGAATCCTATTTTTGTGCTCCTGCTCGGTATGTGTCCTACACTGGGTACGACATCATCGGCAATCAACGGTATGGGTATGGGACTGGCCACTATGTTCGTCCTGATTTGCTCGAACGTGGTAATTTCATCTATCAAGAATCTGATTCCGGATATGGTACGCATCCCTTCATTTATCGTGGTGATCGCGTCATTCGTGACACTGTTGCAGATGATAATGCAAGCATACGTGCCCGATCTGTATGCTACTCTCGGTCTTTTCATTCCGCTGATCGTAGTAAACTGTATCGTATTGGGACGTGCGGAAGCTTTTGCAGCGAAGAACAATCCGCTGGCTTCTATGTTTGATGGTATCGGTATGGGATTTGGTTTTACCATTGCCCTGACTCTGTTGGGTGCCGTACGTGAATTTCTCGGAACAGGTAAGATATTTAATCTGACCATTCTGCCGGAAGAATACGGAATGCTGATCTTTGTTCTGGCTCCGGGTGCCTTTATCGCTTTAGGTTATCTGATTGCCATTATTAATAGTCTGAAGAAAGCCTAACTCTATTAAATAAGAAAAGAATATGGAATATATATTGATATTTATCTCGGCAATCTTTGTAAACAACATTGTGTTGTCGCAGTTCCTGGGAATCTGTCCGTTCCTGGGTGTTTCCAAGAAGGTGGAAACAGCGATGGGTATGAGTGCGGCAGTTGCTTTCGTGCTGACTATCGCTACCATCGTCACATTCCTGATTCAGAAGTTTGTGTTGGATGCTTTCGGATTGGGGTACTTACAGACAATCACTTTTATTCTGGTTATTGCCGGACTGGTGCAGATGGTAGAAATTATTCTGAAGAAAGTTTCTCCTTCTTTGTATCAGGCACTGGGGGTGTTCCTGCCGTTGATTACAACGAACTGCTGTATTCTCGGTGTGGCAATCCTGGTAATCCAGAAAGACTTTGATCTGCTGACAGGTGTTGTATACGCATTCTCTACTGCTCTTGGCTTTGGTCTGGCACTGGTATTGTTTGCCGGATTGCGTGAGCAGATGACCCTGGTGAAGATTCCGAAAGGAATGCAGGGGACTCCGATTGCTTTGATTACCGCAGGTTTGCTGGCAATGGCATTCATGGGCTTCTCTGGCGTCGTGTAAAAGACTAAGTTGATAATTAGATAAAGAGGCTGGAAACTCTGTCGTATGGCAACATACAGGCAGTTTGTTTCCGGCCTTTTTCTTTATATCTGTTCATACCGAATATGTTTTTTATCATACCAAAACGCCCTCAAATCGTCCCGTAAGTATCTTCCTGTGAATAAAATTGCGATAGTTTATTGCATTTCCATTTTATTTCCATACATTTGTACCTCAAACAAACTGAAAACCGAAAAACTAACCATATTTTAAAATTATATGAAAGAAAGAATTTTAGTAACGGGAGGAACAGGCTATATTGGGTCTCATACCGTTGTAGAACTACAAAACAGTGGATACGAAGTAATCATTATCGATAATTTATCAAATTCGAGTGCTGACGTTGTTGACAATATAGAGAAAGTATCCGGTATCCGCCCAGCTTTTGAGAAACTGGATTGTCTTGATTTTGCTGGCCTTGATGCCGTATTTGCCAAATATAAAGGAATTAAAGCGATTATTCATTTCGCAGCAAGCAAAGCAGTAGGAGAGTCGGTAGAGAAGCCGTTGCTTTATTATCGTAACAACCTGGTTTCTTTAATCAACCTTCTGGAGTTAATGCCTAAACATGGAGTAGAAGGCATAGTGTTCTCTTCTTCCTGTACAGTATATGGTCAACCGGATGAGTTGCCTGTAACGGAAAAGGCTCCGATCAAGAAAGCGGAATCTCCTTATGGAAATACAAAACAGATTAATGAAGAAATTATCCGTGATACAGTAGCTTCCGGTGCCCCGATCAATGCTATTTTGCTGCGTTATTTCAATCCGATTGGCGCACATCCTACAGCATTGCTGGGTGAACTTCCGAACGGTGTTCCTCAAAACCTGATTCCTTATCTGACTCAGACAGCGATGGGTATCCGTGAAAAACTAAGTGTATTCGGTGACGATTATGATACTCCTGACGGTTCCTGTATCCGTGACTTTATCAACGTTGTTGACTTGGCTAAAGCACACGTGATTGCAATCCGCCGTATTTTGGAGCAAAAACAGAAAGAAAAAGTAGAAGTATTCAATATCGGTACAGGACGCGGCGTTTCAGTATTGGAACTGATTAATGGCTTTGAAAAAGCTACCGGCGTTAAATTGAATTATCAGATTGTAGGCCGTCGCGCAGGTGATATTGAAAAGGTATGGGCTAATCCCGATTATGCAAACCAGGAACTGGGTTGGAAAGCGGTAGAAACATTAGAAGATACTTTACGCTCTGCATGGAATTGGCAGCTGAAACTCCGTGAAAGAGGCATTCAGTAAAAAGATATTTGTTTTAATTAACATAAAAGTTTAAACAAATCGTTCATGCGATTTGTTTATTAGATGCTAATCAGCTTGATCTGTTTGTGAGTATGTGAATATGAGTAAATGGTACTTATGCCTCTCCGGCATAGACAGGTATGATTGCATAGTAGTTTTGTCGTGTTTTATTTTGTGTTTGTGTTGTGACGGTACTACGACGGGAGTCGTGGTACCGTTTTTTGTTACTCTTTTACAGCCTGCCTTTAAAACAGAATACGTTAGTTCCCCAATCGGTTTCAGGTAAAGTCCCTTCCGGCTCGAACAATCCATATACGGAAGAACCGGAACCGCTCATAGAGGCATAAACAGCCCCTTGCCTGTATAGCTCGGCTTTAATTTCTCCGATCACCGGATGCTGGGGGAATACGCTGTCTTCAAAATCATTGATTAATATCTCTTTCCATTCATTTACCGGGCGTTTGATCGCTTCTTTGATCGAGTATTCGGGATGATGAGGGTGAATATTGGCGAAAGCTTCCCGCGTTGATACGAATACATCCGGTTTGATGATCAGAATCTGATATCCTTTTAAGGATAGTGGAATGGGGGAGAATATGTTACCGATTCCTTCGGCAAAGGTCGGGGCGTTTCTGATAAAGAAAGCGCAGTCTGCTCCCAAAGTTGCGGCATATATTTCCAGCTGATCTTCGGATAAATTCAGCTGAAAGTGTTCGTTGAGTAATTTCAGCATGAAAGCCGCGTCTGATGAGCCTCCTCCCAGTCCGGCACCGGAAGGAATGTGTTTGTACAGATGGATCTCGATAGGACAGAGGTGAAACTCTTTATCTAATAGCAGATATGCTTTCACCACTAAATTGTCTTCCGGATTACCAGATATCTCCATTCCGTACTGATGCAGGGAGAACTTTTTGTCCGCTTCGGGGCTGGTCCGGATTTCCAGCGCATCTTCGAGAGCGACGGGGTAGAATACGGTTTCGAGGTTGTGATATCCGTCCGGACGCTTCTCGGTAATAGAGAGTCCCAGGTTTATTTTTGCGTTTGGGAAAGTGATCATATTCGTTCTGAATTATTATTTTTGAATTTTAAATTATGGGTTGCGAATTTATGCTATTGGTGACAAAGTTACTAAAATCTTCATTTTTCCTTATCTTTTCTTCATTATTATATTCTATCTTTGTCATCCCTTTCGGATTTTACTATGTATAAAAGCCGGGGATCATAAATTGTAAATCATAAAATTGTATATAAGCAGATGGCTGAACAAAGAAGAAATTCCCGTAACACAAAATCAACTAAAGTACAACCGGTCAATGATTATGGTCGTATCCAACCTCAGGCACCGGAGCTGGAAGAAGCGGTGTTGGGTGCTTTGATGATTGAGAAGGATGCTTATTCGCTGGTGAGTGAGATTCTTCGCCCGGAGTCATTTTATGAGCATCGTCATCAGTTGATTTATGCTGCCATTACTGATCTTGCCGTTAATCAGAAGCCGGTGGACATTCTGACGGTCAAAGAGCAGTTGAGCAAAAGAGGTGAGTTGGAAGAGGTCGGTGGACCGTTCTATATTACTCAGTTGAGCAGTAAGGTTGCTTCTTCCGCACATATCGAATATCACGCCCGTATTATTGCACAAAAATCGTTGGCGCGCGAATTGATAACGTTTACCAGTAATATTCAAAGCAAGGCTTTTGATGAGACACTGGATGTGGACGACTTGATGCAGGAGGCGGAAGGCAAGTTGTTTGAGATTTCCCAGCAGAATATGAAGAAAGACTATACGCAGATTAATCCGGTAATTGACGAAGCGTATAAGCTGATTCAGAAAGCGGCTGCACGAACGGACGGTCTGAGTGGTCTTGAAAGTGGATTTACGAAACTGGACAAGATGACCTCCGGTTGGCAGAACTCCGACCTTATTATAATCGCTGCCCGTCCTGCCATGGGTAAGACAGCTTTCGTACTTTCTATGGCTAAAAATATTGCTGTTGATTATCGGAATCCGGTAGCGTTGTTCTCTCTTGAAATGAGTAACGTCCAGTTGGTCAACCGTCTTATCACCAATGTTTGTGAGATTCCGAGTGAGAAGATCAAAAGTGGACAATTGGCAAGCTATGAGTGGCAACAGTTGGACTACAAACTGAAAGATCTGCTGGATGCTCCGCTTTATGTGGACGATACTCCGTCTTTGTCTGTGTTTGAACTCCGGACCAAAGCGCGTCGTCTGGTGCGTGAACATGGGGTGAGAATTATTATTATTGACTACCTTCAATTGATGAATGCGAGTGGTATGGCATTCGGTAGCCGTCAGGAAGAGGTTAGTACGATATCCCGTTCGTTGAAAGGATTGGCGAAGGAGTTGAACATTCCCATTATAGCCTTGTCGCAGTTGAATCGTGGTGTGGAGAGTCGTGAAGGTATTGACGGTAAACGCCCTCAGTTGAGTGACCTTCGTGAATCCGGAGCCATCGAGCAGGATGCCGATATGGTGTGTTTTATTCACCGTCCGGAATATTATAAGATTTATCAGGATGATCGTGGTAACGACCTGCGCGGTATGGCGGAAATTGTGATAGCCAAGCATCGTAATGGTGCGGTAGGTGAAGTCTTGCTCCGATTCAAAGGTGAGTTTACACGATTCTCTAATCCGGAAGATGATATGGTTATACCGATGCCGGGTGAACCTGCAGGTGCCATGCTGGGGTCTAAACTGAATGCCGGTGCTATGCCTCCGCCTCCGCCGGAACCGGACTTTGTTCCGCAGGGAAATAATCCGTTCGGTGCAACGGAAGGACCGTTACCTTTCTAAAAAAACATCTTTTGGGTTGAATAGAATGACCGCTTAGTCAGATGAAAATAACCGCTCGATTTACTCCAATCGAGCGGTCGATTATTTTTTATAGAGTATAGCCAAGTTGTATTCTGATAGGGATAGGTGGCAAAAATGACAAAGAATACCCCTTTGTTTTTTGCCACTTTGTCACCAACCATGAATTTATTGGGGAATAATACAGTCAGGTCCTTGTTAGTTTAGCTTCTCTTGACATTTTTCTCTCAAATCGTTCTATGTCAACCGAAAAATCTTATTAACTTTGCGAAACTTTTTGAGAAACAATAAAAATTTAATTATATGAATATCTCTTATAACTGGCTGAAAGAGTATGTCAACTTTGATTTGACCCCCGATGAAACGGCTGCTGCGCTGACCTCAATCGGCTTGGAAACAGGTGGTGTAGAAGAAGTGCAAACCATTAAGGGTGGTTTGGAAGGACTCGTAATCGGTGAAGTGCTGACTTGCGAAGAACATCCGAATTCCGACCATTTGCATATCACTACCGTCAATCTGGGAGACGGCGAACCTGTACAGATTGTATGCGGTGCTCCGAATGTAGCTGCCGGACAGAAAGTAGTGGTTGCCACTTTGGGTACCAAACTTTATGACGGTGATGAATGCTTTACTATCAAGAAGTCAAAAATCCGTGGTGTAGAATCTACAGGGATGATTTGTGCAGAAGACGAAATCGGTATTGGTACTGATCATGCAGGAATCATCGTGTTGCCGGCTGAAGCTGTTCCGGGTACTCTCGCCAAAGACTATTATAATATCAAGAGTGACTACGTACTCGAAGTAGATATTACTCCTAACCGTGCAGACGCTTGCTCACACTATGGTGTGGCTCGCGACTTGTATGCTTACCTGATTCAGAATGGCAAGCAGGCTACTTTGCAACGTCCATCTGTAGATGGATTTAAGGTGGAAAATCATGATTTGGATATCGAAGTAGTGGTTGAAAACAGCGAAGCCTGTCCTCACTATGCCGGCGTTACGGTGAAAGGCGTTACTGTGAAGGAAAGCCCCGAATGGTTGCAGAATAAATTGCGCCTGATCGGTGTACGTCCTATTAATAATGTAGTGGATATTACTAATTATATCGTTCATGCTTTCGGTCAGCCATTGCATTGTTTCGATGCCGGAAAGATAAAAGGCAATGAAGTAATTGTCAAGACATTGCCGGAAGGCACTCCATTCGTCACATTGGATGAAGTGGAACGCAAGTTGAACGAACGCGATCTGATGATCTGCAACAAAGAAGAAGCGATGTGTATTGCCGGTGTATTCGGCGGACTGGATTCCGGTTCTACGGAAGCTACGACAGATGTATTTATCGAAAGCGCTTATTTCCATCCTACATGGGTGCGTAAGACTGCCCGTCGTCACGGTCTGAATACGGATGCTTCTTTCCGTTTCGAACGTGGCATCGATCCGAACGGAGTAATCTATTGTCTGAAACTGGCTGCTCTGATGGTGAAAGAACTGGCCGGTGGCACTATCTCATCCGAAATTAAGGATGTTTGCGTTGCAGCTCCACAAGACTTTATGGTAGAACTTTCTTATGAGAAAGTAAATTCGCTGATTGGTAAAGTGATTCCCGTGGAAACGATCAAGAGCATTGTTACCAGCCTGGAAATGAAAATCATGAATGAGACAGTTGACGGACTGACATTAGCCGTTCCTCCTTATCGTGTAGACGTACAGCGTGATTGCGATGTGATCGAAGATATTCTACGTATCTACGGATATAATAATGTAGAAATCCCGACTACGCTGAACTCCAGTCTGACAACCAAGGGTGAGCATGATAAATCAAACAAATTACAGAATCTGGTTGCAGAACAGTTGGTTGGCTGTGGCTTCAATGAAATACTGAATAATTCTCTGACTCGTGCCGCTTACTACGACGGTCTGGAGAACTATCCATCCAACCATCTGGTGATGCTGCTGAATCCACTGAGTGCCGATCTGAACTGTATGCGTCAGACATTGCTGTTCGGTGGACTGGAAAGCATCGCTCACAATGCAAACCGCAAGAATGCCGATTTGAAATTCTTCGAATTCGGTAATTGCTATTACTTCGATGCGGACAAGAAGAATCCAGAAAAAGTACTGGCTACCTATTCGGAAGACTATCACTTGGGTTTGTGGGTGACTGGAAAGAAAGTAGCCAACTCATGGGCACACCCGGATGAAAACAGTTCGGTATACGAATTGAAGGCTTATGTAGAGAATATATTGAAGCGCCTGGGACTGGATTTGCACAACCTGGTAGTTGGCAATCTGACTGACGATATTTTCGCTACCGCACTTTCTGTTCATACCAAGGGGGGGAAGCGTCTTGCCTCTTTCGGTGTTGTGACGAAGAAACTGCTGAAAGCATTCGATATAGATAATGAGGTGTATTATGCCGACTTGAACTGGAAAGAACTGATGAAGGCTATCCGTTCAGTGAAGATCAGCTACAAGGAAATTTCCAAATTCCCTGCTGTGAAGCGTGACTTGGCATTGTTGCTCGACAAGAACGTACAGTTTGCCGAAATCGAAAAAATCGCTTACGATACAGAAAAGAAACTGCTGAAAGAAGTGGAACTCTTCGATGTATACGAAGGTAAGAACATCGAAGCAGGTAAGAAATCGTATGCGGTCAGCTTCCTGCTTCAGGATGAAACTCAGACGCTGAACGATAAGATGATCGATAAGATCATGTCTAAACTGGTGAAGAATCTGGAAGATAAGCTGAATGCAAAATTGAGATAAATTTAAAATTCACAATTCAAAATTAATACAAACCAATGGGAAGAGCATTTGAATATAGAAAAGCCGCAAAGCTGAAAAGATGGGGCCACATGGCTAAAACATTTACAAGACTGGGTAAACAGATCGCTATTGCCGTGAAGGCGGGTGGTCCGGAACCGGAAAATAACCCGACACTGCGTTCGGTCATCGCTACTTGTAAGCGTGAGAATATGCCGAAGGACAATATCGAACGTGCGATTAAGAATGCAATGGGTAAGGACCAGAGCGACTACAAGAGCATGACTTACGAAGGATACGGTCCTCACGGAATTGCTGTCTTTGTAGATACGCTGACTGATAATACGACTCGTACGGTAGCCGATGTACGCTCTGTATTCAATAAATTTGGTGGTAACCTCGGAACAATGGGATCATTGGCTTTCCTTTTCGACCATAAATGTATGTTCACTTTCAAGATAAAGGACGGCATGGATATGGAAGAACTGATCCTTGATCTGATTGATTACGACGTAGAAGATGAGTACGAACAGGATGACGAAGAAGGAACAATCACTATCTACGGTGATCCTAAGAGCTATGCCGCTATTCAGAAACATCTTGAAGAGTGTGGCTTCGAGGATGTCGGCGGTGATTTTACTTATATCCCGAACGATCTGAAAGAGGTAACTCCGGAACAACGCGAAACTTTGGATAAGATGATAGAACGTCTTGAAGAATTTGATGACGTGCAGACTGTTTATACAAACATGAAGCCGGAAGAAGGCGGAAACGAGGAGTAAGCGGATTATGGAATATGTTTATAGAACCCAGGGTACTTGCAGCACAAACATCGAACTGAATGTAGAAGATGGAGTTGTGAAGGAAGTTGCCTTTTGGGGAGGATGTAACGGAAATCTTCAAGGACTTTCACGTCTGGTAAAGGGAATGAAGGTAGAAGAGGTTATCAAGAAACTTGAAGGAGTACGTTGCAGTGGCAGACCGACGTCCTGTCCCGATCAGTTGTGCCATGCACTGCATGAAATGGGATATTAACGGAAGTCTCCCTTTATAAAATATACACTGGCCTCCGGCAATTCATTTTGCCGGAGGTTTTTTATTGTGCCGTACCTTTCCCTATTTGTCGGTATTTTGAACCAAAATCGACCTTCGGTCGTTATTTATAAGTATATTTGTGCTGAATAAACTATTATGCAATGATGAAGAATATTTTTCAAGACTTAAAACGGAAAGATCATAAACGTTATCTGGGCGGACTGGATGTTTTTAAATATATTGGTCCCGGACTTTTGGTAACTGTCGGATTTATTGATCCGGGCAACTGGGCATCAAATTTTGCCGCAGGTTCCGAGTTCGGCTATTCACTTCTTTGGGTGGTCACCTTATCCACTATCATGTTGATTGTCCTCCAGCATAATGTTGCTCACTTGGGGATTGTTACGGGGCTTTGCCTTTCGGAAGCCGCTACGAAATATACTCCTAAATGGGTATCCCGTCCTATTTTGGGTACGGCGGTATTGGCGTCTATTTCTACTTCATTGGCTGAGATTCTGGGAGGAGCCATCGCATTGGAGATGCTGTTTGATATGCCTATTATGTGGGGGGCGGTGCTGACCACACTTTTTGTCTCCATCATGCTCTTTACCAACTCCTATAAAAAGATAGAACGTTCCATTATTGCTTTTGTCTCGGTGATCGGTCTTTCATTTATTTATGAATTGTTTCTGGTAGAAATAGACTGGCCGGCTGCGACGATGGGTTGGGTGACGCCTGCTTTCCCGAAGGGTAGTATGCTGATTATTATGAGTGTGCTGGGAGCGGTTGTGATGCCTCATAATCTGTTTCTGCATTCGGAAGTAATACAGAGTCACGAGTATAATAAGAAAGACGATGCGTCTATCAAGAAAGTATTGAAATACGAGTTGTTCGATACGCTTTTCTCGATGATCGTTGGCTGGGCAATTAACAGTGCTATGATTCTGCTGGCTGCTGCTACTTTCTTTAAAAGCGGCATTCAGGTGGAAGAATTGCAACAAGCCAAATCACTGCTTGAACCTTTGTTGGGAAGTAATGCGGCAATCGTATTCGCATTGGCTCTGTTGATGGCAGGTATTTCGTCCACTATAACAAGCGGAATGGCGGCAGGTTCTATCTTTGCAGGTATCTTTGGAGAGTCATATCATATTAAAGACAGTCACTCGCAGGTAGGAGTAATCCTTTCGTTGGGAATTGCGCTGTTGCTGATTTTCTTTATTGGTGATCCATTCAAGGGATTACTGATTTCGCAGATGATATTGAGTATTCAGTTGCCTTTCACGGTATTCCTGCAAGTAGGGTTGACTTCATCCCGAAAGGTAATGGGGAATTATGTCAATAGCCGTTGGAGTACTTTTGTATTATATGCTATTGCAGTCATTGTTTCGGTATTGAATATAATGCTGCTGTTTTCATAAAACGAACATAAATCTATAAACTATAAAATGATGAAGATTATTACTTATAATGTGAACGGGCTTCGTGCTGCCGTTTCTAAAGGTTTGCCGGAATGGCTGGTGCAGGAGAATCCGGATATTCTTTGTCTGCAAGAGACAAAACTACAGCCGGACCAATATCCGGCAGAAGTATTTGAAGCTTTGGGTTACAGGGCTTATCTCTATTCTGCACAAAAGAAGGGATACAGCGGTGTGGCGATCCTTACTAAGCAGGAACCCGATCATGTGGAATATGGTATGGGGATAGAAGCTTATGACAATGAAGGGCGTTTTATCCGTGCGGATTTTGGCGACTTGTCCGTAGTCAGTGTTTATCATCCTTCGGGAACGAGCGGAGACGAACGGCAGGCATTTAAAATGGTGTGGCTGGAAGACTTTCAGAAATATGTGACAGAGCTGCGCAAGACTCGTCCGAACCTTATCCTTTGCGGTGACTATAATATCTGTCATGAGCCGATTGATATTCATGATCCTGTCCGGAATGCCACGAACAGCGGCTTCCTGCCCGAAGAACGGGAATGGATGACTCGTTTCCTTTCTGCAGGATTTATTGATTCTTTCCGTCTGCTCTATCCGGAGAAACAGGAGTATACGTGGTGGAGCTATCGTTTTAATTCGCGTGCCAAGAATAAAGGCTGGCGGATTGACTATTGCATGACCAGTGAGCCGGTACGTCCGATGCTGAAAAGTGCCAGCATACTGAACGATGCCGTACATTCAGATCATTGTCCAATGGCTTTGGAAATAGAATAAAAACAGAAAATAGCATGGAAGATAGAATACAAAAAGCTGTAGAACTTTTTAAGAGCGGATATAACTGCTCGCAGTCTGTAGTAGCTGCATTTGCCGATATGTATGGTTTCACACAGGAGCAGGCAGTGCGTATGTCAGCCTCTTTTGGCGGAGGAATCGGGCGGATGCGTGAGACATGCGGGGCTGCTTGCGGACTGTTCCTGATAGCCGGACTGGAAACCGGAGCTACCGAAGCGACAGATCGTGAAGGAAAAGCTGCAAACTATGCGGTAGTGCAGGAATTGGCTGCCGAATTTAAAAAACGCAACGGGTCGTTGATTTGCGGAGAATTGTTGGGATTAAAGAAAAAAGAGCCGATTTCGACTGTTCCCGAAGAACGTAATACTCAATATTATAGCAAACGTCCGTGTGCTAAAATGGTGGAAGAAGCGGCAAGAATCTGGGTAGAATACCTCGAAAAACACCCTAAATAAGGGGATAAAATGCTTTTTTATTACAAAATCAGCAAAAAAAGATTCAATAAAGTGTTATATAACATAAAAATAACTATCTTTGTCCCCGAAATAAAATCTGAAAGCTTTCGGGCCGGATGATTTTTAAAGCATGTCTAACTATAATTTCAAAAGCAAATGTTGAAAGAAAAAGCAGGTGTAATCGCAGGTAATATCTGGAATGCACTGAATGAAACAGAAGGAATGACTGCCAAGCAACTGAAAAAAGCAACTAAATTGGTTGACAAAGATTTGTTCCTCGGCCTTGGCTGGTTATTGAGAGAAGATAAAGTTTCTGCTGAAGAAGTAGAAGGTGAACTCTTCATCAAATTGATCTAAGCGAGTAACTCACTTAAGCAATAAAAAAAATGCGTTGGTACATGGTCATAATGTTATCAACGCATTTTTTTTTATTCCGCCATTTACGTATCTTTGCACACCAAAAAGCTAAAAATAATAAGAATTCAGAATGAAGAATATACGCAACTTTTGCATTATTGCTCATATTGACCACGGGAAATCGACTTTGGCCGACCGTTTGTTGGAGTTTACACACACTATTCAGGTGACTTCGGGGCAGATGCTTGATAATATGGATCTGGAGAAAGAAAGGGGGATCACTATCAAGAGCCATGCAATCCAGATGGAATATACTTATCAGGGGGAGAAGTATATCCTTAACCTGATTGACACTCCGGGACATGTGGACTTTTCGTATGAGGTGTCGCGCTCTATTGCTGCGTGTGAAGGTGCGTTGCTGATTGTCGATGCTTCGCAGGGAGTGCAGGCACAGACTATCTCGAATCTGTACATGGCAATTGAGCACGACCTTGAGATTATTCCGGTGATTAATAAATGCGATATGGCGAGTGCCAATCCCGAAGAAGTGGAGGACGAGATCATTGAATTGCTGGGCTGCAAGCGGGAGGAAGTGATCCGTGCATCCGGCAAAACGGGTATGGGAGTGGAAGAAATACTGGCGGCCGTGATCGAGCGTATTCCTCATCCGGAAGGAGATGAAGAGGCTCCGTTGCAAGCTTTGATTTTCGACTCTGTATTCAACTCTTTCCGTGGAATTATTGCTTATTTCAAGATTGAAAACGGTATGATTCGCAAGGGGGATAAGGTGAAATTCTTCAATACGGGAAAAGAGTATGATGCCGATGAAGTGGGAGTGCTGAAAATGGATATGGTACCTCGTAACGAACTTCGTACGGGGGATGTGGGATATATTATTTCCGGTATCAAGACTTCTAAAGAGGTGAAGGTGGGAGATACCATTACGCATATTGCCCGTCCGTGTGACAAGGCTATTGCCGGTTTTGAGGAAGTGAAGCCGATGGTGTTTGCCGGGGTTTATCCGATTGAGGCGGAGGATTTCGAAGATCTTCGCGCGTCTTTGGAAAAGTTGCAGCTGAATGATGCGTCGTTGACTTTCCAGCCGGAGTCTTCGCTGGCTTTGGGTTTTGGTTTCCGTTGTGGTTTCCTCGGATTGCTCCACATGGAGATTGTGCAGGAGCGTCTGGATCGTGAGTTTGACATGAATGTGATTACTACGGTGCCGAACGTGTCCTACCATATCTATGACAAGCAAGGTAATATGAAGGAGGTGCACAACCCCGGTGGTATGCCCGACCCGACGATGATTGACCATATCGAGGAACCGTATATCAAAGCATCTATTATTACAACCACCGATTATATCGGTCCTATTATGACGCTTTGCCTGGGTAAACGTGGTGAATTGATTAAACAGGAATATATCTCCGGTAATCGTGTGGAAATCTATTACAATATGCCTTTGGGAGAGATTGTGATCGATTTCTACGATAAGTTGAAGAGTATTTCTAAAGGGTATGCGTCGTTTGATTATCATCCGAATGGTTTCCGTACTTCCAAACTGGTGAAGCTGGATATCTTGCTGAACGGTGAGCCTGTGGATGCACTTTCTACTTTGACACATATTGACAATGCTTACGATATGGGACGACGGATGTGTGAGAAGCTGAAAGAGCTCATTCCGCGCCAGCAGTTTGATATTGCCATTCAGGCGGCTATCGGAGCGAAGATTATTTCGCGTGAAACCATTAAGGCGGTCCGTAAGGATGTGACAGCGAAGTGTTACGGGGGTGACGTGAGCCGTAAACGTAAACTGCTTGAGAAGCAGAAAAAAGGTAAGAAACGAATGAAACAGATCGGTAACGTGGAGGTGCCGCAAAAAGCCTTCCTCGCTGTACTGAAACTAGATTAAAATACTGCCGCAAGCAATTTTTCAGAGATATGTTCTGAACAAATTGACTTGCGGTTAGTTTTTAATACACAAACAACTATAAATATGAGAAAAGTTCTGTCTTTTTCGGGCTTCCTGATGTTGGGGCTCGTCATTTCACAATTCCTCCCGATGATAGCGGGAGAAGGATATGGAACTGTTAAGGTCCTGTCGAATATACTACTTTATGTATGTCTTAGTTTTATAATGATTAATGTGGGTCGGGAGTTTGTGCTCGACAAAGTCCGCTGGAAAAGTTATGCCGAGGATTATCTTATAGCGATGGCTACAGCTGCCCTGCCTTGGTTCATGATTGCTATCTATTATGTATTCGTGCTTCTTCCGCCTGATTACTGGAATAGTTGGGAGGCTTGGAAAGAGAATCTGTTACTAAGTCGTTTTGCCGCACCTACGTCGGCCGGCATCTTGTTTACGATGCTGGCGGCTATCGGGTTAAAGTCCAGCTGGATATATAAGAAGATTCAGGTCCTGGCTATTTTTGATGATCTGGATACCATTCTTTTGATGATCCCTCTTCAGATCATGATGATTGGTTTGCGTTGGCAGCTGATTATTGTGGTGGTTATTGTATTTATGCTGTTGTCCATTGGATGGAAACAACTGAATAAGTATAACTGGCGGCAGGATTGGAAAGCTATTCTCTTCTATTCCGTTATCATATTTCTGGCTACGCAGATACTTTATCTCGGCAGTAAAGAGCTGTATGGAGAAGAAGGAAGTATCCATATCGAAGTTCTGTTGCCGGCATTTGTATTGGGTATGATCATGAAGCATAAAGAGCACGATACTCCTGTAGAACGAAAAGTCTCTACTGGAATCTCCTTCCTGTTTATGTTCCTGGTAGGTATGAGTATGCCTCATTTTATCGGAGTTAACTTTGCGGAAACTCATACAGGAACGCATTCGGTGACAGGTTCGCAGGAGATGATGTCCTGGGGAATGATTTTGTTCCATGTTGTCATAGTCTCTTTCTTATCGAATATAGGCAAACTTTGTCCGATGTTCTTCTATCGTGACCGGAAGTTGAGTGAGCGACTGGCCCTTTCCATTGGTATGTTTACCCGCGGTGAGGTAGGTGCCGGAATTATATTTATTGCATTGGGTTATAATCTCGGCGGTCCGGCACTGGTCATTTCCGTACTTACATTGGTGTTGAATCTTATTCTGACAGGAATATTTGTCCTTTGGGTGAAAAACTTGGCTTTAAGGAGCTATAATGATTAAAAAAATCCATATATTGCGGATCAAATACTATAAACACCTTTCATTATGACAATTTTGCGTACAATGCGAAATTTCTCGTCAATGAATATTGCGGCGAGTATCCTTTTGTTTGTAGCGGCAATAGCGGCTGCTATCATAGCCAATTCTCCGGTTGCTCCGGTTTATCAGGAGTTCCTTTTGCATGAACTTCATTTGCAGATCGGTAATTTTAATCTGCTTTCGCATGGCGGAGAGAATCTGCGGATGATCGAGTTCATCAATGACGGGTTGATGACCATCTTTTTCTTGCTGGTAGGATTGGAAATCAAACGGGAGTTGTTGGTTGGTGAGCTTTCTTCCTTCCGCAAGGCGGCGCTTCCCTTTATTGCTGCCTGTGGCGGTATGCTGTTTCCGGTGATTGTTTACATGTCAATCTGTCCTCCGGGCAGTGCGGGAAGTCAGGGATTGGCCATTCCAATGGCAACGGATATTGCTTTTTCGTTAGGGGTATTAAGTCTGTTGGGAAGCCGTGTGCCGTTGAGCCTGAAGATATTTCTGACGGCTTTTGCGGTAGTTGATGATATCGGAGGTATCCTTGTAATTGCTCTTTTTTATAGTTCGCATGTGTCGTATGGGTATATTCTGATAGCCGCATTGCTTTACGTTTTACTTTATTTTATAGGGAAGCGTGGGACTACCAATAAGATTTTCTTTTTAGTGATCGGTGTCGTTATATGGTATTTATTTTTGCAATCCGGTATTCATAGTACCATTTCGGGAGTTATTCTGGCGTTTGTTATTCCGGCGAAACCCCGTCTAGATGTTGGAAAATATATCGAGCATATTCGTCATACAATTGCAGGTTTCCCGGTGGTGGAATCGGGAAGTATCGTATTGACTAATGAGCAGATTGCCAAACTGAAAGAGGTCGAATCTGCTTCCGACCGTGTTATCAGTCCTCTGCAGTCTTTGGAGGATAATTTGCATGGAGCTGTCAATTATCTGATTCTTCCGTTGTTTGCCTTTGTCAATGCAGGCGTTGTCTTTAGTGGCGGCGGTGAGTTGGTGGGAAGTGTAGGGATGGCAGTGGCAGCAGGGTTGCTGTTTGGTAAATTTGCGGGAATTTATTTCTTTACCTGGTTGGCTATAAAGATAAAACTTACTCCAATGCCGCCGGGCATGACTTGGAAGAATCTTTCCGGTATAGCTCTGTTGGGAGGGATCGGTTTTACGGTGTCGCTTTTCATTGCCAATCTTTCTTTTGGTGCAAACTACCCTGTTCTGTTGAATCAGGCTAAGTTCGGAGTGCTATCGGGGACTATTCTTTCCGGATTATTAGGATACATTGTACTCAGGATAGTATTACCTGTCCGAAAGCGGAAATAATAACTAGAGATCAGTCGTTCAGGCATATCGGATATTCATCAGGCGATATGCCTTTTTTATTGTATATATAATATAAGGTGAAAATGATATCTACTAATAATATTAGTTAAACAACTGCTTTATTTAGTAGATTAACTAATAGTGTTAGTTGTTTGTTTGAAAAATAGTATTATATTTGTGCCATTGGAAGAACAATAAATATGTAGACTATGAAACAGATGAAACGATTGACCGTCAAAGAGGAAGAAATTATGCGTATATTTTGGGAACATGGACCTATGTTTGTTCGTGAACTTCTATCATTCTATGATGAACCAAAACCGCATTATAACACAGTTTCTACCCTTGTTCGAGGGCTGGAGGAGAAAGGTTTTGTGGGGTATAAAGCCTACGGAAATACTTATCAATATTATGCTCTTGTTTCGGAAAAGGAGTATAAGAGTTCGGCACTCAAAGAAGTGGTTTCCCAGTATTATAATAATTCCTATATCAATGTAGTGTCTTCTTTTATTGAAGAAGAAGGGATGTCTGTTGATGAACTAAAATCGCTGATAGAGTATATAGAGCAAAGTAAAAAGAAGAAGTAATCTCTCTCTGGTCTATCGGACAGATACGATTTTTATTCTATGGACAAACAACTTTTAATCTGAAAACACAATGGGAGCTTTTTTATTCTATCTGCTGAAATCCGGATGTTGCTTAGTGGTCTTTTATATTTTCTTTAAGCTGCTGATGAGCCGGAGTACTTTTTTCCGTTTTAACCGCATCACTTTGTTGGTTGGGTTGTTAGGATGTACTTTGCTTCCACTTATTGAGCTGACAACTACCGAGGAGACTTTTTTGCATACTCCGTTGTATGCCATTCACGAGATATTGCAAAGTACGGAGTCTGTCATTCTAAATCCGGAACAGATGGAAGATCCTATTCTTATATCTGAAAAGAATCCGGAAATAAACTCTTTGAATTGGATTCCTGTGACTTTAGCTTTTATATATGGAGTGGGGGCTTTGGTGACACTGATCTGGTTGTCTTTGTCCACTTGTCGTTTGATTCAGTTGATTCGTACGTCAGAGAAAAAACAGTTTGGAAACTATGTATTAGTGATTCCTCAGCAGCCAACTGCTTCATTTAGCTGGGGTAAATATATTGTTATTTCAGCAGCTGACTACTCTCAACAGTCCGAAGAAATACTCCTTCACGAAACGATGCATTTACGAAATCATCATACTTTGGACTTATTGTTTATGCAGATATTCCTGCTTGTTTATTGGTTTAATCCTGTCGTTTGGCTACTAAAACGGGAGTTGCAGGAAGTACATGAATTTGAAGCCGATAATGGCGTAATTAATACAGGCATCGATGCAACTAAATATCAATTATTACTGGTGAAAAAAGCTGTTGGTACAAGGCTCTACTCTATGGCTAATGGCTTTAATCACTCTAAACTTAAAAAACGTATCACTATGATGTTAAAAGAAAGAACCAATCGTTGGGCACGATTAAAGCTGTTGCTTGCCGTGCCTGTGATGGCTGGAGCGCTTTATGTGTTTGCACAGCCGGAAGTGAAAGAAGTTCCGCGACAGATTCAGTCTGAACTTCAGCAGAAAGAAGCGGATGATTATTCATCTTTGATGTTTTTTTTCAAAGAAGGGGGAGAGAGATACAGCAAGCTGGTTAATGGAGCGTATCCACCCTCTAAGATTAAAGCAAGACAGGTTCACTCCCTTTTTGTTAATAAACAAAATAGGGTGATGTTCGATAATGATGTATGTTCAGTGGATGAGTTGAAGTCTACTATTGTGAAGAATTTGATGAAATCCTGGGAAGAAAGTAAGAGGAAAGAATACCAAGTTATTTCTTTTCAGGTTGATCGCGGAAGTGAAATTGCTGCACTCACTACTATACTCAAAGAAGTAAAAGGAGCATTTGAGCAAATTCGTGCTGATTTGTCTATTACATTGACAGATAAAAGTGAAGAAGCGTTGGACCGATTGTTTCCCGTTCTACTGTCGGAAGGTGCTGCGAGAAATTATGGATTGAAAGAGCTGTCAATGGAGGAGAAAATCAGTGGGATTGTGGTAACAATTCACACTTCGGAAGGGAAGGAAGTAATGAAAGATTTTACTTTAACGGAATTGAAACAGAAAGTCACTGCTGCACGTGCAAAGCAAGCTGATCCGGAAAGTTTGGTTATTGGCCTCAAGATAGAGAAAGGGTGTAAGATGGGATACGTGACGGATACCAAGCAGGTGCTGAGGGAATGTAGTGCATTGAAGATTAATTATTCAACTGATAACTAATTAGTTTATAAATAGTGTCACTATATAGCCAGCATAGTGACACTATCCAATCAGCATAGTGACACTATCCCAACCGGATAGCGACACCATCTTAAAAGGTCTATAATTTTTGTTTTATTCATCATCCCCGTCATCCGCTATCGGCAGAATTCTCTGACTTTCCTCATGGGGCAATTGTTCTACTTGGCGTAGTTTCCGTTCAATAGCGCGGGTTCTTTTTCCCATCACTTCTTCCAGTTGGTCACCGGCACTTTGCAGGTTCTTCTGTACCTTTTCGAGTAGGCCTCCGAATTTGCTGAATTCAGTTTTAACTGCTCCCAAAACTGTCCACACTTCTCCGGTACGCTTTTGAATAGCCAGCGTGCGGAACCCCATCTGAAGACTGTTCAATATAGCACCAAGGGTAGTTGGTCCCGTCACTACAATTTTATATTCTTTTTGTAGCGTCTCTACCAAGCTTGTTCTTCGGATCACCTCTGCATAGATGCTTTCAAAAGGCAGGAACATGATGGCAAAGTCTGTGGTGAAAGGCGGGTCTACATATTTATCGTGAATATCTTTCGCCATTTTCTTGATGGTTGTTTCCAGCTGCTTGCCGGATGATTCCATCAATGCAGTATCTCCTGCCTCGAAAGCGTCGTAGTATTGCTCATATACATCTTTCGGGAATTTTGCATCGATAGGCAGGTATACAGTGCTGTTCGCATCATCCTTACCCGGTAACTTAATGGCAAATTCCACAAATTCAGTTCCGCTTTTCTTGGTTTTCACATTGGCGTCATATTGTTCCGGACTCATCATCTGTTCCAGCAATGCTCCTAACTGAACTTCACCGAATGTACCGCGCATTTTTACGTTACTCAATACTTTTTTCAGTCCACCGACGTCTTGTGCGAGAGATTTCATTTCTCCCAGTCCCTTCTGTACATTTTCCAGTTGTGAGCGGACGATTTCAAAGGACTGTCCAATGCGTTCATTCAATGTCTTCTGCAATTTTTCTTCCACCATCAGTCGCATATCATCCAGCCGCTTTTCAGTCGATTTTATCAAGACCTCTTGCTGGCGTGCCATTGTGTCGAACTTTTGGCGTTGCAGTTCCCCGTTTGTCATCATGTTCTTATGCAGTACGTCTTGCAATTGTTGCATATTCTGATTCAGCGTTTGGGTCATTTCCATGCGAAGTTCCCGGATACTGCGGTTTAGTTCTTCGCGGTTCTCTTGCATTTGCTGGCGCAAGGCTGCCTGTAATTGTTCCGCTTGCGCATGATTATTTCCTTTTGCCAGTGATAGTACAATCGAGATTACTGCTAATGCGGCAATAACAATAAGTAGAATCAGTTCCATCAATAAGTCAGAATTTCGTTTCCGGTTTCAGTAATCAGAATCATATTCTCCCATTGGGCAGAAGGCAGTCCGTCATCCGTGCATACCGTCCATCCGTCAGCTTCGTCAACAAATACTTCATAAGTACCCATATTTATCATCGGTTCAATGGTGAAGGTCATGCCCGGAACGATCATCATTCCTGTTCCCCGGCGTCCGAAATGTTCCACATCCGGTGCTTCATGAAACTGCATTCCTACACCATGCCCGCAAAGATCGCGTACCACGTTGAATCCGTTCTTTTCTGCGTGTTCCTGAATAGCGGCGCCTACATCTCCTAATTGTTTCCAAGGCTGTGCGGCGGCTATACCTATTTCCATACACTCTTTAGTCACTTGAACCAGTTTGCGCATTTCGGGACTTACGTCACCGATCATAAACATACGGGATGCGTCGGAGAAATATCCTTTGTAAATGGTAGAAACATCTACATTGATGATATCTCCGCTTTGCAGTATTTCTGTTTTGCTGGGAATACCGTGGCATACCACATCATTGATACTGGTGCAGACGCTTTTAGGAAATCCTTCGTAGTTGAGAGGAGCAGGGATGGCACCGTGCTTTGTGGTGAAGTCATATACCATGACATCGATTTCTTCAGTCGACATTCCTTCACGGATATTCTCCGAAATATAATCCAACAGGGCAGTATTGATTTTGGCACTCTCACGGATTCCTTCCAGTTGTTCGGGAGTACGCAGTACTTTGCGCGGTGGGAGTTTGTAACCTTGTTTTCTGTATTTCTGTATTTTCGCTTCTACTTCAGCCGGGTAATTGGAGGGAGTAAACCGGAATCCCTTGATAAAGTTCTTCATTATTATAGGATGTTTTTTAATCGTACTACAAAGGTACGAGAATAAATGGAAAATGAAATCGTTTATCATGTGATTCCTTTTTTACCATTCATAAGAAATACAGATCTGAGGCACCCATTCCCATCTTTTTTGTATGGTGTTGTATTGATATTGTACGCCGGTTTTCAATTTCCAGCCTTTACCTACTTTTAAAACAATGTCGCTGCCTAGTGTGGTTGGTATTGCTTCAGAGGAAAGTCCACGATATCTTCGGGTGTCCAGATTTTGTTTACCATATATGCTAAGAAACCATTTTTTAGAGAGCTTATAATCCATTTGAGTTTGGATATGAAAGTGGTTTGAACTTTCACTAAAGTTACTTTTACTATGCAGAGTGATATTTTTGTTTATTTTGAGCCGTGAATAAGTGGGTAAGAAAGTAGAATTGGTCTGTCGAAAGATGTTATGAGTATGAAAAGGTAATTTCGGAGATATGATTGTTGATTTAAGAATCGGTAATGTTGGATCAAAGTCAACAAAGGGTTTTGTATGATATAACATGTTTTGTTCTGTCTTCTTTACGAATTCCTTATTGATTCTGATTTCTTGCTCAGAATTTAATGTTTGCTGTAGCCTCAATGAATCTTGTTTGCTCCACTCTTGTCCTGCTACGGATAAGGGGAGTAATAATAGACAAAGAGTACCTAACTGATATTTATAAGCGTCCATATAGTGTGCTAGTATAGTTTATTCTATGGACGGTGAAAAAGTGAAAATGCTGCTTTATGTAATGAATAAATAATAGCTATTTTACATAATATGAGAATACTTTTCTTTTTTTGTATAGGTGTATTAAGCACATTTATCGTCTCCTGTCGCATCTATGGAAACAAAACCTATATAGTTGTTTTTTATGTATTGAGTGATAAGTTCTAGTTTCTTGATTGGTTCATTTTTCATAAATCTTGAATGATGTCGAGAGAAAAAATGAGGTGGAAAATATAGATGGCATAGTTACAACCATTTCTTTTCTGAGCATTGCAGGACTCATAGTTCTTGTTATCATTCTGTGATGTTTGTATTTAAGATAATCTTTTTGCTTTAAATACCGGTTCTATCTTCTGAATCTCCGATTCAAATCCGAACCAATAGCCATGTCCTTCTTCGTCAATAGGAAGAAAACATAACCGGAGGTTCTCACGATATGAACCATATATAATTTCCCAATTATCGGGAGGAACTTGGCGTTTTGTCTTTACTTTTTCAGCGGGGATTTTTTTTAACGACATACCGGCTTCTATCCATGCAATACTGACTTGTGTCACGTAATCGGGATAATGATTCTTGCAGAAATTATAGAGGATAAGTCCCCTTTTTTCTAGACTCAAAGGAGTGTCGATGACATCTGTCTGTATTAGATGGTCAAGTAACTCATGCAGGAAATGCGGATTATCCAAAATGAGGGTACGAGTCAGACTTCGCCATGTAGGTGTATTATAGAATCCGTCTAAAAGACGGGACAGATAGTGGGCGGTTTGCAATTCTTCTACGGAAATTTCTTTAGTCTGCAAAACTTCGTAGGGAGGGAGAGGAGAGTATTGAATGCCTAACTCTTCCGCCCTTCTTCGCATTTCTGTGCCGGGAAGTAATTTTAATGATTCCAGTTGTATCTCCCCTGCACCATATTCGGCAAGTGTACGAACGTCTTCAAATATTTCGGATAGGTGATAGAGAGGAAGACCGGCTATCAAGTCAGCATGTGTCTCCATGTTCTTAAGGGAACAAAGATATTTCAGACCTTGAAGGGCATCAGATAATTTTCCGATACGTCGGCTTTTCTCTAATACGGGTTCACGAAGGCTTTGAATACCTGCTTCGAGGTGTAGCAAACCATTAGGTAAAATAGCGAGTTCTTCTTTTAATTCTTCGGAGAGAAGTGCCGGATGAATTTCCAAATGGAAACAGATGTCCGGGGTATATTCACGGAAGAGGTGAAGAAGTTCTTTGGCTCGCTTATTATTATAGTTGAAAGTGCGGTCGAGTACACGCACATTTTTGATGCCATGCTGATGGATAACATTCAGTCGTTCGCGGATTGCCTCCAATGAAATGGTGCGAACCGGTTTCTCACCTCCGCTGACGCAGAAAGCGCATGTGTTGAAGCATCCTCGGGTAGTTTCCAGTTGTACGAAAGGCTTGCTCCAATTAAAAAAACGACTTTTCTCCGGTGAGACGAGCTGAGAGAAGTTCATGACACGGGCAATACCGTTGTCTTGATATTGGTCTGATTCGTCCAGATAACATAATCCGGATATCTGATTCCACTCATTTACAGGGTGATTCCATACTTTTAACCAAATTGGGAATACTTCTTCTCCTTCTCCCCGAAACACTCCGTTGACAAATTTGTTCTTTCTTAAGAAGGCTTCGTTATTTCCTAAAAACTCCGGACCGCCGAGTACGATGCAGCAATGAGGTAGCAAAGCTTTAGCACGTGAAACGATATGCAACAGTTGCTCGTGATTAAATAGCCAGTTGGTAGCAGCAATAATATCTGGTTGATGGTGATAGATTTGGTTGACTACCATTCCGGTATTTTCGTTGATGGTTGCCGATACTGTACACCACTCAATGGTAGTGTCATCTGCTATTTGAGCATGTAATGCAGGCAATGCCAGCGATGAGTGCGCATAGGAGCTATTTAAATCAAGCCAAAGAAGTTTCATGTGTAAATTTTACTATTAGTGGGACAAAGGTACAAAAAACTTGCATCTTAAGGCATATAGTAAAATAAAAACGCTAATTTTGCAATAATAAACGCAATAAACTAGAAAATTATGAAGAATTTGAAAAAATACGTAGGTGTTCTCATGTTGCTGACTTTATTGGTCGGCTTTACTTCGTGCGAAGATGATGAAACTATATTTGATCACATAGTAGGGCGTACATGGGTTGGTGATTTAGGATTTTGGGTAGATAATAGTCCGGTGGAAAGTGGAATAACCTTTAAGAGTAATGGTTTTGGTGTAGATGAACAATGGTATTATGATTGGGATAGAGTAGCGGCTGTTTTAGATGTCCGCTGGTGGATTGAAGATGGAGATTTATTCTTGGATTATGGTAATGGCTATCCTTTATTAATATTAGCAGATGTTTATGTTGAAGGCCGATATCTTACAGGGCGTTTGTATTCAAATAATATAGATCAAGGAACCGTTACTTTAGAAATGAGTAATTAGTGAAGATCTAAAAAAGAATTGTGGAATTGGAAAAAATATCGATTTTTTTATAAAAGTTCCCCTTATTGAAGGCTAATTATGTACAGAGTTGCCAGCAAATAAGGGGAATTTTATTATTTTATTTCTTTAGGAACAACTTCTTAAACTCTCCCGGATAAGGTGTCTCAAACTCCATTAAATCTCCCGTCACCGGATGATAGAAACAAAGTTTGAAGGCGTGGAGTGCCAGTCTTCCGATCGGGTTAAGCGATTCTTCGCCTCCATATCTTCCGTCACCTATAATAGGATGTCCTAAATCCTGCATATGTACACGAATCTGATTCTTACGTCCTGTTTCCAGATCAAGTTCTAACAGTGAATAACCGTTAGCACGTTTGATTGTCTTGTAGTGTGTGATGGATTTTGAACCACCATCATCGTAATCGCTGGAACTTACATAAAGAGTTTTATCCGTCAGCCAGGAAACCACAGTGTCATAATCCTTCTCCATTGTTCCCTCAACAACAGCTACATAACGGCGGTCAGTCACTATTTCATGCCAGTTGTCACGTAATGTCCGTTGTGTTTTTTCGTCTTTTGCGAACATCATTAATCCTGATGTATCCCTGTCCAGACGATGTACGATAAACACACGGTGCTGTCTGCCCGAGCGCTGTACATATTCATTCAGAATCGTATAAGCGGTGCGCTCTTTTTGTCGCTCGGTATTGACAGATAAGAGTCCTTGCATTTTTTCCACTACAATGATATAAGCGTCCTCATATACAATTTTCAGCAGTCTGTTATGAAATTCCTTCTTTCCTTTTTCCTTGCTGATTTGTACTTTCATTCCGGGTTGCAGCGGGAAGTTGAACTGAGTGGTGATTACGTTATCTACCAATACCACCCGTTTGCTCAGTAATGACTTCAGTTTCGTGCGGCTTGCGTCCGGCATTTTGGCAGCCAGAAACTCCATTAGTTCCATGGGCTCTTTGACTGCATAGTTCGTATATTGGGCACGTGCTTTTTCTGCAGGAGTTCTTCTCGGTCTTTTTTCCATTTCTTTTTTCTTTTGCGAACAATTCAACTAACGTATTATCGAAGCTCCAGCAACACTACATTTTCCACATGATGCGTATGCGGGAACATATCTACAGGTTGCACAGCTTTCACTTTATATTTGCCGTCAAGCAGTTGTAAGTCGCGTGCCTGCGTAGCCGGGTTGCAGCTTACATACACAATCCGCTTCGGTTCGGCAAACAGAATAACATCAACCACATCCTGATGCATACCTGCACGTGGAGGGTCGGTGATAATCACATCCGGACGTCCATGCTGATTGATAAATTCCTGAGTCAGCATATCTTTCATATCTCCGGCATAGAACAAGGCATTCTTAATCTCATTAATCTCGGCATTTACCTTTGCGTCTTCGATAGCTTCCGGTACATACTCGATACCAATCACCTGACGAGCCTGGCGGGATACAAAATTGGCAATGGTTCCCGTTCCGGTATATAAGTCGTATACCAGTTCCTTTCCGGTCAGTCCGGCAAATTCGCGGGCTATCTTATATAAATTGTATGCCTGTTCGGAATTGGTCTGATAGAATGATTTCGGACCGACTTTGAAACGCAGTCCTTCCATTTCTTCAAACATATGGTCTTTTCCCTTGAATACATGTACATCCAGATCATTGATCGTATCGTTGCACTTATTATTAATAATGTATAGGAGAGAAGTGATTTCGGGGAATGAATCGGCAATGAACTGCAGCAGTTGCTTGAATAGTTCCATTTCATGGTCTTCCGTAATCTTGCAGATGACAATGACCATCAGCTCTCCTGTTGATGAAGTGCGGATAATCATATTCCGTAACATACCTTCCTGAGTACGCAGATTGATGAAGGAGTAATCATGCTCGTAAGCATAATCGCGTACAGCATTACGAATACGATTGGAGATGTCGTCCTGTAACCAGCATTTTTCAATAGCCAGCACTTTGTCGAAAGCTCCGGGAATATGAAAACCTACAGCATTCATCTGATCATACTTCACATCCTGCCGAACTTCATCGTTCGTGAGCCAGCGTTTGTTCGAAAAAGTGAACTCCAGTTTATTCCGGTAGAACTCTGTTTTGGCAGAACCTAGAATCGGTGAAATTTCCGGAAGTTCGATCTTTCCGATGCGTCTCAGATTGTCTTCTACTTGTTTCTGCTTATACCTGATTTGTTCCGAATAGGGGAGCACCTGCCATTTACAACCGCCGCATACGCCGTAGTGTTGGCAGAAAGGAACGGCACGTACGAGCGACAGCTCGTGGAATTTCACAGCTTCGGCTTCGGCGTATTTGTTCTTTTTGCGCTTGATCTGCAGGTCTACAACATCACCTGGCACTACATAAGGAACAAAAATCACCAGGTCGTTTACTTTTGCGATGGCTTTTCCTTCGGCAGCCACATCCATGATTGTTACCTTCTCCAATAAGGGAAGCTCTTTTTTCTTTCTTGCCACTTTTACACCAGTCTAATAATTACTTTGCAAAAGTAGGTATTTTTTTTGGAAAAAATTCGGGTATATAGAAATATTCCGGATTGTAATGTCGAAATTGCATTTTGATAGAAAGTTTTTTCGCAAAAAGTTTTCAAGTTTGCGAAATATCCTTAGATTTGCGAAAAGATAATAGTCATAATGTAACTTTAAACACAATATTATGGATAAAAAAAGAGTTTATACCTTTGGAAATGGTCAGGCAGAAGGAAAGGCCGACATGAAGAATTTGTTAGGTGGTAAAGGTGCCAATCTTGCCGAGATGAATTTAATTGGAATTCCCGTTCCTCCCGGATTCACAATAACTACAGAAGTTTGTACGGAGTATAATACGTTGGGACGTGATAAAGTGGTTGAGTTGCTGAAAGATGAAGTAGTAAAGGCCATTGCCCGTGTAGAAGAATTGATGAAATCTAAATTCGGTGATATCGAAAATCCATTGTTGGTTTCTGTACGTTCAGGTGCCCGTGCGTCTATGCCGGGTATGATGGATACTATTCTGAATCTGGGTCTGAATGACGAGGTGGTGGAAGGTATCATCCGCAAGACTGGTAATGCCCGTTTTGCATGGGACTCTTATCGTCGTTTTGTACAGATGTACGGTGACGTTGTTCTGGGCATGAAGCCGACGAACAAGGAAGATATCGATCCGTTCGAAGCAATCATTGAAGAAGTAAAAGAATCAAAAGGAGTAAAGCTTGATAACGAACTGGAAGTAGCAGACCTGCAAGAGCTTGTGAAGAAGTTCAAGGCCGCTGTGAAAGAACAGACCGGAAAAGATTTCCCGACTTGTGCTTACGAACAACTTTGGGGAGCTATCTGTGCCGTATTTGATTCATGGATGAACGAACGTGCTATCCTTTATCGTAAGATGGAAGGTATACCTGATGAATGGGGAACAGCTGTAAACGTACAGGCTATGGTATTCGGTAATATGGGTGACACTTCTGCAACAGGAGTTTGCTTCTCTCGTGATGCCGGTACAGGTGAAGACCTTTTCAACGGTGAATACCTGATCAACGCACAAGGTGAAGATGTGGTAGCCGGTATCCGTACTCCACAACAGATTACGAAGGTTGGTTCTCAGCGCTGGGCTGTACTGGCAGGTGTGACTGAAGACATTCGTGCTGCAAAATTCCCTTCAATGGAAGAAGCTATGCCGGAAATCTATAAGGAACTGGATGCATTGCAGACTAAATTGGAGAACCACTATAAAGATATGCAAGACATGGAATTCACCGTGCAGGAAGGTAAGTTATGGTTCCTGCAGACTCGTAACGGTAAACGTACCGGTGCGGCTATGGTGAAAATCGCAATGGACTTGCTCCGTCAGGGCATGATTGATGAAAAGACTGCTTTGATGCGTGTAGAACCTAACAAACTGGATGAACTTCTTCACCCGGTATTCGATAAATCTGCTTTGAAACAGGCGAAAGTGCTGACTCGCGGTCTTCCGGCTTCTCCGGGTGCTGCAACCGGTCAGATTGTATTCTTCGCTGATGATGCCGCCGAATGGCATGCTGCCGGAAAGAAAGTGGTAATGGTACGTATCGAGACTTCTCCGGAAGACTTGGCTGGTATGGCAGTTGCCGAAGGTATCCTGACAGCTCGTGGTGGTATGACTTCTCATGCTGCTGTGGTAGCTCGTGGTATGGGTAAATGTTGTGTATCCGGTGCAGGAGCATTGAATATCGACTATAAGACTCGTACAGTAGAAATTGACGGCATTGTTTTGAAAGAAGGCGATTATATTTCTTTGAACGGTAGTACAGGCGAAGTATATAATGGTAAGGTAGAAACTCAGGCTGCCGAACTTTCCGGAGACTTTGCCGATTTGATGAAACTCTCGGATAAATATACCCGTCTGCAAGTACGTACCAATGCGGATACTCCTCACGATGCGGAAGTAGCACGTAACTTTGGTGCAGTAGGTATCGGTCTTTGCCGTACGGAACATATGTTCTTCGAAGGTGAAAAGATCAAGGCAATGCGCGAAATGATTCTGGCAGAAAATGCAGAAGGACGTCGTAAAGCACTCGCTAAGATTCTTCCGTATCAGCAAGCCGACTTTAAGGGCATCTTTAAAGCAATGGCCGGTTGTCCGGTGACTGTTCGTCTGCTCGATCCTCCTTTGCATGAGTTTGTTCCTCATGATACGAAGGGACAGCAGGAAATGGCTGATACGATGGGTGTAAGCCTGCAATATATCCAGCAACGTGTAGAATCGCTGTGTGAACACAATCCGATGTTGGGTCACCGCGGTTGCCGTCTGGGAAATACATATCCTGAAATAACTCAGATGCAGACACGTGCTATCTTGGGTGCTGCTCTTGAACTGAAGAAAGAAGGAGTAGAGACACATCCTGAAATCATGGTTCCGTTGACCGGTATCTTATACGAATTTAAGGAACAAGAGAAGGTGATTCGTGAAGAGGCTGCCAAGTTGTTTGAAGAAGTGGGCGACAGCATTGATTTCAAAGTAGGTACTATGATTGAAATTCCTCGTGCAGCTCTGACTGCTGACCGTATTGCTTCATCTGCTGAATTCTTCTCATTCGGAACGAATGACTTGACTCAGATGACCTTCGGATATTCTCGTGACGATATCGCTTCTTTCCTTCCGGTTTATCTGGAAAAGAAGATTCTGAAAGTAGACCCGTTCCAGGTGCTCGATCAGAATGGTGTAGGTCAGTTGGTACGTATGGCTACAGAAAAGGGCCGTGCTATCCGTCCGGATTTGAAATGCGGTATCTGTGGCGAACATGGTGGTGAACCGTCTTCAGTGAAGTTCTGCCATAGAGTAGGTTTGAATTACGTTAGTTGCTCTCCGTTCCGGGTGCCTATCGCAAGATTAGCAGCGGCTCAGGCAGCAATTGAAGGATAGAAAGATAAACTGGTTAGAAAGTTAACTTTCTGATAATTGGGCTGTAATCGTCTCGTGAGAGAATGATTACAGCCTTTTTTGTTGGATGATGTTATTTTTAATTGTATTTGTTCAGCCCTGATAATCAGCCATTAATAATGATTTGTTTGGTGATTATTATAAAAAACTAACTAAATATTTGTTTAAGATGAAGAAGTAGCTTAATTTTGCCCCCGAAAACAAAACATGTTTTTATTTTATAACTTAAAAAGAAAGAAGATGAAAAAGGGTTTATTATTGGTAGTTGTAATGTTAGCAACTATCGCTGTAAAAGCACAGGACATTTACGTAGGCGGATCATTGAACGTATGGCGTAACAGCACAGGCAACACTACTTCTTTTAAAGTTGCTCCGGAAATCGGCTACAATTTTAATGAAACATGGGCATTGGGTGCTGAACTGAACTATTCACACGAATATGTGAAACAAGTGACTGCAAATTCAGTTACTGTTGCTCCGTACATCCGTTGGTCTTACTATCAGAATGATGCTGTACGTCTGTCCCTGGACGGAACTGCTGCTATTGGTTTCGTGAAAATCAAAGATGGTGATACCACTAAAGCAGGTCAGATCGGTTTGAGACCGGGTATCGCTGTTAAACTGAACGATCATTTCTCTTTTATCGCCAAGTATGGTTTCTTGGGATATCGTAAGAATGTGAACACTTCCGGAGATTCTTTCGGTCTGATGTTGACTAGCGAAGATTTGTCTATTGGTTTCCACTACAATTTCTAATCGGGTAGTAGATAATAAAAAATAGGAAAGGGGATTCTCTGAAATAGGGAATTCCCTTTCTTTGTGTGTAATCTCTATATTTTACACGTTTGTTAACGAAAAAGTTGTTTGATATATATATCAATCATATATTTGCATTGTTAATTAAACAGATGATTTAACTATAGTATTAATTAAAACTTTAGAATTATGAAAAAGAGTGCTTTATTTATTTTATTTGCGCTGATTTCAGTTGCTGGCTTTTCACAGATTACAGGTTGGAATGCTAAGGTAGGAATGAACATTAGTAATTATACAGGTGATGCTGATTTGAATGCAAAGATTGGCTTTAAACTTGGAGGTGGTTTTGAATATGCTTTTGATAATACTTGGTCATTACAGCCATCATTGTTTTTGTCGACTAAAGGAGCAAAAAAGGATGGTAATAGCATAAATGCAATGTATTTGGAATTACCAGTTATGGCTGCTGCTCGTTTTAATGTTGCGGATAATACAAATATTGTGGTTAATGCTGGTCCTTATTTGGCATGTGGTATTGCTGGTAAAACCAAAATTGATTTGGGGAATGATACGGAACGTAAGTATGATACATTTGGTGATGATGCTTTAAAACGTTTTGATGCCGGTCTTGGTGTTGGAGTAGCTTTGGAATTAGGTAAGGTTATTGTAGGATTGGATGGTCAATTTGGTTTAGTAGATGTAGAAAAAATAGGTAATCCTAAAAATACAAACTTTTCTATTGTATTAGGATATAAATTCTGATAAGAAAATTACTAAAAAGTAAACCGCTGTAAAAGATTACTTACAGCGGTTTCTTTATTTATGATTGTATATAATATTCGAATCGATATTTCTTAGTCCGCCAATTTCTTTAACTTTTTGAAATGCTCGATCACAGCCAGATAATTCTGATCCAGACAGGCATCAAATTTATTCCAGAGATCCCCCAGTACAACAGCCCCTCCAAATCCGAAATCTTTTATTTCTAGTAGATTATCTTCATTAATACCTCCAAGTGCCATTACTTTTGAGTCAATGATCTTAGCTTTCTGTGCCTCACGAAGTTCTTCTGCCGTATAAGTAGAATAGTAATTAACCTTCGAAATACTATCGTAAATGGGACTCATGAAAACGTAATCATAGAAATGCTTTCTGTTCTTCACCTCTTCTACGGAATGGCAGGAACAACTGACGTGTCCGGCATAGTCATGCGGTTCGCTCGGATTGCGTGCATTCAGGTGGATACCCATCAGATTGAACTCTTCTTTCAGATAAAAATGTTCGTGTGTCACAATGCGGCGATGATATTTTTCCGGAATCAGCGTCAGTAATCGTTCGGAATACATGGCCGGTGTCTCAGGTTTTCTGAGATGTAGAATATCCAGTCCCTCCTCGAAAAGAGCGGTAATGATCTTATCTTCTTCAACGAAGAACGTGGGCGTGGTAACTACAATTAGTTTCATTTCCTGTGTAAAGTTGTAAAGTTTAGCAAAGTTACTAATTAACTATTTCAGAAACCAACGTTTATAGTGAAAATTTGTTAGATTGCAATGTACGCAAGTCAATAGTCCATAGTTTACCTGATAATACTTCGCCAAATCCACAGATAATCTTCAGCACTTCCGTTGCTTCGATGCTTCCTGTTACAGCAGGAGTAATGCCCATTACACCTTTGGGAGGCGGAGGCATTCGCCTCATTTCTTCTTCGTCCGGATATAAGTCCCGATAACTTTTTTTCTCTTCTCCGTAATGAAAAACGGATACCTGACCTTCAAAGCCGCAGATTGCTCCATAGACATACACTTTCCCCATTTCGGCACAGATGTCATTGATAAGATAGCGGGTAGAAAAGTTGTCGCAGCCGTCTACTACTATATCATACTGACTGATAATTTCCTGTACGTTTTCCTCCGTCAAACGGATTGGATAAGTCCGGATAGTTATCTCGCTGTTTAGTGCGGAAAGTCGTTCGGCGGCACATATTGCCTTGGGTTTACCTAATTCTTTCTCCGAATAGAGCACTTGCCGTTGCAGATTACTGATGCTGACTACATCGTCGTCTACCAGTCCAATGCAGCCTACTCCTGCTCCGGTCAGATAGAGGGCTATGGGAGAGCCTAGCCCTCCCACGCCTACAATAAGAACCTTTGCTTGCTTCAGTTTCTGCTGACCGTCTTCTCCGATTTCGGGAAGGATCATTTGCCTGTCGTATCGCATCGTTTTATCTTTTAAAGTCAAAAGACTGGTCCCAATCCTTCCAGACCGGTTCACGTCCTAATTTCCTCAGGTCACGTTCCACTTCTACCGCTTTCCGTTCGTCACTCACATGGAACTGCTCCAGTGTTTGCGGGTAGCTGTAATATCCGCCCGGTTCTGTCTTGCTTTCGGCACTCATGGTTGTCACGCCCAGTGTTGCCATGTGATTTCGTATCTCGGCGCTTTCACGGGTAGAATAGGAGATATCTACATCATGATCGAAGATTCGCATGGCGAAAGTAAGCTGTGCAAGTTCCCGGTCGTTCATGATAACATTGGGTTGGAAGCCATCGTTTTCGGATGGACGCATACGGGGGAAGTTGACGCTGTATTTGGTCTTCCAGTAGTGTTTCTGCAGGTAGCGGAGGTGGTAAGCCATCATTGTCACATCTGTCCGCCATTCCTCCAGACCGATCAGGACACCCATGCCGATCTTATGGACACCCGCCTGTCCCATACGGTCGAAACCATCGACACGCCATTCGAATTTGGACTTCATGCCTCGCGGGTGATACTTTTTATAGTTCGCCTTATTATAAGTTTCCTGAAAGCAGATGACTCCGTTCAGCCCGTGATGGGTGAGTTCTTTGTATTCTTCCGCTTTGAGGGGCATCACTTCAATCTGAAGGTTGCTGAAATAAGGTTTTGCCAGATCGAGAGCACGGGCGATGTAAGGTACACCTGCTGCTGCCGGATTTTCACCTGTCACGAGTAAAAGATTCTCAAAAGGAGCCAGCCGTTTGATTGCTTTGTATTCGTTGATGATTTCCTCCTCCGTCAGAATCGTTCTTTTCATCGGATTACTGATATGGAAACCGCAATAGACGCAGGAGTTGGTGCATGAATTGGTGATATAGAGCGGCACAAACATAGAGATTGTTTTGCCGAACCGCTCCATCGTATATTTCTGGCTGAGGCGGGCCATCACTTCCAGATAGGGAGTGGCGGCAGGTGAGATCAATGCCATAAAATCGTTGACATCCAGATGCTCTTTTTTGCTTAATGCACGGCGCACATCGGCATCTGTTTTGGAATAGATGGCTTTTGTCGTCTCTTCCCAGGATATTTTTTCTAATTCGTCTGAGAACATTTTAATTAATTGAAAGTTGAAAATTAAAAAGAAATGAGGTTGTGACTTGGTTTGGGGATATTCACAACTCATTATTTATCACTCTTGGCATTTTTCTTCAGATCACGGGATAATCTCATGGCGCAGAAATTTGGTCCGCACATCGTGCAGTATTCTCCGTCAATGTGATGTCCCGCGCGGAAATATCCTTGTGCCCGTTCCGGATCGAGAGACAAGTCGAACTGATCTTTCCAGCGGAACTCGTAACGGGCTTTGCTCAAGGCATTGTCGCGTACCTGTGCTCCCGGATGCCCTTTGGCAAGGTCGGCAGCATGAGCGGCAATCTTATAAGTGATAACCCCTACACGTACGTCTTCTTTATCCGGCAGGGCAAGATGCTCTTTCGGAGTGACATAACAAAGCATAGCTGTACCTAACCAGCCGATTTGAGCAGCTCCGATGGCAGAGGTAATGTGATCGTAGCCAGGAGCGATATCCGTCACTAAAGGGCCGAGTGTATAAAATGGCGCATCATGGCATTTCTCGATCTGACGTTCCATGTTCTCCTTGATTTTATGCATCGGTACGTGTCCCGGACCTTCGATAAATGCCTGCACGTTCTTTTCCCATGCACGAAGTACCAGTTCTCCCATCGTGTCCAGTTCTGCAAACTGTGCTTCGTCGTTGGCATCATGGATAGAGCCCGGACGCAGTCCGTCTCCCAATGATACGGCAACGTCGTATTGAGCCAGAATATCACAGATATCGTCAAAGTGTTCATACAGGAAACTTTCCTGATCGTGCACCAGACACCATTTGCTCATGATGCTTCCTCCACGGCTGACAATGCCGCACAGACGTTTATCGGCAAGATGAACATTATGACGGCGGATACCTGCATGAATCGTAAAATAATCTACTCCCTGTTCGCATTGTTCGATCAGTGTGTCCCGATAGATTTCCCAGTTAAGGTCTTCCACTACGCCATTCACTTTCTCAAGTGCCTGATAGATAGGTACAGTGCCTACCGGTACAGGGCAGTTGCGGATGATCCATTCACGTGTCTCATGAATATTTTCTCCTGTTGAAAGGTCCATCAGTGTATCACCTCCCCATTTGCAGCTCCATAAAGCCTTTTCCACTTCCTCGTCAATGCTGGAAGTGGTGGCAGAGTTTCCGATATTCGTATTGATTTTCACAAGGAAGTTACGGCCGATAATCATCGGTTCGGCTTCCGGATGATTGATGTTGGCAGGCAGCACCGCACGTCCTTCTGCTATTTCTTTACGGACAAATTCGGGGGTAATGTGAGTCTCGATTCCCAGTTCCTCACAGTTCATATTTTCGCGGATCGCCACATATTCCATTTCCGGAGTGATGATTCCTCGTTTGGCGTATGCCATCTGAGTGATGGCTTCTCCTTTTTTGGCACGATAGGGAAGGGCGATGTGTTCAAAGCGGAGATGATCCAGACTTTTGTCATTACGTCTCATTTGTCCGTATTCCGAAGTGATTTCGGGGAGTTGCTCTACGTCACCGCGTCCCACAATCCATTCTTCCCGTAAGCGGGGAAGTCCTTTCTTAAGATCAATGCTCATTGACGGGTCACTGAACGGACCGCTGGTGTCATATACGTATACTTCCGGATTCGGAGTAGCTATCTTTTCTTCGCCTTCGAAGCTGACGCTGGGCACTTGTTCAACTTTCCGCATGGCTACACGGATGTTCGGATAGAGTTTACCCGGCAGATATACTTTCTGAGAACGGGAAAATTTTATTTTTTGTTCCATAGAATTTTATTATCGTATTATTAAGAATAGTGAAACAAACACTACTCCCTACTTATTACCTATTACTTATCACCTATTACTTATTCCAAAAATGCAGTTAAAGGTGAACTTGCTTCTGCTATAAAGTTATCAGCCTGCAGACCCAGTCCTGCTTCGTATGCCCGTCTTCCGGCTTCGGTGGCGGCTTTGAAGGCCAACGCCATTTCTACCGGATTGCCTGCTACGGCGATAGCGGTATTTACCAGTACGGCAGAAGCACCCAGTTCCATTGCTTCGGCAGCGTGGCTCGGTGCACCGATTCCGGCATCTACGACAACGGGGATACCGGCCTGTTCGATAATAATCTGCAGGAATTCTTTGGTTTGCAGTCCTTTGTTAGTTCCGATGGGAGCACCCAGCGGCATTACGGTAGCGGCACCGGCTTCTTCCAGTCGTTTGCAGAGCACAGGGTCGGCCTGGCAATAAGGTAATACGATAAAGCCCAGTTTGACAAGCTGTTCTGTAGCCTTCAGGGTTTCGATAGAGTCGGGGAGCAGATAGCGCGGATCCGGATGGATTTCCAGTTTCAGCCAGTTGGTACCAAAAGCTTCACGTGCCATCTGTGCGGCGAAAACAGCTTCTTCCGCATCGCGTACTCCCGATGTGTTGGGTAGCAACTGGATATTCGGATGAATAATATGTTTCAGCATGTCGTCTTCTTTGTCATCCATGTCGATGCGCTTCATGGCTACGGTTACCATTTCAGTGCCCGATGCCAGAATGGCTTGTTCCATTACTTCATTGGAATTGAATTTTCCTGTACCCAGAAAAAGGCGGGAGTCGAACTCACGGCCTGCAATTACTAACTTTTCCACTTTTCAATAAGTTTATTTGATTATACGTTTCATGTTCAAAATCTTTCGTGTTTCCGCTGCCGGATCCTCCGCCCGAAGAATCGTTCCTGAAAGCGCGATTCCGTTCACTCCGGTTTCGAGTATGGCGGGTATATCCTCACGGGTGATTCCTCCGATGGCTACTACCGGAAGTTCGATATTCGCTTCCTTCATCTGAGATAAAATAGCGGTATAACCTTCCAGTCCCAGAACAGGACTCAGGTTTTTCTTTGTAGTGGTAAACCGGAAAGGACCGATGCCGAGGTAATCTGCTCCGGCACGGTAGTGCTGTACGACATCTTCGAATGTATTTGCCGTACCTCCGATAATAAATGCTTCTCCAAGTAATTGTCGTGCCTGATCTATCGGCATGTCTTTTTTGCCCAGATGCACTCCGTCCACTTCCAGCTTTTTGGCAAGTTCGACGTGGTCATCCAGAAGTAAGATCGCTTCTTTTTCTTTGCAGAGCGGCTTTAGTTGGAGGGCAACAGCTTCCACCTCTTCACACGGAGCTTCCTTCATGCGTAGCTGAATCCACTTACATCCTCCTTCAAGTGCCATGAGTGCCGATTCGAAATAAGTATACCGATCGGTCTGGTGGGTGATAAATTGTAGACTGACCATACTTTTACCCTCCACAAGCCGCTTTGATGACCACGAGGTTATCATTCTCCTGTAACGCGAATTTCTCCCATTCGGAACGTGGAATCATTTTGTTGTTTACGGCAATAGCGATGCCTTGTACCGGAAGTTCCAGTTGGGCAGCCAGTTGTGTAAGGGTAGAAGCAGGAGTCATTTCCACCTCTTTGTTGTTAACTTGTACTTTCATTGTCCTATCAGTATTAATAAGTTGAAAGTAAATACAAAGAGCGTGCTTATATAGAAAGGCGATAAGAAAGAAACACAATCCCTACGTCAGTGCTAACTGCCTCAGGTTCCTAGGGTATAATCTCAGCCCCTCTTTGGGGGCACCCCTTTGTCTTTACGGGAGCAAAGTAAGCGAAAAAGAAACAAAGATTCATCAAATTATCCGTTTTTTTTTCATTTTTCTTCCGATTCCCGCTTTTTGATAGGATGAGAAAAGACAAACCGTGCTCCGTTCTTATAATTCTTGTCAATCCAGATATCGCCTCCCATGCGTTGTATGGTCAGTTTGCAGATCGCCAGTCCCAAGCCTGTTCCCTGCACAAATTCGTTGAGCTTCTCAAAACGCTGGAATACCAGTTCCTGCTTGTCTTCGGGGATGCCCGAGCCTGTATCGGTCACAGAGAACAGCATACACTGGTCTTCTTCGTCTATTTCATAATCCAGCGTGATACTTCCGCCGTCGGGAGTAAACTTCAGCGCATTGTTCAGTAAGTTGATGATCACCTGCTGCAAACGTAGCGGATCGGTATAGAGCATATAAGGCTCTTTCGGCATCTGAAGCCTGACATCTATATCTCTTGTCCGGTTTTTCCTGGTCAGTGTGATCATGTTCTGGCAATGATTTACCAGTTCGCACCATTCATACTTGAACAGCAGTTTGCCTGATTCCAAGCGTGATACATCCAGTACATCACTGATCAGTTGCAATAACAATTCGGAATTAGTCTGGATGATATCCGCATATTCCTTCTGCTCATCCGTTGCTTCCACGGTATCGATCAGCAGGCTGGAAAAGCCGACAATAGCGTTCAGCGGTGTCCGTATTTCGTGGCTCATATTTGATACGAAGGCACTTTTCAGTTGATTGGCTTCTTCGGCACGCTCTTTGGCGTGACGTAGCGCAATTTCCGATAATTCCAGTTTCTTTTTATCTTCCCTTAATTGGGCTGTAGTCTTCTCAAGGTGATTCTTTAAGATTTTTGTCCGGTAATAATAATACAGTGAGATAAACAGTCCGCCTATCAGTACAAGGAAGGTAAACAGGATGAATTGCACTTCCGTCCGATATGCCTGAAAGAAAGGCACCTGTTGGTTGATGATAAGTGAATTGAAAGGTAGTTTCTTGTCTTGAAATCCCCATTCATACAGTTTGTTGGCATCAAATTTGTATCTGTTGGGCAACAAATGAATGTGGCCGACATTGTTTTTCCCCTTGTCCAGAAATTGATAAGCCTGTTCTCCCATGCTTCTCCCTATTCCGTCGTACTGGGGGATATACCCTCCGATTGCCCAATAACCGATGGCAGTAGCAGTCAGGCTGAAAACAGGCAACTCTGGATTCGCTTTGGAGAAAGCATATACAGAGTTGTTCATATACGTTATGCCCCGATTGTCAATTCTCCAGATACCCAGTAGTGCAACCGAATTTTTGGGGATATCGCGTAGTTGTTTGACGGCAGCATCAAGGGTGTGGATACGGCCGTCAATATAGGTCGTCGATATTTCCGGATAGCGTTTCATATTCTTTTTCACCCACGCTTGTTCGGCAAGTCCGTTGTAGGTGTTGTCCGAGATGAACACTAAATGTTCCATATCCGGATAAAAGCTTCGCATCATTTCGATATCTTTATCGACATCATATTCGTATGTGTTACAATATATTATATTGTATTCGCTCATTCTTTCCGTTAAGTCGATGCTCTGAGGTTCGTAGGTCTGTATATCAATAGAGTCTTCCGGAATACGGATGCCGTTGCGCGATGCCATAGCGCAAAATACGGGCAGTTGTCTGTACTTCTCGTCTTCGAGGTGCAGGAAACTGCTCCACGCTTCGCCACCCAGCAGGATGACCAGCTTGGCGTTCGGATGTTTGTCCAGAATGTTGGTAAGCGTTCTCTTCCATTTTCTGGATTGATTGAGGTCGGTAACATTCATGTTTTCTACGATGGTGGAATACTTGCCACCCAGTTGGCGGTACGTTTCTACGAACGTGTTGATATTATCGTAGGTATATTTAGTATCGGAATTGTAGGACGTCACGAAAAGTATCTCCTCTTCCAATTCTTCCGGGGTAGCCGCGTTACTGATGAAAGAGAGCAAAAGGAAGAAGGCAACAAAGAAAATGCGCCATTCTTTATTTTTTTGTTGAGGTGTCATAATTGTCTGTTTTGATTTTCGGCTATTGCAAAAATACAATTTATGCCTTTGAAATACAATAGAAAGCTTAGGTTTTTTGTTGTAGAAAAAAGGCCGCTGTGAAATTCACAACGACCTTTTCAATAGTATAGTTTAGCTTAATTTTAATGAGTCCGGTTACATTCGTTTTTCTACCACATCCCAGTCGATGATGTTCCACAGGGCGTTTACGTGGTCGGCGCGGCGATTCTGGTAGTCCAGATAGTAGGAGTGTTCCCACACGTCAAAACCCAGAAGTGGTTTCAGTCCGGCGCGTACGGGGTTACTGCCGTTTCCTTCTTTGGTGATATGCAGTTTACCGTTCTTGTCTACTGACAGCCAAGCCCATCCTGAACCGAACAATCCGACTGCTGCTGCATTGAACTCCTTCTTGAAGTTTTCAAAGCTGCCGAAATCACGTTTGATGGCTTCTCCCAGTTTGCCTGCCGGTTCCTTTTTCGAAGGTTTCGGAGCGAATTGGAGGAAATATAAATTGTGATTCAACACTTGGCCGGCGTTGTTGAAGATAGCTCCATCTGGAGCGGCGGCAACGATTTCTTCTACCGTTTTGCCTTCATATTCTGTTCCGGGCACAAGGCTATTCAGATTATTTACATATGTTTGCAGATGTTTTCCGTAATGGAAATCTATCGTTTGCTGACTGATTACAGGTTCCAGCGCATTGTTTGCGTAAGGAAGTTTAGGCATTTCGTAAGTCATGGTCATAATTATTAAAGACATTAATATAGTATTCATATTGTCAAAACTTTAAATGGTTTTGTTATACTATAATAACAGCCATAGTTCGTAAAAGGTTCACGGTATTTTATTTTTATTTATAAATGTACTGTATACGTTCCACTTGCTGTGGGTTGTCATAGCTGGTGCGGCATATCCATTGCCCCGTATTGTCATACTCGTAATAGGAGTCACCGTCGATCCGGTTTCCGTACTCGTCGTACAGGCAGGTCAGGCAGCCGGACGTCTTTTGGCTGTTGCCGAAGATACGTTGGTAGACGATGCGGGTGAGGTATCCGTATTTATCATATTCATACAGTTCTTTTTGTGAGAGAATCTGGTTGGGCGAATTGACAAAGAGCATATTCTGATGCTGAGATTCGGTCATTCTGCCTTTGTCGTCATATTTGTTGACTGTATATCCCTCCATTTCCCCGTTCTTGTTGTACTCTTTGGTTTCCGTCAGTAATCCTTGCTTGTTGTAGCTGCTGACGGTATATCTGCCGTCCATGTATTTTAGGGAATCACTTTCGATGCTTCCGTCGATACCGATGCGGCGTGCACGGCGGTAGAAGTCCGTTTTGGTTTTCGGATTAGTCTTCACTTCGAAGATGCAGTGGCCTTGCGGGTCGTACAGCCTGCTGGTTTGCACCTCGTTGATGGGTTGCCCGTTCTTTTCAGTCACGGATAATGTGGTGGTAAGCTGCCCCTTGTCATTGTAGGTGTAGCTGGTCGTAATATTACCGGTGCTGTCGGTCTCGCAGCACTTTATCAATCGTCCTTGAGTGTAATATTTTACAGTAGTCGGGGTGGAAACGATGGCTTGCAGGATAAATGGAGCACGCAAATTCTTTGCCTGGTCACGAAATTCCTTATACTTGTGTGTTTTGAGGAATTCCTGCAATAAACCGAGCGATTCGGAGTTGACTATTGCCGGTTTCAGAAGCTCGAAGTCTGCCTTTTCACTGAGATATTCAAGATCGTTCAGGTGAGTCCGTGCACCGGTGGCCAGATAAGGTGTATTCTTATAATCATCGATGATCTGCCGGATGGCGGTGGCATTTCCTTCTTTTTTCAGGCTGTCGATACGTTGGAAAAGGAAATCATCATATAAGGTACGGACCTCGGCAAGATAGGGGCGCGGACCTCTGTCTTGATAATACTTCTGCATTTCGGGGTCTTCAAAGAAGGCTTTGAAGTTTGCAGGAGTCGGGGTGGTCTTCACTAGTTGGTAGAGCCGTACGTTTTCGGAGGCGTTGACTTGTGCGATAAATTTTCCGTTGGGATACTCCTTGACGTAAGTCTGGTAGATGATGGGAGTGGGGGCTTTGAGCATTCCTTCCAGCAGCGCCACCTCGCGGATGTTCTGCAGCCGTTGCAGCATGGCGGAGTCAACCGGATATTCGGTGGCGTGAATGCTGTCCAGCAGTGCCCGGCTGAAAGGTATTTTATCTTTCGAGGCCTCCAGCAGGTTGATAATGGACTGGTCCGCCTTGTCCCGTATCTGAGAAAGCGGAATCTTTTCCCCTTCGCAGATGCCGGGGAAGTTACTTTGGGCGGCTTTCTCGTAGCAGCCGAAGTAGAGGGTGGCTGCCTGTTCGCTCTGTCCGTTCCACAGGTCGTTGAGGACGTCCATCAATGATAAATCTTCGGCATAGTACGCCTTTGTTTCGTCATCCAGTTTTTCCCTGTTCTTCTGCCATTTGTCGGCGTCATTGTCGTTCAGATACCTTAGCAGCTTTTCCATGCGGCTTTGCTTTTGTGCCATTGCTTGCTGTGGTATGCAGGCGACAAGGCACAAACATAAAATAAATGATAAAAATATACTCTTTTTCATTGCTTTGAGTGATTAGGTTAAATAGTTAGTGATGAAAATTCATAAAAATATCTTCATTGTCAAATGAATGTTATACTTTTGTCGTATTGAAACAAATTTGAACGCCAAGGGTTTGTTAAAAATCCTCATTGTTTTTATAATGCTGTTATGAATACCAACTATATAGAGGAATTAAATGAGAGTCAGTGTGCAGCAGTGACTTATAACGACGGGCCTTCGCTGGTGATAGCCGGTGCAGGTTCGGGAAAGACACGTGTGTTGACTTATAAAATTGCCTATCTGCTGGAAAACGGCTATCAACCGTGGAACATCCTCGCACTGACCTTTACCAATAAGGCGGCGCGTGAGATGAAAGAACGTATAGCCCGTCAGGTGGGCATGGAGCGGGCACGTTATTTGTGGATGGGTACCTTCCATTCCGTCTTTTCCCGCATTCTCCGTGCCGAAGCAAAGTATATCGGATTCACTTCCCAATTTACCATTTATGATTCGGCGGATAGTAAAAGTCTGATCCGTTCCATCATCAAGGAGATGGGACTGGACGAAAAGACATATAAGCCGGGGATGGTGCAGGCCCGCATTTCAAGTGCCAAAAACCATTTGGTTTCTCCTACGGGATATGCTGCCAACAAAGAAGCGTATGAAGGAGATATGGCAGCCAAAGTGCCCGCTGTCCGTGAAATATATACCCGTTACTGGGAAAGATGCCGTCAGGCGGGAGCTATGGATTTCGATGATCTGCTGGTGTATACGTATATTCTGTTCCGCGACTTTCCGGAAGTGCTGGCCCGTTATAGGGAGCAGTTCCGTTATGTGCTGGTGGACGAGTATCAGGATACGAATTATGCCCAGCATAGTATCGTACTCCAGCTGACGAAAGAAAATCAGCGTGTTTGTGTGGTAGGCGATGATGCGCAGAGCATCTACTCTTTCCGTGGAGCGGATATTGATAATATCCTTTATTTCACGAAGGTTTATCCTAATACGAAAGTCTTTAAACTGGAGCAGAATTATCGTTCTACGCAAACCATTGTCTGTGCTGCCAACAGTCTGATCGAAAAGAATGAACGTCAGATTCGGAAAGAAGTATTCTCTGAAAAAGAACGTGGCGAACCGATTGGCGTGTTTCAGGCTTACAGTGATGTGGAAGAAGGGGATATCGTAGCCAATAAGATAGCTGAACTGCGTCGGGAACATAGTTACGGCTATGCCGATTTTGCCATATTATACCGTACGAATGCGCAGAGCCGTGTTTTCGAGGAGGCTCTTCGGAAACGAAGTATGCCCTATAAAATCTATGGCGGACTTTCATTCTACCAGCGTAAGGAGATTAAGGACGTCATTGCTTACTTCCGCTTGGTAGTGAACCCGAATGATGAAGAAGCATTCAAGCGAATCATTAATTATCCTGCCCGTGGCATCGGTGATACGACGGTTGGAAAAATCATCTCCGCTGCCACTGAAAATGGTGTCAGCCTTTGGGCGGCGCTTTGCGAACCATTGAGCTACGGGCTGAACATTAATAAAGGTACGCACACCAAACTGCAAGGTTTCCGTGAACTGATAGAAGGCTTTATGACCGATCAGGTGGACAAGAGTGCGTATGAGATAGGAACGGATATTATCCGCCGGTCCGGCATCATCAATGATGTCTGTCAGGATACTTCGCCGGAGAATCTGAGTCGTAAGGAAAACATTGAGGAATTGGTGAATGGTATGAATGATTTCTGCGCGTTGCGGCAGGAAGAAGGCAACCCGAATATTTCTCTGACAGATTTCCTTTCGGAGATTGCCTTGCTTACTGATCAGGACTCGGACAAAGCGGATGATGGAGAAAAGATAACGTTGATGACCGTTCATTCGGCCAAGGGGCTGGAGTTTAAAAACGTATTCGTAGTGGGACTGGAAGAAAATCTTTTCCCCAGTGGTATGGTGGGCGATTCTCCGCGTGCTCTGGAAGAAGAGCGCCGTTTGTTCTACGTGGCCATTACCCGTGCCGAAGAACATTGTTATATTTCTTTTGCCAAGACCCGTTTCCGTTATGGAAAGATGGAATTTGGAAGTCCCAGCCGTTTCTTGCGCGATATCGATGTGAATTATTTGCGGTTGCCGCATGAGGCGGGAGTCAGCCGGTCGGTGGATGAAGGTGCAGGGCGTTTCCGCAGGGAGATCGAAGGTGGATTTACACGTGCGGCATCTCCTACACGAACGCCTTATGGTACTAAATTTTCTGATCGTGAACGTTCGAAGGCTCAGGTGATTGCACCCAGTGTGCCGAAGAATTTGAAGAAGGTCAGTGCAGTGAGTGGAAGCAGTACACGGTCGGCTTCAGCCGGTTCGGCATCTGTAACAGGAGTACAGGCGGGGCAGATGATAGAACATGAACGTTTCGGCTTGGGCGAAGTGATCAGGGTAGAAGGAACGGGTGATAATGCAAAAGCAACGATTCATTTTAAAAATGCAGGGGACAAGCAACTATTGTTGCGTTTTGCACGTTTTAAGGTGATAGAGTAATCATAGTAAAATTAGAGATGATCATGAGGAAACAACTAACTGTAATTCTGCTTTCTGCTCTGATGTTGAGCGGATGTGCATCGGGACGTATGGGAAATCCCGGAGCAATTGTAGGTGGTGCTGCAATTGGGGGAAGTCTGGGAAGTTCGATAGGCGGACTTATCGGAGATAATAATCGTGGCTGGAGGGGCGGATATCGCGGCTCTGCCATTGGAAATATTGTTGGCACCATTGCCGGTGCAGCGATAGGGAATGCGCTGACTGCTCCGAAACCGGACCCGATAGAGGAATATGCTTACGTTCCGGAAGTCAGACAGGGGCAGTCTCACTCTAAGTTTAAACCTCGGACACAGACTCAGCAGCAACTGACTCAGTTGAAACTGCGCAAGATTCGCTTTATTGACGATAACCGCAATCATGCGATAGACGGGGGAGAAAGCAGCAAGATCATCTTTGAAATCATGAATGAAGGACGGAATCCGGTTTATGACGTGGTTCCTATTGTAGAGACGGTCGGGAAAGTGAAACATATCGGCATTTCTCCTACTGTAATGATAGAAGAAATTCTTCCGGGTGAGGGTATCCGCTATACGGCTACGGTCTATGCCGGAAGTAAGCTGAAAGATGGTGAAGTGACTTTCCGCGTAGCGGTGTCCGATGAGAATGGGGTAATCTGTGATTCTCAGGAGTTTACACTGCCTACACAGCGGGCGGACTAGGATAAGAATAGCTCAAAATATTCGATTTGTTATAGTGACAGTATGTGCTCGGGATAGTGACACTATCCTTAGTACATAGTGTCACTATGTTAATGGGATAGTGACACTATCTTTTAATAGCCATCTCCATATAGGGATTATATGTATTTTTTTGTTGTCAATAGTTATTTCTTCGGTTTCGTCATCGGTCAGAACTATGCCTTCAGTGAGATTATATGCATTGAGTGCAGAAACTAATCCATTTATTTCACGCTGCCTTGTTTTTTCATCTTTCATCGAACGGGTGACTTGACAGGCGGATACAATATGTCCGTTTTCACGCATGATGAAATCACATTCTATTCTGTCATCATGATAATAAACATCTTTTCCCTGGCGTTTTATCTCAAGAAATACTAAATTTTCAAGTAATTGCCCGATATTATCAGTAGCATTGAAGCCCACTTTGCCGATAATCGCATTATCAATGAAATAAACTTTCTTTTGATTATTCATCTGCTTCTTTACAGACCAGTCAAATTTCATCACTTGAAACAATAGATAAGTATTTTCAAGATATTCCAGATAATTTTTAACCGTTTCCGTATGCTTGATACCTATCGTTTTTGCTAACGAAGTATAAGAAAAGCGTTTGGTTGCATTACTAGCCAGATAATAAACCATTTCCAGCAACTCCCTTTCACCATTTAATTTGTTTCGGGTGACAACATCCTTATAAATGATGTTTTCATAGAGTGTGGATAGGTAATTAGTGTTTGGGTCTTTGATATAACGGGGAAAACCGCCTGTTTTTACATATTCATCAAAGTATCTTTTCAGCATACTTTTTCCTGTGGTTGTATAAAAGTCTTTTTGTTGCGGATATACTTCTTTTATTTTTAGAAACTCAGGAAAAGAGAAAGGATATAACTCTATTTGGCAATAACGTCCGGTAAGATGTGTTCCCAATTCTCTGCTTAACATATTGGCATTAGAGCCTGTCACAAAGACTTTGCATCCACTGTCATGCAGTCTCCGTACAAACCTTTCCCAACCGGGAATATTCTGTATCTCATCAAAATAGAAAGTCTTCTGTTCTCCGAATAACTCAATAAAGGCTTCATACAATGTTTGAAAATCATCGACCTTGAAATTGATGAGCCGCTCGTCATCAAAATTCATGTAATAGTCTTGTTCTGTTTGCTGCGAACGTATTTGCTGCAAAAGTACAGATTTTCCACATCTTCGTATACCTGATATAACTAACACTTCGGGACTGTTTACTAAACTTATATCAATATCCCTTTCTATCATTTGTGATATATCTTTTTCGCGTTGATCGAATATGATATGCTTTAATAGTTCTTTCATAATAATGGGCGATTTTATTTGCAAAGATATAAAACTTCTCATTATGAACGAGCGAAATTAGGGATAATTGCTCATTCTAAATGCGTAAAATAACATAGAAATTCTCATTTGTAATGAATGGCAGACGCTAACCTTTGGACAATGTTAATGAGATAGTGACAACAAATCCGCACCGTATTTGTTTAGGATACGCGTAATAACATTATCTTTCCTCTAAAAAGGTTGCATAGATATGTCCCTAAAGGGTATATTTATTGCCATAAATAGTATTGATCCACATGGCAAAAAACTTGTCGGTAACCGAATATACTTTATTGATTTCTGTAATAATATCTTTTTCAAGCAGTTTTTTAGTTGCGGACTGTACAGAGCTTGCCGATGTCAGACTGTATCGTTTGATAAATTTCGCTGATGTGACGTTTTCTGCTTCACCTACTTTGGCAATGGCATAAAGCAATTCCTTTTGCTTTTCGGGAATATTGGATAAGATTTCCCGAAAGATTGTATCATTATATGCAATAAGGTTATCTATAGCTGTTTTGATAATTTCCAGTGTACATTCTTTCCCTTTCGGTGTATCTGCAAAAGCTTCATTGAATGTTTTTTGGATATAAAAGGTATGTCCTTTGAATAGCCGATATACTTTTTCTATATTTTCGATTTCAATATGCCGTTTTCTTTTTTGGAAATGGTCTGCGATAAATGGTATATAGATTTCCGGTGCAATGGCTTTCAGTTCCAAAATATCGGCACTGTGGTAGAATGGACGGGATGAAGATAGAAACATTTCCTGCATCATGTGCCGTTCACTTCCGGCAAAGATGAAGTTGCTGTTTTCTATTTTCTGTATGTGTGTGCGTAGTAATGCTTCTATATTTTTCTCGGGATATTTAGCAATTTGTTGAAACTCGTCAATGGCAACGATACAAGGTTTGTCTGCTGCTATCAGACATTGAAATATTTCTTCCAGTGTATATTCGGGTCGATCAATATCCCCCAGTTCCAGATTGAAAGTAGGTAGATTGGTCAGCGGGTCAAATCCGAATTTACCATTGATTGATTTAAGTGTGTGGATAAACAGGCTTGCCATTTTCTTACTGCGGGGCAATAGTGTTTCATAAATTTCTTTGCCAAGCAGATAAGTGAATTCTCTTAAGCTTGATGTATGGAGTATGTCAATGAAGAAAGTATAATATTCTTCTTTTATTTCAGGTTTCTCATAACAGAAACGGATTAGTCCCGTTTTACCCATTCTTCTGGGTGAGATAATGACAAGGTTATTGCCATTGGTTAATGATTTAACCAGCCTCTCTGATTCTTTCACGCGATCGCAGAAGTACTCGGGTTCTATTTTTCCAGTTACTATAAATGGGTTAATTTCTTTTGCCATACCTGTTTCAATTTTCCGTAAAGGTAGTTATTTAAATAGAATTATGCAAATCGAATAATGTTAATAAAGTGTCTAGTCTAGTTTTATATTTATCGGATATTGAATATTGTTAACAAACTTATTCTTTTAGCCTTTATATGGTCCGTTTCTTTAAAACCAAAGGCCCGTTGGTTTTAAAGAAACGGGTCGTTGGTTTTAAAGGAACGCCTTTTTGGTTTTAAAGGAAAAATGGCGATTTGTATATTATTGATAATCAGTAGCTTGATAAATCCTGTTTTCAGTCTTATTAAATAGTAAAATATTTATATAAGTATAGCTTAATAAATAAGAGTTTTGATGCTACAAACATTTATATTATGAATATTTGTCTGACTACAAAGTGGCTTTTCTTCTATTAAGTTATATCTTTTTTTAAAGAGAAAGTTTAGATTGTTGTGAAAAATGTTATCTTTGTAGTACAAAACAACATAAAGTAAAGCAAAATGAGACCTAAAATCATAATTCTGTTATCTGCTATAGCTTGTATTGGAGGAATTGTATTCTTCCTTGCATGCAAATATACTTATGAATTCAAAGTAACGGAGCTTAAGGAGAAAGCGAAAGAGACTTTTACTGAAGCACTGGATAAAGAGTTGAAAAATAGAAATATAAACGGAGGACTGTCATTTTACTTTAATTCTGAATCGGCTATCTCTACTGAAATGCCTGATTCAGTTTATTGGGAAGATGCGTCAGGAAGACATTTATATCGGATGGATTCCAAGAAAAACTCTATGAATATTACTCATAATAGTAATTTACGTGCTTTGCATACTTTTATTTTTTATGAAAAGCCACTTCAGCCTGACTCTTTAAATCTTATATGGGATGAACAATTAAATAAAGCAGATATTTATTTAGAATCAGCTTTACGTATTTCTTTGACGCATGAAGACGGTAGTGTAGAATCTCAAAAGACCTATCAGAGTGAATGGGGCAATTCTTCAAATTTAGTTTTTACTTTTTATATAGGTTATGCCTGTGAGATAGAAGTAATGGGTTATTTGCATTACACTCTATGGGGGATGATATATAAAGAGGTGCTGCTATATTTATTGCTATATATAATTGTTGGATATGGATTTTATACGTTTTTCATAATTCTCAGTCGCAGGATCAATTCATTACGTAGTAAAGAAATAGTCGAGATTATCAAGGAGACTCCCGTGGAAATCTTAAAAGAGGTTCCTGTGGAAATTATCAAAGAAGTTCAGGTTGAAAAACAAATAATTAAAGAAGTACAGAGAGTGGATATTATTCCCTTACATTCTTACATATTGGGTGAGAGTCTAATATTCTATGCAGATCAGAATATCATAGAGGTAAATGATGTTAAGTATAATATTCAGGGGCAGTCCAGTTTACTTTTAGAACTATTTTTTCAAGAAAAAGATAATGGCTATACATTAAAGGAAGATTTTATTATAGAAAAATTGTGGCCTGATAATTCAGGTAATGATGAGCGAATGCATAAAGCGATTGGACGTCTGCGCTCGTTTCTTAGAAAAATAGATCCTTCATTGAGTATAATAAATAAAAATGGTACTTATCGACTAATTATATCAGAGAAATCTCTTGTTAAGAGAAATAGCTAAAAATGTCGATGAAATGGAGCTATTTTGAATTTCAACTTGATTTCTTCGGATAAAAATGATGCGAGGTCAGGATTGGTCAGCGGTATTCTTTGCTAATTAAGTGCTTCATTACTACTTTTGCTCTCAGAATTAATCTTTAACGCAAAAGTAGTATGAAAAAAAATCTTCTTCTTTTATTATGTATAGTAGCTATTTTATCTACTAAATATTTGGCTTCTCATGAAAAGAGACAAAGTGCTTTATTGTTATATAACATAGAAGCTTTAGCTGCTAACAGTGAGCATGCAGATATTGGACATTGTTATGGAACAGGTACTTTAGATTGTCCTGTATCTCACGATAAAGTTAAATATATCGCTGGAGGATATAGTCTTGAAGGTCTTTATTAGCTTTCTTCTTCTCTTTATCTGCATCTCTTGTGGTACAAAAAATATGGAATATGCAGAGAATGTATTTCCTTATTCTGAATTTCCACAAGAGAAGGAGCTAAAAGGAGAGGTGATAGAGCTTGATACTGCCTTATTTCGCTGTCCATTTCGGATACGAGTAGAAGGAGATAAAGCTATTGTAATGGATTTGCATGGTATCGATTATTATGCTCATTTGTTCAAATATCCTGGCTTTCAATATTTATCTTCTTTTGGGAGGCGCGGTGATTCACCAACTGAAATGCTATCAATGGATAATGTTCGTTTTTACAATCATAAAGTATGGACATTAGATGCTAATAAAAGAGAATTAACACGGTTGGGTTTTTCTTCATCCGGTGATTCACTGCTCCGTGACGAAGCGGTGATATTGGATGAAGATATTTTAAGACCACTTGACTTTGCCATATATAATGATACTACCTTTATAATTCCTGATTATTCCGGTGAAAACCGATTATGTTGGCTTAATGATGATGGGGAACTTGTAAAAAAGATAGGCGCTATCCCATCAATTAATAATCAAGCGTTACGAAAAGCTCGTCCAGCATTGGCACAGGCATGGCGTAGTTTCATTGATTATAATTCTCATAACGGTGTATTAGCAATGGTGACTCAACTAGGTGAAGTACTTGAAGTCTATAATTTGAAGGATAGCACGGAGGTTATTCGTATTGGTGAAAACGGGGAACCTAAGTTTAAAATATTTGAAGGATATGGAATACCTTCAGGAATTATGGGCTTTAGCGATGTGCAAGTAACAGATAATGCCATTTATGCAGTGTTCCATGGGACTACATTTAAAGAGATTGTAAAACATAATGGTCATCTTCCAGATGGAGGAAAGTATATTTATGTATTCAGTTTGAAAGGAGAACCACTATATAAGTATGTGCTTGATCACTATGTATATGGTTTTTGGGTGGATGAAGCTACAAAAACAATTATAGCGACAGATATAAATAATGATCAGCCTATTGTGAGATTTCAATGTGGTTGAAAAAATAGATAGTTAACGTGATTAAAAGAGGAGCAGGAAGATGGGTTAGTCAATTTTGCCGGATTGGTTCCCATCATCTGCTACTTTATTCCTACTAAAAAGAAAGGAGGTGCGACAAAGATAGTGATAATAATGGTTATGGCAAATACGTTTTTACCAGATATAGAGAAAAGTATGAAATGAAAAGGTATAAATATTAAAAAATCTACTTAAATGAAAAAGAAATTAATGGGCATAGTTACTATTATTGCAATTGCTGCTGTTGCAGGATATAATGTATATGCTTCGCGGAGTAACGTGAAGTTGTCGGACTTAGCTTTAGCTAATGTAGAAGCATTGGCTGATTCTTCTGAAGGTTCTCAAAGTGATTGTAACACATACTGTATGGTGAGTTATTTTGATACATGTATCATTAGATATACAAATAACACTTTTACTACTTGTTATGATAGTAGAATAAGAAGATCTAACTAACCGATTGTAAGGCTATATAGGTGCCTACTATTTCTATATAGCCTTGCTTTAAAAAATGTAATCATGAATACCCATAATTCTTGTTTAATACTGCTTTTGACAGTATTATTAGTAACAGTATCTTGTGCAGAAAAAAGTGGAAGTAAATATCAAGATGCAACTTTAATTGAATATCAAGATTTTGTATCCAGTCAAAAATTGACAGGGATAAATTTTTTATCAGATAAAGAAGTATTAAAGCCGATGCGTATATATGTTTGTGACACTATTCTGATAACAATGAACCCTATGGAGAAGAAGCTGTTTCATCTTTTTAGTTTAAAATCTAAAAAAGAAATAGGAAAACGAATTTCGCTTGGACAAGGGCCTGACGAAATGATTCGTCCTTCTATTATAAAATTTAATGAGAATCAGATTCTAATATTTGATGTTGCCACTTTTACGTTATTTACGTATGATACCGAGGATTTTATTTCAAATGAAAATACGATTCCTTTAGAAAGGAAGACTATAGAGCTACAAGCATATGGTGAAATAGGTTTACTCTCTGATAATCTAATAGGATCGACATATAATCCTAAAAATCAATTTATAAAATTTGATAATAATGGAAAGAAGGTTGGTGAATTTGGCTATTATCCAGTGGTGGCAGACTTATCATATACAGACGATGAGAAATTGGAGGCTTTTAAATCTTCTTTTGTGACTAATATGAAAGATAGGATAGCCGTTTGTTATAAATGGACAGATTTGATTGATATCTATGATCAGAACGGTCAATTGAAGAAACGGATTCATGGACCTGAACATTCGTATGCACATTTTAAGGAATTTCGTAATGGTAATGCTATCGCAGCTACCTCTGATAAAGATAATATAGATGCATATTTCTTTCCATATAATGTAGGAGATGAGTTTTTTGTGTTATTCAATGGAAAGCCTTGGGATCCGGATGATAAAGAAGTAGAATTGCCAGATCGTATATTCGTTTTTGATTGGAATGGCATTCCTCAGAAAATATATACTTTAGATCAAGGAATAATTAATTTTGCTGTTGATAAAGTTCAGAAAAAGATATATGGAATTAGCAGTTCACCAGAATTTCATGTGGTGGAATTTTCATATAAATAATAGATAAACGATGAAAAATATATGTCTTATGTTATTGCCATTATTCTTGATGTCATGTTTAAATAAGGATAATAACATCGTTTCTCTTTTGAAAGAATGGGAACAGAAAGAAATTCTGTTCCCTAAAGAAATGTATTTTACAACAATGTTGAGGGATACTACATATTATAATCTTCAGAGTGAGTATAAAATTTTAGCATATGTTGATTCGATAGGATGTACTAGTTGTAAACTTCAATTGTCGGCGTGGAGTATGTTAATTAATGAAATTGATTCCTTATATGCAGGTCGGGTCAAGTTTATATTTGCATTCTCTCCTAATAGAATTAAAGATATTTATCATGCTATATTGACTGCTAATTTTACATATCCAGTATATGTGGATAAACAGGATAGCATTGCTAAACTTAATAGATTTCCATTAGAATCAAACCTCCACACATTTTTATTGGATAAAAATAATAGAGTTATTGCTGTTGGTAATCCAGTTTATAATCCTAAAATAAAAAAACTTTATTTCAATATTATTTCTGGTAAGAAACCTTTTTTACCGTGTAATGCAGAACAAAGAACAAATGCTAGTTTGGATAAACGATTTTTAGACATGGGCAGTTTTAATTGGAAACAGGAGCAAATATCTGACATTATATTAAGTAATTCAGGAGAAGAATTATTAGCGATAGAGGATGTTTCTGCTTCTTGTGGTTGTATTACTGTGGAATATCTAAAAGAACCGATTCGACCAGGTCAGAAATTAAATCTGAGAATAAAGTATAAAGCAGAGCATCCTGAGCATTTTGATAAAACGGTAATTATATATTGTAATGCAGAAGGTTCCCCATTTAGACTAAAGATAAGTGGAAATGCAAAATAAAGAGGGAATATGGCAAAGTACTTTAGGGATTTATCATATATATGTATAATATTATTTATTGTTTTGGGATGGCATATTATGGATAACATTGTATCTGAAAAAGAGGTAGATATTACTTCTTTAGAAGTTGCTTTGCGGTCTGCTGGTGATAATAGAGGGGAGCTGGAAAAAGTCCTTTGTTACTATAAAAGAAAAAATACAGATAGCCTGAAATATAAAGCAGCCTGTTATTTAATTGAAAATATGCCCTTTCATAGATATTCAGTTGGAGAACAATTAGAAAACTATAAGTCATACTATGCATGGCTGAAAAAAAGCAAGGGAAAAGAACCGCAACAAGTTGCAGATTCAGTTAAGAAAGTATATGGTCCAATGAAAGAACCCAATAAGATACGCGATATTATGGAAATTGATTCTGCTTATTTGTGTCATAATATTGATTGGGCATTTAAAGTTTGGCAGGAACAGCCTTGGGGAAAGAGTATATCATTCGATGTGTTTTGTGAGTATTTGTTGCCTTATCGTATTGGCGATGAACCCTTGGTATATTGGCGTGAAATGTACTATGCAAAATATAATTCATTGTTAGATACATTGAGAATGTCGGATTCTTTGGATATAGAAGATCCAGTAGTAGCTGCTAATTACTTAATAAATAAATTGCCTGATAAGTGGCATTATTATACTTCAACAACTCCTTATTCCTTTGGGCATATCGGACCTGAATATGTACAATACTTGTCAGGAACGTGTCGTGAAGTGACTGATTTTGCTGTATATCTATTTCGGGCATTGGGAATTCCTTGTGCTATTGATTTTGTTCCTGTACGTAGCTATGTTAATGCTGGGCATTTTTGGTTGGTAGCCTGGGATAAAACAGGTGAAGCGTATATGGCTAATTTTCCCGAGAATCTGGGAATGGTCCGCAAAAATTGGTGGTATCGTTGGGATGATAGTCCAAAGGTGTATAGATATACTTTTGATATAAACAAAGAATTATATGAGCAAATGGCGAAATATAATGAAAAGGTATATTCATTTTGGAGTCTGCCGAAATTTATGGATGTTACTTATGAATATGCTTATTCTTTTGAAAAGGAATTAGTCATTCCATTGGAAAAACTTTATAGGAATCAATGTAGTGGGAGAATAGCTTATTTATGTGTTACTAATAGAGATAACTGGATACCGGTTGATTGGACTGAATTTGACGCACAGCATCTGGCTTTTCGAAATGTACGAAGAGGTACGCTTATGAGGGTGGCTACTTACGAGAATGGTACTTTGAACTTTTTGACTGATCCTTTTTATGTGGATAAACAGAAAAAGGAGCAGCATTATTTCTCTATTGAAGGAAATACACAAGATGTGGTATTGTATGCTAAATGTAATATAGAGGGAGAAAATATGTTCCGTGACCGAATGATAGGGGGCGTTTTTGAAGGCAGTAACCAACTGGATTTTGCAGTAAGCGATACCTTGTTTATCATACAGTGTAAACCTGATCGTTTGAATACGACAGTAAGAAGTTCTTCAAATAAAGAATATCGTTATATCAGATATGTAGGTCCTCCCGGAGGATTATGTAATGTGGCTGAAGTCGCATTTTATGAAAAAAATGATACTCTTCCATTGTCTGGGAAAATTATAGGGACTCCCGGATGCTATCAACATGACGGGACGCATGAATATACAAATGTGTTTGATGGAAAAACGTGGACTTCTTTTGATTATTTTAAATTTTCCGGAGGATGGGCAGGACTTGATTTGGGTAGAAAGGTGCAGATAGACCGTATTGTATATACTCCGCGCAACAGGGATAATTATATTCGTCCTGGTGATATCTACGAGTTGTATTATTGTGATCGATATTGGAAATCCGCCGGAAGAATTAAAGCTACAGTTGATTCATTAGTATACAGAGGGATTCCCCAGAATGTACTTTTGTTCTTACGTAACCATACGCGCGGCGTAGATGAGAGAGTCTTTGTTTATGAAAAAGGAGAGCAACTATGGAAATAAGACTTAAAATTAAACTAGTTGTGTTGTGGAAGACAATCATCTTATTAGGAATAATTGTCTTGCTATCTGCTTGTTTCCATTCGAAGAAGGAGGCTGTATCTTCTATTGCTATTATTCCTGATGAGCATACGTTACTGGCGATTACGCCGGAATTCTCTATAAAAATGGCAGGAAATACATTGAATAAACATTATCTACGATTGAAGTCTGGAAAGATATTTCCAATGACAGGGATTTTGCAGGTAGATGGTAGGACCTATCGTTTTATGGGGGAAGATTCTTTACGTATATCCCCTATAGCTTCTCTTGCAAATGACAGCGTCAGTTGGTCAGGGAAATATTCTTATTTGTTTCCAGGAAAAGGGTGGGAGCAAAAGGAATATGATGATTCTTTTTGGAAAGAAGGAAATGCAGCTTTTGGACCTGTAAAAGGAAATTCTAAGATTCGTACCGCTTGGGGGGCGGAAAATATATATGTCCGCAGGCATATTAAGATTGATAATAAAGATGCTTTGGAAGGGCATAAAATTTACGTCTGTTATATTTGCGATGATCAGATAAAACTTTTTTGGAATGGAGATTTTTTATTTGAAAAAGGAATAACATATCAAACGAAATGTGGACGTTTAACAGATGAAGCTATTGCTCATATTGGTAATGGAACAAATGTTTTGGCAGCTTATGGATGTAATACAGGAGGCCCTGCGTTGTTAGATTTTGGTCTGTATATTGAAAATAAAACTTATAGTGAAGCAGATACGGCCCTATTGAAGCAAATAGATGTACAAGCTACTCAAACTCATTATGTATTTCAATGTGGGGATGTAGAACTTCAGATTGATTTTGTTTCACCTTCTTTGTCAGAGAAGTGGAATATGACAGGATGGCCTGTCGGTTTCCTTTCCTATCAAGTTCGTTCAGAAGATAAAAAGGAGCATACGGTGGAAATTTTGTTCGATGTGGATATGGAATGGATGTTTGGTAGGAGGAAGATTGATAGTTGGGTTGAACAAGAGTGGCGGTTTGTCAAGTCTGATAGTTTATATTTAGGTCTGACGGCGGATGGAACATCGTTTTCATGCGATGATAGTCATGTTGTTCTGTCTCAAAAGTTGTGTGCAGAAAATGGAAATAAAGGCATATTGTTAATAGGATACGGAGAAGGGCAGAGGATACAATATATTGGTGAGCGTTTACAACCTCTTTGGAATGACAATGGAAAAGGAGAGGTTAAAGAATTAATGAAGGCTGTTGGAAACAGGTATCAGAAACTTAAGGAAGAATGTAATAAATTGGATAATCTGTGGAATAATAAAGCATTTCAAGTGGGTGATAAGACATTTGCAGAACAGATTCTTCCTTCATATCGTAATTTTATTTCTTCCCATAGGTTTGTGTTATCTTCGGATAATAAGTCATTCTGCTTCGGAGATACTTTGGGTAATGTTAGAGATGCTTATAGGAGTTTTCCTGCTTTGTTATTTTTTAATCGTGTTGATTGGATGAAAAGTTTATTAAATCCAATATTTGAATATTGTGAAGATGAACATTGGAAAAGAAAATATCCGCCTTACGATATTGGATTATATCCGGTTGCAAGCAAACAAATAAAAGTGGATAATTGTGCTGAAGAGGCTGCTGCAAATATGTTGGTGATGACGGTTGCTATTGTGGAGGCAGAACAAGATTTCAGTTATGCTGAATTGCATTGGAGTCATTTGTGTTTGTGGGCAAATTATTTGGAAGAAAAGATGAAAGGTGAAGTTCTTCCTTCTATTGAGTTATTAGATGCAAATGACAAACGTGTGAAATGTGTGCTGGGATTGATGGCTTATCATAAATTGATTCAACTTAAGGATGCATATGAATAAAGTGAAGAAATTTCTAGCAATAATAGAGAATTTAATATTCATGATATTCTGCATGATAGTAATTTTGTTCTTGGTACAGTTATTCTGTTTCACATCGTTTAAAATTCCATCAGATTCTATGGGACCTGCACTTAAAGATGGAGATAGAATATTGGTTAATAAAATGATAAAAGGAGCCAGATTGTTTAATGTGTTTGCTGCTTTGGATAACAAAGATGTTACTATTTACCGGATGCCGGGATTGGGGCATTTTAAAAGAAATGATGTACTGGTTTTTAATTTTCCTTATCAGATGAGTCGGTGGGATAGTATCCGGATGAACGTAATGCAGTATTATGTGAAACGTTGTATAGCTTTGCCTGGGGATACATTGGAAATCAGAGGAGGATTTTATAAAGTGCGTGGATGTCGCGAACAGTTGGGAAATTATGAAGCTCAGCAATATCTTGCCGGACTACAGCAACCGGAAAAACAAGGAATCGTAGTAGGAACATTTCCTTATGATCAAAGCCTAGGATGGAATATTCGAGAGTTCGGGCCATTGCCTATCCCACAAAAGGATCAGATTGTAATAATGAACCATACTACTTATCTTTTATACAGACAACTGATCGCATGGGAGCAAAAGAAAAAAATAGAACTAAAACAAGGACAGGTGTTTATTGGTGATAGTCTTATTTATCAGTATTGCTTTAAAAAGAACTATTATTTTGTATCGGGGGATAATATGGCTAATTCGCAGGATTCCAGATATTGGGGCATGTTGCCAGAAGAATATATTGTAGGTAAAGCTACCTGGGTTTGGTATTCAAAAGAAAGGTATACAGAGAATGTGCGTTGGAAAAGGATAATGAAGAGAATTGGCTAAGATTTAGAAATAAATAATGGATGGAAATATAATAAATTATGGAAAATAGAATATGCTAATATTGTGTCACTCTGATGAAATGTCAGAGAGGCTTATAAAAATTTTCCTATTTTGTTGTTTTTTCAATCGTATTGATTGGATGAAAAGTTTATTGAATCCTGTTTTTTTATTGAAAAATATGTATTTATATTATAGTTATTATTTAAAAATTAGTGTTATGAAAAAAGTAAATGTATTGCTAGCTATTTGTGTTGCTGTTTTTAGTGTGTATTCATGGGCTTATTGTAGCAAAAGCTCGACTAATTCTCTTTTTAGTTTAATGGATATAGTTAATATTGAAGCTTTGGGAACTCCTGAGACCGGAACAGCTACATGCTCTATTAGTTATGACTGTATAAATTCGTCGGGCCAAAGAGACGGTGAAGTTAAGTGTACGGGAACTGAAAAATGTCATCGAGGGATTGATAAGAGTGGCACTGTCATAATAAAAGAGAAGCGATGGGTTGAATGTGACGGATTGAAAACATATTGCTAAATAAATAGAAAAATGAGGCTGATTATATTGTGTATTTGCACTCTTTTATTTGTGTTTAATATCATGAGTTGCAAAGAGGAAAAAAACTTAATGGAACTTGAATGTTCTTTATTTTCCTCTTTTAGAACTTATCCTGACTCAACTTTTTTTAAGAGTATTTCATGCTTATATTTTGAGGATGGTAAACTTTATATGTTTGATCCGTCAAGGGCTGATGTCGCTATTCTGGATATTGATAAAGATACTTTCTATACTGTTGGCAAATTTGGAGAAGGCCCTAAAGAAGTGGTATCGCCAACAGGATTTTATGTACAGAAGGATACTATTGGTATCTTAGATGCTGGTTCAATGGCTTTGAAATTTTATGATGGGAAGGGATTCATAGAATCAGTATCGGTTCCAACATGTAATGAATTTCGTTTCTTTATAGAAAATGACACTATTTATGCAACAACAATGACTGATAGTTCATGTTATGTTAAGACTGAAAGAAATTGGGACCGTATAAATAGTGGCGACATACAATTTTGTGGGGAGGTATTTTCTATAACTGAACATACAGATATGAATATATTACGTAATCAACGCCATCTAGTAAAAGGTGAAGATTGTTTGTATGCTATATGTCCAAGTTATCCTGTAATAGAAAAATATGATTTGCATGAAAATAGACTACTTGCTTCATGTGATCTCTCAGATATTAATATTATTAAAAATAATCTATCTTATATAAAGCAGAAAAATATATCTTCTAGAAGCTTTTTTACATATTTATGCGATGCTTATTGGAATAAAGATAAATTATATTTGTTGTGTGCTACTTGGGAAAAAGGATATGAAGTAAATACTATTCTTGTTCTAGACTCGGCTTTAACCCCATCTTATGTTTGCCGTTTGCCTGGTAAAATATATAATACGATTTGTGCTAATGAAAATTATATTTATGCAATGAATTATGAGCAGTGTGCTATGGAAATATATAAGATTAATATGCCTTTTTAGTTTTTTTCTTTGTTTGTTTCCTAATTGTAATAGCAATAAAAAAAATAAAATGGTAGAGCAAAATATTTCATCTTTGTTGAATCAGGATGTTGATAGGCTGAAAGGAAGGCAAATTCTTTCTTTGGATTCTGTAGTGGGGGAGACTGAAAAGTGTGTAATTGTATATATTTTTAATTATTATGACTGTGAGACATGCATAGATAAAGGCTTTGAAATAGTAAACCTCATTGATAATAGTAAAAAAAGAGAATATGTAAAAGTAATTGTAAGTATGTTTCATGAAGTTACGTCTACTCAAAAAAGGAATTCATATAGAGGGTTTATTTATAAAGACAAGAATGATTTAATAAGAAAAGAATTGAGGTATATACCGACTCCTGTTATGATAATTGTTGATAATAATTGTCGAATAAGAGATGCGTGTATATTCGAAATATCACAAGATAAAAAACAATTAGATGACTTTATTAAGAAATGTCTTTCTATTGATGATTAGTTTACATTCTTTTCGAAATGATGGAGGTGACTTTATGATTTATTAATATTGAATTATACTGATATAGACTCAAGAATGGCACGTTTCTTCAAAACAACGTCCCTTTGATTTTAAAGAAATGTGCCATTCTTGAGTAAACGTCAAAATATTGTATAGGAAGAGAGTTGATTTGTACAGTCGTTCTGCTTTAATAAAAAATTGAGAAATGGCATAGGGATACAAGTTACAGACCCGTCCCCTGTTCTAGTGGAAGGGACTTTAGGTATCATAAAAACCTGATAACGAGCTTCGAACCTGCCGTTTCGATATATGGCTTTGAGGACAAATTATACAAGAGAATGATTTACCTACTCTATATTGAATTATGCCGATGTAATGTGGTACATATTTGTGGATTACAATTATTAGCTAGAAGGAGATAATAGAGGGATTAGATTCAATTAATCTTATATTTTTTATATAGACAACTGATAGCATGGGAACAAAAGAAAAAATAGAACTAAAAGAAGGATAGGTGCTTATTGGTGATAGCCTTATTCATCAATACCGTTTTGAAAAGAACTATTATTTTGTATCTGGTGATAATTTGGCGAATTCACAAGATTCCCGTTATTGGGGAATGTTGTCGGAAGAATATATTGTAGGTAAAGCTACCCGTATTTGGAACTCAAAAGAAAAATATACCGATCAGATACGTTGGGAACGGATTTTAATGAAGATCAAATAAAGATGGGAGATGATAGAAGATGTTATTACAGAATAAATATATCGTTCATTTATTAATGCTGTTTGGAGTCATTGCGCTTTTAAGTGTTGTGACTGTTTCATCTTATACTATTGCGGTTGGAGATATGGCATATCAGAAGCTATATTTGGGGCGTGTGACTATTGTATTTGTAATATGTAGTCTTATTTCTTTATGTTTAGATAAAAAGGGAAATACTTTTTATTTATCAGTCGTTTGGTCTCTTATTATATTAGGTGGGGTTGAAGCTGTTTGGGGATTAAGGCAGATATACGGTTTAGCTGTTTCTAATCATTCATTATATGCGCTTACAGGTTCTTTCTACAATCCGGGGCCTTATTCCGGATACTTAGCAATGGTATTTCCTATTTGTTTGAATGAATGGTTGAATTTAAGAAAGGTGAAGAAACGTACTTGGGTAGAGCAAGGTAAATATTGTATGGCTTTGGGAGTCTTGCTATTAATTCTTTGTGTTTTACCGGCAGGTATGAGTCGTTCGGCATGGATGGCTGTTGCGATTTCTGGGATATGGGTATATGCTACATATCGTTCATGGGGAACTAGTTTAAGGAAGATAGGCCGAAAATATAAGAAAAGAGTATTTCCGGCTATTATTGCCGGGGGAATGGTATTGATAATAGTTGGTTATGCTCTTTTTCAATTAAAAGTAGATTCGGCTAATGGACGTCTGTTAATTTGGAAAGTGAGTGTTATGGCTATTGTGGAAAAACCTCTCCTTGGACATGGTACTGGAAACTTTGCATCGGCTTATGGAATGGCTCAGGAAAAATATTTCTCCCAAAAAGAGTTTACATCTACAGAAGAATTAGTAGCTGGAAGTCCTGAATACGCTTTTAATGAATATCTGCAAATAGCTGTAGAATATGGAGTCTTATTTCTATTGGTTGTGTTATTGATTATTGTTTTTTGCCTTTGGATAGGAATAACAGAGAAAAGACTAAGTGCATGTGCTGGTTTGATTTCTGTTTTAGTATTTGCATTTTCATCTTATCCAATGCAAATACCCGGATTTGCTATAGCATTCTATTTTTTATTGGCTGCTTGTGTAGTGGGTTCTTCACGGTTACAAATATTGTTCTTTATTATAATGATTGCTTTATTGGGAAGTTACTATTGGAAATATAATCAGTATAATGCTTGTGAAGAATGGTTTAGGTATAAAATGCACTATAATATAGGCGCATTTCGTTTAGCCAAAGAAGGGTATGAGAAAATTTATCCGGAATTGAATGATAGGGGAGCATTTTTGTTTGAATATGGACATTCTTTACATAAGTTGAAAGAATATAATAGTTCTACAACAATACTGAAAGAGGCAATGGCGCATAGTTGTGACCCTATGATTCTGAACATAATAGGAAAGAATTATCAGGCTACAGGAGAATATGAGAAAGCCGAAGAATATTTCATACGATCTACTCATCGGCTTCCGGGACGAATTTATCCATATTACTTGTTGGCAAAGCTTTATGCGGAACCGGAATATCGGCACCCGGAGAAATTAAAACAGGCGGTTCAGATTGTATTGACAAAGGAACCAAAAGTACAATCGACAGCGATAAGGGAGATGAGAGAAGAAGTAAAACTACTAAAATAAATGGGTGAAGAAAAAAAATGACTGTACAAACTTGATTAATAGATATTTTTGTCTAAATTTGGCAAACATGATACAGATTTACATACAATATATAAGAATTTATATGTGAGATAATTAGAATAAACAAACCAATAAATACGATGAAAAATAATTCTACATGGATTTTATTGTGCCTTGCATGTATGATGACGCTCTCTTGTTCCGACAAGAAGAATACTGCAGATGAATCGGAGAAAGGCGTCTCCACAGTCCTTCCGGATACGAAGAATGAAGTAGCTGTTCAGATATTGAAGAAGCGTGACTTTAATCACGAACTGGTGAGTAACGGCAAAATCAGTGCCCGTGGCAAAGCCGATCTGCGTTTTGAAACCGGTGAAGTCATCGCTCATATCTATGTGAAGAATGGCGACCGTGTACAGAAAGGGCAGAAACTGGCTGATCTGGATAAATTCCGCCTGGAACAGAAATTATCCCAGTCGGAAGATGCTTTGCTGAAAGCCGAACTGGAATTGAAAGACGTACTGATCGGGCAGGGATATTCTCCTGACGACTTTAGTAAAGTCCCTGCCGAAACAATGAAAATCGCCAAAGTAAAAAGCGGGTATGAACAGTCGAAATCCCAGTATGAACTGGCGAAAAGAGAGATGGAGCATGCTACGTTGATTGCTCCTTTTGACGGTGTGGTAGCCAATTTATTTTCGAAGCCTTATAATCCGGCAAATACTTCTGAAGCATTCTGTACTATTATCGATTCCAAAGGAATGGAAGCTGATTTCACGGTACTGGAAAATGAACTTGCTTTTATCAGGATGGGAGATAAAGTGGTAATTACTCCTTATGCCGGAGGAGATGCGTTTGAAGGCAGTGTATCAGAGATAAATCCATTGGTAGATGCCAACGGCATGGTGAAAGTGAAAGCATTGGTAAATGCGGGAGGAAAACTGTTCAGCGGAATGAATGTAAGGGTAAGTGTCCGCCGTTCGCTGGGAGAGCGGCTGGTTATTCCGAAGAGCGCCGTTGTATTGCGTTCCGGCAAACAAGTGGTATTTACCCTGAAAGACGGCAAGGCAATGTGGAATTATGTGAATACGGGACTGGAGAATGCGACAGAATGTGTCGTCTCCGACAAGTCGCAGAAAGGCATTGAGGATGGTCTGCTGGAAGGAGATACGGTGATTGTCACCGGAAATCTGAATCTGGCGCATGAGGCGGAAGTCTATGTTAAATGAAGAGTTAAGAATTAAATAATGAATCTATGATAAAATTCTTAATTCAGCGCCCTATTGCCGTATTGATGGCCTTTACCGCCTGTTTCATCATCGGACTGGTGACGTACTCTACGCTACCTATATCGCTGCTTCCCAATATCGCTATTCCTGAGATTACGGTACAGGTGGCGTCTGCCAATACCTCTGCCCGGGAATTGGAAAACACGATTGTCAAACCTTTGCGGGGGCAGTTGATTCAGGTCTCTACCCTGAAGGATATCCATAGTGAATCGAGAGACGGGGCGGGCATTATCCGCTTGTCATTTGAATATGGAACGAATACGGACCTTGCCTTTATCGAGGTAAATGAGAAGATAGATGCCGCCATGAACTATCTTCCGAAAGAAGCGGAACGCCCGAAGGTAATCAAAGCGAGTGCAACGGATATTCCCGTATTCTATCTGAATCTGACACTGAAGAATGACAGTGCTTACGGAGCTACGGAACAACAATCCTTCCTTGAATTGTGTGAGTTTGCCGAGTCTGTCATCAAGCGCAGGATAGAGCAGCTTGAAGAAGTTGCCATGGTGGACGTGACCGGAATTTTGGAACGACAGGTACAAATTGTACCCGACAAGGACAAGCTCGCCATGATGGGACTCTCCATTGGAGATATCGAATCGGCTTTATCTTCTAATAATGTGGAACCGGGCAGCATGACAGTGCGAGACGGGTATTATGAATATAATATTAAATTCTCGACATTGCTGCGTACGGCGGAGGATGTGGAAAATATCTATCTGCGTAAGGGCGACCGCATCGTACAGTTAAAAGACTTCTGCAAAGTAAGCGTCGTACCTGTAAAGGAAAAAGGAGTATCCCTGTCCAATGGCAAACGGGCGGTGAGCCTTGCCGTCATCAAACAGGCGGATGAGAACATGGATAAGATGAAGCAGGCGCTGGTAGGCACGATGACCTATTTTCAGTTAGTATACCCGGAGATCGATTTCAGCATCAGCCGTAATCAGACGGAACTGCTGGACTACACCATCTCTAATCTGCAACAGAATCTCTCCCTGGGCTTTCTCTTTATTTGTCTGGTAGCGGTTCTGTTTCTGGGAGATGTAAAGTCTCCTTTGGTTATCGGACTCAGTATGGTGGTGTCCATCGTGATCAGCTTTGTCTTTTTCTACCTTTGCAATATGTCTCTCAATATCATTTCTCTTGCCGGATTGATCCTGGCATTGGGAATGATGATTGACAGTTCGATTATTGTGACTGAGAATATATCGCAATACCGTGAACGGGGATACTCCTTGCGCCGTGCCTGTGTGACGGGAACCAGTGAAGTGGTCACCCCCATGCTGAGCTCTTCTCTGACGACTATTGCTGTCTTTGCCCCGCTGATTTTTATGAGCGGTATTGCAGGCGCTATTTTCTTTGATCAGGCTTTTTCTGTCACTGTAGGACTGATGGTGTCTTATCTCACCGGTATCATGCTGCTTCCCGTACTTTATCTGCTGGTTTACCGGACAGGTGTCCGCACCCGGAAATGGAAGTGGCTTTCTTTCAAATTTAATAACCCGATCAAGGATCACACGCTGGACCGCTTCTATGATGCGGGTGTTGACTGGGTATTTCGCCATAAAACGTTCAGTGTACTGTTCTGTGTGATTTCCATTCCGCTTTGCGTATTCTTCTTTTTCTTTATAGACAAAGAACGGATGCCCGATATCGAGGAAAATGAACTGATCGCCCGGATAGAATGGAATGAGAATATCCATGTGGATGAAAACAAACGACGGGTGGATGAACTTTTCAAGGAACTGAAAGATGAAGTACTGGAGCAAACAGCCTCTATCGGCAGACAGGATTTCATTCTCAATCGGGAACGGGAACTGTCTTCTTCCGAAGCGGAACTTTATTTCCGTACGGAGACTTCCAATGCTATTGCCTCTTTGGAACAGGCGGTATACCGGAAACTGAAGGAACGTTATCCGCTCTCTGTCATTTCTTTCTCTCCGCCGGAAACGGTATTTGAGAAACTCTTTGTGACGGGTGAACCGGATGTGGTGGCGGAATTTTACACCCGTAATAAAGCGGAAGCCCCCAAAGCGGAAGCAATCCGTAGCGTTGAACAGGAACTGGGACGAAAAACCGGAATCAATCCGACAGGTATCGCCTTCGAAAACCAGTTGAATCTGAGTATCAGCAAAGAGAAACTCTTGCTCTACCGTGTTTCCTACAACGAACTGTATCGGGTACTGAAAACGGCTTTCCGGGAAAACAGTGTGACGATGCTGCACTCTTATCAGCAGTATTTGCCGATCAACATTGCCGGGGATGAAAAGACTGTGAACGAGGTGTTGCAGGAAACACTGGTGCAGACGCAACCGGACAACCGTGGGAATGTCGATTTTATCCCGCTTCGGGAATTGATCAACGTAGCTCCCGCCGAAGACTTGAAAAGTATTACTTCCGGACGTAACGGCGAGTATGTCCCGTTCGACTTTTACGGCGTGCAGGATGCGAACCGGCTGATGCGTGAAGTGAAACAGGTGGCGGAGGAAACAGGGGACTGGGATACGGGCTTCTCCGGCAGTATCTTCTCCAACAAGGAGATGCTGGATGAACTGGTCGTGATTCTGTTGATCTCACTGCTGCTGATGTATTTCATTCTTGCCGCACAGTTCGAGAGTTTTCTGCAGCCGTTGCTGGTACTGGCGGAAATCCCGATTGATGTGGCATTTGCCTTACTCTTGCTTTGGATATGCGGGCATACGCTGAATCTGATGTCTGCCATCGGTCTGATTGTGACCTGTGGTATTGTAATCAATGACTCTATTCTGAAACTGGATGCGATCAATGAACTGCGCAAGGCAGGCGTTCCTTTGCTGGAAGCTATTCACGAAGCAGGCCGCAGGCGTCTGCGTCCGATTATCATGACTTCGCTGACGACCATCTTTGCCATGGTGCCGTTGCTGTTCTCCTCGGATATGGGATCGGAACTGCAAAAGCCGTTGTCTATCGCCATGATAGGCACGATGTCCATCGGTACGGCGGTCAGCCTCTTTATCATACCGCTGCTTTACTGGTTTATCTATCGGGGAAAAAGCGGGAATCACAAACCAAATGAAAAACATGTTGAATTATGAAGAAATCATCCGTTCTTTTTGTATTGATGGCAGCATCGGGGATATGTTTCTCTTCAGTATATGCCCAGAAACGTCTGGTGCTGGACTTGAACCAGACTATCGCTTTAGCTAACGACAGTTCGCTGGAGTCATTCCGCACACAAAATATGTATCTGTCCGGTTATTGGGAATACCGGACGTACCGGGCAAACCGTTTGCCGAGTCTGACAATGGACCTTACCCCGGCACAATATAACCGGGATATCACGAAACGTTATGATTCGGGACAGGACCTGGATGTCTACCGTACGCAACAGTCATATTATGCCTATGGAGGATTAAGTGTCCGTCAAAATCTGGACCTGACCGGAGGTACGTTCTATCTGGAGTCGAACCTTGCCTATATGCGTAATTTCGGGGATAATAGTGCGACGCAGTTTACCAGCGTCCCGATACGGCTCGGTTATTCGCAGAGCCTGGTCGGGTATAATCCTTTCAAATGGGACCGGAAGATCGAACCGCTGAAATACGAGCGTGTGAAAAAGGAATTTCTTTATAATGTGGAAAAGGTTTCGGAAACGGCGACGAATTATTTCTTTTCGCTGGCGATGGCGCAGGCGGAATACAAACTGGCAAAGGAGAACCTCGCATCTACGGATACTTTGTACCGCATCGGACAGCAACGGCACCGGATCGCCGCTATTTCACAGGCGGACCTGTTGACTTTAAAGCTGGATAAAGTGAATGCACAGAATACATTGCAGAATAGGGCAAGCGCCTTGAAACGGGCAATGTTCTCACTGGCATCTTTTCTGAATCTGGATAAGAATACCCAGATCGAACTGGAGCTTCCTTCACGCCCAAGTATGATGGAGATTCCGGTGGATGAGGCTTTGAGATGGGGAAGGAGCAATAATCCGCAGTTGCTGGAACTGAAGCAGAATGTACTGGAAGCGGAGCGGAATGTGGACAGAACAAAGAAGGAATCCCGTTTCAATGCCAGCGTGAATGCCAGTATCGGTTTCAACCAGGTGGCGGAAAACTTCGGAGATGTGTATCATAAACCGATGCAGCAGGACTTGGTAGCGGTCAGCGTATCGATTCCGCTGCTGGACTGGGGCGTTCGTAAGGGCAAATACAACATGGCACGGAATAATCTGAATGTAGTGAAGATTTCGGCACGTCAGGATGAGATCAGTATTGAGGAGGAAGTCATCATGACGGTGAGTGATTTTAATATCCAGCAGCAGTTGATTGCCAGTGCGGAAGAAGCGCTGGACCTGGCGATACTGGCTTATAATGAGACAAGGCAACGTTTTATTATCGGTAAAGCGGATATTAATAGTCTGACGCTTTCGCTCAACAGGCAGCAGGAGGCGCAGCGCAACTACATTTCTGCCTTGCAGAACTACTGGCTGAATTATTATAAAATACGTCGTCTGACTTTATTCGATTTTGCTACGAAGCTTTCTCTTTCGGATCGTTTCGACTTTAATGGAGGAAGACTGATTAGATAGTAATTTCTTTTGGGATATAGACAAATGAATCATGCAAGATATAGGTTCTGAAATTAAAAAGTCATCAAAGGCTTCCGCTTTTACGCTCATTGTCGCTTTTATCAGCGTGGCGTTGGTCGGGCTGGCACTTGTTCCGTTGCTGCCGGTGAAGCTGAATCCGTCACGGACCTTACCCGGATTTTCTGTGTGGTTCGGCATGGGAGGGACTTCGGCGCGTGTCGTGGAGATGACGGCTACCAGCAAACTGGAGGCGATGCTTGCCCGTGTCAAGGGAATACAAAGCATATCTTCGACTTCCGGCAATGGCTGGGGAAGTATAAATGTGAGTCTGGACAAGCATGCAGATGCGGCTGTCGCACGTTTTGAGGCTTCGACCATCATTCGTCAGACTTGGCCGGAATTGCCGGCGGGAGTTAGTTACCCGTACATTCAGATGGCAAGTCCGGAGCAGAAAAGTCAGGGACCTTTTATCGCATTCACGATTAATGCGCCTGCCACTCCCAGTCTGATTCAGAAGTATGCGGAGGAACATATAAAGACACGCCTTGCGCAGCTTCCGGGAATCTATAAGATAAACGTCAGCGGAGCCACACCGATGGAATGGCGTCTGGAGTATGATTATGAGCAGTTGCGTGCGTTGGGGGTGAGTACGGATGAAATTAGTCAGGCAGTCGGTCTGCATTATCAGAAAGAGTTTCTGGGGACTTATGATGTGGAACAGGCGGCTTCGGGCAAGGAATGGATTCGGTTGGTGCTGATGCCCGAACATGATAACCGGGAGTTTGACGCCGGGCAGATACAGGTGAAAGTGAAGGATGGGAGAATCATCCGCTTGGACGAACTGGTGAAGGTCGTCCGTATGGAAGAGCAGCCTCAGAGCTATTACCGGATCAATGGACTGAATTCGATTTATCTGTCTGTTGTCGCTGAAGAGGCGGCTAATCAGCTGGAACTGAGCAAAAAAGTACAGGCGTGTATGGATGATATCAGACTGTCGCTTCCGGCGGGATACGAGATTCATACCAGTTATGATACTACAGAGTTTATACATGACGAGCTGAACAAGATTTATTTGCGTACGGGAGTGACGGTGGCTATCCTGCTCTTGTTTGTACTACTGATTACTTTCAGCCCCAAATATCTGTTTTTGATTGTCACCAGTCTGACCGTGAATATGGCAATAGCCGTTATCTTTTACTATGTCTTCGGACTGGAAATGCAGTTATATTCTTTGGCGGGTATCACGGTTTCACTGAACCTGGTGATTGATAATACGATTGTGATGAGTGATCATTATCTTCGATGTAAAAACCGGAAGGCGTTCATGTCTGTATTGGCGGCTACACTGACAACAATGGGAGCGTTGGTCATCATCTTCTTTCTGGACGAGAGGATTCGTCTGAATCTGCAGGATTTTGCCGCAGTGGTGATGATTAATCTGGGAGTTTCATTATTGGTTGCTCTGTTCTTTGTACCTTCTTTGATTGATAAAATCGGGTTGAAACGACGCAGGAAGTCTTCTCTGACCGGAGTGAAGAGAAAATGGAAAATGGGGAATACCCGTTTCTTAGGATGGCTGCGTTCGAAGATGCGAAGGGGGCCGGTCTATTTCTGTCATTTCTACAGGTGGCTGATACAGAGGCTTTGCCGCTGGAGAGTAGCGGTTTGTCTGTTGCTGTTACTGGCATTCGGATTACCGGTCTTTCTGTTGCCGGAAAAGATGGATGGGGATGGCAAATGGGCAGAGATTTATAATAAGACACTGGGGACTCCTACCTATAAGGAAAAGGTGAAACCGATAGTGGATAAAGCGTTGGGAGGAAGTCTGAGGCTGTTTGTGCAAAAGGTGTATGAAGGGAGCTACTTTACCCGGAATGAGGAGGTGGTGCTTTATGCCAACGCCAATTTACCGAACGGCAGTACGCTTGAACAGATGAATACACTGATCAAGCGAATGGAAACTTATCTGAGCGAGTTCAAGGAGATCAAGCAGTTTCAGACATCGGTAGAAAGCGCCCGCAGGGCATCTATCAGCATTCGTTTCACAAAGGAAAATCAGAAAAGCGGGTTCCCATATACGCTGAAAGCTAACATGATCAGTAAAGCTCTCCAGTTGGGGGGAGGAGATTGGAGTATCTATGGATTACAGGATCAGGGATTCAGTAATAGTGTACGCGAGAACGCGGGATCATTCCGGGTGAAAATGTACGGATATAATTATGATGAACTTTATAGCTGGGCTACAAAACTGAAAGAGGTCTTATTGTCTCATCGCCGTATCAGGGAAGTTACGGTCGGTTCCAATTTCTCGTGGTGGAAGGATGATTATCAGGAGTTTTATTTTGAGCTGGATAAACAACGGATGATCGGAGCGGGGATCGGAGCCGGAGAACTGTTTGCTGCTATTCGTCCCATATATGGGCGGAATCAGGAAATCGGTTCCGTTGTTACCGAAGATGGAACGGAAAAAATCAAACTCTCTTCCCGCCAGTCGGATCAGCGGGATATATGGGCCATGCAGTATTATCCTTTCCGTGTAGGCGATAAAGAGTATAAACTGGCGGAACTGGCTAAGGTAGAGAAGGGACAGATGCCGCAGGAAGTGGCGAAGGAGAATCAACAATACCGCTTATGCCTGCAATATGAGTATATCGGTGCGTCGGAACAGGGAAATAAGTTGCTGAAAAAAGACCTGGAAGAGTTTAATGAACTTCTCCCGATGGGATATAAGGCGGAAGCGGAAAGTAATAACTGGTCATGGGGTGGAGGTGCCAACAAACAGTACCGCTTGCTCCTGATTGTGATTGCTATCATTTTCTTTATTACAAGCATTCTGTTCAATTCGTTGAAGCAGCCGTTAGCGATTATCTTTGTCATTCCGATCTCTTATATCGGTGTGTTTCTGACGTTCTATTGGTTCAAGCTGAACTTTGACCAGGGTGGTTTCGCTTCGTTCATCCTGCTCTGCGGTATTACGGTGAATGCCAGTATTTATATTTTAAATGAGTACAATGCGATTCGAAAACGCTTTCCCTGCCTTTCACCTCTTCGTGCTTACGTGAAGGCATGGAATACGAAAGTGATTCCCATTTTTCTGACGGTTGTTTCTACCATCCTTGGCTTTATCCCCTTTATGGTGGGAGCAGAGAAAGAAGGTTTCTGGTTTCCTTTGGCTGCAGGTACTATCGGTGGACTGGTGATGTCTGTGATCGGCGTGTTTATTTTCTTGCCGGTACTGACTTTGAATAAAAAGAAGATGATGGGGAAGAAGCCTTGAAGAAATAAATTAGCTATTAGCATATTTCGATTAGCTAATAGCTAATTTGTTTTTGCTAATAGCTAATCGAAATAAGGTATAGGAGATAATTCACCAGTTATTTCCTGCATTGCTGCTGCCGATCAGCATTTCTACCCGTTGCTTATACAAGTTGGCTCCCTCAGCGATGTTCTTTCCCGCATCTGCGGTTCCCATTCCGTAAACAACAACAGGCGTTTGCCACGACATCCCCGAATGAATGGCACTAACCTGATAAGGACGTAAAAGCTCATCCACTGTGAAGCGGTTTCTGCCTCCGCTGCGGTATGCTTCATATTCGGAACCTGTGGTGGTTACTACTGTCAATGGTTTCCCGGCTACTGCCGGAGTCTTGGAAAGGAAGGTGAATACTTCGTCCTGCCATTTTTTGAGCAATGACGGCGCAGCCATCCAATGAAAGGGAAATTGATAAATGAGGGCGGAAGCATCGGAAATGATTTTGCTCCATTCGTCAACATCAAAAGAAGCGCCTTGCTGGTCGTAAAGATTGAATACTGCTACGCCTTCAATATCATTCACTGCGTCAATCAGTGCTTTGTTTGCTTGTGATTCCTTCATGTTGGGATGCGCCAGGAGAATCACCACTTTTCTTAAATCTTTATTCATAATCAATCGGGTATTTAGGATGAAACAACTACATCTATAATATAAAGGTCTAAAAATAAGAAAAAGTTTTCGAAACTCAATATCTTAATTAAAAATAAAAGAATCTCTCTTTGCTTTTGAATTTGTATTTTTGCAGGCACGTCCGTAAGGCGTTACTTTAGATAATAAATTTATATATGATAGATTTCACCCAATTTCCTTCTCCTTGCTATATCATGGAGGAAGAACTCTTGCGAAAGAACCTGTGTCTGATAAAAAGCGTAGCCGACAGGGCAGGAGTGGAGATTATTCTCGCCTTCAAGTCATTCGCCATGTGGCGTTCATTCCCGATATTCCGCGAATACGTAGATCATTCCACAGCAAGTTCCGTGTATGAAGCACGTCTGGCATTGGAAGAATTTGGAAGTAAAGCCCATACTTATTCGCCTGCGTATACGGAACAGGATTTTCCGGAAATCATGCGTTGCAGTAGTCATATCACTTTTAATTCAATGGCACAGTTCCGTCGTTTCTATCCGATGACAGTGGCCGAAGGAAGCGGAATCTCCTGCGGTATCCGTGTGAATCCCGAATATTCGGAAGTAGAGACTGAACTTTATAATCCGTGCGCCCCCGGTACCCGCTTCGGAATGACCGCCGATTTATTGCCCGATACCTTACCCAAAGGAATCGAAGGTTTCCATTGTCATTGTCACTGCGAATCTTCTTCTTTCGAGCTGGAACGTACTTTGCAGCATCTGGAAGAGAAATTCTCCCGCTGGTTCCCGCAAATTAAATGGCTGAATCTGGGAGGCGGGCATCTGATGACCCGAAAGGATTATGATACGGAACATCTGATTAAATTATTGCAAGACCTGAAAGCACGATATCCTCATTTGCAGATCATCCTTGAACCCGGTTCTGCTTTTACATGGCAGACAGGAGTCTTGACTTCGGAAGTGGTAGATATCGTTGAGAGTCGCGGTATCAGGACGGCTATTCTGAATGTGAGTTTCACCTGCCACATGCCCGATTGTCTGGAAATGCCTTATCAGCCTGCCGTTCGTGGTGCGGAGATGGGGAATGAAGGAGAATTTATTTATCGTTTGGGAGGTAATTCTTGTTTGAGTGGTGATTATATGGGAGTATGGAGTTTCGATCACGAGTTGCAGATCGGAGAGCGGATTGTGTTCGAAGATATGATTCACTATACCATGGTCAAGACAAATATGTTTAACGGAATCCATCATCCCGCCATCGCTTTGTGGACAAAAGAAGGGAAAGCGGAAATATACAAGCAATTTTCTTACGAAGACTATCGGGACCGAATGAGTTGATAATCAAAACAATTGTTTGTTTGCGGAAACAAAGTGTGCAGATTCTTGTGAAAAAAATATGCAGAATGTTTGCAGAATTACGGAAAATCCCTACCTTTGCAACCGCAAACGAAAAAATGCGGAAATAGCTCAGTTGGTAGAGCATAACCTTGCCAAGGTTAGGGT